>Ga0070694_100001747_pt1 | contig 12830 bp, 9 predicted proteins | sample KBSK1251metaG_FD_65470 | JGI IMG/M metagenome (GOLD analysis project Ga0070694, IMG submission 65470) | Corn, switchgrass and miscanthus rhizosphere microbial communities from Kellogg Biological Station, Michigan, USA - KBS K1-25-1 metaG | ecosystem: Host-associated > Plants > Roots >... | reverse complement strand
ATCATCGAGGCGGAGAAGAAGCACGCCATGGCCGACCTGGCGCGCGCCATCTCGCACGACGTGAAGAACGCCATCGGCGCCATCCTGCCGCTGGCGCAGCAGGCGCGCGAGGAGCTGCAGGCCGGGGCCGCCAAGCCGGAGGTGCTGATCCAGGACCTGGCGCAGATCGAGCAGTCCGCCCAGGTCTGCCAGAGGATCTTCGACGGCATGCTGCATCTGGCGCGATCCGAGACCCGCCCGGCGGGGAGCGTCGCCCTGCCGCGCGTCCTGGACGGGACGATCGCCATCCTCGGGACGCGCATGAAGAAATCCGGCGTGGCGCTGGAGCTGAAGGTGCCCGACGACCTGCCCGAGGTCCTGGCGGGCCGCGGCAACCTGGAGCAGCTGTTCCTGAACCTGCTCGGCAACGCCGTCGACTCGATGCCGGCGGGAGGGCGGCTCAGGGTCGCGGCGCGCGAGACCGGCGACCGGCTCGAGGTGCGCATCGCCGATACCGGCACCGGCATCCCGCCCGAGCAGCTGAAGCGGATCCACGAGCCTTTCTACACGACCAAGGCGGACGGGTTCGGGCTGGGCCTGGCGATCTGCCGATCGATCCTGTGGGACATCGGGGGCGGGATGAGCATCGACAGCCAGCCGGGACGGGGCACGACGGTGACCATGCACCTGCCGCTGGTCCCGGCGCGGCCGGTGGAGCGCGGCGCTCCCCCGGCGAAGACGGGCGGCGCGCAACCCGCGAAGGTCGCCGCGGCCAGGGAGATCGACGCATGAAGGGGCGCTCGGCGCGCGTCCTGATAGTGGACGACGACCCGGCCATGCTGCGCACGGTGGAGCGCATCCTGGCCCCCCGGCACGAGGTGCGCGGCTGCGCCTCGGGCGAAGAGGCGGTCGAGATGGTGAAGCGCGAGCCGTTCGACGTGGCGATCGTCGACGTGCGCATGCCCGGGCTGGACGGGTTCGAGGTGACGCGCGCCATCCGCGCGCTCCGGCCGTCCATCGAGGTGGTCCTGGTGACCGGCTCGGTCACCGACCTGGACGAGAAGATGGTGCGGGCGATCGAGGAGCGCGCCTTCTATTTCATCACCAAGCCGTTCTCCAAGGCGGTCCTGACCTCTTTGGTCTCGTGGTGCCTCGAGATGCAGCGCCTGGCGGAGGAGCGCGACGATCTCATAAGGCGCCTGACGGAGGACTTGGAGCGGGCCCGGCGCTTCCAGGGGGCGCTTCTCCCCAAGGGGCTGCCGCAGACCTTCGGCGCCGTCCGCGTGGCCTCCGCCTGGACGTCGTGCGAGACGGTCGGCGGCGATCTCTACGACGTCACGCCCCTGCCGGGGGACCGGCTGGCGCTCATGGTGGCGGACGTGGCGGGACACGGCGTCGCCGCGGCGCTCCTGGTCGGCATGGTCAAGACGGCGGTCGAGCGCGGCATGAACGAGCGCGTGACCGGGGACCGCATCGACCTGGCGCCGGCGGCGCGGGCGGTCCTCGAGACCCTGGCCCCCCTCAACAAGAACCGGGTGCTGACGCTCTTCCTGGCGGTGGTGGATGCTCCCAACGGGACGCTGCATTACCTGAACGCGGGGCATCCGCCTGCCGTCCTCTGGCGCCCGGGCTCGGAGCCGCGCGAGCTCGGCGCCACGACCCCCCTCCTGTCGTTCGGAATCGGCCTGGGGAAGAAGCCGAGCGTCTCGGTCCCGTTCGCCCCCGGGGACCGCCTGGCGATCTTCTCGGACGGGCTCTACGAGCTGCGCGACCCGGAGGGTGCGGAGTTCGGGAGGGAGCGCCTGATGAAGGCGCTGACGTCGAAGCGCGGGTCGATCGAGAAGGTCGTGGACGAGGTCGTGCAGGAGACCCGCCGCCACGCCGGCGGCCGCCCGCCCGAGGACGACGTCACCCTCCTCCTGGCCGAGTCGCTCACTCGCCGGACAGCTTGATCTCTTCCAGGACGCCGGTCTTGGGATCGCCGCGCAGGATGCGGTGGTTGTTGGTGTCGGCGATGTAGAGGCTCCCGTCGAACACCGCCAGGCCGCCGGGCTCGCGCAGGACGGCCGGGCTCCCGTCGCCGAACAGGGTGCGCGTCTCCATCGAGCCGAAGGCGATCCCCTTGATCTTGTTGTTGTACGAGTCGGCGACGTAGATCACGCCGTCGCCGATGGCGACGTCCAGCGGGTGCTGCAGCATCACCTTCTCGGGCGGGCCGACCGCATCGCCGAACTCGAACAGCCCGCGCCCGACGATCGTCTTGACGTTGCTGTCCTCCAGGTCGATCACCCGGACGCTGCTGATCTCGCTGTCGGCGATCAGGATGAATCGCCCGGCCTGCGCCAGGCCGCTCGGCTGGGCGAGGGCCGCCTCGGCCACGGGGCCGTCCACGTGGTCCTCTCGGCCGCTTCCGACCCACGGACCGAGCAGGTGCTTCTCGGTGTCGTAGACCCAGATCTGGTGGCTCCCCGCCATGGCGATCAGGATCTGCTTGCCGATGCGCAGGAGCGCCCAGGGGGAGCGCAGCGCGATCCCCAGGGGGACCTTCGGATCGATCGGGCCCGGTCCCTCCCCCTTGAGGCCGGTGCCGGCCAGGGTCGTGACCTCGAGCGACGTCATGTCGACGGCGCGCAACAGGTGATTGCCGGTGTCGGCGATGTACAGCGTCGTCTCGTCGCTCGCCATCCCCTGCGGGTTGTGGAACGACGCGGCGGCACCCGGGCCGTCGTGCGCCCCGGCCCCGCCCTCGCCGATGACCGCCTCGACCTTGCCGTTGAGGTCCGCCACCACGATCCGGTTGTGGCCGCTGTCGGCGATGAACAGGAGGCCGCCCGCCACGTGCACCTTGCCGGGGAAGCGAAGGAACGTCGAGTCCGCGTCCGGGTCGGGCGCCATCTCCGGCGGGCCCTGCACCAGGAGCCGCGTCTCCCGCCCCTCCGCGAGCAGCGCCTCGATCTTCTCCGCCAGCATCGCCTCGGGGACCTCTCCCGAGAGGGTCTCGCGCACGTACCCCTTGGCGTCGACCAGCACCAGCGTCGGCCAGGCGCGCACCGCGAAGCGCTCCCAGATGTCGTGCTCCGAATCGACGACGACCGGATGGACCACGCCGTAGCGCGCCACGGCCAGCCGGATGTTCTCCGGGTCCTTCTCCGAGATGAACTTGGCGGAGTGCACGCCGATCACCAGCAGCGGCTCCTTCGCGAATCGCTCCTCCACGCGGCGCAGGACGGGCAGGACGTGCATGCAGTTGATGCAGCAGTAAGTCCAGAAGTCGAGGACCGTCACCCGGCCGCGCATGTCCTCCTCCAGGGTCAGCGGACGCCGCGTGTTGATCCAGGTGAGGTCCTTGGGGAACTCGGGGCAACGAACGTAGGAGGGCTTCACCGTGAGAGGCTACACCGGATGGCACCGGCGAGCCACTCCGCTTCGCGACGATCGCGCAGCATGGCGCCGATCGTGGCGCGCCCACCCGAGGCGCGCTCGACGATCAGGTCGTAGTAGGGGGTCGTCCCGGCCTGCATCCCGACCTTCAGCCGCAGCTCGCGGATGTCCGGGGACGCCAGCGCGCGCGTCCAGGACAGACCGAGGAGCCGGCACGTGATGACGAGGCGCCCCGGGGCGGCCGTCACCCGCGTCGAGAGGAACCCGACGACAAGCGCCAGGAACGCCAGGAGAAGCGCGAAGCCCGCGAAGACCACGGCCATGAAGAACGGGACGACGGTGAAGGTCGACGCCTTCGCGGCCATGAACGAGAGGATTCCCACGGGGACCGCCCCGAACATCGCGGCGAACGCCCCGAGCCCGAATGCCATGCCGGGTGTACGCCCGGCGGGGATCGTGAAGTTCGTCCCCCCATCGGCCAGGGGCTCGACGACGACGCACGACGTCCCGGGTCTCGCCGGCGCCTCGGCCGGCACCGGGATCGACAGCGGAGCGTGCGCGACAGCCGCCGCCCCGGGATCGGTCCGGCGATCCACGCCGGTCCCGCCGCCGCCGACGACCGGCACCTCGAACTGCCCGCCGTAGTCGACCCCCGGAAGGACGGCCGCGGCATGCAGCCGCCACAGGATGCGATCTCTCGGATCGGCGCCGCGGCTGGGCGGAGCGCCGTCCGGCAAGGCGAACGCGACCGGCACGACCGGGCCCTGGGGCCCCGGAACCAGGGCGTGCGGCGGCACCGTCCGCTCGTCCTGCCAGACGATCCGCTCGCTGACCGAGCGGTGGTCCCCCGATCCGGTCACGACCCGATTGATGCAGGCGAGGGTCAGTCGGACGGTGGTGTCCTGCGGCAGGTTGTTCGCCGTGATCGTGCCGCGCAGGGGCCCCCCGATGATCGCCGTCTCGCCGGCCATGTCGAAGAGGGACGTGCCGAAGCGCCGAAAGCGCAGCGTCATCTGCACCGCCCAGAGCAGGAGGGCCGCGCCGGCGAGCGGAAAGACGAGCGCCACCCAGGCGACGCCCGGTCCCTTCCTGATCGCCGGCGCCGCCCCGAGCAGCGTGGCAGGGGCGGCGATCAGGTTCCAGAGGATCGCGAACCCCCACGCCAGGCGCAGGGGCGTCTTCGAGCGGATTTGCATGCCGGGAGAAGGTAGGCCGCGCAGAGGCGCGCCGCAACAGGATTACAAAGGCGTCAAGCGCGTGCCTCGCCGGCTGCCGCTTCGGCCCTGCCGACAGGGCACGATCCCCATTGCGGGCGCCCGTGGAGGTGATTGATAATCCCGTCACGCGCCCGTAGCTCAGCTGGATAGAGCATCGGACTTCGAATCCGAGGGTCGGGGGTTCGAATCCCTCCGGGCGCACCACCCTGTGCCGCCTGACGTGGACGTTCCTTCCGCAGGGTCCCATTCAAAGGACAGGATGTCGCGCCGATCGGCCGCCCGGCGGCGCCGCGGATCCGCGGCGCCTGCGACCTTAAGCTTTTGAATTGTCGTGGCCTACCGTCGATGTGGAGTCGCGCGCCTTCCGTGGCACCGGAATTGCTGCGCCATCTCCGTCCCCAGGTGTGTCTTTCGAAGGGAGGTGAGCGATGAAGCGGCGCTCGATGTCTCTCAATCAGGATGACTACGGTTGGGTCTCGACCATGCTGCACGATCGGGGGCATGAGGACACCTTCCCCGATGAGAACGCCTCGGGCCTCAGGAGGGTCCTGCTCGCGTTCCTGCTGGTGGGGCTCGCGGCCCTTCTGATCTATTTCGCGTACGGCGTCGCGACGGGGCAGGGGCGGCGCGTCTTCCCGGCCCTCGCGACGCTGGCGGCGTTCATGGCGTGCGGCGCCGTCGCATCCCGCGGCAGGATCGTGCTGCGCCTGGTCTTCGCGGTCACGGCGGTGTGCGCGTTCGCGCTGGTCGTGGATCAGCTCGCCTACTATCACTGGCACAAGCGCGTCGACCGCCTGATGACGAGCCTGCAGCAAGGGATCGGGGCGGGATCCACCCTTCATCCCACCTCCTTCCGGATCGAGCCGGGGCGGGAGGTCGTCCTGCAATTCGAGCCGCCGGCCATGGCGTGGACGTACCGGCTGGACACGGTCTCGCCGCTGGGGCACACGCTGGTCCGCGGATGGTACCGGCTCCTCTCGAAGGTCACGAGGGGCCGGGAGCTGGACGGCGTGGCGCAAACGATCGTCCACCCGCACCAAGTCTACGCGGTGAGCGTCACGTCGCCGGAGGCGGGGATTCCGGCCTGCCTGGCGGACGGCGGGGAACGACTGGCGATGTCCTTCGACAGCTGGCGCGGCCGTCGTCCTCTCTGAGCCGGACGCAGGCCTTCGCGCTCAGGCGGCAGCGTCGCAGGCGTTTCCGATCCCGTCGTGGTCGGCGTCCTCCTGCCCCGCGTTGGGAACGCCGGGACAGTTGTCGTCCTCGTTCAGGACGCCATCGTCGTCGTAATCATCCAGATCGACTCGTTGCGTGTAGACGTCGTTGTCGCCGAGGCGGCCGTCGGACCAGATGGCGACCAGCGTGTTCCCCGCGATGGCGGGCTGGTCATAGTCGCCGTTGAAGGTGTATTGCGTGTAGAAGCCGTCCGAGATGCGGATGCTCGGGCCGAAAGTCATGCCGCCGTCGGTCGAGGTCGTCAGGTACTCGGCGCGCAGCCTGCCGGCCGGATCGGGGACCCCGAGGCGGTACGTGACGTGCACGCGGCCCTGGGAGTCGACGAGCACCCACGGCAGGCCTGGAATGCCGCCGGCCACCGGGGGGGCGTCGATCACCTGCACGGGATCGCTCCAGTGATCGCCGCGATCGTCGGACCAGGCGAGCGTGAGGTTGCTGCCGCCCGCGACGAAGGTCGTCCACAGGGCATAGATCCGGCCGCGATGAGGACCGGCGCTGCGGTCCACCACGATCGTGGCGAAGCCGTATCCGGCGGCCTTGAGGCCCTTGGGGCCCGCGATGGCGCTGGGTCCGATCACGGCGACGTCGTGCTGGAGCCAGGTGCGGCCGCCGTCGACGGAGCGATCCAGCCAGATGCGTTCGGCCATCTTCCACCCGGACCAGATGACGTAGATCTCGCCGTTCGTGCCGGCCGCCGGGGTGGCAAAGGATCCGAGACTCCCTGAGTTGGAAATCTGGCGTGGGATCGAGAACGTCGCCCCGTGGTCGGTGCTCACGGCGAACTTGATCCAGGAGTCGTTGCGCTTCTCTCCGAAATCGCTCCAGACCAGGTAGATCGCGTCGGTGTCCGGGTCGATCGCCATGTACGGCTTGTCCATGAAGTGGCCGAGCGCCACCTCGGCCGTCTGGGCGAGCGTCTCCCCGCCATCCGTGGATTTGAGGATCGCGAGGCTCGCATGCTCGACGTCGATGTTCGGGAACCCCGGGGCGAGGATCGTCTCGACGTAGAAGTTTCCCTGGCGGTCGGCGACGACCGAGGGGTCGCTGCTGTAGACGCCGTTCTCGAGGCGCCGGCTCTGCCAGGTCAGGCCGCCGTCCCGGGTCCAGGCCCAGTTGAGGCGTTTCTCGCGATTCGTCAGGTTCTGAGGGTCATAGGAAATCACCTCCCAGAAGACCGCGACCATGTTCAGCGGATCGCGCGGGTTCACGGCGAGGGAGGTCTCCGCCTGTTGAAAGCCGTCGTGATCCTGGTTGACCCGGACGTTTGCCGGCCAGGGCGAACCGCCCCCCTGGGCGGAGACGTCGGCGACGGCGACGGCGGCGAAGACGCAGGCGAGAAAGGAAGCGCGGAAAGCGTGCATCGGCCCCTCCTTTTGAGTGTGCCGCGCAGTCTAGCACCGTCGAGCGCCGATGAAAAAATTGTAATGCGGCATGCGCGTGCGTTGCGGTGCTGGACACCCGCCGGGCGCGGAATTATGTTGCGGCGAAGGAGGTGTTCACTATGGCAACGAGAGCACAGAGGAAGCTTGCGATGCGTCTGAAGCGCGCCCGGCGTGAACGCGCCCAGGCCGAGAAGAAGGCCAAGCGCGCGGAAGCGAACTTCAAGAAGGTTCTGCGGAAGTACCGCGCCGCGTAGTTCGGCTCGCGTACTCCTGATGGGCGGGCCCTCGGATCCACCCCGCGCCGCGAGACGGCGTCGGGGCTGACCCGGGGGCCCGCCTCTGTATCGGGCCCGCCGTCGCGCGGCCCGGCCGAATACCCGGACCGGCTCCTAGCGGCTCATCCCCAGGCCCGCCCTGCCTTCGCCACCGAGCGACAGATCGCCGGCCACCTTCTGCCCGCCGAACAGGGTCAGGACGACCTTCGTGTCGCTGATCGCCTCGGGCTTGATGGTGAACAGGTTGTGATCGAGCACGATCAGATCGGCCAGCTTGCCGGCCTCGATCGAGCCGGTCCTGCCCTCCTGGAAGTTGACGTAGGCGGCGTTGATGGTGAACGCGGCCAGGGCCTCGGGAAGGTTGATGCGCTCCTCGGGGATGAACGGCTCCTTCGTTTCCCCGCCGGCCCCCATGCGGGTGACGGCGGTCTCCAGCTCCTCGAGCGGATTCGCGGACGAGACCGACCAGTCGCTGCCGAAGGCGATGACGGCGCCGCTCCTGTAGAGGCTCCCGATCGGATAGAGCCAGCGGGCCCGCTCCGGCTCGAGGAACGGCAGGGTCAGCTTGACGATGTAGTCGTCGGCGTAGGCCCACAGCGGCTGGAAGTTCGCCACCACGCCGAGGGCGCGGAACCGCGGGATGTCGGAGGGGTGGAAGATCTCGAGGTGGCTGATGTGGTGCCGGCTGTCGCGCGGGCCGTTGGCGCGGCGGGCGGCCTCGCAGGCGTCGAGACACTCGCGGATGGCGGCGTCGCCGATGGCGTGGAAGTGCAACTGGAAGCCTTCCTTGTCGAGGCGGGTGACGTACTTCTTGAGGGCCTCGGGCTCGACCATGGTCAGGCCCTTCACGCCCGGCTTCCCCTTGTAGTCCTGAAGCATCGCGGCGGTCTGCACCTCCATCACGCCGTCCTGCATGATCTTCACGGTCGTGGCGCGCACGTGCCCCCTGGTGTACTTGCGGCGCTGGTCCAGGAAGCCGGCGATCTGCTCGTCCCCCTTGTCGCGCTCCCACCAGAGAGAGGCCACGACGCGCAGGGTCAACCCACCCTGTTCGTCGAGGGCGCGGTACGCCTCGAGCGAGTCGGCCTGGACGCTCGCGTCCTGGATCGACGTGATGCCGAGGCCGTTGAGCATCTTCACGGCGTAGCGCAGCCCCTCGAGGCGCTCCGCGTCGGTGTAGGGGGGCGCGTGGCTGCTCACCAGGCCCATGGCGGAGTCCTGGAGCCCGCCGACCGGCTCGCCGGTCTTCGGATCGCGGTCGATGCGGCCGCCCGCGGGATCGGGCGTGTCCTTGCCGACCTTGGCGATCGACAGGGCCTTGCTGTTGACCCAGGCGGAGTGGCCGTCGCTCGACTCGAGATAGACGGGCCGGTCGGACACGACGGCATCGAGAAGTCTCCTGTCCGGCACGCCGCTGGGGGAGAAGGCGGCCAGGGACCAGCCGTCCCCCCGGATCCAGGCGGCCTCCGGGTGCTGCTTCGCGTACGCCGCGACCGCGGCGACGTACTCCTCCTTGGTCTTCTGATCGTACAGGGCGCACTGGCGCTGGCCGATGCCCCCCGAGATCGGGTGGATGTGGGCGTCCTGGAAGGCGGGAAGGACCATCCGGCCGCCCAGGTTCACCACGCGCGTGCGAGGCCCCACGTAGGGCGCGATGCCTGCGTCGGGGCCGGCGTAGACGATGGTGTCCTTGCGGATCGCGATCGATTCGGCCCAGGAGCGCGCGGCGTCCATCGTGTAGACCGCGCCGCCCCTCAGGACGAGATCGGCCGCGCGGGCACCCCTCGCGGCGGAGCCGGGCGACGGGCCGGCGCTCCTCGGCATGGCCGGCGGCGCCGGGGTGGAGCCGGGCGGCGCCGCCGAGGACAGCCGGGCCGCGAACGGGGCGAAAAGGACCATCGACCCGAGTGCCACCGCGCAAAGCCTTCGCATCGGTTCCACCTCCTGAAAGGCCGATCCTACGCGACGATGACGAAATTGCAATCACTTGCGATTTCCTGCGTCGGGCCTATGTTCCTCCTTGTAACGCGATGACGCGGCGCAGCCTCGCGCCGCGCGCGATCCGGGCGACCTGGAGGCCTTGTGAGAAAGATGGCGCGTCTTCTGCTGACTCTGGTGCTGACCCTGTCGTTCGTGGCGCTCGTGGCGTTGGCGATGCAGCGACCGGCGGCCGCCATGGGGCCGATGGCCGGCACGGAACGCGTGCCGGGGGCGGCGATCACCGTGACTCCGGAGTCCTGCATGGCGTGCTCGCGGGCGGCCGATCCGATGGCCTGCCACAAGACGGCGATGTCCCTGGCGGCGGCCCGTGACTGGGATCGCGCCATCGCCGTGGAGCAGCTGGTGCACCGCGCGATGCCGGGCAACGCCGAAGTGGCGGCGGTCCTGGCCCGCATGTACCAGGAGGGGCCCCGCAACGTGCCGCTCGCCTTCGAGCTGTATCACGAGGCGCTGGCCGCCTGGCCGGGGTATCCGCCGGCGCTCCTGGGCCTCGGGTCCATGATGGAGACGCTGGGCGATCTGAACGTGGCGTCGCTCTATTTCGAGCGCGGCGCGCGCGAGCGCCCGGACGAGCCGCAGTTCAAGGTGCGGCTGGCCTCGGTCCTGATGAAGAGCGGGCGGGAAGACCGCGCGCGGCCGCTCCTGGCCGAGGTCGTGGAACGCTGGCCCGGGAGCCACGAGGCCGATGACGCGCGGAAGCTGATGCCGACGACCGCGCTCGCCAGGCCGTAAGCGAAGCACCCGCCCGGGGGGGAGGGCACACACCGCATGTCATCGGAGTCCCGACTGCTGGCGGGCCCGATCGCGGCGAACATCCTGGTCATCGACGACGAAGTGCAGCTGCGGGACCTCCTGAAGACGGTCCTCAGCGAGCACGGCTATGGCGTCGAGACGGCCGAGGACGGGCGGACCGCCATCGAGAAGGTCAAGGCGGCCCGCTTCGACCTTGCTATCTGCGATCTGGTGATGCCGGGAATGGACGGCATCGAGACGATCGGCCGCATCCGGGAGATCAGGCCCGACATTCAGGTCATCGTGATGACGGCCCACGGGTCGTACGAGAGCGCCGTCGAAAGCCTGCGTGCCGGGGTCTTCGACTTCCTGCCGAAGCCGCTGCTCCTCAAGGACCTCCTGTTCTCCGTGCAACGGGCGTTGGAGCGAAGCGAGCTCCTCGAGCGCCTGGCGCTGTACGAGCTGAGCCGGTCGATCTTCTCGACCCTGGACCCGGGGGACCTGTACGGCAGGATCGTGCGCGCCGCCGTGGACGTCCTGCGGGCCGACGACGCCTCGCTGATGCTGCTGGACGAGAATCGCGAGCTGCACGTCGCGCACTCGACGTGGAAGCGTGGAGGGGACCTGGCCGGTTTCCACGTGGCCATCGGCGAGCGCGTGGCCGGGCGCGTGGCGCTCGAGCCGGAGCCGGTGGTCATCAACAACGACGTCGCCTCGGACCCGCGGTTCGCCGGGGTCAAACCGTTCCGCCCCGTGAAGGCGGCCATCGTCTGTCCGCTCACCATGCGCGGCGAGCTTCTCGGAATCCTGAACGTCAGCCGGGTGAAGCTCGAGACGAGCTACGGCGAGCGCGACCGCCAGAGCGCCATGATCCTGTCGTCGCTCGTGTCGCTGGCGCTCGGGAACGCGCGGCTGCACAAGGAGCTGCAGGCGCGGCTGCAGCAGGTCAAGGACACGCAGGAAGAGGTCATACAGAACGAGAAGATGGTGGCGCTCGGGAGCCTGCTGTCCGGCGTCGCGCACGAGCTGAACAATCCCCTGTGCGCCGTCCTGGGATACGCGCAGCTCATGCAGCTCGAGCCGCTCGACGGCAAGCTGCGCAAGGGGATCGACGTCATCCTGCGCGAGGCCGACCGGGCGGCGAAGATCATCAGCGACCTGCTGCGCGTCTCGCGGCGCGAGAAGCCGGAGAAACATCCGCTGGGCCTGAGCGGCGTGCTGCTGAAGACGCTCGAGCGCAGGTCGTACGACCTGCGCTCGTCGCGCGTCGAGGTCGTGACCCGCCTCGATCCCGAGCTGCCGCTGGTCTTCGGCGACTTCCACCAGCTGCAGCTGGTCTTCAACAACCTGATCACGAATGCCCAGCAGGCGATGTTCGATCATCGCGGCTCGGGGACCCTGAGCATCGGCGGCGAGCACAGGAACGGCAGCGTCGTCCTGACCTTCGCGGACGACGGATCCGGCGTCGCGGAGGAGAACCTGAGACGGGTCTTCGATCCCTTCTTCACCACCAAGGGGGTGGGGAAGGGGGTCGGCCTGGGACTGTCGGTCTGCTTCGCCATCGTGCGCGACCACGGCGGCACCCTCCGCGTCTCGAGCCCCGCGGGAGGCCGCGGCGCCGTCTTCACCGTCGAGATCCCGGCCGCCTCGCCCGAGGCGCTGGCCGCGGCAGGCCGCGTCGAGGCGCAGGCGGATCAGGCGCCCGCCGGTGCCGCCGCTTCGGGCGTGCAGCCTGCGGCCGATCCGCGGGGGGGGCCGGCGCACCGCCCCTCGGGACCGCGCGTCCTGATCGCCGAGGCCGAGCCGCACGTGCAGGATGTCCTGGTGGAGCTGCTGGCCGGGCTGGGGTATCGCGCCGACACCGCCGAGACGAGCGAATCGACGGTCGCCAAGATCAAGAGCCAGGACTACGAGGCGGTGATCGCGGACTTCGAGCTGCCCAACCTCGGGGGCCGCGACCTCATCGACACGCTGGGATCGCTGAAGCCGAACCTGTCGCGCCGGGTCATCTTCCTGGCCAGCGACGCGGCGCGGCCTGCGCTCCTGGAGTTCGCCTCGACCACGGGGAATCTCCTGATGGGGAAGCCGTTCCGGCTCGATGCCATGCGCGACGCCCTGCGCCGACTCTTCCCCGACCCCCTCGGGACGACTCCGGACCCGGCGACCGGGTCCGTCCACTGATCCCGAGACTCTAGCGCGGCCCGGCCGTCCGGTCCTCCGGCCGGCCGTATCCGCCCCCGCCCGGCGTTTCCAGGACGAAGCGGTCCCCCGGCCCCATCTCGCAGCTGTCGATCGACGCGAGCGCCACCGTCTCTCCCGAGGCGCGCACCACGCGCTGCCGCCCCGTCGCGCCGGGGGAGCCCCCCTCGAGACCGTACGGGGCAACGGTGCGGTGCTGGCCGAGGACCGACAGCGAGACGGGCGCCAGGAACGTCAGCTCGCGCACCGCCCCGTCCCCGCCGCGCCAGCGCCCTGCGCCGCCGGATCCGCGCCTTATGGCGAAGCGATCGACGCGCACCGGGTAGCGGTGCTCCAGGATCTCGGGATCGGTGATCCGCGTGTTGGTCATGTGGCAGTGCACCGCGCTCGCGCCGTGGAATCCGGGGCCGGCCCCGGCGCCGCCGCAG
>Ga0070694_100001745_pt1 | contig 12831 bp, 12 predicted proteins | sample KBSK1251metaG_FD_65470 | JGI IMG/M metagenome (GOLD analysis project Ga0070694, IMG submission 65470) | Corn, switchgrass and miscanthus rhizosphere microbial communities from Kellogg Biological Station, Michigan, USA - KBS K1-25-1 metaG | ecosystem: Host-associated > Plants > Roots >... | reverse complement strand
GACGGGAGGAAGTTGCTGCGCGAGGTCGAAGGATTTTGATTCGCGGATGAGGTCGGCTTGCGTGGCGTTGGGCGAGAACATGGGGCGGACCTGATTTTGTTCGCCATAGAGCCAGGCGATGAAGAGCATCTGGACGGCGCCGCCGCGATACCAGTTGCCTTGCTCGTAATAGGGCGCGACGCGGCCGACGCCTGCTCCGAAGCTCTGGATATTCATTGCGGCGTAAGCGGGATCGCCCATGGCGGCGATGCCCATTTGGTATTCGGCGGTGGAAGAACAGCCCGTCGTGCCGATTTTTCCGTTCGACCAGGATTGAGCCGAAAGCCAGTCGAGCGCGTCTTTGCCATCGGTGCGCGGCGGGCCAAGGATGTCGTAGTTGCCTTCGGAAAAGAAATGACCGCGTTCATTCTGCAGGACGTAGGCGTAGCCGTGCTTGATGGCGGTGAGGATGGTGGTCATGTCGGCGGGGACGCCGTTGCGAACGTCCCAGTAATTGAAGTTGTAGGGAGTACGGACCCAGATGATGGGGACTTTGCCTGTGGCGTTTTTTGGGCGGTAGATGTCTGTGGCGAGGCGGACGCCGTCGCGCATGGGCATCATGACTTTGCGGTCGATGATGGCGGCGGATTCGAGTTCTTTTTCGGTTTGAATGCGCTGATCTTTTTGCGCGGGAGTGAGTGTGCCTTGCTGAGCGTGGACGGCCGCGATGGTGCCAGCGCAGAGAGTTGCAGCGAGCACGATTACGCGGACGGTTGGTTTCTTCATGGGGTGGTTCCTCCTCGGAAGGAAACGGAGTGCGATTATGGCGCATCTGGGCTGTCGCGTGAAGATTTCGCGAATTACCGTCATGACAGGAGAAGTTGGAGGCGGGGAGTCATTTCAAGTGGCCGTCGAACCAGGACAAGGTGCGCTCGACTACATCGCGTCGGTGCTTGGGATTTGAAAACATGTGGCCCTCGTGTTCGTAAACGACGAATTGGGTTTCGACGCCCAGCGTTTTGAGGGCGTGCCAGAATTCGTAGGATTGCGGAGCGGGAACTTCGCCGTCGCTGTCGCCGACGAGGATGAGCGTGGGCGTTTTGGCTTTTTTGATGAAATTGATGGGCGAGCTTTTGGCGTAGACGTCGGGATCGTCGTAGACGGATTTGCCGAAGAACGGGATCATCCACTGATCGATTAGATTTTGGCCGTAGTAGCTTTGCCAATTGGAGAGTCCCGCGCCGGCCATGGCTGCCTTGAAGCGATTTGTTTGGGTGACGGCCCACATGGTCATGTAGCCGCCGTAGCTCCACCCGCAAATACCGAGGCGATTGGGATCGATGGGAGCGACGCGAAGGGCTTCGTCGACGCCCGCCATGATGTCCTTGAAATCTCCGTAGCCGAAATCCTTGACGTTGGCACGGGTGAAGGCTTCGCCCTGGCCGAAGCTGCCGCGAGGATTGGGTTGCAAAACAAAATAGCCGGCACCGGCCAGGGGCGAATAGTAATCGGAAGCGCTTGGCCATTCGGAGAGGACGGCGGCTCCGGGCCCGCCATGCACGCGGACAACGAGTGGATATTTTTTGTTGGGATCGAAATCGCGCGGGTAGAGGAGCCAGCCCTGGACATTGAAGCCGCCGTTTTTCCAGTGGAGGCTTTTGGCTTCGCCCCAGCCGGGCTTGATGGACTTGTTGCGTTGCGTGATTTGCGTCCAAGAAGCGGTGGGGCCAGCCCAAATTTCGGGCGGGGCGCTGAAGGAGCTGCGAATGACGGCGGAGTTTTTAGCGTCGCGGGATAGAGAGAGATTGATGCCCCAGGCGCCCGCAGTTAGTTGGCCCGCATCGCGAAAGAGTTCGGTCTTGGCGCCGTCGGCGGGATTGATGGTGGCGAGGCCGGAGTCGCCTTCGAGATATTCGCCGAAAATAATATTTCCTTGCGACGTCCACGCGAGCCAGCTTGCGGAGGCTTTCATTTCCGGAGTGATATTTGTGGCGTCGCCACCGATTGCGGGGATTGTGAAGATGTCGCCGCCGACGCTGGGCTCGTCGCTCATGAGGCCGCCGATGAAGGCGATGCGCTGGCCGTCCGGGGACCAAGCGGGATTGGCGATTTGCAGCGGCGGCTTGTAAATGGATTTCATCAAGCCAGTGGCGGCGTCGAGCGTGAAGAGCTCGGCGATATACCAGTTGTTGTCGCCATTGCCGAGAGCGGCGGTAACGGCAAAGTGGAGGCCGTCGGGGGACCAGTCGTATTCGTAGACATAAGTGTCGGCGGGAGAAATTTGGCGGAGCTTGTCGGTGGCTACGTCAACGAGGGCCAGGCGCTGCTCAAAGAAGGAGTCTTTGATCTCGCCAGTTTCGGGAGTTTCGGCGACAAGCGGGCCCGCGGCGCGCGTTGCGTTTTCGGTAAAGAGCAGGGCGATGGTTTTGCCATCTGGCGACCACCCAGGAGTGGAGAGGAAGCCTTTGACTTGTGTGAGTTTTCGAGCAGAGCCTGCCGGGGCCGCGGCGTCCATCACATAGAGTTGAAGCTGGCCTGCTTTTGTGGCGTCCGAAAGGAAAGCGAGCTTTTTGCTATCGGGGGACCAGGCGACGCTGCCTTCCGCGTGGATGGCGCCGGAGACGCCTGCGCTGATGCGCTTGGGGAGAGTTTTGACCCCAATATCCGCGACGAAAATTACCGTGTCGCCGGTGGAGACCCCACGTTTTGTGATGACGTCCTCGACCCAGGCAACTTTCTTGCCGTCGGGGGAAATGGCAGCTTGTTCGAACCGATGCGTGGCGGAAAGCGTCTTGATGACGTCCTCGGCTGCGCCGGACGCTTTGGGCTTCGCGCCGGCCGCGAGACGCGCTTCGGCGGATTTTTGGGTGCCGCTGGTTTCTTTCGCGGGACTCTCTTGAGCGAGAGATCGGTGCGCGCCGCAAAGTATTAGCAGCGAGGCCGCGGCGATGGTGAGCCGGGGTCGAAAAGAAGTCATAAGTCCGTCCTTCAGGGCGGTGAAAATGGGCGCGAGTACCATAAACTGCTTGGCGATGAGCCGCAAGCTTTGCTTGCGGGATCTTCGCAACAACATTTCAGGAAGATATGTTGTCGCATGGCGGGCTGGCGAGTAGAATCCGCGCAGATTGCACTGTGGAGGAAATGATGGTCGATCGCCGTGGATTTCTTTCTTCGCTTGCGGGAGCTGCGGGCGTAGCGGGCTCGCTGAGCTTGTCGCCTGCATGGCCGAAATTGCTGGAGCAGGCACCAGCGAAATTGCCTGATAAAGCCCTCTTCGATTCGAACGAAGAAGCGTATTGGACAGAACTGCGGAAGCAGTTCTTGATTCCGGCGGACGAAGTGTATTTGAACAACGGGACGGTGGGTTCGTCGCCGGCACCGGTGTTGAAGGCGGTGTTCGATACGTATAACGACACCGAACGGATGGCGCAGGACAATCCGGAAGATTATCCGATTTGGGGGTATGGAGATTGGAACCAGGTGCGCGATCCGCTGGCGGCGTTTGTGGGCTGCACGCGCGATGAGCTTGCGCTGGTGCGGAATTCGACGGAAGCAAACTGTTATATGTGCAATGGGCTGGATTTCAAAGCGGGCGATGAAGTGTTGATGACGGACCAGGAGCATCCGGGCGGCGAGCAGGGATTTAATTTGCGCGCGAAACGGCACGGAATTGTGGTGAAGAAAGTGACGCTGCCGAAGCCGGTACCGAATGCGGCGGCGGTGCTGAATCTTTTTAACGATGCGATCACGCCGCGCACGAAATTGATTTTCTTCAGCCACATTACGACGGTGACGGGCGTGGTGCTGCCGGTGAAGGAGATTTGTGCGCTGGCGCGTTCGAAGGGGATTTTGAGCGCGGTGGACGGGGCGCACGTGATCGGCATGATGAAGCTGAATATCAAGGAATTGGGCTGCGACATGTATTCATCGAGTCCACACAAATGGCTGCAGGCCCCAAAGGGATCGGGGTTTTTGTTTGTGCGCGATGAAGTGATTGACCGCGTGTGGAACACGATTGTGACGGGCGGATGGGACGACCCGAAACTGCGCGCGCTACGATTCCAGCAGATCGGGAGTTCGAATGTGCCGATTATTTATGGGCTGCGCGCGGCGGTGGAGCTGGCGAACTCGATTGGGATGGAGCGCATCGAGCGGCGGCACCGGATGATGGCGGACTATATTTTGAAGGAGATGGTGAAGCGGGGGGCGGAGTCGTGGACGTCGCCGGATCCGGCGATGCGGTGCGCGATTGCGTCGGTGAACGTGCCGCCGATACAGATTGGAGAGCTTGAGACGTGGATGTGGAAGGAAAAGAAAATCCGGATTCGAGGCGGCGGGCCGTCGAAGATACGGCTATCGACACCGTATTATTTGTTGCGGAAGGATGCAGACAGGTACCTGGCGGCGTATGACGAGTACAAGCACATCAAGAACGCTGCCTAGGGCTGGGTCGCGAGGTAGAAGGTCTAGCCTTTCTTCCCTTTGGGTTTATCGAGTTTCTTTAGTTCTTTCGCAGTGTGTTTTAACCCCTTACGCACATCTTTGATGTCGCCGGTTAATGGAAGAAGTTCCGGGCGCGTCCCAGTGTTATCGATCATGATGTTTCGAACTTTACGCCCGACCTGGAAGGCCACGTTTTCGGCAGGTCTTTGTCCCTGGATTTTTTCTTGCTTGAGTCTGGCTTCAGTCTCCGTCAAACGAAATAAGTTACCAGCCAACTCCCGTTTGCCCATGAAATCGAGCAGTGATCTCGAACGGTCACGCAGCCCTTTCATTTCCTTCAGCTTGCCCAAATCAACGTTGTACATCCCCCGATATCCCGCATTTTGGAAGAACCCATACTCCGACACACCCGCCCTCTTAGCAGTGCTGCTCAAGCTTCGCTCTCTGTCGGAGACGTCCTCGCGAATCTGGACGCGTTCTACGTCTTGAACTGACTGAATGTATTCTTGAGCCGCCTGTGCGAGAGTGGCAAAATATGCTTGGGCCTGTGCCACCGGGCCCTTTCGAACATCGCCATTCATGGCGACCAAATAACAAGCAAATCTTGAAAGCTTATAATCGGAAACCGTTTCGCCGTTAACTTCCCGGGCGCATTGCTCGAAGTTCTCGAGCACGGGGATTCCTAGGGTTGTGCAGGTTCCGATTGCTCGATTTATGGCATGCTCGAAGGACTGCATGGTTTCGTATCCGAGCATGTCCATAAAGTCTCTGGCAAACCAAAAACGCCCTCCGTTCGAGAATCCACGCTCCTCGAAAAGTTGACCATCACCCGCAAAATAGAGTACTAAATCCGACAAGCAGCGTCTCCCTGCTGAGATTTATGTGAGTCTAACAATTCTGGTATTTTCCGTCATTGGAATTCCGAGTCAAGTCGTCTTCCGCAGTCGCGTGAAATGGGGAGTGCATTTCTTGACCGTGTGCGCGGGGGTCGACTACACTAATAAATTCGATACCTGTCGCTCACGCGGCTTGAGGGCTGCTTTGTGTTTACAGGAAGAACCGGCCGCATCTTGGTAAGTCCGGGCCGCGGAACTAAAGGGGGATTGCTTTGCCAAAGCGCACATTTCAACCGCGGAAACGACGCCGCGCGAAGACGCACGGATTCCGCTCGCGCATGAAGACAGTTGGCGGCCGCAAAGTTCTGGCGGCGCGCCGCAAGAAGGGACGTCATCGCCTCACGCCCGAATAGTCCCGGGCGGATGGAATTTCCGCGCGAGGCGAGGCTGGTGCGGCGCGGCGACTTCGATGCCGTGTACCGCGCCGGGAAGCGCCGTTCCAGTTCCCACTTCACAGTTTTTTTTCGCGCCAACCAACTGCCGGTGAGCCGCTTCGGTTTCAGCATAAAGAAGGCGCTGGGCGGAGCGGTGGTGCGCAATCGCATCCGGCGGCGAATGCGAGAGATGGTGCGGTGCCATCGCATGGAGATACCCGTGGGATGGGACATCGTAATTCATCCGAAGAGCAGCGTGGGGAGGGCGGAGTTTGCTGGGCTGACGGGGGATTTGCTGCGATTGATGAAGAGCGTGTGAATTTGACGATGAATATTAAAGGCGGCAGCGAAGAAGAAGAAAGAGACAGACTGAAGTCTGTCCCACCTGCGGCGGAGGAGCAGTCCGTGGCGGTGAAAGCCGCGCTGGCGGCTTTGCGTATTTATAAGGTGTACTTGTCCTTTTTGTTCGCTGGAAGCTGCCGGTTCGAACCGACGTGCTCGAGGTATGCGTATGAAGCGATCGAGCGGTTTGGCGTGATGCGAGGGTCGTGGCTGGGGTTGAAGCGGCTGCTGCGGTGCCATCCGCTGTCGCGAAAGTTTGGATGTGACCCGGTCCCGGAGAAAACAGAGGGTGAAGCTTTGATAAGCGGCGGGGCTGAGCAAGAGGCAGGCGGATCGCGCGTTACTCCCAGAGAGGTCCATTCGTGAGCGCGCCGGAAAAGAAAAAAGAACTTTCGTCAGAGTTTCGCATACTGATTGCGTCGATACTATCCATGGTGGTGATTTTGCTGTGGGCCAAGTTTTTCGCGCCGAAGCCACCAGCCAACTTGCCGCCGGCGAACACAGCGGCAGTTACGGGGCCAGCCTCGACGAACACGGGGACGACATCGCCAACCCCCACTCCCACTTCGCCTTCTTCCACCAAGTCCGGCGCGCCGTTGCCTGCCGGGAATGCGACGGCGATTTCAGCGCCAAGCGCCGCAGCGATGCCACCAAAGGCCGACACGCAAGAGCGAACGATTGTTGTGGAGAATGCGCTTTATCGCGTGGAGATTTCGAATCGCGGCGGAGTGGTGAAGAGCTGGCAGTTGAAAAAGTACAAGGATGATGCGAAGCCGCAACGCGTGCTGGACCTCGTACACCCGGAAGCGGCTGCGGAGGTTGGAGGATGGCCCTTCGCGCTGGTGTTTGATGATCAGCAACTCGAATCAGCCGCTAATTCCGCGTTGTACGTGGCTGGCGTCGCAGAGCAAGACGGTCATATGGGAGCCACCGCGCACTATGCAGCTCTTAGCGGAAATTCCCTGGAGGCTCCTGCGGAATTGCAGCTCACCTGGAGCGATGGGCATCTGGAAGTCACAAAACGTTTTCGCTTCGATCACTCTTATGTGGTGCGCGTGGAAACATCCGTTAAGTTGAACGGCACGCCGATGCGGGCTGGTCTGGCGTGGCTGGGCGGGTTCGGGGATTTGACGGTGCAGAATCCGGCCCCAGTGGAGACGGTAACGGCGTTTTACAGCGAAAGTGAAAAGCTGACGGATCTGCCTTACAAGAAGCTCGAAGGCCCGGATAAATGGGGCCCGGGAGTTTGGATGGGAGGCAAGGACTACACGGGAATCGCAGACCGCTACTTTGTGGCAGCGTTTCTGCCCGCGAACGGCGCGGCTTCCGGTTCGCTGGAGACCCGTTACTGGAAGGTTTCGCACACGGTGAAAGTCGAAGGGAAAGATGTGCAGGAACCCGTGGTGCAAGTGGCCACGGCGACTGCCTCGCAACCGCTGGCGCTGCGAGTCTATGTGGGACCGAAAGACTACGACGAACTGAAGAGCATGAACCCGCCACTGAAAGCGCTGGTGAATTTTGGCTGGCTGGAGATTATCGCCGACCCGCTATTCCACGGCCTCAAGTGGATTCACAAGTACGTGCCCAATTGGGGCTGGTCGATTGTTATCCTCACGCTCGTCATCAATATGCTGCTCTTCCCTCTGCGCGTTTCGGGGTACAAGACAACGCTGAAAATGCAGCGCGTGGCCCCGGAAATCAAGCAGATTCAGGACAAGTACAAGAAATATAAGATGAACGATCCGCGCAAAGCGGAAATGAACAAAGAGGTGATGGCAATCTACAGCCGCGAAGGAATTAACCCTGTTGGCGGCTGCGTTCCGCAGCTTTTACAAATGCCGATTTGGTTCGGGCTGTACCGGGCGTTGCAAGGGACGATCGAACTGCGGCACGCACCTTGGTTTGGCTGGATCACAGACCTGTCCGCGAAAGATCCTTACTACATTCTGCCGGTTTTGATGGGTGTGTCGATGTACCTCGCGTCGAAAATGACGCCAATGACGGCGACGGACCCGCAACAGCAGGCGATGATGAAGTTTATGCCGATTGGAATGGCGGGAATGTTTATGATCATTCCGTATCCGAGCGGCCTGGCGGTGTATATTCTCACCAGCGGTGTGGTGGGGGTCGTGCAGCAGTGGTACCTGAATCGCAAACATCCGCTAACGCCGCAGGGAAAAGCGCCGTTGAGCAAAAAACAGGCAGATCGAAGTAAAGCCTGACCAGTCTGGAGCGGGGTTTGGAGGCGCATGGGACAGGACCTTATCCGGGAGGGCCAACTGGATCGGCAAGCAGCAGCCGGGGCCTTGCGGAAGTTTCTGGAAGAAATCGTGCGCGTCTCTGGACTGGACTTGAAGGTGAAGGTGCAGCCGGTCGAAACGCCTCCGGCAGATGCATCGGGTGACGCGGAAGTGATTGCTGATCTCGATGGGCGGGATAAAGAGATTTTGCTGGAGCGCAACGGAGAAGTTTTGAAGGCGATCGAGCATCTGGCGTTCCGCGCGCTGCGTCTTGAACCTACCTTTCACGAAAAAATCCATTTGGATAGCGGCGGGTATCGCGCGCTGCGATTTGAAGAGTTGCGCATGACGGCGCGGGTGGCGGCCGAGCGCGTGCAGACTTCTCACCAACCGTTTCGGCTCAACCCGATGTCCTCGCGCGAGCGGCGCATTGTGCACCTGGCGCTGAAGGAGATGCCGGGCGTGCGCACCGAAAGCGTGGGGATGGGCGAAGAGCGCCAAGTGGTGATCCATCCGGCGAAAGCGAAGTGAAGTGCGCCCACCTGCCCGCGCCGTAGCAGCGTAGTAAATCTTCCTCACTCTCGTGCCCATCCCGCCGAAATAACTTTGCCGAATTCATCCATTCTTACGCGGTAAGTGAAGCCCGAGGGGCGGTCTCTGCGTATCTGCGGAAATCGCGCGTCGGAGAATTCCACGATCGCGGTGCTGCCTTCCTTGTGAAAACGGGTGACCGGAAAACGGGCGAACCACAAGACTGTTTGCACCTCCGGCAAACGCCTGGCTGCGTCGATGAATTGGTTGGGAATGGCGTCGGGATAGTAGCGATGTTCGATGGATGACTGCGGCGCCGGGCCGCTGAGGTCGAGCCGGACTTCGTAGACTCCGTGCGGCGTGTTCACGAGGCCGTCCCAATGCCATAACGATGGAGGAAACGGGAGCGCCCCGAAAGATTCTACTTTGAGTTGGAAGAGCGAGGCGAACTGCTCGACGCGGGCCAGCGCGGTGCGATGAGCGAAGAACGCCGCAGCAATGTAAATGATGACGGCAGCGAGACCTGCGCGATTCCAAGCGGCGTAACGAACGCGCAGGCCTTTGCCGCGAGTCGCGGGAAGCAAGAAAAATACCGCCAATAGCATGATGATGGCGACAGCGGTTTGCGCAGAAATCGGCGCGCCGACATTTTTCAATAAGGCGGCCACACCCAACGAAGCGAGTGAGAGTACCGACCAAGTGATGATGGCGCGGTGTTTCAGGCCTTCCGGCTTGCGATAGACCCAGGCGAGCAGTTGCGGGCAGAGGAGAAGCGCGGTGAACGTGAAGTCGATGATGAAGATCAGGTCCCACGCGGGGCGGGACCATTGGAGCGGCGACCAAGCCATCGTGCCGAAGCTGGTAACGAGATCTAGAAGAATGTGGCTGAGAATGCCGATGGCGTAAATTCCCGTCAAAGCGCCGAAAGAAGGAGCGTTCCATTTCCGCCAGCGTACGAACCAGCGCGTAAGCGCAGCCAGGGCCAGCGCAAAGAACGGCATGCAAACCAACGAGTGTGTGACGCCGCGATGCCAAGTCAGGATGAGCAGCTGGTTGCTCGAGAGGAAGTCGCGAAACATGTCAGAATCGGGAAAAATCGCGCCAAGCATCAGGGACCAGGTGATAATGCGCGTGCGATTGACGGGTTGCGATGCGAACATGTCTTCGCCGCGAAAAACCGCTTTGCTGATCAGTGCGCCGGCGATGCCGTGGGTTATCGTGTCCATTCGTTTAGCTTAAACGACCCCTTGCCTATGAGCTGAGGCGTTCTACCTGATGCTGCGGCCAATAAGCTACAAATTTTCAGAAGACCTTGATCAATGGAGCGGATTTCGAGACGACGCGACCGACGCGGCGGGCGGAAACGCCGTGGCGCGCGAGCGCAGCTAAAGCGTGATCTGCTTGGTCCGAGGCGATGGCCACAAGAAATCCGCCCGAGGTTTGCGGGTCGAAGAGAAGATCTTGATATTCGGAAGAAACACCTGGATCGAAAACCGCGCATTCGCCAATGAATGCGCGGTTATTTTTTAGGCCACCGGAAAGATGGCCTTCGCGGGCCGCTTCAACCGCACCGGGGAAATAGTCAAAGGATGCATGATCGATTTCGAAAGAGACTGGATCGAGGCCGTGGGCGGGATCGCCGAGCGCCATCTCGCGAGCGTGGCCGAGGAGACTGAAGCCGGTCACGTCGGTGACGGCATGAATTGGCTTTGCGGGTTGGGCCTTTTCTTCAACTTCCTGGAGGCCGGCAGCGGCGGCGGCGTTGAGAGTACTCATGGCGCCAACAGCGGCAGCGAGCGATTCGGCAGAGGCGCGATCTTTTTTCAGGGCTGTGGTTATGACGCCGGTTCCCAGCGGCTTTGTAAAGAGAAGTACGTCTCCCGGCTTGGCTCCGACGTTGCGCCAAACTCGCTGCGGATTGATTAGACCAGTGACTGCATAACCGAAAAGCATGTCTTCGTTGCGGATGGAATGGCCGCCGATGACGCTGCACTTTGCTTCGTTCATTTTGGCGAGCCCGCCGCGAATAATTTGCTCGAGGATTTCTGGATCACCCTTTTCTGGAAAACCGACGATGGATAAGGAAGAAACGGGGCGTCCGCCCATGGCATAGACGTCGCTGAGTGAGTTGGCAGCGGCGATTTGGCCGAAGAGAAACGGGTCGTCTACGATGGGCGTAAAGAAATCGACGGTCTGGACCAGCGCGAGACCCTCTCCGATGAGGTAGATTCCGGCGTCGTCGTTAGTGTCAAAACCGACGAGGACATTTGGATCCGTTTGTCGCGGGAGCTTGCGCAAAACGGCGTCGAGGGTTGCGGGATTCAACTTCGCGGCACAACCTGCCGCTTTTGCCATGGATGTGAGTTTCACTTGGGCAGCCACGATGCACCTCACAGGTTCGGAGTTCATTATAGCTATGAAGCGGCTCATGCGGTGATCACACTCCTGGTGCTGGGAAAAGGGTGACGGGGGAGTTGCGCCTCGCCGGTCAACGTGGTTTCATCGGCGGATGCCTTGGGACTTCTGGTTGATTTTTTCCGTGCTTGGCGTGCTGTTGCCGTGGCGAGGGCACCTGCGGTTAAAGAAATTGCTCGCGGTTCCGCAGATAGATTCGCGGGAGCGGCTCTCGCTTTACGTTTCCACGATTTTGTTTCAGTGGCTGGCTGTGGCGATAACGGCATGGCGCGCATGGGCGCGGGGGCTGACGTTCGAGCAATTGGGACTCGTAGTTCATGGGCGCGGTAGAATACTTTTAGTTGCAATTGTCGGCGCCGCGACTTTGGGAAGCTTGCAATGGCTCAATTTGCGAAGAATGGGCCGCTCGTCCGGGAAGGCGCGGGAGTTCATGCAGGCGCTGGCCGAGAGGATCTTTCCGCAATCGCGGGTGGAACTCGTTTTTTTCCTGGGGCTAGCGGCCACTGCGGGGTTATGTGAGGAGTTTCTGTACCGCGGATTTGCGATGGCGGCCTTGACGAGAGCGGGGCTGCCCCCTTGGGGCGTGGTGCTATTGTCCTCTGTTCTCTTTGGGTTAGCGCATCTTTACCAGGGTCGCGGTGGGCTTGTCAGCACACTGGTTATCGGCACAGTGTTCGGAACGGCGCGAATCGCGTACGATGGGATGATTCCTGTTATGTTTTGGCATTTTGCGGTAGACGCGGTAGCAGGAGTTGCAGGTCCGAAGTATCTATTGAGGCCAGGACCACCGGCCGCGAACGGGGAAATTCACAAATCAGTGACAGTTTAGTTACTCTTATGACAACACCCAGCCCAGCGATCCTCTCGGCGGAGACGATTGGCCGTGCTCTTGGCGAATTTCAGCTGGAAGCAAATGAACAGCAAGTAATTTATATTCAACAATATATGAAGATTTTGTTGACGTGGAACGAGAAGATAAATTTGACGGCAATCCGCGACCCCCTGGAGATACTATATCGTCATTTTTGCGAAAGCATGTACGCGGCTACGGCAGTGCCTGTGGAAAAAGGTCGGCTCGCCGACGTTGGCTCCGGGGCTGGTTTTCCGGGTATTCCGCTGAAAATCATGCGCCCGGAGCTGCAAGTGTTCTTGATCGAGTCTAATATGAAGAAGGCTACTTTTCTCGCGGAAGTGCTTAGAAACATTGAACTTCCGGAGACTCTGGTGCTCGTCAGCCGCTACGAGGAACTCGGCGAAGAGGTGGCTCCAGTTGATTTTGTGTGCTCGCGCGCGGTGGGTGAATTTGAGCCTTTCTTAGCGTGGGCTGCCTCGGAACGTATTGCAGCGAAACAAGTTATTTTGTGGATTGGAGGGCGGGACCTCGATCAAGCCAGGCGGGGCGCGGACTGGGAGTGGCGAGAACCGATTCCGGTGCCCCACTCTTTACGGCGGTACTTGCTCGTGGGGACGAGAAAGAGCGGGACGGTCGGCGCAACAACTTGAAAAATAAGGACTTCTCACGTTTTCACCAGTGTTTTTGGATTACTCGTCATACTCTCTACATTTCCTGAATCAACTTCCACATTTCTGCCTGGCGCCATGCGCGGATTG
>Ga0070694_100001744_pt1 | contig 12831 bp, 9 predicted proteins | sample KBSK1251metaG_FD_65470 | JGI IMG/M metagenome (GOLD analysis project Ga0070694, IMG submission 65470) | Corn, switchgrass and miscanthus rhizosphere microbial communities from Kellogg Biological Station, Michigan, USA - KBS K1-25-1 metaG | ecosystem: Host-associated > Plants > Roots >... | reverse complement strand
GGGCGCATGTCCGGCCGGGGCGCGTCGACCTCGACCCCGGGGATCCGGTAGGTGAGCGCCGAGTCCCGCGGAGCCTCGTGGCTGCTGATCACCAGGCGAACCTCCGGGTACTGGGCGCGGACCGCCGGCATCACCTGGCGGACGAACTCCAGCGCGTCGTGGCTCTCGGACGCGCCCCCCAGCGCGGTCGACAGCACCACGGTGGGCGGACCACCCCGGCGCGGCCGGGACCGGAAGTTCTCGACGTCGACGCCGTCCGTCACCACCGTGACCGGGCCGGCGGGCTTGAGGGCCTGGACCAGCTGCGCCGCCTCCGGAGTCGCGACCAGACAGTGGGCCGCCCGGCGGGCCGCCAGCGCCTCGGTGGCGCGGAGCCGGATGCCCTCGGTCTGGAAGAACCGGGAGCCCGGGAACGAGCCGCGAGAGGCCTGCCGCATCCACCACTCGGAATCGACGTGGGCGAAGTCCACGATCAGCGGAATCGCGGGGTCGATCTCCAGGGCGTACTGGATGGCGCTGGACGACGACACGAAGATCAGGTCGTAGGGCGTGCTCCGCATCCGGTCGGCCAGCCGCGACCGGAGGGCCTCCGAGCGGAAGTAGGAGAGCGTGCACGACTCCCCGGTCATCAGGCGCACCGCGCTGCTCAGGGACTTCCACGTCCGAGGCACCACCGTGAACTCGAGATCGCCGAACTCCGAGCGGAGCGACGAGATCGGGCCGACCGCGTTCGGATTGTCGGTCGTGAACGCCAGGGTGAGGCTGTGCTTCTGGGCCAGCACCCGCCCGAAGTGGTACTCCCGCGTGGCCTTGAGGGGATAGCGCGGCGCTCCGACCCACCGCCCGAGCATCAGGATGTTCATGGCAGGTACCGCGTGAGCCACGGGCCCACGACCTTGGTCACCGGCAGGGGCAGCCGCTTCCACAGGTCCACCGCGGCGCGCATCTTCGGATTCGACGGGCTCAGGTTCGGCATCGGGCGTCCGTCGAGCAGGACGTACTGATACGGCAGCGGGACCGGCTCGAACCCCCAGTGCCGCTTGAAGTGGTAGGCCCCGGTGCCCTCGCGGCTGCGCCCGAAGTCGAAGGTCCGGTACCCGGCCCTCGCGGCGTGGCAGGTGAGCTCCCAGTACATGAAGTCGTTGACCGCGTACGGCAGCGCCTCGTGACGCGCCCCTCCGTAGTAGGGCAGCGCCTGGTCCTCGAAGAACAGGGTGAGCACTCCCGCGACCGCGGTCTCTTCCTTCCAGATCGTCAGGAGCTCGCACTCCTTGCCGAACTCCTGGGTGATCGCGTGGAAGAGTCGCCGCGGAAAGACCGGGGAGCCCAGAGCGTGCACGCTGCGGGCGTAGACGTCCCAGAACCCGTCGAGGTGGCGCACCCCCAGCTCGGCCCGCAGCCCGTGCTTCAGACCCTGGCGGGTCATCCGCCGCTGCTTCCGCGGGATGGCGGAGAGGTTCTCCTCCTCGCTCGCGGAGATCGGCCGGGAAAACGTCACGTAGAGCGTCTTGGTCGGCAGGTCCAGCGCATGACCCGGCCGGTGGCGGAGCTCCACGTAGGAGGCCTTCACCCGTCGGGCCAGCTCGGTGGCGGCCTGCACGAGGGCGGAGGCCGCCCCCGGCGACGCCGCGCACACCCCACCGTAGACCCCGTAGGGGACCGAGACGAGGCCCCGCCCGCCGAACAGGCCGCGCACCTCGAACAGCGGAAGGACGCCCTCCACCGCGCCATCCTGGAGAGCCATCAGGTAGTGCGGCCGGTGTCCGAAGGCCGCCTCGACCGCCCGCTTCCAGGCGGTGAGGTGGAACGGGCTTCCCCCCGGCGTGCTTCGCACGAAGGCGTCCCATTCCATCGTCTCGGTCGTCAGCGGTCGCACGTCCACGGCGGTCAGCGCCCCATTTCAAGCAGTACGTGCACGATCCGGCTCGCCGCCTTGCCGTCCCACAGCTCCGGCAGCTCTCCGCGGGGCCACCGTCCGTCCGCCACCTCGCGCCAGCTCCGGTAGATCGTCTCCTCGTCGGTGCCGATCACCCGGTTGGTCCCCCGGGTCACCGTCACCGGCCGCTCGGTGTTCTGGCGAAGGGTGAGGCAGGGCACGCCGAGGGCGGTCGTCTCCTCCTGGATCCCTCCCGAGTCCGTCAGGACGCAGCGGGCGTTCGCGGTGAGCTGCAGGAAGTCGAGATACGGCAGCGGGTCGGCCAGCCGCAGCGCCGGCATCGGGGGCAGCAGCGACGCGACCGCCTCGAGGCGCCGGCGGGTCCGCGGGTGGACCGGGAACACGATCGGGATCTCGGCCTGGATGCGGGCGACCGCGCCCAGGAGCACGGCGAGCGTGCCCTCGTCGTCCACGTTGCTCGGCCGGTGCAGGGTCAGCGCCGCGTACCGTCCGGGGACGAGGCCGAGCCGGGTCAGGACGTCGGACTGGGCGGCCATCTCCCGGTACCGGAAGAGAGTGTCGATCATCACGTTGCCGACGAAGTGCACCTTCGCGGCCGGGATGCCCTCCCGGGCCAGGTTCTCGTTGGCCGCCGGCTCGGTGGTGAAGAGCAGATCCGAGATCGCGTCGGTGAGGATCCGATTGATCTCCTCCGGCATCCTGCGATCGAAGCTGCGAAGACCGGCCTCCACGTGCGCGACCGGGCGCCCCAGCTTCACCGCGGTGAGGGCGGCCGCCACCGTGGAGTTGACGTCGCCGACCACCAGCACAACGTCCGGGCGGATGCCCTCCATCACCGGCTCCAGGCGGGTCATGATGTCGGCGATCTGGGCGATCGCCCCCGACGACTGCACTTTCAGGTTCACGTCGGGCCGCGGGATCTCCAGGTTCGCGAAGAACGAGTCCGACATCTGCGCGTCGTAGTGCTGGCCGGTGTGGACGAGCGTCGTGGTGAGATACGGGTACTCCCGGAGCTCGGCCATGATCGGCGCGATCTTGACGAAGTTCGGGCGCGCTCCGACCACCGCGAGGATCTTCACGCCGCCCCTCCCGCGACCGCGAGGGCTCCCGACGCGGACAGGACGTCCCGGACCGGCCCGAATCGGAAGTCGCGGAGCAAACGGCGCAGCTTGAGCTCGGTCGACCGCATGTTCAGCGTGTGGCGCAGGTGGGCCAGGCGGCCGACCGGCAGCCGCGGCTGCCCCGGATCGATCTCCCAGGGGTGCAGGTAGACGATCACCGGCTTACCCTCTCTCTCGTTCAGGTGGCGGATGGCTCGACGGGTCACCCAGTACGGGAAGAGGCGGAAGTAACCGCCGCCCGCGACCGGCAGGCGCCCGCGGAGCAGCCGGATGGTCGAGAGCGGAAACTCCACCAGCTCGAGGCCCGGAGCGAACGCCAGCCGATGGGGAAACCGCGGCGCGTCGGGAATCCCGTAGCGGTCGTGCACGATCGGAAAGATGCTCGAGTCGTACCGAAAGCCGGCCTCCGCGAGGACCTTGAGGCTCCACAGCGTCTCCCGGACCACCGAGAAGGTGGGGGCCCGATAGCCCACCACCGCGGTGCCGGAGGCGTCCTCGATCGCCGCGCGGGCCCGCCGGACGTCGGCACCGAACTGAGCCGGGGTCAGCCGCGTGATCATCCGGTGATCGTGACCGTGGCAGGCCAGCTCGTGCCCTCCGTCCTGGATGGCGCGCACCAGGCCGGGGTTCCGCTCGGCCACCCACCCGAGGATGAAGAACGTGGCCCGGGTGGCCGCCTCGTCGAGGAGCCCGAGGAGACGCTCGGTGCAGGCCACGACCCGGCTCTCCAGCGACGGCCACTCCTCGGGGCGCACGACCCCGGAGAAGACCTCCGCGTGGAAATACTCCTCGATGTCGAAGCTGAGCGCGTTAATCATCGAGACCGACCCGAGCCAGCGCCCGCGGCTCCGGCTGGTCGATCCCGTTCATCGACCGGAGCATCCGAGCCAGACCCGCGATCAGCGAGACCCGCGGCGAGTAGTCGAGCAGCTCGGAAGCGAGGCTCAGCTCGGCCGCGATGTGGAACGGCTGACCGTCCGGCCGCGGCGAGAATACCGGCATCCCCTGGGTCCGGAGCAGATCGCCGAGGATGGTGAGCACGTCCCGGAGCGTCGCCAGCTGCCCCGAGCCCACGTTGATCACGCGGCCCGACGCCCGCGGCCCACGGGCCGCGGCCAGGGTGGCCGCCACCGCGTCGTCGACGTAGGTGAAGTCCTCCCCGCTCCGATCGTCCAGCTCCACCAGCGCCCGGCGCTGGCGCACCGCCTCGATCAGATTCGGGATGAGGGCTCCGGCCGGGCCCGACTTCTGCCGCGGCCCGTAGACGCTGAAATACCGCAGGATGACCGCGTCCAGCTGGTGCCGCACGTGGAACGCCCGGCAGTAGCTCTCGGCCGCCGCCTTCGACGCCGCGAAGAGCGTCGCGGGCTGGCTGGGGGCGCTCTCCGACACCGGAAGCGCGGTAGGCGTGCCGTAGACCGACGCGCACGAGGCCAGCACCACGCGCCACACCCCCTCGGTCAGCGCGCCGTGGAGCACGTTCAACGTGCCCTCCACATTGACCGCGTGGATCTCGCCCGGATCCATGGCCGACACCGAGCTGAGCGGCAGGGCCGCCATGTGAAAGACGCACTTGACCCCACGCAAGGCCTTCCGCAGGAGCTCGCGGTCGCGGATGTCCCCGATGATGACCTCGAGTCGACTGCCGTTCAGAACCCCGCCGACCCGGGCGTGCCGCTCCGCCGCCGACTGCAGATTGGCCAGCGACCCGGTCGATAGGTTATCCAGAACCCGTACGGCGGCTCCGTCCTCGAGGAGCTGATCGACGAGGTGGGACCCGAGGAACCCGGCACCGCCCGTGACGAGCACTGTACGCATGGCTGAGCCTCAGAGGGTGACGATCGACGGCGTCGTCGGCTTATAGGTTCGCAGCGCGTTCCGGGTATCGACGACGAGGGCCGCGCGCTTCGCGATCGCCGCGTAGTCGAAAGCGGAGTGGTTGGTCAGGATCAGCACGCAGTCGGCCGCCGCGATCGCCTCCGCGGTGGGCTCCACCGCGGAGAGCTTCACGCCGTCCAGGATGAGCTGGGGGGTGAAGGGGTCCGCATAGGTGACGTGCGCCCCCTTCCGCTCGAGCATCTCGATGATCTCGAGGGCGGGGGACTCCCGGACGTCGTTGACGTCCGGCTTGTAGGTCACGCCCATGACCAGCACCGACGCGCCGCGCAGGGCCCGGCCCCGGTCGTTGAGCGAGTCACCCACGAGGGTGACCACGTGGGCCGGCATGGCCCGGTTGACCTGATCGGCCAGCGCGATGAACTGGGCCTCGTAGCCGGTCAGGCGGACCTTCCAGGACAGGTAGAGCGGATCGACCGGGATGCAGTGGCCGCCGATACCGGGCCCGGGATAGAAGGGCATGAACCCGAAGGGCTTGGTCGAGGCGGCCTCGATGACCTCCCACGGATCGACTCCGATCTTCCGGCATGCGAAAGCGAGCTCGTTGGCCAGCGCGATGTTCACGCTGCGGAACGTGTTCTCGAGCAGCTTGGCGGTCTCGGCCACCCGCGGGCTCGACACCTCGAACACCTGGTTCGTGACCTGCCGGTAGAGCGCGGCCGCCAGGCGGGTGCAGTCCGCCGTCACCCCGCCGACCACCTTCGGGATCGTGGCGGTCGTGAAGCGCTTGTTGCCGGGATCCACGCGCTCGGGGGAGAAGGCGAGGAAGAAGTCCCGGCCGATGACCCGACCGCTCGCCTCCAGGCGGGGCTGGACGACCTCCTCGGTGGTCCCGGGGTAGGTCGTGCTCTCGAGCACCATCAGCTGACCCGGCCGGAGATGCGGCAGCAGGCTCTCCAGCGCCGAGATGATGAAGGAGATGTCCGGCTCCTTGGTCTTGCGGAGAGGGGTCGGAACGCAGATCACGAGCGCGTCGGCGTTCTTGGCCTCCGAGAACTCGGTGGAGGCGGACAGACGACCGCCGGCCACGAGGGGCTGCAGCACGGAGGAAGCCACGTCCACCAGGTAGGACTCGCCGCGGTTCAACAGGCTCACGCGCTCCAGGTCCAGGTCCACCCCGCTCACCGTGAAGCCGGCCTTGGCGAGCTCTACCGCGAGGCTCAGCCCCACGTAGCCGAGGCCGATGACGCAGACGCGACCGTTGCGCGATTCCAGGCGTTCCAGCAGGTCTTGGGTCGACACGTCCAGGTTGCTCCCTTCGCTCATGATCGAGATCTAGCCGCTGTAGTAGGCGCTGTATTGCTTGTAGTAGGAGTTCAGCTGCTTGACCGGGGTCCGGTTCAGGACCACCCCGAGCACCGGGGTGCCCGCGCGATCGAGGAGGGCCTTGGTCTTCAGCAGGTCGCGGGGCCGCGTCTGTCCCACCGCGACGACCAGCACGATGCCGTCCGATGCCGCCGCCATGTAGAGGTTGTCCGGGATCAACAGGATCGGCGACGAGTCCATCAGTACGTAGTCCGCCTCGTCCGACATGTCGCCCAGGATCTTGGTCAGGCGCTGGGTGCCCAGGCCGGTCCGGGCCGGAGCGGTGAGGGCGCCCCCCCGGGGGGCCAGCTGGACGTTCTCGGTGATCGGGGTGATCGTGTCCACGAGCTTGCTCGTTCCGGCCAGGAGGTCGGTGAAGCCCTTCCGAGGGGTCGTGTTCGCGATCCGGTGCAGGGTCGGCCGGTGGAAGTCGGCGTCCGCGATGATGACCCGCTTGCCCACCTCGCCGAACGCGAGCGCGAGGTTGAAGACCACGGTCGACTTGCCCTCGAAGGGAAGCGCGCTCGCGATCAGGATGCGGCGCAGGGGATTGCCGTCCCCGATCATCTGGAGCTCGACGCGGAGCCGCCGGAAGGCGTCCACGAACAGGTGGTAGTCCTCCTGCTGGCCCTGCTGGCCGTCGCCGCCCGAGCTGAACACGACCCGCTGGGAGTCGACCTGGGGCACCGCGGTCAGGATCGGCAGCCCGGTCAGGTGCTTGATGTCGGTCTCGCCCATGATCGGGCGGTTGAAGTATTCGGCGGTCGCAGGCGCCCCGATCCCGATCATGAGGGCGAGGGCAAGGGCCAGCCCGACGAACTGGACGCGCCGCTGGTTGGGCGCGGTGGTGGGGAAGCTCGGGGGGTCGATGACCTTCACCACGTTCATCTCGCCCTGCTCGCGGATCCGGGCCGCGCCCAGCTTGTCCGAGAGCAGGGTACTCAGCTTGCGGTTGGTCTCCACCTCCGAGGCAAGCCGCCGGTACTCGAGCTCGTCCTTCGAGAGGCCGGAGAGATCCCGGCGCAGGGTCGCGATCTGGTCCTTGAGGGCATTCTCCTGGGCGCTCAGCGAGACCACCGAGGTGTCGAGGGCCGCCACCATCTCCGAGAAGGCGTTGCGATCGTCGGCCGGGATGGCGGTCGTCCCGGGGCTCGACGCGGTGGCGTCGCGGACCGCGTCACCCAGCTCACGCTGGAGGTCGGCGATCTGCTGGCCGAGCGACCGGACCCGCGGATGATCCTCCGGGTAGCGGCTCTTGGCCTCGACCATCTGGGCCTCGAGGCTCGCGAGCTTCGAGCGAAGACGGCCCGCGTTGGCCGGATTCACCACCGGTGCACTGGGAGCCGCCTTGGCCGCCGGGGAGGCCGGCATCGACTCGAGCTTCGTCTTGAGCGCGGCCAGACGGGTCTGGCTGATGTTCTTGTTGGCCTGGACCTCGGCGAGCGTGGTCTCGAGCTGGGAGAGCCGCTGCGCGGTCTCGGTGCTCTTGGCCGGGATCTGCACGCCTCCCCGGGACATGGTGAAGCTCCGCAGGGCCGTCTCGCTGCGGGCGAGGGAGTCCGACACCTGCGCGGTCTGCTGCGACAGGTACTCCCGCGTGTTCTTGGCGTCGTCGACGTTGAAGGACCGGGTCCGGGCCAGGAGCACGTCCACGTAGGTGTTGGCGATGTCCAGGGCCACCTGCGGCTGCGACCCCTCGGCCTGGATCTCGACGATTCCGGCGTTGCCCGGCTGGCTGTTGAAGCGCACCCGGTCACCCCGCAGCTCGTCCACCGCGCGGCGCTGGGAGCTCGGCGCGGCGGGTACCTTGCCGCGCAGCCGCCCGATACCCTCCAAGAGGCTCCCGAGGTAGTCGCGCCCGTAGGGATTCAGGATCAGATCGTCGACCGCCGCCTTGGGCAGCGCCTCCACCACCGCGGCCGCGAGCAGACGGCTCTGGAGGATGGCGAGCTGCACCGGGAGGGGGCGGTACGGCGTGAACTCCTGGAAGACCGGAGTCCGCTCCGCCTTGTTCTCGATCAGGATCGTGGCGGTGGTCCGGTAGCGCGGCGGCTCCTTGGAGAGCACGAAGGCGGCCGGGAGGAGCATGGCCAGCGCCACCAGGGTCGTCAGCACGATCCATCGCTTTCGCCGGGCGAACAGTGAGAGGGCCACCTGCTTGAGTACCGTCTTGGTATCCATGAGCCGCGTGTCTCCTTAAGTGAAGTGGGGGGACGCGCTCAGCGCCCTCTGGCAAAGAGAACAACTTGGACCGTGTTCAGCACGATCAGCAGATCGAGAAAGAGCGAGAGATTCTTGATGTAGTACAGGTCGTACTGGAGCTTCTCGACCGCGTCCTCGACGGAGGAGCCGTACTGGTATCTCACCTGGGCCCAGCCGGTGATCCCCGGCTTGACGGCGAGCCGCTCCATGTAGAACGGGATGGTCTTCTGTAGCTCGGACACGAACTCGGGACGCTCCGGACGCGGCCCGATGAAGCTCATGTGCCCGACGAGCACGTTCACCAGCTGGGGCAGCTCGTCGAGACGGGTCCGCCGCAGCACGGCCCCGACCCGCGTGATCCGCGTATCCTTGGCGGTTGTCCAGACCGGCCCGGTGTGCCTCTCGGCGTCCTGCCGCATGGAGCGGAACTTGTTCAGGATGAAGACGCAGCCGTTCTGGCCGAGCCGGGACTGGCGGTAGAGGATCGGCCCGGAGGACTCGAGCTTGATGGCGATGGCCACCAGGGCCATGATCGGGGCGGCGAGCAGGAGCCCGATCAGCGAGACCGAGATGTCGAACAGCCGCTTGACGATCTCGGTGCGCGCCGTCTTCACGAAGCCGTCCGAGAAGATCAGCCAGCTCGGCCGGACCGCGGTGACGAGGATCTTGCCGGTGGCCTTCTCGTAGAAGGTCGGCCAGTCCTCGACCCGGATACCCCGCAGGCGGCACTCGAGGAGCGCCTTCGTGGGGAAGCACCCCCGTCGGTCGATCTGCGCCACCACGACGATATCGGGCCGTGTCTCCTCGACCAGGACGTCGAGATCCTGGATCTTGCCCAGGAGCGCGTAGCCCGATGGCACCAGCTCACCGGCCTCGGGCACGTCGTCCAGGTAGCCGATGATCCGGAACGGACGGGCGCTCGTGGGCTCCAGATCGGCGATCAGGCGCCCCACCTGCCCGGTACCGAGCACCAGAACCTGCGCGGTCATCTGGTGCTGGGACCACGCGGCCAGGAGGACCGTCCTCCAGGCGATGAGGCCGATCGTGGTGAGCAGGAAGGTCTCCAGGAAGGCCGAGCGCCCGAGCCGGAGGGCCGGCACCGCGAAGCCGAGCGTCGCGAGCACCATGCCGGCGGCCCCCTGGCAGATGAGGACCCGCGCGACCAGCTCACGCGGACCGATGGCCTGCCGCGGCTGATAGAGGTCACCGACGTAAAGGATGAAGGCGATGACCGCGATGGCTTCGACCAGGCGGGCCGCGAACGGAGCGTAGCCGGCCCAGACGGTCGACAGCTCGGTCAGGTAAAGGGCCGCGCAGATGACCGCGACATCCCCGAGGAAGAGGATGAAGGCGAGACCGGAAACGTAGTGCCGGAAGATCCGTAGCATGCCTTGCTCCGGGGGCTACTGGTAGCAAGGGCAGTGCCAGGGGAATGGCGTGTCGTGGTATGTAAGCTATTGGTTATATTGACATATCTACAGTGGATCGAAAGAAATACGATCCTCTAAATGGGCAATTCCATTCCCCCCAACCTGAATTCTGCGTTGAGCTCTCGCGCCGGGGCGAGCGGAGGCAGTAAATTCGTATATTCCAAGGTCATTTAGGTCACACCTCTGCGATGCAACCTTTGCGCGAGGAGGCGACGGTGGCTGCGGAAGATATTGAAAGAACTGCGGGGATCTAGAACGTCGCGAAGAGATTCAGCGAGGCGCGGTTCTCGGAGTAGTCGCTACCACCGAACTGGCCCTGGTCGTTCCCGAAGGTGCTGCCACCGGTCTGGCGCGTGTAGGTGTACTGAAGGTTGGCCGCCAGCCAGCGCAGGATCTGCCAGTTCAGGCTCGCGCCATAGGTGAGCGTGTTCTGGCTGGAACTGCTCTGCTGGTTCCCGGTTCCGGTGGGCTCGTTCTCGCTGTACGTCACGTGCAGCGTGGTGTTGATGAACGGAGTCCACTGATACAGGAAGCTCCCGAAGTACGACCGCGTCTGCACGGTCCCGAAGTTCTGGCCTTGCTGGGAGGTCTGCCGGAAGTCCTGGAAGACCCCCACCGAGAAGAACGCCCGGTTGAACCGGTAGCTCGCCGCCACGTTGGCGGAGACGGTTCCCTCGGTGTCCTGGGTCTCGCTGTCCAGGATGCTGTAGCCGACCGCGGCCGACAGGGAGAGGCCGGAGGGCAGCCCGTAGGCTCCGAAGAGCGAAACGTTGTACACCTTCGTGCTGTCCTGGGACTGGAACTGGGCCGAGGTCGAGACGCCGCCGGTGGTGTACAGACCGAACTGCCGGGAGACCGACGCGAAGACGGTGTGGCTCGTGTTGTCGTTGTCGGAGCTGCTATTGCCGTTCAGCGCGTCGGTGCGGGAGAACTCGTAGCCGAGGCGGACCAGATAGTCGACCGCGATGCGGGTCGAGGCGTTCAGTCCCAGGATGTGCGTGATCTGGTCGCTCTGGTTCGTGTTGCTGCCCACCGAGCCGTTGCCGGTGCCGCTCCCGCTGCCGCTCTCGTTGAAGAAGAGCACGTTGCGGTAGTAGGCCTGCGTCGCGACCCGATCGAGCAGCCAGTCGACGGTTGCCCCGAGAGTGTTCGTGTTGAAGGTCTGGCGTCCACGCCGGAGGCCGAACTGATCGACCGCATTCGGAGAGTCGTTCCGTACGAACGTGTCGGTCAGAGTCAGGCTAAGGCGCGGCGTGAACAGGTACCGGATGGCCGCGTTGACGCTCGGGAACACCTTGATGTCGTCGCCACTGTTCTTCACGGTGTCATGCACCAGGTCAACCGTCGTGGACAGAGAGCCGAACGTCCGCGCCCCGTTGAGCAGGATGACGAACCCGGGCCCGAGCGTCGACCGGAAGTTGTCTTCCGCGTGGCTCGACGTCTGGAAGAAGTTGTCGCTGTACTCCTCCGAGAGCCGGGCGGTCGGGTGGAACTCGAGCGTGGCTCCACGGACCGTGGTGACCGTCGGGGCGAAGGCGCCCGGCAACGTCAGGTTGGGGATTCCCACGTATCCGGGAGTGCCGGGCAGGCCCGGTGCTCCCGGAACCGGAATCGGCAGGGGCGCCGGGACGTTCGTCTGCGACGGAGCGGGCGGCAGGGGCGGCGTCCACGGCGGCAGCGTGGTGCTGGGCGGAGTGCCCGGCGTGATCGGCGGACGGCCCGGCTGCTGGATCGGGTACTGCTGGTACAACGGGACCTGCTGCGGCTGCTCGGTGGGCGGCGCGGGAGTCGGCGTGGTCGGCTGGGTCTCCTGCCCCTGGGTCGGTCCCGGCTGCTGCTGGGTCGGGTCGGTGGAGGGGGGAGTGCTCGGGGTCTGCGCGACGGCGGGAACCGAGCCCGCCGCGAGAAGAGCGAAGGAAAGAGCGATGACCCGTGAGAGCCGCGCGACGTTCGCGCCGCGCGGCTCTCCGAGCTTGCCGACTTCGCCGTTAGAACAGTCGTTGTGGAACAAAGATGATGTCGTTCGGTTGCAGCCGGATATCTGGATTCTCGTCCGGCGACCGCATCATCTTATCAACATCGACCCGAATCCGTTCCTTCTTTTCTGCGTTGCCTCGGAGGACGTCGACCCGCCCCCCGGCGGCCAGGGGAGTCAGGCCGCCGACCTGCGTGAGCGCCTTCAAAATCGTCAAATCTCCCGAATACTTGACCGCTCCAGGGGCCTTCACTTCCCCGTTCACGTAGACCGCATCGGCCAGCGGGACCACGATGGAATCCCCCGGCTCCAGCTTGGGATTCTGGCTCAGATCTCCCCGCTGGACGAGGCGGTTGAAGTCGATCGGGATCCGCTTGTCACCCCGGAGCAGGAACCCCTTCTCGGCATCCGCGTTCGGCACCACGCCGCCGACGACCGAGATGGCCTGGAGCAGCGTGAGCTCGCGGGTGAGCTGCATCACCCCGGGCTTTCCGAAGCCGCCGATGAAGTACACGGGCCGGCTCTTGATGTCCTTGACGATCACGGTGACCACCGCGCCCTTGACCGTTTTCTCGTACACGTTGGTGAGGTGATCCTGGAGCTGCTGCACCGTCTTGCCCGCCACCGCGATCTCGCCGACCAGCGGCAGGGAGGTGCGGCCGTCCGGCCGCACGAAGACCGTCTGGTTCAGGTCCTTGTTACCCCACACCTGGACCTCGAGGATGTCCTCGGGACCGATGATGTAGTCCTTGTCCTGCTGGATCGGAGGCGGCGCCTGCGCCCCCGCCATCGCGGGGAGCAGGAAGACCAGCATCGAAAGCAGAGACAGTAATCCGGAGAATCGAAACGGGTTTCTCATGATCTTCAGACTCCTAGTGGGTGCTGGCTTTCTGGCGCCCCGTTGAATTGGGCCAGCTGATCGAGCCCGCCCTGCCGATATGCCTTGAGCTTGTACTGGAGGCAGCGGAGGCTGATACCGAGCAGCCGCGCCGCCTGCGTGCGGTT
>Ga0070694_100001741_pt1 | contig 12845 bp, 8 predicted proteins | sample KBSK1251metaG_FD_65470 | JGI IMG/M metagenome (GOLD analysis project Ga0070694, IMG submission 65470) | Corn, switchgrass and miscanthus rhizosphere microbial communities from Kellogg Biological Station, Michigan, USA - KBS K1-25-1 metaG | ecosystem: Host-associated > Plants > Roots >... | reverse complement strand
CGCGAACATGGCTTTGCTTTCGGATCGTCGCAAGCGCGCGCCTTATGGATTGCGCGGCGGTCAGGATGGCGAGCGCGGTCGCGCTTTCGTGATTCGCACCGATGGCCGCAAAGAGCAATTGAGATCAAAAGATAATCGCCAACTAAATGCCGGCGATCGCGTGCGCATCGAAACACCAAGCGGCGGTGGCTTCGGGAAATGAATCCGCAGATTACGCAGATTACGCAGATAGGAAAGAGCAGTTAAGAAATCAGTTAGCGCTAACCGAGGGCGCTCCAGTTTCGTGATAAAGCGGCGATGAATAAACCAGCCACGCGAGCAACCCAAAGGTCGGACTTGTTGGAATATGTTTTCCGGTTCCTATCTGTGAAATCTGCGTAATCTGCGGATGTATTTCCCGCTTGGGAAATGATTCGCTTTGATTTAGACTGCACCGTTCGCGACGATACTTGATAGGAAAGAACTCGCAAAATAGATGAGCACTCTAGCCAGGATGATTCGAACTATTGAACCAGATGAGAATGAAGTGCCGGCGCGCAAAGAGCACCCGGGCGTCTACCAGGCGGGTTGGGTGGAAGTGATTGCGGGCTCGATGTTTTCCGGTAAATCTGAAGAACTAATTCGCCGGCTGCGCCGCGCACGAATTGCGCGACAAAAGGTACAAGTATTCAAGCCTGAGATTGACGCGCGCTTTTCGAACAGTCACATCGTCTCGCATTCCGAGATGAAGCACGAATCATTCAATGTGCGCACGGCTGAAGAGATTCGCGCCAATGTTCTGCCCGACACGGAAGTTGTCGGCATCGACGAAGGCCAATTCTTCGATAATGATCTGATTGCGATTGCCAACGAACTCGCCGAGCGCGGCGTGCGGGTGATCATTGCCGGATTGGATCAGGACTACACCGGCAAACCCTGGGAGCCCATGCCGCAGCTACTCGCGGTTGCCGAATACATCACCAAGACCCACGCCATCTGCATGAAGTGCGGCCAGCCCGCGAACTACACCCAACGCACCTTCGAATCCGAAGAACGCGTGGCCGTCGGCGGCGCCGGCATGTACGAAGCGAGGTGTCGCACGTGCTTCGTGCCGCATGCGGACGCGCCGACAGTGCATGAGGGATAAGTCAGGGTACGCGCCTGCGCTCAAGGTTTGCGCTTGAGCTGGACGCCTTTCTCACGCCGGTTGAATAGGTCAAAGGCGAAGGTCGTTTCAAATCCAAACTCCTTCTGGAACAGAAAATCGTTATTCACTTTGTTTTTGTACAGGAGCAGGCGCAGCGTCGGCCCGATCGACAGGCTCGGCCAGATCACGAACTTCAGACTGTGCTTCGATTCGTCGCGGTACCTGGTGTCGGTGGCGTTGTCCTGGCTGAACTTAAAGAAGAAGTCTCCGGAATCGGAGAATTCATATTTCATTTTGGGGCTGAAGGGAATTGTGAAAGCTGATTTCCAATAGAAACCAGAGCGCGGTCGGTTACCCAGGATTGCCGATGCGGCTGAGTTGATTGTTATTGATGGTGCCGAGCCGGTGCTCAAGGTCTTGATGCAGTCCGCAAACGTCTCGTTCACCTTTGGTAGACACACAAACGTCCCCGACGGCGTCACAAATTTGTATCCCAGGAGCGCCCGAAGTTCCTGGCCAACTTGCATCCCACCGGTAAAGAAATTCATCGTGCCATTGCGCCAGAATAATCCCGCGCGAGGAAGCAGCATGAGTGAGCGGCTCTGAGGGATCTTCAGCGGATCACCAGTTCCCAAATTAAAGGTTGTGAAAGGCTTTTGGAGCTGGGTCTCCGAATAGAGGGACAAACTCATGCCCATACTCTTTTCGGACCGCCCGCCCCGCAGGTTGCGAATGTAACCTGCCTCGCCAGTTACTCGATTGTTAATCTGACTAATTTTTGGGGACACGTCCCCTGTCGTCTGTCGCTTGTAATCAATCGTTGTTGCCACAAATGGGCCGCCGGTATGAGACGAACGGGTCACGCGCAGGTCCAGGCCTGTGGCGATCGTCTGGGCATATTTTGCGGTCACTCCAGAGGTCTTAACGGCCCCAAAGTTTCGGGTGATTTCTGCGTCGGTCAAATTATTGTTGAGACCATTGAAGCTGAGACTCAAATTCCTAAGCGAGAGCATCCAGATGGGACGTTGTTGGACTTTTTGATCCAGGGCCTCGGCGGTTGTCTTTGGATTCTCAATTTTTGCGGCCAGCTTAAATGGGAACAGGTTCCCTAATCTGCTACCAAAACCTGGCCGCCTTGGCGATGGCGGAGGACCGACCGCAATTGGATCGAGATACTTGTCCCGCTGAATGTCGTTGAGGCAATGCCCGTCAGGGTCACCTGGATAGAGCTTGCGACACACGAGGGCGCTAATCGGTTCAAGCAGGTTGGGAAACTGGGCTGCGCGCGTTTTCGGATCCAGGGCGGCCGCCGCCAGATCCGGATATCCCGTATCTCCTGCGCCAATATAGTCGGTGGTCGCGACCGCATAAATCTTCTTGTCGTCCAGCGGAACCTCGTTGATCAGAAGCTCCTTGTCGGTTTTCTTTATTCCGAGTGTCTCAAGGCCGCGCAGTTTTTCGTTTGCCAGCGAGAGATTATTCGTGTCTTCAAGGTTGTATTTCTTTGACAGATCGAGGGCCTTCTTAAGAGCGGAGCCGGGCACATACATCAGCGCCAGGAGATCACCTTTCCAGATAATGCGATCGAGCACTTGCTGGAAGTCATTAGGAATTTCAGTGCTCTGATTGGGACCGCTGAAGAAATCACGCTTTTGAATCAATGCCACATCCGCATGCACTTGTTCGCGCATCACGCAAAGAGTCAGCCACTTGATGCTATCTGACGGCTTGTCAGATTTCCTCGGAAAGTCATCAGGCAAACACTTGTTAAGCGCTTCAACAACCGCATCCGTAAAGCATTCGGCTTTGTCTTCTATTTGATTGACGGGGAGTTTCGCCAGATTCGATCCGCGAATATCCCACGATCTGGCATCATCCCATGGTGAGGCCTCGATCATCCCCAGGTGCACGGTGCCTTCACGTTTATCGTCCTGCACTTTTGAATCTACATAAGGCAACGGCACCGCGACGAAAACGCCCGCCGGAACTTCTTTTTTCCAGATCGTTTGCATCGTCGTGTCACTGGTCCCCTGATCTTCGTCTGCGGCCGTAATCACTACCTGAAAGTCCCGGAAGTGGGCTGCTAAGACTCGCGCACGCTGCGGGCTCATCTGCGCGAGTAGCACTTTGAGTCCGGAAAACTTTCCCCGGCCCTTCTTTTCGTACCAGGCGTCGAAGTACTTAAGCTGTTCTTTTAAAGCTTCCGCCGGATCTTCGGCGCTCACCACGGTTTTGAGTTTTGTATCTTCATCGAGCCAGGAAAAATTCAGAATTCCGACCTCTTCACTGATAATTGGATCTACCACGCCAAAGATTGCGACATCGCGGTTTGGAGTGTCTTTGTTGCGGAGTACGACGAAAGGATCGGGATCTTTATATTTGGTGCCGGACACGGGGAGTGGGCGCGGAAAGTTGAAGAAGGGACGATGTACGACGAACGGCATACAGTGCGTTTCGATTTCTTCGGCGCGCGGCGAAGTCGCCGCTTCGTCCCGCTGACACAAGCCATAATTCCTTCCAGGCTCAAATGAGTAGTAGTGTTGATCTCCGATGGGCATCGGGTTGTCGCGCAGTATGGTCATCGAATAGGTGATTCCGCTTTCGTCGCCGGTGACACTCGTTTCCCTGGCCTTCCATCCCTGCTTACAACCCGCAGGAACCTCGTTGAACTCGTTAGCCGGGCAAACATAGATGGAATCAAGGTGCCCTAGCGTAGCGCGAAAGGTGCGCCAATCTGTTGTCTGTTCGCCGCTCGATGTCTTAACTCTTCCGTCCAGGAACTTTTCAACTTCACTCAAGCCAGTCTGTTTGTGTTCCGCGAACCACTTCTGCAAGTCTTCCTGAATTTGCGGCGAGGTGGGGGCGGGTACTCTAACGCTGACCACTGATGAAAACCACGGATAGATGGATTTGCCGTCGCCAAGGTTTTTCACCGAGGACTCGTCCGGCCATTTCGACCTGGGCTTTGGTGATACAGAGGGCGGAGGTTCAGTGCGCGCCGTCTTGATTACGAGATTGGCGCCCAACATCTGGACCGGCTGGTAGTTGGCTTGGTCTATGCTAGCCATGAAGCGCGCCAGCTGACGAACCCGTTCAGCCCCAAAATAGAAATCATGTTTGCCCGGCACTACAGCCGTGTAATTCGCAGCGGAGAGCAGGCAGGCGACATTGTCGGTTGGAATAGTCGACGAACCGAGCGCCTTATACGTTGATAGCAGCTGCTGCTCGGGTTCTGAAAGGTTCTTAACCTGGACCCAGCGCTCCCCAGTCCAGTCGTAGAGCTCCTTGTTTCCTGGGACGTACGTTCCGCTGCCACCCCCACGGGCGAACACCCTGGCTTCTAATTGGGGCGCGAAGTTGTCGCCGGTACCTAGCCGAATGGAATTACTAAAGCTTTCGATCCAGGTGGAGTCCGAGTCACTCTTCGAAGTATCGTACTTAGAAAGGAGTTTGATGGCTGCCGGGCTATCGTAGCTCGAGATGTCGGGGCATCTGCCAATTAGTTTCTTGTCAACAATAATGGGTTGGAGAGATGGCACGCGCAGATACCCAAGAAACTTCCCTGTATAGATTATCCGTAAAGGAGCTGCCTCAGTTGGCGGCGTGTTTGGTGCGGGCTGAGAGAGTCCGTCTATTGCCAAAAGGAGTACTGCCAACGCAGCAAATTCACCATAACGCGTCATTCGTTTGCGCATAGTTGTTCCTCTGAGGAAAAACGAAAATTAGACTAACTTTGAAAACGCAAATACCCGGAGAAGTAACTAACTACCAATTCAGAATCCGCGACGTCCAGCCACGCTCACTCTGAGTTTTCCTGCTTAGTGTTGCTAAATTCCAAACGCTTGTCTAAGTCTTGATCGACGAATTCAGTGGCGTCGCCTTGCGTTGCCGGCAAGGCTCTGGCGGCTTGAGCCATCCGATTAAACCTGCCCCATGCAGCGAGATAAGAATTAGGGTGAGGACCAGCATGATCCAGTTCTGGAGCGTGTCGGGTGGGGTTGGTTGGGTCGCAGGGTGAGTAATTCCATTAGACATGTGATGCCTATAAACTTTCTCTTTACTGATAATAAAGATTGCTTGCTAAAACTTTCGATTGCCGCTATATAAGTACACTCACCATTTCGGGCGAAGGCCGCTGGGAGTTAGGCCGCCCTGAGCGAGGCTACAGGCCACGCCGTTTACCTCTTCACTAACCAACGCACCGAGGACTTGATGAAACTATCACACGGTCGAAACTTCGTTTGTTGTAGTCAATTCATTTGAGTAACCGGACCTCCGAATCCGATGCCTTCCCATGGTGACATTACGGCGCTGCTGGTTGATTGGGGCAATGGCGATCAATCGGCGCTCGAGAAGCTCCTCCCGCTCGTCGAGCGTGAATTGCATCGACTGGCTCACAGTTACATGCGACGTGAAAATCCGGATCACACCTTACAAACGACTGCCCTCATAAACGAAACGTACCTGCGACTCGTCGACCAGAGAAAGGTCGAGTGGCAGAATCGGGCCCATTTTTTCGGCATCGCGGCTCAGATAATGCGCCGCATTCTGCTCAATTACGCGCGCGATCAAAACCGACAAAAGCGCGGCGGCAAGGCCATACACGTTTCCCTTTCTCAGGCGGTCGTGATGCCCGCAGAAAAAGATAGAGAGTTAATAGCGCTAAATGACGCGTTAAATAGGTTGGAGGCCATCGATCCGCGCAAGAGCCGAGTTGTCGAGTTGCGCTACTTTGGAGGTCTCAGCGTAGAAGAAGCCGCGGAGGTTCTGAGCGTGTCACCTATTACCGTCATGCGCGACTGGCAGTTTGCCAAAGCATGGCTCGCCCGAGAGCTGCAAGATGATTAATGACCGCCTGCAGCAAATCGAACGAATTTTTCATGCGGTGCTGTCGCTTGGTATCGACGAGCGGCGGGACTATCTGGAATCTGCCTGTGGCCAGGACGAAGACCTGCGACATGAAGTTGAGGGCCTCGTCTCAGCTTATGAAACCAGCGGCTCATTGCTCGAAGATTCGCCAATCACCCTGGCCTTCAAGGTTATGGGGACGAAGACGCGCGAACCAATGGCCGGAGCGCAAATTGGTCAGTACAAAATCCTTCGGCATCTCGGACACGGAGGGATGGGCGATGTGTACCTCGCTGAAGATCATCGTCTCAATCGCAAAGTCGCGTTGAAGTTTCTCTCCAGTGAATTCATCGCGAATTCATGGGCCAGGGGACAGTTAGTCAAGGAAGCGCAGGCGGTGGCGATGCTTGATCATCCGAACATCTGCGCCGTCCATGGCTTTGAAGAAATCGGTGAACACCATTTTATGGTGATGCAGTATGTTGAGGGCGAAACGCTCGCTGCCCTTTTGCGCTCGAAAGCACTGGACCTGGAACTTGCTGTCGACCTCGCGGAACAAATAGCTTGCGCCCTGGCGGCGGCACATGAGCGCGGAATCGTGCACCGGGACATCAAACCGCAAAACATCATCGTTAATCGACAAGGACAGGTAAAGATTCTGGATTTTGGTCTCGCCAGATTAGTTCCCCGACGCGAAGTCGCGCACGGAACTGCTGATTGGGACGCCACGAAACCAGATGGCCCCATAGTTGGAACAGTTGCCTACATGTCGCCGGAGCAAGCCCGCGGCCTCAAGTTGGACTGCCGGACCGACGTATTTAGTTTCGGAGTGGTGCTGCATGAAATGCTGGGCCGAAAGAACCCCTTTCTGCGTGAAACTCAAAAGGACACAGTCGAGGCAATTCAAACAACTCCGCCGGCGCGCTTGCCGTCATCGCTGCCAATCGAACTGCAGCGTATTGGGCAAAAGTGCCTGGAAAAATCCCCCGAGCTACGCTACGAAACGGGAGCGGATCTGCTGGCCGCACTGCACCGGTTCCGAAAAGATCGCGAACGAACAGTCTTAATGGGATGGCGAAGGTATCTGCAATATTACGCCGCTGCCACCGTGATTTTGTTTTTGGTCGTCGCTGGCCTGGCAGCCTACAGTTACCGCCAGCTAACCAGAGTTCATACGCTGGCGATTCTCCCAATCCAGAATGTCAGCGGAGATCGTGATAAAGACTACCTGACTGCCGGTCTGACACGCAGTCTGTTTGAGCGCTTAACGCATCTGCCACGATTGCAGGTAAAGCTCCCCACCGTGGTGCCGGCCCTGGACGCGGAACAAGCTGTTAAGGCGGGGCGCGATTTGAAAGCCGAAGCGGTGCTTTCGGGTGAGGTCGTTAAGGTTGGGGATAAGTTGCTCTTGCGACTGCGCCTGTTCAAAACAACGTCGAGTTCGGCGGCGTGGCAGGAAGATTTTGACCTTGAAGGGAATGGCGTTCTTGAACTACAGGATGCAGCGGCACGCCGCGTAGCTGATTCACTGGACATGTGGTTAATCGGTGGCGAGAAGCGAACCTTGACGCGCCGTCAAACGGACAATCAGGACGCAATGAACGCATACATGCGAGGCCGGTATTATTGGAGTCTGAAGAGAAATCGCGAAAACATTCAAATTGCGATCAAATTCTTCGATGAAGCCATCAGTCTCGATCCCTCATACGCTGCAGCCTACGCCGGACGCGCCGACTGTTATGCCCTGACGACGAATGTATTGTACGGCCCCATAAAAACGAGTGAAGCGATCCAGAAAGCGACCTACGATGCGCGGAAAGCGATCGAAATCGATCCGCTATTGGCCGAGGCCCATACATCCATGGGGATGATTCATCTGAGATATGACTGGGATTGGCAGGAGGCCGAGAAAGAGTTCAAGTTGGCACTTGAGCTTAACCCGAATTATGCGCCGGCCCATTTCTGGTACTCCAATCTTCTGGTTGTTACGCGGCGGTTCGATGAGGCACTGCGCGAAGCTGCGGCCGGCAAGTCACAGGATCCCTATTCCCACGTATCAGCGGTGAACTACGCACGGGTTCTGTATTATGCGCGACGCTTTGACGAAGCAGCGGAATCGCTTCAACAGGTACTCTCTCAAGATCAGAACAACGTTCAGGCGATGCACATACTCGGTCTGGTCAAGGTTCAACAAAGCGATTATGCAGGTGCAATTGTAACTTTTGATCGGCTGCACTCAATTGATCCGCTACAATCAGCCGCCGCGCTTGGCTATTCCTACGCGAAGGCGGGCCGGCGCACCGATGCCTTGAACATGATTCAAGAGCTTGACGAAGTGGCGAAACAAAAGCCGGTTCCACCCCTCGAGAAAGCGCTGATCTACATCGGGCTTGGTGACCGCGACAAAGCCTTTGAGTATTTGGAGCAGGCCTATAGCGAACGTTTCGCGAACCTTGCCTACTTGACGACCGATCCAATTTACGCTGACTTACGCGCCGACCCTCGGTTCGCAGTTCTCACGCGGCGGGTTGGACTAACGTTTTGATTGCTCGTTGCCAAGACTATTCAGCATTAGCTTAAGTCTTCTCGCTACCACAGCCGCTCGCGGCCGGCGACACGGATTCTTATGCAGAAGATCCTGGATCAGTTTGAACAGGGCTGCTGGAGCGCGACGTCCCCGCTCAGACTCGCCATTACTTAGCTGATCGGGCGTGTAGCCCATTAGCAGAAGGTGAACCACAACCCCGAGGGCGTACAAATCTTCAGGCAGCCGGGACTTCCCCTCGAAGCGATTACCGGATTCAGGCGATAAGTACGACGAGGTACCCCAGCGAAGCGGGTCCGGCGCTGTAACCGGACAAGCCCCTTCGAAGTCCACGGGACGCAACGTCCGGTGTTTCGTCAGGATCACGTTGCGTGGTTTACAGTCACGCCACACCCAGCCGGCGGCGTGAATTCCGTTCATGATCTCCGCGAGTTGCAGACTCAACTCCATGACCGCACGTACGGGAAGCCGCCGCCGCTTTCCGGCGAGCCACTCCTCGACGTTCGGACCTTCGATAAACTCGCTGATCAAATAATAGTTTTCGCCAATTGAGAATGACGAATAAACATGCGACACATTCACCCCGGACTGAGCAAGCAACGAAAGTACCTTGTGCTCATGCTGAACCCGCCAGGCACCATCTCGACCATCCCAGGTGATTTCACCCTGACTTCTGCCCTGCTTGAGAATGCATAAGCGAGGCGGTTCGACGCTGAGATCGATGGCTTGATATACGCCACCACGGCCTCTTTGAGCCAAAGCGCGGAACGGCTTTAAGGTCGGTGGCAGGGAAGTGCGAATCGCAACGGGCGAGTGTGCGGCTGATTGTCTAAACGGGTCTTGCACCCATTCAGGCATTGTTTGGGTGGTTCGGCTATCGACAACAAAATTGCCGTCGGGAGCGCGCAGGGCAAATTCCTGATCGGCGCCCGGAACGGTCATTTTCTTGAAGGCGCCATAACGGTAATACACCGGGCTGTCTGGTTTGTACCGGAAATCAAAAGGGACAGCCGGCGCAGGTATGCCACACGTAAGACCGTGAAGTTGTTCCGCGAGAAACACCGCCTCTTCCTCAGTTTGAGGGTAGATCGTGACAAACTTTCCGATTTGGCTGTATCCGTACGAGATGCCGCTGTTCAGCCTGTCGAGTTCCGGCAATGATGCGGGGGCTTTGAAAAGGACGCGATAGCGATGCAGAACTGGCGCAATCGCCTGCAGCACCTTCCCGGCGGTGAGTACCGTAGCCGACACGTGGAGTTTCCAACCCTGGCTTGGATCGCCTGGCAGAGACTCTCGACTGAATCGCCAAATCGAATCAGCTGTTGCGACCGGGAGATAGGCGGCGCAGAGGTTGTCCCACGTACGCCGCAAATCAACCGGGTTGTTCGAGTGCTGCGACTCCACGTTCAGCTGGGTAGTTGCGCAATGCCACAAGGACGTTCGCGTTCGCATGTGACAACACCAAATGATTGACGATTAAACGTTGGGGTTAGGAATCTGGAAAGGCCGGAGTGCTGTGATGGCCTGATCGTGTTGCTCAGCGATGCCAGAGTCTATATCCATATCTACTCGGAAACCGGTTTCTGTAGTGGTCGCTGCATCGCACACCGCGTTCGACACCATGTAGGCTCTCGACTGCTCCAGCCAGGGTTTATCGGCCGGTACTTCGTCAGTAGTCAACAAGTTCAGTTGCTCCTCATTGTCAGCGAATAGCGACATATAGTTTTTCCAATCCTCGCTCTTGATGCCCCCGTTGACCGCCCTAATCGCAAGTGCGGCAATCCTGACGCCCAGGTTTCCCCCCTTGAAAGTGTCTATCACGACGGCAACATGCGCTTTCTCAAGGTTTTCCATGATTTTGGCCATTTGCTTCTTCCTCCTTTTGCTTTCTGGTTTAGTTTCATCTTTGCCAGGTCACTGAATTAGGACGACAGAGTTCGCAAAGCTCAAAGTCGTCATTTCGGCGTCCTGGCTCACAGTTAGATTGACTTCAAATGCTGTCCGATTGGATCGACGGTATCGGCGAAGTGCAGCATATCGACCATCCGGATCTCTTTTTTATTGGTCTCGGGATTTATCCGGCCCAGCGGCGGATCCCAGGCCTCATCGTGCAGAATCGAGTACTGACTTGCATCAACTAGTCCGACCAGGGTTTCGGCGACAATGGTGCTACCGACCTTGCCGAGCCGGTCGCCGTGTCCTTTCAGTTCCGCTTCCTTCAGGATGTAATACCAGAGCGGCGTTTGGCCGGCGAGGCCGTCCGGTAGCTGCAGTTCAGCCGGAGTTAGCTCATCTTCGCCCAGCTCCAGCTCGCGAGCGACTTGCTCGCCGGACATCAGTCCGAGATGGAAACCACGCAAGAGATTGCGAGCGGGGAGTGGCCTCCTGTCCTCGCTTAAGCCGTGATGGTTAAATCCCGGAACCTTTGTCAGATCGAAACCAAAGCTAGTATCGATTTTGTTTGCGTTGTTTCGGGCATGCGGCAGCTCATATATTGGGAAATCCTTGAAGTCAAAAAAGTGCCTCCAATTAATAACCCAATCGCTGGTCAGCTTCGGCGGGTTCTTCTTCGGCGGGTGCTCCGAGTCCCTCCCGATCAAGCCGCTGAAATAAGTCTGGTCAAAAAGTTCGCGAATCGGTGCTTGCGCGTGAACAATCTCAGTTGAGTGGTATTGGTTCCATTCGTAACTAGGTCGGACCAGGCTGTGTCCAAACCGAAACGCGGCCACCGAAAATTCGAGTGGCATGAAAAGCTCTTTGTTTTCGCTGACCTTGAACGTTCCTGAGCGTTTTTTCCGGATCTTTGCGAGTACGCGCGGATCGATAATCTGGCGAAGAAAGTCGTCAATAATAATCGATTGAAAGGCTTTGATAACCTGTGCCCGCGCCTGGTCAAACACCGCGTCTGCTAGAACTCCCTTTCCGCGCAGGAACCTAACCATTTGGTTATGAAACTTGATGAACGCTACATGAGTCTGGGCCACCGGCAGATTCTCGTCATTGCGTTCGTCCCCGATAAGCGCTTCACCACGCTTTTCTCCGGTAGGTTTCCGCGGCAGGTCGTTCTCAAAGGCATAGTTTAGTTGCTTGGTCTTAAGCGTCGTGCCTATTGACAACAGGTCCGGATCGTTCTGATTGTAAAGTGGATTGTCGACACGATTGTTCGGCTCAGCGCCATACAAGCTGTCCAGATCAACCGAAGGTGAACGGTAGTCGGCCAAAGTCGCGTTCAGAGGATCCGAGACCTGGTCGAACGTGATTTCGTGAGCAATAAACTGCCCCAGATATGTATAACCTGAAAGTATCGACGAGTCTGGGACCGGCGGCGACGCACTCATTTTCTTAGCCAGCTCCATCAAATCCTCAATCATTCCTTCGTCATGACCCTCGGCGACGGGTCGTGGGCGCTTGTCGCGGGGCGGTCGGAACATGAAATTGAACTTGAAGGGCGCCGGTTTTGCGTCCTCAGCGGAATGATTCGAAGGGTCGGACAAATCCGTGGGTTCCGGGATGATTCGTCCGTCGGTTAGGTAATAGGCATTCCTTTCCCAATGCTTTTTCATGGGGGAATATTCTCCATTCAGGACCTCTACCAAAAGAAGCCGAGATACAACGGATTCAATCCTGATCCGCGAACTGCTTGCTTGGTCCACTGAACTTCATGCACTAACGCCCTGAAATGCGCTGAAAACAATCAAGAGCTTGTTTACCGCTGCAGACCCAAAAAAGATCGGATGTTTTCAATCGATGATTTGCCTTCCTGACAGGGGCGATAATCTCCCATCTCAGAAACGTTACTTAAACGCGGTGATTGGGAGAACGGGGTCATGCCGCTTGCCCGCGCCGGACCTTACACCCAGAGGTCTATCGAACGGCGCTTCCTTATATTTCAGAAGGCTGCATTTTGCAACTCAGCTTGAACACTTATAGCGGCGTAAGTTAAGGACGTCAATAAACGTTTTGCCGCCATTTCGCAACCAACATTGCAAGAAGACTCCCCGCCCACGTTCTATCAACAAAGCATCCGCAAGTTCTACCGCGGAGTTCGGTTTTCAGCTATCAAGCTGCCGGCGATCTCTCCAGCGCGCGCAGTAATAACCTGGTTGAAGGGAGAATTGTTATGAGAAATAAGGGGATGGGCTGGGTTGCCGGCCTGGTGTTGATGATCGCCACGCCACTGGCCATGTTCGCTGCCGGCTGGGGCGCAGCTGGACAGAAGGTGCAGGAGAAGGACAACTATCGTTTGGAAGGGCCGTTCACCCACGGCAATCTAACGGTGTTTCTGGTGCATGGCAGAGATACGATCAAGGGTGTGACTTTCATCAC
>Ga0070694_100001739_pt1 | contig 12850 bp, 11 predicted proteins | sample KBSK1251metaG_FD_65470 | JGI IMG/M metagenome (GOLD analysis project Ga0070694, IMG submission 65470) | Corn, switchgrass and miscanthus rhizosphere microbial communities from Kellogg Biological Station, Michigan, USA - KBS K1-25-1 metaG | ecosystem: Host-associated > Plants > Roots >... | reverse complement strand
CTTGATGGAAGGCATTCACTTCGTCGGCATCAACGCGCCACCCGATATGGAAGAGCAGCCGATGCTCTCACTGCTCTATGCAAACGAGCGGGTGCCGCTGCGCAGCGCCGTCGCGCGCGGCGTCGTCGTCGGGGCCGATCTCGCGACGTCGCCCTGGCTGGTGGAAGCGCACCGCGTCTTGCTGCGCGGCCGCCGGTTCGTGGTGGAAAACGAAGAGCCCGAACTTCCGATCGGGCTCGTCAAACTGGCGGCGGAACAAGGCCTCTGGGTCGGCGAGAAACGCTAGCCCCGAATCCCCAACCCTTATCCCTCAATCGCCGCCGTGATCGCGTCGCCCGCGGCGTACGCGGCATCGATCTGATCCTTGTAGGTCTTCTCGATCACACGCCGCTTCACCTTCAGCGTGGGCGTCAGCTCGCCTGACTCGATCGTAAAGTCGTGCTCCAACAGCACGACCTTTTTGGGCGTCTCGAACTTGGCGAGATCGTGCAACGAGCTCATGACCTCCCGCTCCACTTTCGCCTTCACATCCGGCATCCCGATCAGCTCGGCGCGCGAGCCATAACTCAGGTTTCGCTCGCGGGCCCACCGCTCCAGGTTGTCGAAGTTCGGCACGATCAGAATAATGGGGAACTTGCGGCGGTCGCCGTACATCACGGCGTTGGCGACGAACTTGTTGCGCTTGACCATCCCTTCGATCGGTTGCGGCGCGATGTATTTCCCACCCGCCGTCTTGAGCAGCTCCTTCTTGCGGTCCGTGATCTTCAGATAGCCGTCCGAATCCAGCTCGCCGATGTCGCCCGTATGCAGCCAGCCCTCGGCATCCACTGCCTCGCGCGTTGCGTCGGGGAGCTTGTAATAGCCCTTCATGATGTTCGGACCGGTGGCCAGGATTTCACCGTCGCTCGCGATCTTCAGCTGGACGCCTGGAATTGCGCGACCCACCGTACCGAGCTTGATGCCATCCAATGGATTCAGGGTGAGCACCGGCGACGACTCTGTCAGCCCGTAGCCTTCGATGACAGGCAGCCCCGCACTGTAGAAGAATTTCGCGATGTCCGCCGAAAGGGGCGCGGCGCCGGAGACGAAAAAGCGAATGCGGCCGCCGGTCCGCCCGCGGAGCTTCGCGAACACGAGCCGGTCCGCGAGCTTCTTTTTGATGGCGAGTCCCCGCGGAATCGGCATCCCGGCGAGCGACAGCGTGGCCCACTGCTCACCGGCGCGCTTGGCCCAGAAAAAGATCGTTCGCTTGACCCGGCTGCCGGAGAGCGCGTTCTCGAGCACCCGCGCGTACACTTTCTCGTACAACCGCGGCACCGACAGCACGACGGTGGGTTTGACTTCCTGCAGGTTCGCCGCGACGGTATCGAACGACTCGGCGTAGTTGATGATCACGCCCGCCTGGAACAGCGTGTAATCGACCATCCGTTCGTAGCTGTGCGACAACGGCAGCATCGAGAGACACTCGTCACCGCCGCCGATGGGGATCATCTGCAGGCAGGCCTGCACGTTGGACCAGATGTTGTAGTGCGTCAGCATCACGCCCTTCGGTTCGCCCGTGGTGCCTGACGTGTAGATCAGCGTCGCCAGGTCGTCCGGCTTCACGCCGAGGGCCTCCGTCCTCCAGTCCGGATACTTCGCCGCCGCCGCGCGACCCTTGGCCTCGAGCTGCGCGAGCGTCGTCACGCCGGGTCGCTGCGCCGCGGCGCCGGGGTCGAACGCGATCACGTGTCGCAGCGCGGGAAGCGATTGCTTGACTTCCCATACCTTGTCGACCTGCGCCGTCGTGGAGCAGAACACCGCGACCGACTCGGAGTCTTTGAGGATGTATTCGGTTTGCTTGGCGGTGAGCGTCGGATAAATCGGGACGTCGGTGGCGCGGGCGACGAGGCAGGCGTAATCGGAGAGCGCCCACTCCGGGCGGTTCTCGGAAATGATGGCGACTTTGTCGCCCGCCGAGACCCCCAGCTCGCGGAGGCCCAGCGCGATTGCCTGCACGCGATCCCGCGTCTCGCGATGCGTGATGGCGACCCAGCCGCCGCCCACCTTCGAGCGAAACGCCGCGGGGAGACCGGCGTGCCGGTCCACGGTCGTGAAAAAGAGCTGGGTGAGTGTTCCCTTTGTCATGGGCGAAACTCCACAACGAAAGTAACGCTGCCGGGGACCGATGTTCCGTCAGGTCGCGGCACCGTCGCGGTGACGATCACCGAATCGGGAGCGGGGCCGCCAGTCGGCACCTTGAGCTGGATCGCGGCAAGGCCGGTGGCATTGCTCAGCACTGTGTCGTTCGGGACAAATGTGACCGCCGGACCGCCGACCGGAAAGATGCTGGCGGTGAATACGACCCGGCGGCCCGATGCAGCCGGTGCCCCGAACAGCTGCACCTGCAGCGAATCGGAGAGCGTGTCGGGCTGCGAAACGGTCACGGTGTCGCGCGTGGGGGCCCCGGCGGCGAGGTGCAAGGAGTCGATGCGGTTGATCACGGTGATCGGCAGCGTGTTCGAGCGCAGCAGGCCGATGCGGGCCTGCAGCCGTCCCTGCGCCACCGAATCACCCCGCGTCTCGCCGGTCGTGCTGTCGAGCACGGTCAGCACGGCGGTATCCAGCGACACCCAGATAAAGTCCGCCGCGACGGAGTCGCCACGGCCGTTCAGGGCGCGGGCAGTGGGCACCAGCGTATCGCCAAACTCGAGCTGCCCACCATTCGGGATACCGATGTCGAGCGCGATCACCTGGTCGAGGTTGGTGCTCACTTTACACGCAGCTCCGGCCAGGACTGCGAGCAGCACGAGCGTTCGCGTCAGTGGACGCCCCCGCCCCCGACTCCTTCGGTGCCCCCCCCGCTGCCCCCGCTCGCGGGCGCAGCGCCGGAGCGCAGATCGTGCAGCGCCTGGGTGGCATGCTCGATCCATTTCTGCGCGTCGGGGCCGCGGGGCGGGTGGGCGAGGAAGGTTTTCAGGTGCTGCGCTGCACCGTCGGGGTCGCCACGCTGCAGCAGGAGAAACGCGAGACCGTAATGCGCGCCCGCGAGCGATCCGTCCAGCTCGAGGGCGCGGCGATAGTGGCGGATGGCTTCGTCGAAGCGCCGCGTCTTGGTGAACGCGATCGCCATGTTCTGGAGGATGCGCGCGTCGTTCGGGTGATCACGCAGCGCCAGTCGGTACGACGTGAGCGCCGCATCGTAATCACCCTGACGTTCCAGGGCTAACGCTTCGTTGAGATAATCGAGGCGTTGAGGTTTGAGATCGTCGCCCGAGCCGGACCCGCCGAACAAGCGGCGCCAGAAACCCATGTGCCGAAAATAGCTTGCGGCTAAAGACGTTGGCAATGTAGAATCCCGAATGCCCCTCCCACCGCGACCCACTCCACGTCCATCCTCCGGTACGAGAGCCAAGAGCAAACCGCCGCGGGGCGTCCTCCAGGTCGATTGGGCGCTATTCGGGGAGCTGTGCCGCGTGCTGGCCTTGAAGGTCTTTCGGGACTACGACCCGCATGTGGTGATCGGCATCGCCAGAGCGGGGGTCATCCCGGGCGCCGTCGTCGCCAGCATTCTCCAGCGCGACTTCGCGTCCATCGCCATCACTGCCGAAGGCTCGGTCATCGCCGGTCCGACCAGGCTCGTCACCGGCAAGCGCATACTGCTGGTCGATGAGACGTGTGAGTCGGGCAGCACCATGAAGCTCGCGCTGGCGGCGGTCCGGGAGCAGAAGCCGGCCGAGGTGAAGACCGCGGTCTCGTTCAAGACGGGCTCCTACAAGCCCGATTTCTTCGCGCTCGAGAATGAGAACTTCATCATTCTCCCCTGGGATCTCGAGGTCATTGTCGACGGCGAGATCGTGGTCCGCCCCGACTATCGCGACCAGTTGAAGGATCTCCGTTGAAAGATCGTCTCACCGCCGCCGTCAAACAGTCCCGCGCCGATTACACCGAGATTCGCGTCGAACGCACCTGGAGCTCCGCGGTGGCGTTCCGCGGGCGGCGCCTCGAGACTGCGACGGTGAGCGAGGATCAGGGCGGGTTCGTGCGCGTCCTCAACAAGGGCTGCGGGTGGGGTATCGCGTCGTTCACCTCGCTCGACGAGCTGCCCGCCATGGTCCGACGCGCCAACGAGCTGTCGCGTGCCGTACGGCTCGACGAGCCGATCCGGCTCGCCGACACCGAGCCGCACGTCGCCGATGCGGCACTCGATCTCGACGGCGACGTGCGCGGCGTGTCGCTCGCCGATAAGAAGAAGCTTCTGGAGACGTACAACGGCGCGATGCTCGCGGTCTCCAGCTCCATCGTCGATACGCAGGCGAGCTATCGCGACGAGGTGTCCGAGGTCTGGTACGCGAATTCCGAGGGGACGGCGATCGCTCAGTTGCGCCCCGAGGTGGTGGTCTCGGGAACCGCGATCGGCCGGCGCAACGGCAGCATCGAAAAAGGACTCGAGTCGATCGGGTTGCGCAAAGGGTGGCACAGCGTCCAGGGATTCGAGAACCAGTTCCGGGTCGTCGCGCAGCGCGCGGTGGATCTGCTCGACGCACCGCGTGTGCGGGGCGGCTCCTATCCGGTGATCCTCGACAACGAGCTCGCCGGGGTGTTCATCCACGAAGCCTTCGGGCATCTCTCCGAAGCGGATTTCGTCTACGAGAATCCTCAGGCGCGCGAGATGATGACGCTCGGCCGGCGGTTCGGCAAACCGGTGCTGAACGCCGGCGACAACGGCGCCGAGCACGGTCTTCGGGGCACGTTGCCATACGACGACGAAGGAACGCCGACGCAGGATACGCCACTCATCCGCGAAGGCATTCTCGTCGGCCGCCTCCATTCCCGCGAGACGGCGGCGAAGTTGGGCGAGCGGCCGACCGGCAACGCGCGCGCGATCTCGTTCCGCCATCCCCCGATCGTGCGCATGACCAATACGTACATCGCGCCGGGGAAGGCGGGCGTCGGCTTTCCGGATCTGATCCGCGACATCAAGCTCGGCGTGTACGCGTGCGGGGCGTTCGGCGGTCAGACGATGCTCGAGAATTTCTCGTTCACGGCGGGATGGGGCTACATGATCCGCGACGGTCGGGTCGCCGAGCTGGTGAAGGACGTCGTGCTTGCCGGCAATCTGTTTCAGACGCTCGACCGGATCGACACAATAGCCGGCGACTTCACGTGGAATCAGATGGGCGGCGGCTGCGGCAAGGGTGGCCAGTTCCCGCTGCCCGTGACCGAAGGCGCGCCGCACGTGCGCATCGAAGAGGCGCTCATCGGGGGAGACGTGTGATCGATCGCGTGCTCGAAGCGGCGAAGCGCGCCGTCGACAATGCCGATGCGCTCTGGCGGCGCGAAGAGCAGACGGGCGTTGCGTTCGAGTCAGGACGCCTCAAAGCCGCGGGAATCTCCGAAGAGGCCGGGCTCAACCTGCGGGTCGTGTCCAACGGACGTATGGGCGTGGTCGGCACAACCTCGGCGACGCCGGATCCCGAGGCCCTCCTCGCGCGCGCCCGCGCGTCGGCGGAGCTCGGCGAGATGGTGGAGCTCGCGTTTCCCGATTCGAGCCCCGAGTCCCTCCCCCCCATCCCGACGTATTTCGACCGCACCGCCAATGCCTCGCTCGACGACTTGATCCGCATGGGCAAGCGGCTCGTCGAGCGGCTCGAGCGTCCGGATTGCCAGGTGAATGTGTCGGTCGAGCGCGAGATCGCCGACACGGCCGTCGGCAACAGCGCGGGCGCCCGAGGCGAATACCGCGCGACCGGAATCGCGGTCACCGCCGACATGACCCGCATTGCGGGCGACGACGTCCTGATGATCTACGACCAGTACGTCGGCGCCGACATGCCGACCGAGGCCGATCTGGAAACGCTGGTCCGATCGATGGAAACCCGGCTCACCGCCGCCCTAACGGTCGTGGGTTCCCCCGAGGGCGCGCTGCCGGTGGTCTTTACGCCCGCCGGGCTCGCTGCCGTGGTGCTGCCGCTCGAGCAAGCGCTTTCGGGAAAAACCGTGCTGCAGGGTAGCTCACCGCTCGCCGGCAAGGTCGGCGAGACGATGTTCGACGAGCGTCTGTCGATTATCGACGATCCGCTGACGCCGGGACGTCCGGCGTCGCGGCCGATCGACGATGAATGTGTGCCGTCTCGCTCGACCGGCCTCGTGGAGCGAGGCAGGGTGGGCCACTTCGTGTACGATCTCGAGACGGCGGCACGAGCCAAAACCCAGAGCACCGGAAACGGACGGCGCGGTTTCTTTGGCAAGCCGCACATCGGGTATACCAACATCCTCTTTCGCATGACCGGCGGTGGGCATGTGGGTGTCCGGGCGCAGCATGCTGCGGCCCTACAAGAACAGGGATTGGGTGGCGGACTCATTGCCGACATCGACGATGGCCTGATCGTCGACGATCTGATCGGCGTGGGACAGGGCAACGTCATCAGCGGCGCCTTCAGTCACCCGGTCGGACTGGCGTGGCGTGTGCAGCGCGGGGAAGTCACGGGCCGCGTGAAAGATGCCGCGGTGGCCGGGAATGCGTACGACCTGCTGAAGAAGATTGGTGGATTTGGAACGGATGGGCGGTGGCTCGGAGCGCGGTGGTCACCCTCCATGCTGCTCGAAGGGGTAAGCGTCGCGCGTCGTTAGCTACTGCAGCGCGTCTTCGTAGTTCTTCCCTGCGGTCATGTCGTTGTACACCCGCTCCAGGACATCCGGCGTCGCCGACAGGAATCGGCAGCGCGCGTCGCCGCGGCTTCGGCACTCCACTTCGAGTACGGCGACGGTCTCGTCCGAAAGGCGTCCCAGGAAATCCGCCAGCATCCCCGCCGAGAAGAAGCACATCGGCGATTGTGCGGTGCCGGGCTCGGCTTCCGCCCAGTCGGTGGAGTCGATCGCAAATGCGCCGGTCCCGACCGGCGTCATCGTGACGCTGCCCCACCCGCCGGTCTGGAAGAAATCGGACAACGTTACTCCCAGCATGTCGGCGTCGAGGTCCGCCGGGTTATTCGTCTCCGCGAAGCTGTTGTAGAGTCCCTCGCCGGCCGCATACCCGACCTCCTGAAGGATCGACACGATCTGCTCGGGCGCGTGGGTCGCGAGACTCGCGTGCAGCTGGCGGACGATGCCGGGAGCGGTCATATCGGACGCCAACTTAGGGTTCGCGGCGTGCGCGGCGCAAGAGTTCCGCTTCGTCGATTTGCTCGACGCCGAGCGCCTCGGCCTTGTCGAGCTTGGAGCCGGGATCGGCGCCCACGACGACTGCGGTGGTTTTCTTCGAGAGACTGTCCGACACGTGTCCGCCGGCCGCCTCGATGAGATCGCGCGCCTGCTGTCGCGAAAGGGTCGGCAGCGTTCCCGTCAGCACGAAGGTCTGGTCGGCGAGCGGACGCGGACCCGTTGCGGTCTCCGTCTCCTTCAGCGTCAGGCCGGACTTCTCGAGATTCTTGAGCAACTCCTTGTTGCGCGCGTCGGCAAAGAATCCGGCGACCGCTTCCGCAATCGCCGGCCCGATGCCGCGCACTGCGCCGACCTCCTCGGCGGTGGCTTTGGACAGCGCGGCCATCATGCCGAAGTGGCGTGCCAGCAGCTTGGCGCCCTGGGCACCGACGTGCCGGACGCCGAGGCCGAACAAGACCGCGGACAGGGGTTGGCGCTTGGACGCGGCAATGCTGTCGACCAGCTGCTGCGCGGATTTTTCCGCGAACCCCTCCAGCGTCAGCAGCTGCAGCGGCGCGAGCGTGTACAGATCGCCGACGTTCGCGATCAATTTCGCCTCGAGGAGCGCGCGCACGCGTTCGTATCCCAGACCGCGAATGTCCATCGCGCCGCGGCTTGCGAAATGGACGATCCCTTCGAGGATCCGAGCCGGGCACGAGATGTTGGGGCAAAAGGTCATCACCTCGTCGTGCGGATGCTCCACCGGGGAGCCGCAGCTGGGGCAGCGCTCCGGCATGCGAAAGGGCTTGGCGCCGCGGGGGCGGCCCGGCGCCGGGCCGAGGACCTGCGGAATCACTTCACCGGCGCGCGTGACTTCGACTTCGTCGCCGACGCGAATGTCCTTTGCCGCGATCAGCTCGGCGTTGTGCAACGTGGCATTCGAGACGGTGACGCCGCCGATTTCGACCGGTTCGAGCACGGCGTAGGGATTGAGCGCGCCCGTGCGACCCACGTTGATGCGAATGTCGAGCAGCTTCGTGACCTGGACCTCGGGCGCGAATTTCCGGGCGATCGCCCAGCGCGGTTCGCGGTTGCTGATCGTCCCCAGCTCGGCGTAAAGCGCGCGGTTGTCGACTTTCACGGCCACCCCGTCGGCGCCGTAGTCGAGCGTCGGGAGCATCGCTTCGAGCTGCGTGATCCTTGCGTGCGCCTCGGCCAGGTCTTTCGCGCGCGTGTGATGGGGTTCGACGGGGAGCCCCCAGGTCCGAAGGGTGTCGAGGAGCTCGTGCTGCGACGCGATGCCGAGCTTCGCGCCCGGCATTTCCACCTGGAAGGTGAACACACGGAGACCGCGGGCGCGTGTCTTTTTGGGATCGAGCTGTCGCAGGGCGCCGGCCGCCGCGTTGCGCGGATTGGCGTAGGGTGACTCGCCCGCTTTCTCGCGCTGCACATTGGTTTCGGCGAACTGGCTGATCGGCAGGTAGACCTCGCCGCGAACCTCCATCTTTTTCGGCCAGCCTTTCCCCTGCAGCCGGAGCGGCAAATCCAGCACCGTCCGCAGATTGGCCGTAACGTCTTCCCCTTCGACGCCGTTGCCGCGCGTGACGCCGGTGACGAACACGCCATCCTGGTACGTGAGGCTGACGGCGGCGCCGTCGATTTTCACTTCGAGTGCGTAGCCCGCCTCCTTTACCTCGGGCACGAGGCGGGCGTTGCGCTCCTCCCACTCCTGGAGCTCGGCTTCACTGAACGCATTGGCGAGCGACAGCATGGGGACGAGATGCCGGTGCTTGCGGAACTTCGTCGCCGGCTCACTGCCGACCCGCAGGGTAGGGGAGTCCGGAGTCTGGAGACCGGGGTTTTTGGTTTCGAGATCCTGCAGCTCGCGGAACAGTTTGTCGTACTCCGCGTCCGACATCTCCGGCTTGTCGAGGATGTAGTAGGCGTGACCTGCGCGTTGCAGAATCCGCCGCAGCTCAGCGGCGCGTGCTGCCGGCTTCACCGACCTTTGGCTTCTTCCTGAATCACGGCCATGGCGACGCCGACCAGCCGGTCGAGCTCGTCGGCGCTCGCTTTGGGAAGGAGACCCTCGCCCCAGGCGCCCTCGCGCTGGCCGAAGGTGTCGAGGAGCCGGCGCATGAAGGCCAGCAGCGCCACGCGCTCGAGCTCCATGCGGCGCAACTGCTCGCCGGTTTCCTGCTGGCGCTGGGCGAGGCGCTCGTAGCGGTGGGCGTTGCGGAGACTCTGGGCAGTCAGCGACGCGACGACCTGCACGAAGCGCACGTCGGCGTCTGAGAAGGTGGGGCCGTCGCGGAAGGTGCGCAGGAAGATCGCGCCGATGGAGACCGAGCGCCACGTGATCGGAACCACGGTGATCGACTTCACCCGGCGGTTGATCAGCTCGCCTTTTACGTGCTTCAGTGACGGATCGTTGGCCGCGTCCGGAATGAACACCGTCTCGCCGCTCTGCATCGCCTTCTTCAGCTCGGGATAACGCTCGAGATCGACGAGGTAGTTGCGGATCGTCGGATCCTCGTACGACGCGACGAGCCGCACCTGGCGGCCGCCCTTCTCGCCGAGGAAGATCGAGCAGCGGTCCAGTCCGAACGACTCCCCGAGCTTGCGCGCGATCGCCTGCAGAATGTCAATGAAGTGTAAGGAACTCGATCCTTCTTTCAGGATCTCGATAACCGCGAGGAGATGCTTGCGCTCATGTTCGAGCTCGGCGATACGCGCGGCGAGGCGTTCCGCTTCCGCGTGTGTCAGTGCCGAGTTGATCGTCATGGGTGCAATAGTTTCGCTCGGAGACTCGGAGTCCGTCAAGCGGATGTAGATTAGGGTCTCATGCGAACCATCACACTGACGACCGTCATCGGCATCGCGTTCTGCATGCAAGCTGCGTCACAATCGGCGAAACCCGCTGCGCCGGGAACGGCGGCGCCGCTGGGCGCCTACACCGTGATCCCGGAGCTGCCGGGCATGGGACGCCCGGTCGATACGGCGGCGACGGCGGCACGACGCCGCGCGTTACTGCGGCACATCGGCCGCGGGGCCGTCCTGATCCCCGCCGCGCACGAGCGCAACATCGAGCAGGACTACGTGCAGGATAACGATTTCCGCCAGGACAATACGTTCTTTTACTTCACCCAGCTCGAGACGCAGGACGCGTGGCTCCTCATGACGGCGCGCGGCCCGGATTCGCTCGAAACGACGCTGTTTTTGCCGCCGCGCACGCCCTCGCGTGAGCGCTGGACGGGCCTGCGGCTGGGACCCGACAGCACCGCGGTCCGACTCTCGGGCATCGCGAAGATCATGGTCATCGATTCGCTCGACAACCGCCTCAGCCGCCTGCGGTTCTCGGGAGGAGGCGCACCGGTCTACGTCCCGCTCGGTCCGTCCACCAAAGACGAACGCCGCATCGCCGACATGGCGTTCTCGGGCGCGGACATCCGCAACCTCTTGCCCATCGTCGATTCGATGCGCGCGGTCAAAGACGCGGACGAGGTGGCTCGGCTGCGGCGCGCGGTCGACATCAGTGTCGCCGGCCACGTCGCGGCGATGCGCGCGGCTCGGCCGGGGATGTTCGAGTATGAGTTGGAGGCCGCGCTCGAGGCCGGGTTCCGCACCAACGGCGCCGACCGGTTGGGCTATCCCTCGATCGTCGGCAGCGGCCCCAATTCCACCACGCTGCACTATGACGTGAATCGCCGGCGGACGGAAAATGGCGACCTGGTGGTCATCGATGCCGCGGCCGAATGGGGGCAGTACACGGCCGATGTCACCCGCACGTTTCCGGTGAACGGAAAGTTTACCGCGAGGCAGAAGGCGATCTACGATCTGGTGCTGGGCGCGCAGCAGGCGGCATTCGATTCCGTGCGACCAGGCATCACGATGTTCGAGCTCGACGGGATTGCGCGCCGCTACATGCGTGACCACTCAGGGAAGCTCTGCGGCGACAAGACGTGCGATGACCGCGAATTCTTCAATCACGGGCTCGGCCATCCCATCGGCATGGACGTGCACGACGTCGGGATCTCCCGGCGGCTCGAGCCGGGTATGGTCGTGACGCTGGAGCCGGGGATCTACTTGCAGGCCGAGCGCCTGGGCGTGCGGATCGAAGACGACGTACTGGTCACGGCCAAGGGCGGCGAGTGGCTGTCGGCGGGTGCGCCGCGCACTACCACGGAGATCGAGAAGCTGATGTCCACGAGGTAGGGGCGCAGCAAGCTACGCCCCTCTTAGGGCTTTTCGTCTTTCTCGTTCTTGATGTCTTCGAGTAGCGCCGCGGCGTCTTGCTTGTACTGGGGGTCGAGGACGTCGTAGACCGGCAGCGTCGCAACGACCTGCAGCTGCTCGCGCGCTTTGGAGTACTGGCCGAGGTCGACAAAGACCTCCGCCAGCTCGAGGCGGTGATAGATGTGCTGCGGATTGATCGCCACCGCCCGTTCCAGATGGCTCACCGCGTCGGGCCAGTTGGCCTTCGACATGAATCCGCCGCCGAACAACGTCTTCGCAAAGAACCGCTGGATGCCGGACAAACGCTTCACCTCGGCGTTCCAGGCGCCGAGCACGTGGTGGGCGTTGTCGTGCTCCGGGTTGATCTGCACGGCCTTGTCGGCTTCGTCGTAGATGACTTTGGCATAGCGCACGCGTTCCTTGCTGCCTTTCGTGCGCGACAGGCGGCCGAGGACCATCGCCAGGACGTAATGCCCGTCGGCTTTGGTGGAATCGGCGCGAATCGCCCGCTCGGCGTAGGTTCGGCCCACGGAATACAGGCTGTCCCGGCGGTGCTTGAGGGAATCGGCATTGCCCTGTATTTGTTTGGCTACGTCGGCGATCGCCCGTGCCGCCTTCCAGTTTGCGTCGTAGCTCATCGAATCGTCCGCGAGGGCGGCCTGATAGTGGCGGAGGGCGACATCAGGGTGCATCGGACCGGCGCTGTCACCGGCGGCGAGATGATTTACCGGACTCTGCGCGAGACAGCTGAACGCAAGAAGGATGGGGAGCATGCGAGAATGATCGTCGGCCCTCTAATCGAGCGCAAGCGCGATGGCGCGGCCCTGAGCCCCGAGGAGTGGTCGGCGCTGGTTGCCGAATACACGGCGGGTCACATCCCCGATTACCAGATCGCCGCGCTGCTCATGGCGGTGTTCCTGCGCGGGCTCGAGCGCCAGGAGCTTGCCGCGCTGACCGACGCGATGCTCGCGTCCGGCGACCGGCTCTCATTCGATGGACTCAAGGCTCCGGTCATCGACAAACACTCGACCGGTGGTGTCGGCGACAAAGTGTCGCTGGTGCTCGCGCCGCTCGTCGCCGCGTGCGGCGTCGCGGTGCCGATGATGTCGGGCCGAGGCCTCGGTCACACAGGCGGCACGCTCGACAAGCTCGAGGCGATTCCCGGCTTTCGCACCAATCTTTCGCTCGCGGAAGCCAGGGCGCAGGTCCAGAAGATCGGCTGCGCGCTGATCGGCCAGACATCCGAGATCGCGCCCGCGGACCGCAAGCTGTACGCGCTGCGCGACGTCACGGCCACCGTCGAATCGATTCCCCTGATTTCGGCCAGCATCATGTCCAAGAAACTGGCTGAAGGACTGAGTGGCCTGGTGCTCGACGTCAAGAACGGCAGCGGCGCGTTCCTGCCCGAGGTGGAGCGCGGGCTCGAGCTGGCGAAGACGATGATCGCGCTGGGCGAGGATCGTGGCTGCCCGACGATCGCGTTGATCACGGC
>Ga0070694_100001735_pt1 | contig 12864 bp, 12 predicted proteins | sample KBSK1251metaG_FD_65470 | JGI IMG/M metagenome (GOLD analysis project Ga0070694, IMG submission 65470) | Corn, switchgrass and miscanthus rhizosphere microbial communities from Kellogg Biological Station, Michigan, USA - KBS K1-25-1 metaG | ecosystem: Host-associated > Plants > Roots >... | reverse complement strand
CTCGTTCATGATCTGGCAGGCGAACACCGGGTAGAAATAGAGCGACTCGGCGCGCACCGCGAGGAAGATGTCGCGCTCCCACTGCTCGAGCTCGGGCGCGTAGTTGGCGATGAACCAGAGAAGGTCGTACTCGGGGTGCGGCGGGATGCGCGCCCGCAGCGGCCCGATGGGCGGCGGCGCGGGTTCCGATTCCCCCGGCAGCCGGCCGAAGCGCTGGTGGAACCCCGTGGCCCTGGCTTTCGGCTTGTCCGCGACGAATTCCGAATAGCGCGCCCGGTGCAGCTCGCCCGCCACGTCGACGTGCGATTCGAGCGCGAGCGCCGCGTCGAGCACCGCTTCGACGCGCTCGAGGCCCGCGGCTTCGATCGCCTGCTGGATGCGGTGCGCGTGCGCCGCGGCGTGCTCGACGATGTTGCCGCCGGCCATCTCGTGGAAGCGCGCGAAGAGCTGGTTGTTCTTCGAGAAGTCGGCGTGGCCGAGGACGTGCGCGGTGACGAGCGTGTTCTCGGCGAGCGAGTTGCCGTCCATGAGGAAGGCGCGGCACGGATCGCCCGGGAACATCACCTCGAAGATCTTCGAGTGGCCCATGCTCTGGCGCACCAGCTGGTGGATGTAGCGCACGCCGAACGACCAGTGCGGCATGCGCACCGGCAGGCCGTACACCGCGATTTCCGTCATCAGGCTTTGCGGCGCGACCTCGAAGTCGACCGGGTAGTAGTCGAGGCCCAGGCCGTGCGCGAGCGACTCGATGCGCTCGGCGTACTCCGCGAGCTCACTCACGCGCCTGCTCCTTGAAGAACTCGCGGATCGCGCGCCAGATGTCGTCCTGCGAGCCGAGGTGGCTCACGCCGACGGGCGCGCCGCGCGCCTTCATCTCGGTGAAGATCTCGGCGAGCTGGGTCTCGCGCGGGCGGAAGGTGGCGACGCCGCCGGTCTCGACGTAGCCGGCGTAGTTCACCAGCCCGGCGAGCTCGCCGAGCACGGCGCGCGCCGCCTCGCGGTCCTCGGCGGCGTTCTCGCCGTCCGAGGCATAGAAGAAGTAGGCGTTGTAGCGGCTCGCGTCGTAGCGCTTCTGCAGCATCTCGAGCGCGAGGTTGGCGACGCTGGAGGTCACGGTGCCGCCGCTCGAGGAAGCCTGGAAGAACTGGCTCTCGTCGAACTCCCACGCCTCCGCGGCGTGCGCGAGGAACACCGTCTCGACCTTGGTGTACTGGCGCCGGATGCCTTGCAGCGCGAAGAAGAAGAACTGCTTCGCGAGCCGCCGCTGCGCCTCGTCCATGCTGCCCGAGACGTCGAGCGCGAAGACCACGACCGCGTTGGTCGCGGGCATGGCGCGCTTGTGGAGCTGGCGGAAGCGCAGGTCCTCGTTGATGATCGCCACCGCGCTTTCGTGGGCGGCGTGGCGCTTGATCGACTCTTTCAGGGTGCGTCTTCGATCCAGCCGGGAGCGCGCGCCGCGCTTGTCCCAGCCTTCGCGCACGTAGTCGGGCTCGTCCATCGTCGCGGCGCGCTTGGGCTTGAGCTCCGGCAGCTTGAGCTCCTCCCACAGCCAGTCGACGATCTCGTCGATCTTCATCTCGACCACGAAGCGGATCTCGCCCGAGCCGGTGCCGCCGGCGCGCCCCTGCGAGTCGCCTTCCTCGCGCGCGGGCTGCAGCACGTCGCCGGGCTGGCCCTTGCCCTGCCCGGCGCCCTGCTGGCTACCGGGGTCGAGCAGGCGGAAGCGCGCGTGCTCGAGGAACTTGACCGGCACCGCGACGGTGCGGTTGCCGGGCTTGCTGATGAGGTCTGCGCCGGCGAGGAGCTCGGGCAGGCTCTCCTTCACCGCCGCGCGCACCTTCTGGTTATGCCGCAGCCAGTCCCTGGCGCCCCGCGAGAAGAGGTCGTACCAAGGGGTCTCGGCCGCGATGCGGATCGTCATAAAGGGGTCAGGACCCTTTTTTCAGAAAAGGGGTCAGGAGCCGGGAGTCCGGCACCTTTTCCAGGAAAAGGGTCCTGACCCCTTTTACTCGTTGTCATTCCTGCGCCAGCAAGGTGGTGACGTAGTTGAGCGCCTCGCGGGCGCTGTGCGAGTCGTAGCCGTATTCGTCGACCAGCCGCTTCTCGACCACCGAGATCTTCTGCCGCGTCTCATCGTCGGGACGCGCGGCCGAGCTCACCAGGCGCAGGACGTCGCGGCGCTGCTCGAAGAGGTACTGCTCCACCGCGTCGTGCAGCGGCGCGTGGGAGTCGAGGGTGAATTTCTCGCCGCGCTTGTACGCGCCCATCGCCTTGCGCACCACTTCCTGGCGGAAGGAGAGCTTGCCGGACTCGGAGATGCGGATCTTCTCCTCCACGCTGCGCAGGAAGCGCTCGTCGGGCTTGCGCTCCTCGTTGGTGATCGGGTCCTTGATGGTGCGGTTGTCGAGGGTGGCTTCCACCTCGTCGAGGTACTTCTCGAGCAGCTGCTGCGCTTCCTGCTCGAACGAGACGAAGAGCGCCTTGTGCACGTCTTCCTTCACCCAGCGGTTGTAGAAGTCCTTGCGCACCGTGACCAGGAAATCGATCCACTTGCGCTTCTTCTTGCCGTCGATGCGCACGTCGGACTCGATGCCGTCCTTGAGCGCGATCAGGACGTCCATGGTGGTGAGGCTCTTCGCCTGCGACTCGATGATCGCGCTCGAGAGCGCGTTGATGATGAAGCGCGGCGACACGCCCGACAGGCCTTCCTCGGGGTTGCGCGCGCGCATCTTCTCCACTTCGCTCTGCGACGCGCCCTCGACGTCCTCGCCGGCGTAGAGGCGCACCTTCTTCAGGTTGTCGGCCTCGCGCTCGTCGCCTTCGGTGAGGCGCGTGAGCACGCCGAACACCGCGGCGACGTGCAGCGCGTGCGGGTCGAGGTGCACCTCGCGGAACGCCTGGGTCGACGAGACGAGCTTGCGGTAGATGCGCGCCTCTTCCTTGTAGGAGAGGGTGTAGGGCACCTGGATGATGACCATGCGGTCGAGCAGCGCCTCGTTCTCGGGCTCCTGCAGGAACTTGCGGAACTCGGCGAGGTTGGTGTGCGCGAGGATGGTCTCGTCGAGGTGGATCAGCGGGAAGCGCGACACCTTGACGTTCTTTTCCTGGGTGAGCGTGAGCAGGAGGTAGAGGAATTCGCGCTTCACCTTGAGGATCTCGATCATCTCGAGCATGCCGCGGCTCGCCGCGAACACCGCGCCGGACCAGGACCAGGCGCGCGGGTCGCCCTCGTCGCCGAACTCCGAGACCTTGGAAAGATCCACCGAGCCGACGAGATCCGCGATGTCGGCGGTGCTCGGGTCGTGCGGCGCGTAGGTGCCCACGCCGATGCGGCCGGCCTCCGAGATGAAGATGCGCTGCACCGGCACCTGCATGAAGTCGCCGCCGAACTCGGTCTGCACGCGCGTGGTGCAGTAGGGGCAGAGCTCGCCCGAGATCTCGACCCCGTAGGTCGAGCGGAATTGCGCGCGCATCGTGTGCGGGACGAGGTGCAGCGGGGACTCGTGCACCGGGCAGCCGTGGATGCCGTAGAGCGCGCCGGCGTCGGTGTGGCTGTACGCCTCCAGGCCGCGCTTGAGCAGGATCACCATGCTCGATTTCCCGCCCGACGGGGGCCCGAGGAGCAGCATCAGGCGCCGGCCGACCTCGGAGCCGGACGCCGCGGCCTTGAAGTAGCCGATCACTCGCTCGATCGTGTCATCGATGCCGTACAGGTCGTCCTGAAACAGACGGTCCTCGGCGCGGATCATGTCCCAGATGTACTGGTGGCTCGAGCGCGAGATGCCGCGCGCGTCCGCCGGCAACACGCTCTCGAGGAAGCTCGCGAACGTCCCCGCCCAGTGCGCCGCGCGGTGCTGCTTGGTGAACTCGGAAAGCGAACGGATCAGGCTCGTGCGGCGCTCGTCGCGTTCGTTGACGGCTCGTATCGGCATTGTCATGGTGGTCATGCCTCCATTTCCTCTGATGCTATTAATCACCAACTAGTGCCCTCGCTGTACCATCGAAAAGCAAATAACGAACCGTCCAACGGGTCTACGAAAATTAAGTTGACGTAATAAAATGAAAACGTGCAGGGAGGTTTCCGACACGCGCGCGCGGATTCGTGCGGCGCCGCAGTTAAGCGCTAAACAGCCGGCTACCGCGCGTAAGATAACGGTGACAGAACCGAGCAACGTTTACCCGGTCCAACAGTTGACGAAAGATGCTTAAAGAAATTCTGGGCGTTGCCGACGACCCGCCGGCCAAGCGGCGCTGGTTCCACGACGAGTATTTCGATCTCTTCGTCTGGCAGGCGGGCGAGGAGGTGACGCTGTTCCAGCTCTGCTACGGCGGCGACGCCAGCGAGCGCGCGCTGGTCTGGGACAAGGCGCGCGGCTTCTTCCACGACGGTCCCGCATCGCGGGATGTCGTTGCGCTCTTCGAGGACGCCGCGGCTGCGCTGCCGGCCGACGTGCGCTCCGCCATCCGCGAGAAGGTCCACGAGTTCGCAGGCCGCCAGCTCGAGGTCGTTTCGCGCCGCAAGAAATTCCGCCGCGCCGCCTGGCAGCGCTAAAAGCGCGTTTGTAGCTTTTGGATGACAATCCCTCCTATAAGGGAGGGAAAACAATGAAACCGGAGCTGGTGTGGCTGTTGTGGGCGGTCGCGTTGACGTTCGTCCAGATGCTGATCGCGGTCAGCGGGGCAACTTTGCAAGTAGGGCTGCCCACCCTAGCGGGCAACCGCGAGCCGCTGCCGGCCTACGGCGGCTGGGTGGGGCGGGCGCAGCGGGCGCACCACAACATGCTGGAAAGCCTGGTGCTCTTCGCGGCGCTGGTCCTCGTGGCCGTGGTGGCGGGGAAAACCAACGCCACCACCCTGCTCGGCGCGCAGCTTTTCTTCTGGGCGCGCATCGCCTATGCCGTCGTCTATATGGCGGGGATCCCCTGGGTGCGCACCGGGGTGTGGGTGGTCTCGGTGGTCGGCCTGATCCTCATTTTTTTCCAGCTTTGGTAGCGAGCGCGGCGAGCGTGGCGCGGCCGGTAAGCATGTCGTCCAGGCTGCCGTAGGCCTGCATGTAGTGCCCGCGGTAGCCGCTCGCCTCGATCGCGGCGAACATCGCGGCGAAGTCGATCGTGCCCTCGCCGGGGCGCAGGTGCTCCTCGTGCGTGCCGCGGCAGTCGGCAAGTCGAACCTCGCCGCAGCGTTTCAAATCCAATTCCTTGAGAAACCGGTCGATGCGGTTGGGCGTGATGTGGGCATGGTTGACGGTGAAGCTCCAGCCGAGCGCGGGCGAGTCGAGCCGGTCGAAGTAGTACTTGCATTCCTCGAGGTCGTTGGCCAGGTAGTGGACCTCCGCCTGCTCGGGCTCGGGGTTCAGGTTCTCGAGCAGCAGTTTCACCTTTTTGCGTTCCGCGAGCTTGCAGGCCCGGCCGATCCGCGCGACCGCGGCGTCCATGCGCCGCGACTTGTCCGAGCCGAAGTGGTAGCCGCCGTGCACCACGATCCAGCCCGCGCCGAGGCGCCTGGCGGCGTCGATATAGGCGCCGAGGTAGTCGTCGGCCGCCTTGGAGACGAAGGGCGAGGTCTCGGCGATGTTGACCGCCGAAAGCGTGTGCAGGCCGAGCGCGGTGCCGTTTTTCTCGAGCGCCTTGCGCGCCGCGCTGCTGCGCTTGAGCTCCGGCTTCAGGAGCTCGGGGGTCTGGTCGAGGCAGAGGTCGATGGAGGGGACCTTGTGCTTGACGGTCCACGCCACCGCGGCCTCGAGCGGGAGCTTCTGGTTGATGTCGATGCCGATACGCTCTCTCATGATGGAGTTTTTCCCTTGTACAACAGCGGAACGCTCACCGCGATGAGCGCGAGCGCGAGCAGCACGGCGGCGATCGGGCGCGTGACGAAGATCGCGCCGCTGCCGTGCGAGAGCGTGAGCGACTGGCGCAGCGAATTCTCGAAGATCGGCCCGAGCACCAGGCCGAGGATCATCGGCGCCGCCGACCAGTCGTAGCGCTTCATGCCCCAGCCGAGCGCGCCGAAGGCGAGCATCAGCCAGGCGTCCTCGATGTTGTTCGCGTGCGCGATCACGCCGGTCAGGCAGATCGCGAGGATCGGCGGGTAGATCCAGCAATAGCGGATCTGCAGCAGGCGCGCGAACATCCCGGCGAGCGGCAGGTTCATGACGAGCAGGATGGCATTGCCGATGAACATGCTGGCGATCACCGCCCAGACCAGGTTGGCGTTGGTCGTGAACATGTCCGGACCGGGGCGCAGCCCGAACATGATGAGCGCGGCGAGCATCACGGCGGTGGTGTTCGAGCCGGGCACCCCGAGCGCGAACATCGGCACCATCGCGCCGGCGGAGGCGGCGTTGTTGGCCGATTCCGGGCCGGCCACGCCCTCGATCGCTCCCTTGCCGAAGCGCGAAGGGTCCGCGGCGACTTTCTTTTCGGCGATGTAGGCGACGAAAGACGCGATGGTCGCCCCGGCCGCGGGCAGGACGCCGATCAGGAAGCCGATGCCGCTGCCGCGCAGGATCGCCATGCGCGCCTGGCGCCACTCCTCGCGGCTGGGCAGCACGCGGCCCACGTTCAGGATCGGGTCCGCCGTGCCCATGCGGCAGCTCGCGAGCACCTCGCCGACGCCGAACAGCGCGACCGCCAGCACGATGAAGTCCACGCCATCGAGCAGCCAGGGCTGGCCGAAATCGAAGCGCGGCACGCCGACCTGCGGATCGATGCCGATGGTGCCGAGGAGCAGGCCCGCCACCCCGGTGGCGAGGCCCTTCAGCACCGAGCCGCCGACCGCGGCCAGCGCGGTCAGGCCGAGGAGCACGAGCGCGCAGTATTCCGGCGGGCCGAACGCGAGCGCCACGCCGGCGAGCGGCGGCGCGAGGAGCATCAGGCCGAGCGTGCCGATCGTGCCGGCGATGAACGACCCGATCGCGGCGATGCCGAGCGCGACGCCGCCGCGGCCCTGCAGCGCCATCTGGTAGCCGTCGAGGGTGGTCATGACCGAGCTCGACTCGCCCGGCACGTTGATGAGGACCGAGGTCAGCGTGCCGCCGTACTGCGCGCCGTAATAGATCCCGGCGAACATGATGATCGCGCCGGTCGGGCTCGCGCCGTAGGTGAGGGGCAGGAGCAGCGCGATCGCCGCGGAGGGACCGATGCCGGGGAGCACGCCGATCACCTGCCCGAGCACTACGCCCAGCAGGCACATCAGCAGGTTCGCCGGCGTCGCGGCGGCGATGAATCCCTGCCCGAGCTGGGTAAGAACCTCCATCTACGGCAATGGAACGCCGAGCCAGGTCTTGAAGACGAGGAAGAGCACCCCCGTGGTTGCGGCCGCGACGACGATCGAGCGCACGAGCGGCAGGCGCTCGACCGCGGCGAACAGCGCGAGCAGCAGGAGAAACACCGACGGCGCGAACCCGACCACGTAGAGGCCGGCGATGCTCGCGGCGAGGATCGCCCCGACGAGCAGCGGCTTGCCGACCGGCTCTTCGGCCCGGGGCGCGCTGCGCAGGACAAGGTCGAGCACGACCGCCGCGGCGAGCGCGGCGAGCAGCACGCCGTAGCAAAGCGGCATGAAGCCCGACTGCGGCACGAACCCTTCCCACAGCGGCATGCGCAGCGCCGCGACGATCCACAGGATGCCGAGGAGCGCGAAAACCAGGGCGAGCGCGAGCTCGCCCTTGGACGCTTTCACTTGCCGAGCAGGTCCCGGTACAGGCGCTCCTGGGTGGCGAGGAACTTCTCGAATTGGGCGCCGGCGATCGGCGCCTCGGAGGCGGCGTTGTCCTTGAGGTAGGCCTTGAATTGCGGCGAGGCCACGACCTTCTGCATTACGCCCTCCCAGTACTTGGCGGCCTCGCCCGGCACGCCCTTGGGCACCGCGACGCCGCGCCACATCTGGAAGTTCGGCGCGTTGATTCCCAGCTCCTTCATGGTCGGCACGTTGGGCAGCATCGCGAAACGCGTGTCGCGGAACACGCCGATGGCGCGCACCGAGCCCTTCTGCAGGTGACCCATGAATTCCAGCGGGTTGCCCAGCGTGGCGTGCACGTGGCCGCCCAAGAGCGCGGTGAGCGCCTCGCCGCCGCTGTTGAAGTTGATCATGTTGAGCTCGGTGCCGGTCGACTTGGCCAGCACCGTCACCGCCATCACGTCGGTGGTGCCCCCGGTGGAGAAGTTGTAGGTCTTGGCGGGCTTCGACTTCGCGTCCTTCACGAACTCGGCCGCGGTCTTCCACGGCGCATCGGCGCGCACGAAGAACACGAAGTCGTCCAGCATGACGTTCATGATGGGCTGCACCTCCGAGATCGTCCTGGCCGCCGGCGTGATGATCGGCGTGATCTGCGTGCTGCCGTTGATGAGCACCAGCGTGTTCGGATCGGCCTTGCGCGCCGCGCTCATGTAGCCGATGCCGGCGGCGCCGCCGCCGCCGGGCTTGTTGACCAGCGCCACGGGCACCGGCACCAGCTTCTCCTCCGTGATGATCTTGTGGATCACCCGCGCGAGCAGGTCGGCGCCCCCGCCGACCGCGAACGGGATCACGAACTCGACGTCCTTGGTGGGTTTCCAGCCCTGCGCGAGCACCGCGCACGGGAACGCAGCCAGCAACAGAAGCTTGAAGAAAAAGCGCATCGGGTTTTCCCTCCTCCGGAGAAAGATATTGTTCGGGCGAACTATACTCGGGCCCATGGGGATGCTGGTAGAGGGCGTCTGGCGCGACGTCCCGCGCGACACGAAATCCACCGGCGGCGCCTTCGTGCGGCCGGAAAGCGCGTTCCGCGATCGCGTGGCCGAGGTGGAGCCCGGCCGTTACCGGCTTTACGTCTCGAAGAGCTGCCCGTGGGCGCACCGCACGCTCATCGTGCGCGCCATGAAAGGGCTCGAGAAGGCGATCGCGGTGCATTACGCCGACCCCTACATGGGCGAGCACGGCTGGGAGTTTCCCGAGGGCTATCTGTACGAGGTGTACATCCGGGCGCAGCCCGGCTACACCGGGCGCGTGACGGTGCCCGTGCTGTGGGACGAAAAGGCGCAGCGCATCGTCAACAACGAATCCTCCGAGATCATCCGCATGCTGAACCGCGAGTTCGACCCGCTCGCGCGCCGCAAGCTGGCCGATCTCTACCCGGAGAAACTGAGAAGGGAAATCGATTGGCTCAACGAACGCATCTACCGCACGGTGAACAACGGGGTGTACCGCGCGGGCTTCGCGACCGCGCAGGACAAGTACGAGGAAGCGGTGAGCGAGCTCTTCCGCACGCTCGACTGGCTGGAGAAGCGCCTGGCGAAACAGGAAAAAAGCGGCAAGTGGCTCTGCGGCTCCGCCTTCACCGAGGCGGACGTGCGCTTGTTCACTACGTTGGTGCGCTTCGACGCGGTCTACTACTCGCACTTCAAATGCAACCTGCGGCGGCTCGTCGACTACCCTCGGCTCTGGCGCTGGACGCGGCGGGTATACGCGCTGCCCGGAGTGGCGAAGACCGTCGACATGCGCGAGATCAAGGCGCACTACTACCGCAGCATGAAGCAGATCAATCCGTCGCAGATCGTGCCCAAAGGGCCGCTGCTGGATTTTTCCTTGTCCTAGGCCTTCTTCTTCCCCTTTCTGCGAAGAGCACGAGCGACCCGCTGGACGGCGTGCTCGCGCCGGGGCAGCCCGCGATCGGCGGCCTGCTGCGCTATGAGCGCTCGCCTTACTCGCCTTACCGCGGCGCCGAGCGCAGCTACGACCTGCTGCCGTACGTGCGCTACGACAGCGAGTACTTCTATCTCCAGTCCGACCGCATCGGCCTGAAGCTCGAGAACGAGCGCGGCCGCGCCGAGCTCTTCCTCAAGCGCCGCCTCGAGGGCTTCGCGTCCGACGCCGTGCCCGAGGGCATGGTCGGTCAGACGAAGCGCTCGGGCGGCGACGACCTCGGCATCGCCGGCCGCTGGCGCCTGGGCGCAGGCGCGGTCTACGCCGAGGCGATGCACAACGTGAGCGAGGAGTCGGAAGGCAACGAAGTGCGCGTCGGCTACCGCTACGAGGGCTGGTGGAGCGGCAATCTGCGCTGGCGACCCTACGCCACGCTCGCCTGGCGCGACGCCAAGCTCAACAACTACTACTACGGCGTGCCCGGCTACGAGCCGGGCGCGGGCCTCAACCTCGAGTTCGGCGCGCTCGCCACCTACCGCATCGGCCAGGCCTGGCACCTGATCGGATCGGTCGGCGCGACGAAGTGGTCGAGCGGCGTGAGCAACAGCCCCGTGGTCGACAACGGCCTGCAGCCGTTCGCGACCGTGGGATTCCTCTACGGCTACACGCCCGACCGCAAGAGCGAGTGGGACCGGCGCCCGCTCATCTTCAAGCTCTACTACGGCGAGTCGACCGACTGCGACCTCGCGCCGATCCTGGAATGGGCCTGCTGGGGAACGCAGACGCAGGACAACACGAGCATCATGGGCGTCGACATCGGCCAGCGCCTGGTGAAAGGACTCGGCGGCTGGCCGGTCGACATCATGGGCTTCGTCGGGTTCGTGTGGCACGACGAGGATGGCCTGCAGCCGGATTCCTGGCAGGTCAACGGCTACCTCAAGGCCTACTACTATTTCGGCCCGTGGTGGCGCGAGCGGCTGCGCACGCGCTTCGGCTTCGGCGGCGGCATCGCGTACGCGAGCCGCATCCCCTTCAGCGAGCAGCGCGACCAGGCGCTGCGCGGCCGCGACACCTCGAAGCTCCTGTGGTATCTCGACCCGACGATCGACATCAACGTGGGCGATCTTTTCAAGGTGAACGAGCTGAAGGAAACCTACGTCGGCATCGGCGTGTCGCACCGTTCGGGCATCTTCGGCTCGGCGCGGCTCTTCAACAGCGTGAACGGCGGCTCCAACTACATCTACACCTATGTCGAGATGGGCTTCTAGCTTCGCGCTCCTCGCGCTTGCGCAGCTCGCGCACGCCGAGCTGCCGGCGCGCCTGGAGATCACGTATGACATCCTGCGCGCCGACTCGCGCATCGCGGAAATCAAGGCGCAGCTCGAGCGCAACGGCGAGAGCTACCGCATCACCGAGAGCTGGCACGGCAAGGGCATCTTCGCGCTCCTCGGCAAGGCGACGCGGACGAGCCAGGGCGCCATCACGCCCAAGGGCCCGCGGCCCAAGGAATTCACCGACGAGCGCAGCGGCCGCGACACGGCGCGCGCCTGGTTCGACTGGGCGGCGAACACGCTCACCATGCGCTACAAGGGCAAGCAGCGCACCGAGCCGATGCCGGCGAACGCGCAGGACCGCCTGTCGTTCGTCCTCGCCTTCAGCTTCGCGCCGCCGGCCACCAAGAGCATGCCGCTCGCGCTGGTCGACGGGCGCGGCGTGTCCTACCACGTCTACCAGCTCGGCGGGCGCGACCGCGTGCAGACCGGCGCGGGCGAGTTCGACGCGCACAAGATCTGGCGCGAGAAGGACGGCGAGCGCATGGAGATCTGGCTCGCCGACTCGCTCGGCGGCCTGCCGGTGCGCATGCTGGTGATCGAGAAAAGCGGGACGCGCTGGGACCAGGTCGCGACGCGGATCGCGCGCTAGGGAAGTCTAAAACCGTCGTCCCCGCGAAGGCGGGGACCCCGTTCTGCTTTCTAATTTTCTAAACTGGGTCCCCGCCTTCGCGGGGACGACTGTTGGTTAGCCCTGCACCGAGTAGCCGCCGTCCACCGGGATCGCGGCGCCGGTAATGAAGTCTGCGCCAGGGGAACACAAGAAGACGGCGACTCCGGCCAAATCTTCCGGGACCCCCCACCGGCCCGCCGGCGTGCGCGCCAGCACGCGCTCGTGCAGCCCGGCGATGTCCTGGCGCGCGCGCTTCGTCATCGCGGTGTCGATCCAGCCCGGCAGCACCGCGTTCACCTGGATGTTGTCGCGCGCCCAGGCGCAGGCGAGGGCGCGCGTCAACTGCACGATGCCGCCCTTGGCTGCGCCGTAGGGCGCGACGAACGCCGCGCCGAAGATCGACATCATCGAGCCGATGTTGACGATCTTGCCGCCGCCCGCGCGCTTGAGATGCGGATACGCGGCCTGTGCGGCGACGAAGGCGCTGGTGAGATTCGTATCCACCACCAGCCGCCATTCCTCGAGGCTGTACTCCTGCGGCTGCTTGCGCACGTTCATGCCGGCGTTGTTGACGAGGATGTCGAGGCGGCCGAGCCGCTGCGCCGCCTGGTCCACCATCGCGCGGCAGGATTTCTCTTCCGTGAGGTCTGCCTCCAAGGCGAACGTCTTGCCGCCGAGTTGCTTGACCGCGGCGGCATTCTTCGCCTTGTCGCGCCCGGCGATGGCGACAGCGGCCCCGGCCTGCGCCAGCCCGCGCGCCATGCCGAGGCCGATGCCGCCGTTGCCGCCGGTGACGAGCGCGGCCTTGCCGCTCAGGTCGAACACCCTACTTCTTCCGCGGATCGTCCTTCGGGTTGACGAAGTTGAACGCGTTCGGGCCGCTGCCCGAGACCTGGAACACCACCGGTCCGCTCTTCGCCATCTGGTAGTGCGGCACGTTCGCCTTCTCGAAGATGAAGCTGCCGGCCGGGTATTCCTTCAGCTTCGACTCGTCGAAGGTCGTGCCCTCGGCGAAATGGAGCGTGCCCGAGAGCACCGTGACCTGCAGGTCCACCGGGTGCGAATGCGGCGCGGACTTGAAGCCGGCCGGGTACTTCACGCGGGTGACGAACGGCTCTTTCTTGGTCCCGTCGCCCCAAACCGCGGCGATCTCCGAGCCGGTGGCCGGATTGCGCTGGTATTTGAGCTGCTCGGGCTTGAATTGCTGCGCGTGAACCAGGACGGTGGCGATGCCGCCCAGCGTGGCAATGGCTGCAAGCGCGACGTGACGTGCTTTCATCGGATCCCCCTCTCCTGAAA
>Ga0070694_100001731_pt1 | contig 12866 bp, 6 predicted proteins | sample KBSK1251metaG_FD_65470 | JGI IMG/M metagenome (GOLD analysis project Ga0070694, IMG submission 65470) | Corn, switchgrass and miscanthus rhizosphere microbial communities from Kellogg Biological Station, Michigan, USA - KBS K1-25-1 metaG | ecosystem: Host-associated > Plants > Roots >... | reverse complement strand
GTCCAGACCATGGCCTCGAAGGTTTCGGCAAATTTACCTAGCGGCGTCGATTCCGTGCGCATCCGGCGTTCCTCGAAGACCACGTCGCGCTCCGCATAAAACTCGCGAAAAACCGGGTGCAACAGGCGCTCCGATTCCATCCACATCCAGAGCTCGAGCTTGTTGGCTGGAACAGTAATGAAATAGCCGGTCAAATCGGTCGACGTGAACGCGTTCATGCCCGAGGCGCCGGCGGTGGTGTAGATGCGATCCCACTCGTTTTTCACCAGGATTTCGCGCTGCTGCGCGATAAGCTCATTGAACCGCTTCTCCAGTTCCCGGTAACGAGGGGTCTTGCTCTCGGGCTTCTGCAAATCGTCAATCTCACCCTTGCGCCAGGCGGCGCGCATCTTGACTTCCTCCTGGCGCATCTGTTCGCGGAGCTTCTCCTGCTCGGCGATGATGAACAGGTCCTTCTTGTAATTCTTTGTTCCAATGGTGGGCGTGCCCTTGAACATCATGTGCTCGAAGAGATGGGCAATGCCTGTGATGCCCGGACGCTCGTTGGCGCTTCCCACGTGCGCGACCCATCCCGCCGCAATGGATGGGTCATCATGGCGCTCCACCAACAGCATCGTCATCCCGTTGGGCAACGCCCGTTCCACCACCGGCACTTTTTGCCCCCACAAGGGCGAGGAAATCGCCCCACACATCAGCATGCCGCCCAGGCAAAGCCACGAGCGCCGCGCCGCAAGCGAATTGAGCCTTATCACGCGGCAAGAACAGCAACAAAAAAGACCCGTGTCGATTTTTGATTTTAGATTTTGGATTTTGGATTCGGCTCCCCGCAGCGGCTCTCGGCAGAGCGTCGCATTTTTCCTTTAGTCCGGCAACTATCCCGGCTGCCGCCTGCCGCGACGTGAGCGCAACGCGCCCACCCGCCGTCGATTTTGGGCGTTGAGGTTCGGAGTGACGCCGGTAGAATCCCGGCGTGCGTCAGAACGTGTTGAATGCCGTATCCTTGTCCAAGAGGCCTCTCATGCAAATGCTCCAAACGCTTGTCCTGCTCGCGTTGCTCCTGCTCAGCGCGCCGCCTTGTCTCCTGGCTCAATTTCCCGGGGGCGCCCAGACCGGCTTGAACGCCGCGCTCCTTAAGCTCTTCGGCGAGGTTCTCTCATTCACCTCCAAAGCCGAGATTCGTTTGCAGGAGAAAGGCGCCAAAGAACCGGTCGTGATGCTCGTGGATTTCTCCATGCTGGACGGCAATGTTCGCATGGACCTCGACATGAGCGCGTTGAAATCCAGCGAGCTGCCCCCCGCGGCGCTGGCGCAATTCAAAGCGGCGGGCCTGGACAAAGTGGTCACCGTCATCAAGCCCAACCAGAAAACCGCCCTCGTTTTCTATCCCTCCATTCGCAGTTACGCCCAACTGCCGATGTCCAAAGAGGAAGCGGCCGAGATGTCCCGCAAGTTCTCGATGGAAAAAATCAAAATCGCGCGCGAAACGATCGAAGGTACCGCCTGCGACAAGACGAAAGTCGTGGCCAAAGCGGACAATGGCGAAAAATACGAGTCGCTCGTCTGGTATGCCCCCACCCTGAAACAATTCCCCCTGCGCATCCAGATGAACCAACAGCAATCCACCGTGGTCCTGCAATATCGCGACGTGAAACTCGTCCGGCCCGACGCCCGCCAATTCGAGGCCCCGGCTGGCTTTACCCGCTACAATTCTGTCGAAGAACTAATGCAGACCGCGATGATGAAAATCCTCGGCAGAGGCAAGAAATAGCCTAAGGCACCCTGGCTTTGGGCGCGTTGGTTATCTCGAACATGTTCATCCCAGCCGAGGGATCGTAGAGCTTGTCATTGGCGAAACGGAACATCTCCACTGCTTTCTCCGGCTGCCCGTGATCCCGATAAAACGCCCCGAGAGCAAAATAGGCCGCACCGTCCACCGGATAGACCTCAATGGCCTTTTTGAAACTGCGTTCGGCTTCAGCGACATCTCCCGCCAGGTCTGCCATGCGCCCGCGGTCTGTCCAAACGAAGGATTGATACGGATTCAGAGCTAAGGAGCGGTCGTAGGCTTCGATGGCCTTCCGTGCCAGGTCCCGGCGCTCTGCCTCTTTGCCCGGCCCCAATCGCCAACGCGCCAGCGTGCGATGAGTATCTCCCAGGCGGGCTGGCGGCTCCGGATAATTGGGATCCAAGTCCATAGCCGCGGCGTAATAGTTCAACGCCGGCTCGTATTCCAAATCTTTGCGCAACTGATTCCCGAGATCGGTATACCGAAAGGCCTTGGCCGTCGGCAGCTCGTAAGACAAGCCCGCTCCGGCCAACAGCAGCAACGCGGCGGCAAGCGTCCCGCGCAACCCCCAGCCCATCGGGCGGCGCACGAATCGTCCCGTCTGATCCTCCATGCCCGCCACCATGCCCAGGAGCACCGCCACCAGCAGCGTGTTGGCCGGCAAGTGCAACGGGAAATCGAACGAGCAATGAATGAGCAACGCCAATATCGATACCATCGCTCCCACCGCAAATGCTTGAGCCTCCGGCGGGTGTCCGGGACGACTCGCTTTCCAAGCCTGGCGCCAAAATCCCGCCAACGACCACACCGCCAGGAAAAACCCGAGCAATCCATAATCCGCCGCGAGATTGAGGAAATCGTTATGGGTATACTCGGGCCGCGACTCCAGGGCCGGATCCTTGTAGCGCTGGTAAACCCATTGAAACGACCCAATCCCTGTCCCGAAGAACGGATGATCCCGAACAATCCGCGCTGTTCCTCCCCAGATCAACACTCGGCCCCCCAGCGTCGCGTCGGTCAGACTGAGCGCGCCTCGCGCGTCCGAGCGGAACGTGAAAAGCAAGCGATCGCGGACCGGCTTGAAATTCACAATCAATAATACCGCCACGACCAACAGCGATGCCGTCACCAGCAAACCTCGAGCCGTAACAAAGGCCCGCCAATCCAGCAGGAAGAGCAGTGCCCCCAAGGAGAGGATCATGCCGATCCATCCGGCCCGTGAGCGGGACGTCAGGATGCCCGCGATGAGCATCAAGGCGACGTAAATCAGAAAAACCTTCGCGAGCATCGAACGTTCCGTGGATTGGCTTTCCCGCCGAACGAGGATAATCCTGGCGGCAACCAAGCCCAGGATCAGTTCGAGCAGAAAGGCGAATTGGTTGGGGTAAATAAAGGTTCCACTCGCCCGCCCCGGATACGCGGGACGTTCCCAAATCCAGATGTTGACGGTTTCGGCTCCTCGGCCGACCTGCCAAAACCCCAGCCCCGCTTCTAAAATCCCCAGCACGCTGAGCACCGCGATCAAAAATGTGCGGTCACGGGCGCGATGAAAGTAAGTAGCCGAGACGATGTAGACACACAAACAGACGCCGATATGGAACAGTTCCAGGCGCGCGTCGTATTCGACTGGTGAAAAGAAATAACGCGCGAAGGCGTAGAGACCGAACAGGATGACCGGCCCATGGACGGGGGAGCGGACGTAGGAGGCCTGTTTGGAGAAGAGCAGCCAACCGGCGCCCAAAACACTCAACGCGGCGACCAGCACGTAGGAGGGGAGCGCCAATTCGGGGTTCACTCCGCCCAACGGGAGGACGACCCCAAAAACACACAGCGCCATGATTATCATCATGGCGCTGGCGAAAAGAAGGTTCAGTTGTTTAGAGATTAAACAAACTCACAAGGCGGCTAGGTGGCTTACCGCGGAACGTGCGGATTGCCGTGCCGGGGCTTCTGCAGACCGGGCGGGAACTCACCGCGTGGCGGGGGCACACCATTGTGGTAGTACCAGCCAAACCCAAAGCCGTTCCCGTTACCTGGCTTGGTCACGCTCGTCGACGCGCCCGCCAGCTGGAAGCTCTTCAAGGTCACAACCGGATTATCAATCAAGGATGCCAGCGCTTCGCCAGTCACCGAGGAGCTGCGGTCAATGACGATGCCTTCGCGTTCCAAAATGCGATAATAGTCCCCACCGTATTTGCGCGGGTTCAACCCGTAGAGCTGGACCAAGCTCTGCGCGAGCACATCGGAAGAAAGCTTCGAGGTCGCTTTCCAACCACCGGTCGGCACTACTCCGCGGCTGCTAGCCCAGTCGATGTAATCGGCCGAACTCGAACCAGCCGAAAACTGCCCGGCATCGCCCGTCAATTGCGCCAAGGTCTGTAGGAACTTAAGCTCGGTGACTGATCCTGCTGAGGCACTCGTGGGGGCGAGTAAGGCCGCACAACATGCGGCTCCTACCGCCATAAATCCTAACTTCTGAACGACTTTTTTCATTGATGCTCCGGGTTTAGTTGTTTAGTGGAACGACCGACGCTAAAGGATTCTGTCCATCTCTGTCAAGCGTAGATTCATCGAATGCTGATAATCCATCTCTCAATCTCGCGCTCAACATTCCGAACTCAACCGACTCATCCGCTGCAAACTTATCTCGGCTATCTGTCACAGTCCTAATGCTGGACCGAATCCTGAACAAACCGAAGACCGCTACCAACTCCGACAACAGCTCGCCAGCTCGTTCTGATTCATCTTCGGCTATTCGAGGTCATTGCTTCAGACACCTAACTCACGTTCCTGTTCGGAAATAATCGCAAATTTCATCAAAATCTCCACCCCACCCATTCCATCCGGGATTCCCCTACTCTCCCTTCCTTCTCAGCCAACCTCCCCACGTTCAACGCGTCCCCAGAACGGCTGATTTCACAACCAATTGATTATGAACTCCTAGTGACCCAGAACCCGACCCCAACCAACCCGTCGTCCCCCCAAATCTCACCTCACTCCACCCTCGCCGTACTCGCCCCCATACTAACTCCCGTTATAACCCGGGTTTGATCTTGTCAGCCTCGCCGGTTTCTTGTCTAAACGCGCCGTGTCGCACTGGACCGTCATCCTCCTGGGTATCATCGAGGGCATCACTGAGTTTCTCCCCGTCTCGTCCACTGGCCACCTGCTTTTGGCCGAACAATGGCTGCGGCTGCCCCGCCAGCCCAGCGAACTGTTCAATATCGTCATCCAAAGCGGCGCCGTCCTGGCAGTCCTCTTCGCCTTCGCCGGACGGCTCGCCCAAATGGCTCGTGATTGGAAAACGCCCACCGTTCGTGACTATTCTCTCAAGCTCGCCGCGGCGTTCATCATCACGGCCATCGGCGGTTTCCTCCTGAAACAGGCGGGCCTCAAACTCCCGGAAACGGCCGCGCCAGTCGCCTGGGCCACCTTGATTGGCGGCGTCGTCATTCTCGTGGTCGAACGGTTTCTCGGCTTGCGCTCTGGCGCCGCCATCGTCTCCTGGCCGGCGGCGATTATTATCGGTCTCTCACAATTAGTGGCCGCGAGCTTTCCGGGCACCTCCCGCTCCGGCGCCACCATTATCGCAGGAATCTTATTGGGACTAAACCGTCCGGCAGCCACCGAGTTTTCCTTCTTACTAGGCGTTCCCACGCTGCTGGCCGCCTCCGCCTACTCGCTGCTGCGCACGCTGCGACACCCGGACGACTTCCACGAGCCCTGGAGCCAGCTTCTCCTCGCCACAATCGTTGCGGCCATCACAGCATTCATCGTGGTGCGCTGGCTTCTCCGCTTCGTCCAAACCCACACCTTCACCGCGTTCGGTTGGTACCGACTCTTCTTGGGCGGGCTGATCCTGGCGCTGCTGGTGCTCAAGTCATGAGACTCTTCGTCTGCCTCTCCCTGCTGGCGCTCTCTTCTTTCTCTACCTCGTCCGCCGTCCGCCAGATTCACACCATCGCGGGCACCGGTACGGCCGGATATTCGGGCGATGGCGGACCCAGCGACAGGGCGCAAGTCGCCAATCCGTACGGCTTGGCGCGCGGCCCGGACGGCGCGCTCTATGTTTGCGAAGTCGATAACCACGTCGTCCGGCGCATCGGCAAAGACGGCGTGATCTCCACGGTCGTCGGCACCGGCCGCCGCGGGTATGGAGGCGACGGCGGACCGGCGCGGATGGCAACGATGAACGAGCCGTATGAAATCCGATTTGATTCCCACGGCAACATGCTCGTGGTGGAAATGAGAAACCATCTGGTGCGTCACATCGACATGGCCAACGGACGAATCAGCACGCTGGCGGGAACGGGTCAGGCGGGCTTCGCCGGCGACGGCGGGCCTGCGGCCAAAGGTCAATTCAATCAACCGCACAGCCTTCAGCTCGACAGCGCCGGCAACATCTATATCTGTGACATCGGAAATAATCGCATTCGCCGCGTGTCCGCCCAGGGCCGAATCCTCACCACCTTTGCCGGCACGGGTGACAGAGGGCCGACGCCGGACGGGGCGCCTTTCTCGACGGTGCCATTGCGCGGCCCGCGCGCGCTCGACTTCGCCCCGGACGGCACGCTTTGGCTGGCGCTGCGCGAAGGCAACGCCATCTACAAACTCGATTTGAAAAAAGGCACGCTCCAGCATGCCGCCGGCACCGGCGCCCAAGGTTTCAGCGGCAACGGCGGCCCAGCCAAAGTCGCCAAGCTTTCCGGTCCCAAGGGCCTCAGCCTCGGCCCCGACGGCCATGTCTACTTCGCCGATACCGAGAGCCATTCGCTCCGCATGCTCGACGTCAAGAAGGGAACCGTGGAACTGGTCGCCGGCACGGGCGAACGAGGCGACGGCCCCGAACCAAACCCACTGCAATGCCGAATGGCGCGCCCGCACGGAATTTTTGTCGACATCGACGGCAGCATCTACGTCGGAGACAGCGAAGCCCACAGAGTTCGCGTCATTCGCTGAGGCGTTATCTCTGCATGCAATTTTTGGATTGCGGCGGTCTGCCGACCGCCGCTACGGCAGCCTCGTAGCGGCTCTCGGTAGAGAGCCGCTGACTTTGCGCTAAAACGGGAATCCCAACGAAAAGTGCAGCGTGCCGGATGGATCTTTGGGGCGCGGATTCAAGTTATGCCCGTATTCTACGCGGACGGGGCCGACGATCGTTCGCCAGCGGATGCCGCCGCCCACGGAGTAAAGCGACTCATCACCTGGGTAATCGCGGAATTCCTTGGCGAAACCGATAGAGTCTGAAAACACCACCACGGCCCATTTAGGCGTCAAGGCCTGCTCGAATTCCACGCTGCCGAATAAATACGTTTCGGCGCCGACGATGTCGCCCGTGGCATTGCGCGGCGCGGCTTCGCCATCCTGATACCCGCGGATCGAATATTCGCCCCCTGGAAAAAACCGTTTGTTGAACGGCAAATTTTCGCTGGTCTCGCCGACCGTCGCGACCAGCCCATGGCTCAGACCGAAATTAAACTGGCGCCCGCCGCCCAAAGGCAGATGGTACGAGGCGGCCAGCTCAAGCCGCTGATAATTGACGTCACCAGCCAGGTACTCCGACGCCAGCTCGAACGTCGTGAAGATCTTGTAACCCCGATGCGGATAAAGCGGGTTGTCACGCCGATCGTGACGGAAATCCATAATTATCGCGCCCACCCCGGGATTGACCGGGCTCTCCGCCACCACGTTGGTCTCGGCGTCGGTGGCATTCAGCACCTGATAGTTGTAGCGCACGCTCAGATCGCTGGCGACGGCGGTGAAATACCGATGCACGCCGATGCCTCCACCATATTCTTCACGGATAAATGAGACTTCCTCCCGGCGCAGCCCGAAGCCGTTGAGGAAGACATCCAACCTTTCGCCCAGTAATTCGGGCATCGTGTAGGTGAATTCGCCGCGGCTCGATTTGAACGACTGAATGGCGCGCAAGCGGGCCCGATGCGCCAAGCCGAACACATTCTTTTGCTCCAATTCAAAGCCGCCGCGCAACAGCTCGTAGCTTCCGTAACCCGCCAGCAGATTGATTTCGAACGGTTTGGCCTCGGTGACATCGTATATCACATCGCGCTTTTCCGGGGTGACCTCCTCGTAGCGCAAACGCACCGACTCGAACACCCCCAGCCGCGTCAGCCGCGTTCGGCCTTGCTCGGCTTTCGTCGGGTCCAGCAACTCACCTGATTCCAGCGGCACACTGCGGTCCATCACCGATGGGCTGGTCCGCGCCGCGCCCGCAAATCTCACGTCTTCCACATGGATGAGCGGCCCGCTCTCGACGCGCGCGCGCAGATCCAAACGCACCCAGGATGGCTCCCCTTCCCGCCGCAATGTTTCCATCGCCACCTGGGTGTCCGGATAGCCTCGATGATAATTGGTGGCCTTGAGCAGCAGCGTGAAATCCTGCACCCATTCCCGCGAGTAGGGCTTGTTCGGATAAACGGTTCGCACCTCAGCGGCCTCATTGGTCCGGCTCGCCGACGTTTCCACCCGCACCGAGCCCACCATCGACTTCAACCCTTGTTCCACACGAACCCGCACATTTACCGCCCCAGTTTCATTGTTCAATTCCACGTCGCTCGCCGTCGCCCGCGCCTCGGCGTATCCCATCCGCTCCAGCACGTCTGTTAAACTTCTCAGCCCGGTCCGCAGCCGGCCGGGAGTGAAAATGCGCGTGGAAGGCAGCGGCAACAAAACGCCCGTTTCCATGAAGTAAGCCCGCGCTCGCCTCGCCGAGATCGCGGTCAGCCCGTCAAACGTCAGATGCCGATAGTGATAGCGCACCCCTTCCTTGATCACGAATTGAACTTTGCGCGCGCTCAGCGGACGGTTCAGCGGCGGGGTAATCGTTTCCTCCCAGCGCACGCGAAGCTTCTGGCCGTCCGCCAACACCATTCGCACGTCGAGCGCGGGACGGAAGAAGCCGTCCTCCTTCAATCGAGCCAGGAGCACCAGTGCGGTGTCTTCGATGAAATTGGCATCAAACTGCTCCGCCTTGAGGGCGTCACTCTGAAGGGTGCGGACCTGCTTGCGCAAATTGTGATTGCCGAGCAGGCCGAAGCCCGAGATCTGCAGTTTCGCGGGCTTTATCTTGGCTGGCTTCGGTTTCGGCTCCGGTTCTTTCGCCGTCGCCAGCAGCGGCACTCCGACGCCAAGCACCACGAGCATGGCCCACCACCAACCGCATCGGCTGCCCACGGCCCGGCGGCCAACCAGTCTTCGCACCGAGCCGACAACCCGGGGCAGAGCGCCCATCATCGGCGGTAGACCCTCCATTTCAGCATCAAATTGTAATCGTTGAAACGATCGTACTCCCCGATGACAGACCACCGGTCGACCAGCTTGTACTCCACCGAATAAGTCGGCTTGCCCTCTTCGGAAATGGTTTCACCGCTCACGATCGTCAGCCGGTTGCCTTCGCCCATCAGACCCAATTCGGTCAGGACGCTTTTCCCCAGATAAAGCGCCATGGTTTCGGCCCGCTGCTGGTTGCTGAAACTGAAATCCGAGCGCGGCAATTCTCCCGCCGTCAACATGATCAGAATCTGCTCCGAGGTGAGCGGCGGGATGGACGAGAACTGGATGCTGGGCCGGTCGGCTGCGCCCGTGACTTCCATCTTCACGTCATAACTGAACACGCGCGCCGCCGCCGTCACAAAAAGTTGCGGCTGATATGGGTTGGCGCTGCTCAGCGTCACGTAACCTTGCGTCACCGGCAGGTTGGCAAACGGAAGGCGCACGAGCCCGTCGGCAATTTTAACCTCCCCCACCACGATCGGCTCTTTCAGAGTGTCCCGCAGCTGCAGGTTGGCCGACACTTCGCCGTTAAACAGCGGCGTGCGCACCTTGAGAAAGCGCTGGCCCGTCAGCGTCACGTTCAATCGCCAGTCCGCGAATGGCTCTTGCTCGAATCGGAAGTAAGGCGGTCGCTGCAGGGGCGCCGCCGTGCCGCCCGGCGTCAACGCCAGCAAATCCTGCATAAAAAAGCTGTTGCGCAACTGCACCGAACCAACCACCACCGGCGGTTGCGTCACGGCGTTCGTCACGGTCAGGTCCAGGTCCGCGCGCACGATGGCTTCCACACGGCGGGCCAACGGGATATTGCTGCCAGTAAGGCGAAGTTGAAATGGCGGCAACGCGCTGCCTTTCGACCAGGAAAGCTTGCTCAGATCCCCCTGCCCAATCCCGAAAATCGTCTGGCCACCCACGGACGCCTTCGATTTCACTTCGACGCGGCGCCCTTTGAACTCGCACCCGACTTCGATGCTGCGAACGGCCCCCACGCTCTCCAACGGGCGGGTATTGACTCCCTCCACTTTCAATTGGCCATCGAACAAACCGCCGGGCCGCAGCGTCACATCCGCCTGCAAAGTCCCGTCCGGCGTGAGCATCTTGGAAAGAAATGGCGTAATGGCCGCAAGTTGTGCCCGCTCAATTTCCAGACGGGCCGTCGCCTGTTGCCAGTCCGGCTCCCGAACGGTTCCCGGCAGCTTGGCCCACAAATCGGCGGGCAACGGCACCTGGCCGCTTACTCGGACCGGTTGGTTGGCCACGGAAAACGTGAGCGACTCGAGCTGCGCGCGCTCCGGTTTCACCTGCAAATCCAGCGCGAGATTCTCAATCGGCGGCACGTCGCGGTCCGCGCCTTTGAACTTCACTTCGCGCGCATGCAAATCAACCCAACCAAGCGGCTCCTTCCACGTGCCGGTGACATACGCTTCCAGCTCCGGCCCCTGCAATCGCACTCCGCTCGCCTCCGCCAGCCGCTCCCAAAAAAACGCCTGCGGCTGAACCACCACATTCAGCCCAATCCGCCCCTCCGGCTGCGCGTGCGCCACATGGTTGCTATGCGAGGGATAAAACGACACCGGCAAAAACCCGTCCGCCGTCGCCACCAGTTCGTTCTCACGTGACACCGCCATTTTTTCCAGCGCCAGCCCGTTGGCATCTCCTTTTATCCTCGCCACCGTCGTGAATGACGTGCCGTCCAGGATATCAAGCCAACCCGCCAATTCGAGTTGTAGTTGCAGAGGGCCATTCGTCCAGCCCGCGGAAAAATCGAGCGCGTTGACCTCCCAGCGATTTGTCGGCGTGTCGACGAAGCCACCCAGAAAACGGGAGCGCAGATTCCTCACCGAACAGGTCGCGCGTCCGCGTTCGGGCCAGCCCAGCTCGGCTTCCAATCGAACCTGCGACTGCTGTGGTCCGCGCAGCACAAACGGTTGGATGCCCAGTTCCCACGCGTGCGCCCCCGCGCGCCGGCACACCACTTGAAACGGTTGTTCCAGCGCCAGCCCGTTCGTGCCGTTCTCGTTCAACATCAGCTTCCGCACCATCAACGTGCCTCTGTCCGGTTCGAGCCGCCCACCACCTTCCAGCCGCAAGGCCGCGGACGCTGCATCCGCCGAAAGTTGCGCATGCTCCAAGGCCAATCCCTGCCCGCGCCAATCGGCTTTCACCTCCGTCACCCGCATCTGCGGGACCGCCAGGTTGCCAATGGCAACGCTGCCCGAGTGCGTCAGGTCCAGGATCGAGCCGTCGAGCTTGGCCGACATTTTGATACTCCCGTACGAAACACCCGCCGGCAGCCATTCCCGCCCGATGCGCCCCTCCAATGACACATGCCCGCCGTGGACAATTCTCCGGGCCAGGTCGAGTTTCCCTTCCGCCACGGCCACCGATGCATCCGCCAACTCGACTCTCGCCTGCGTTAACTCCAGCCACGGCCAATCGAACGCGCCCCGCAGCTCAACACGCTTGCTCTGCACATTGGATATTTGAATTCCCGAGCCGGAAACCTCGAACGTCCCGGTGGGAAATCGCCCGGGCCCCGGACGAAAGGTGGCTTGCCCCGCGAAATCACCCGTCGCCGGGAACCAAGGCTGATGCGCCAGCGCCCCGGAATACTTCACGGACGCCGCTTCGGTCAGATACGGAGGGGAGAACTGCATCCGGGTGGGTTGCGCCAGCTCCACCTTCATCCACGGCATCGAGAGCGTGGCCGTCTCGATAAGTGCCGATTGCAAGTCGCCCGTCACGCGCAGGGCAAAGTCAACGGCTGGAAGATGGTTGTCCACCGGGCGTGCGCCTGCCGCCACGGTCAGGCCGTATTCGTTTGTTCGCCACTGCAGGGAGAGCGCCCCTTGCAAATCGTGAAACTGCCCGAGCCCGAGCCTACCGGCGGGAACCCTGAATGTTCCCGCATTGAATTCGGCCGTCTGTGGCAATTGTCCGGCGCGTCCGAATTGCGCCTGAGCCTCGAAGCGGTTGCTGGACCAGAGGCCGTCGGCTTGCACGAGCAGCCCGGATTCATTTTCGGCCACGCGAATCGCCGAATGCAATTCGAGTGCCTCCGCGACGAGGCGGATGTCATAAGGAGGGGACGCGCCCTGCCCAATCCTGGCGTGAACGGTGCCGGACTGTCGGAGACTGGGCAACCCCACGCGCGCGTGCAGAACCTGATTGGTCCAGGTCGCCTGAGGCAATTGGATGATTTCACCCTCGACGTCGACCATTCCATTGGTGAACTCCGCCCGCGGCACCCACCATGCCACCGCCTCAATCACCTCCACCACAAGCTGGTAATTGGTATAAACCGACGTGTGGCGGGCGGTTCGGGTGCCGGACTCATCGACGGTGACTCGCCAATCACGTGCTTGCACGTAATTGGTGGCGTTGCGCGAAACAAAGCGATGCCACAGCCAGACGGTCGGGACATAGGCAGCCACGCGCTTGGCCTCAATGGTGACGCCAGCATTGGTGAGCGCCATCTCGCTGAGCGCAAAACGCTGATACCCGACGCGTTCGTAAGCACCGAACTGCAAGCCAAAGTGAGGCCCGACCGGCCGAAGCACCCACGGAAACCAAAGCGGAAACGCGAGCACACCAAGCATGAGCATGCCCAACGCTGCCGTTGCGATGAACCAAATCTTTTTTCGGCGCCCGGATTTCATGACGGGCATCCCTTGGAAGCGAGCTTGACGTCCATTCACTTCGGTTGCCCGCGGCCATCCTAATGCCTGGAAGCAGACAAGAACAGATCTGGTAGCGGCGGTCGGCAGACCGCCGCGCTTATCCTCCAACC
>Ga0070694_100001725_pt1 | contig 12883 bp, 7 predicted proteins | sample KBSK1251metaG_FD_65470 | JGI IMG/M metagenome (GOLD analysis project Ga0070694, IMG submission 65470) | Corn, switchgrass and miscanthus rhizosphere microbial communities from Kellogg Biological Station, Michigan, USA - KBS K1-25-1 metaG | ecosystem: Host-associated > Plants > Roots >... | reverse complement strand
GTGGTTTGGAACGCAAGGTTTCCAACATAGAGTTTCGTTGACATACAGATTTACCTTTCCCCTTTGGGAATGAAGGAAGCTTGCGAATCGGATTGGCTTCGGCGAAACGGTAGCGATCGAAGGACCAGGTTCGGATGCTCTTCTAAAGAGCGGCTTCGGAGATTTCGTAACCAGCCTGCTCTCGAACCATCCAAACGTCCGGCGCTCATCGTTTTATGCGCGGGGCGCATCACCGTTGATGCGCGAGAGAAGGATTAACCGCGAGCATAATGCCTGAATTTTGATTGTTTTGCAAGGAGAAATGTCACTGCCTGACGGTTCTGGCACGAGTTCTGCAAGGAAAGCGAATCACTCTTGATTCACAAATGGGCTCAAATCATCAAATCTGATGATACTTCGAAGTCACGTTTTCTCGCCCCCACTTCAAGACCTGAGCCATCCAGACGAGTTCATCGAGAAAGTCTTTGGCCCGTTGCTCGAACGCTGGATCGAGGATCTTGCCGTATTCATCGAAGGTCCTTTGCACAAAGGGAAAGTTAAGATCTGAAAACGTGACTGCCAGGCCCAGCTCTCTAGCCATCGGCACCATCGCCTCAATGACGCGGGTCCCTCCCCACGGCCCGGCCGAAACGCCGACAAAGGCGACAGCCTTGTGGATATACTCCTTGAGTAACAGGTCGAGCACTGCTTTCAGGCTTCCGGGATAGCCGTGATTGTATTCAGGCGCAACGATGACAAGACCGTCGGCTTGGCTAACGGCATCACGCCACTCGGGGAACACATCTTTAAGATCCTGGCCGTAATCATCCTGAGGAAGATCGAAATCAGCGACGTCGTACAGTCGTGTTTTGATCTCGCCGCGCAGTTCCATCTGACTGACCAGCCATTTCGCGGCGAAGATGCTCTTGCGATCCCTGCGGTTCGTCCCCAGCAGGACGGGAAGATTTAAGGGTGTCACCGTCGATTCCTCACGAGAAATGATGAACTGTGAAATCTGATTCCAGGTGCCTTATGGTAGCATGCCTGGCCGTAGGTGACCTTCGCATACTGAAAAGGGAAAGCCCTGGCCATGACAATCAAAATAACTCGCCGCCGTTTTATTGAAGCATCGACGATGGCTGTCGGCGCTGCCCTCGTCGTGCCGGAGCTATACGTGACATCGGCCATAGTTCACCGGGCTGCGCCGGATCAAAAGCCATTCTCTTCTTATGATCACAGAGTTCGAGAATTGCTTGCGACAATGACGCTGGAAGAAAAAATCGGTCAGATGACTCAGGCCGAACAAAATGCGCTGGTAGACGTCAGCGATATCGAAAAATATTTCCTGGGCTCACTTTTGAGCGGCGGCAGCTCAGATCCAAAAGCCGGCAATAGCCTCGATGCCTGGACCGACATGTATGACGGTTACCAGCAGCGTGCTTTGAAAACTCGTCTGGGAATTCCAATTCTTTTTGGCGTCGATGCGGTCCATGGACATAACAACGTGCTGGGGGCCGTCGTCTTCCCGCATAACATCGGCCTGGGGTGTACCCGAAATCCGGCGCTTGTCGAAAGGGCAGCGCGCATCACCGCGGAAGAAGTCCGGGCTACCGGAATCAATTGGAGTTTTGCTCCTTGCATCGCGGTTCCTCGCGACGAGCGATGGGGCAGGACGTACGAAGGGTTTGGCGAAACACCCGAGCTGGCCGAGAGTCTGGGCGCCGCCGCCGTCAGAGGCTTGCAGCGAAACGATCTAAGCAATCCGTCGGCGGTCCTGGCTTGTGCGAAACACTTTATAGGTGACGGCGGGACATCGTTTGGCACGGGCACGCCGAATCGCAATCAACAGCGCCTGCTCGATCAGGGTGACACGCGCATAAGCGAAGCTGAGCTGCGCCGGATTCACTTACCAGGCTATATCAGCGCGATCAAGGCGGGCGCGGGATCAATCATGGTCTCGTATAGTAGCTGGAACGGCGTGAAACTCTCCGCCAGCAAGCGACTGTTAACTGACATCCTCAAACAGGAGTTGGGTTTTCAGGGATTTCTAATCTCCGATTATCGCGCGATCATTCAAATCACGCCTGACTTCAAAAGCGCGATTGAGATTTCGATAAATGCCGGCATGGATATGGCAATGGAGCCGACGGACTATAGACGATTCGTCGGCTTCTTACGCGAACTGGTCAATGAAGGCAGAGTGCCCATCTCGCGAATAGACGATGCCGTGACTCGTATCCTGCGGGTCAAGCTGGCAATGGGACTCATGGATAAAAGCCGTTCGCCTCTGGCCGATAGACGTTTGCACCGGAGCTTCGGCTCTGCTGAGCACCGTCGAGTTGCGCGTGAGTGTGTGCGGGAATCTCTGGTGCTTCTCAAGAACGAGAAAAAGATTCTGCCGCTGTCAAAGAAGATCGCGCGGATTCACGTGGGCGGTCGAGGTGCCGACGATATCGGAAATCAGTGCGGTGGCTGGACCATCGACTGGCAGGGTAAGAGCGGTAACATTACGACTGGCGGGACGACAATTCTCAAAGCAATTCAAAACGCCGTGTCGCCGGTGACCAAAGTTACGTTTTCAGCTGACGGCGACGGCGCGAGTGGCGCGAACGTTGGGATCGTAGTGGTCGGCGAGACTCCATACGCAGAAGGCCGCGGCGATCGAGAGGAGCTTTCACTCACGGTCGAAGACACGAACGCAATCAACAACATGAAACGCGCGGGCATTCCTTTAGTTGTTGTATTGCTCTCAGGCCGGCCAATGATCATCAACGAAGCATTGAGCCAGGCCGACGCGTTTGTCGCCGCCTGGCTGCCCGGCACCGAAGGGGAGGGAATTACCGATGTTCTGTTCGGGGATTACAAACCGACCGGCAAACTCTCCTTTACCTGGCCGAGGTCAATGGCCCAGGTTCCAATCAATGTCGGCGACTCCGGCTATGATCCGCTTTTCAAATTCGGATTCGGATTATCGTTCTGACCAGCAATGGTCTTACCAATTCGCTCGTTCGAGCCAACAAAAATCGACTGATTAGCGAAAAAAGTTCTTGACAGGTTTCGCCCTCGGGCTATATTGTCCACACTTCGTACAAAGTTAGCCTTCCGAACGATGCGAAAAATAAATAGTCGAGACTTTCGGGTCGCCACCCGCTCAACTTCGCGAGAGATTAATCGCCGGATTGCGTTGACTGTTATTCATGAACACCAACCAATCTCCAGAGCTGAATTGGCGCGCCGGATGAAGGTCACGCGCGGCGTGGCGGGTGTCCTGGTTCAGGAACTAATTGACCAGGACTTAATTTACGAGGGCGCCACGGGCGAAGCAGCATTTGGCCGCAAGCCGACCTTACTGCACATTAAAACGCACGATCGTCTGGCTGTAGCCGTGGACATTCGTTTTAGTAAGACCTTCCTGATGGTCTGCGATTTGTCGGGAAGGCAACTTGCACTCGAAGCCTACGACACGATCTTTAGCATTCCCGAATTCGTTCGCGATCTGGCCGGTCGGATTCGCCGATTGGTGCGAACACACGGGATTACCGCCGGAATTGAAGGTGTGGGCGTCGCCGTTCCCGGTATGGTGGACCAGCGCACTGGACAGGTTTTGAAGGCCCCGGCCCTGGGTTGGCAGGCCGTGGACCTGCGCACCCTGATAGCCGCGGCGACCGGTTTACCAGTACAGATCGAAAACTCGGGCCGCGCGTGCACCTTGGCGCATCTTTGGCTCGAGCGAGGTGAGGCAGCCCGCCCACAGAATTTCGTCTATGTTGGTGTCTCAGATGGTGTGGGTGTCGGCATCGTTATTAACGGTGAACTGCTCAGAGGGACAGATCACATTGCCGGTGAGTTTGCGCATGTGCCTTTGAATATGGACGGGCCGAAATGTATGTGTGGGGCGAACGGTTGCTGGGAAGCGTACATATCCAACCTCGCCACCCTTTCTCGTTATTTTGGATGGAATTTGTCCAAACTCAGTCCAAATAAACTACGCGACGCTAAACCGGGCTCTTTTACAGTTCTGGATTTGATTGCCCGTGCGCGTGGCGGTGACTCAAAAGCGATGGCCGCGCTGCAATCCACTGCGCGCTTTATGGGTCTGGGTCTCGCGACTGTGGTGAACACTATTAACCCTGAGTGCATTTATCTGGACGGTGAAATTACGACCGCCTGGGACTTAATCGATGCGACCGTGACCATAGCTCTGCGGGAGAGAGCCCTGACAGAGAAGGGCGGGCGCACACCTTTGCGCATTGCTTCGAAGCAGGATTATCCCAGGTTGCGCGGCGCAGCGGCATTAATTGCGGCGCCAACCTTTGCGGCGCCACGCGTCGCTTAACTTTCAGACAAATCTTGTATCGCCGGTCCCGATTTGAGGAACTGTGTTTAGTTCGCGCAACAAGGCGACATCCCCTTTTGCAGGTTTGAAATTTCCAGTTGGAGGAAGTTGAAATGTTTACAAAAAAAGTTTTTGGTACGCGAATGATTCAGTTTGCGATCATCGCACTGTTGCTCGCTATTCCCCTGACGGCGAACGCGCAAGTTACAACTGCGACGGTGGTCGGTACGGTGACTGACCCGGGTGGTTCTGCAGTCCCGGGCGCTACGGTGATGGCGCGCAATCTCGACAATGGCCTTACTCGGACAGTCACGAGCGGCGATGAAGGTACTTACCGGCTGGAATTTCTGCCCGTAGGCAAATACGCAGTCGAGGTCACCTACACCGGGTTCAAGAAGGCCTATGTCAGCGACATCGTCCTCCAAGTCAACGACACCACGCGCGTAGATGTCGCCCTCACCGTGGGGCAAGTCAGCGAAACCGTGACCATTGCAGAATCAGCGTCGCCCGCGATCAACACCAGTACGCCCGAAATCGGGCGCACCATCCAGTCCGCTGAGATCACCTCGCTGCCGCTGGTTGAACGAAACGTGTATACGCTGCTGGACCTGACGCCGGGCGTGCAGTCTAACAATAACGGGGTAGCCACTGCGTCCACCGGCACAAGTACGTTCATCCTTGGTTATCCGGAGCAGCGCACTCTGATCAACGGTGGCACCGACGGCGGCACTGGCTCAGTGAACTATTATCTGGACGGTGGCATAAACATGACCAACCTGCGCAATACCGGGAACATCTTGCCCAATCCCGATGCCATCCAGGAATTCCGGGTTCAGACCAACAGCTACAACGCGGAGTATGGCCGTTATGCCAGCGGCGTCATCAACGTGCTGACCAAGTCCGGCACCAACCAGTTTCACGGCTCGGTCTTTGAGTTTGTGAGAAATGACAAGTTCAATGCCAATGACTGGGGATCGACTTTGGCCAAGGCGCCCTATCATCGCAACCAGTTTGGCGGCACTATCGGTGGTCCGATCAAGAAGGACAAAGCCTTCTTTTTCTTCTCTTACGCGGGGCTGCGTCAGGCAACGAGCACATTCCTTAGCGGCGCGCGCGTTCCCACCGCTCTGGAGCGCATTGGAAACTTTACGGCTTCAGCGACCAAGCCGACCGATCCCGCCACTAACGCACCGTTCGTTTGCAACGGCGTCACAAACGTCATCTGCCCCAATCGCCAGGATCCGGTGGCGGTGAAGATCATCAACGACTTCATACCGACGTCTAACGTGATGCTCGCCAATGGTAACGCGGGTTGGCAGGGCAATATTTCGACCCCCTATAATTTTGACGAGTATTTGGGAAAGGCCGACTACCAGCTCAACGCCGCGCATCGTCTGAGCGTGAGTTACTTCAATACCGGCGGGACCAGCAGGACGAGGGGAGGGAGTGGCAACTTGCCCTGGAGTTTCCAGGACTCCACCTGGCGCCAGCATAGCGTCAATGCCAGCGACGTCTGGATCCTCGACTCATCCAAGATCAATCAGGTCTGGTTGACGTTCTCACGGAATTTCGGCGGACGTATTAACAGCCCCGCGACCTCGCTTACCGATCTGGGTTCACAATTCACGATTCAGGGCACGCCGAATTTGCCCCAGATCACTGTCACTGGATACTACACGCTGGGACAACAAATCGGCGGCCCGACGGCCGGCACTAACTTTTACTCTGCACGCGACGTCTTCAGTTGGATCAAGGGCAAGCACTCGTTGAAGTTGGGCGGAGAGATCTCGCTCAACAAAGACATCCAGCAGACGCTGCTTAACAACTATGGGGTTTTCACCTTCAACGCAAATTCTACCGCCAGGGTGGCTGGCGCAGGTGTGACAGCTGCGGCTGGTAACGCGTTTGCCGATTTCCTGATCGGTATTCCGAGCGCGGTTTCGCAGGACGCCCCCGTAACGGGCTACACCAATAGCTGGTACACGGCGCTGTTCGTGCAGGATGATTTTAAGGTTAGTCCCCGCCTGACTCTCAATCTTGGTCTGCGCTGGGATGTTCAAACGGCGCCTACGGATCCTCTAAACCGGGTCGTCAATTATGAGCCCGGTCAGAGGTCCACGGTTAACGCGGCTGCGCCAGTAGGGGCGTTGTTCTTCGGCGATCCCGGTGTGGAGCGCGGCGGCATTCCGACCAGCTACACCCATTTTTCGCCTCGCCTCGGCTTTGCGTGGGACGTGTCCGGCGACGGGAAGACTTCGATCCGTGGTGGGTTCGGAGCGTTTTACGGCAGCATCTCAGGCAACGAGTGGAACACAATGACTAACTTCCAGCCATTTTCCACCCGCTTGACCTTTACTAACATCAATCAAAAGACAAATGCGGCAGGCGTCCCGCTGGGAGCTTCACTCGTCAATCCTTATAACGCTTTTGTTGGGGGAAACCCCTTCCCGTACAAGGGGACATTTGCCACCGGCGGAGGCCTGTTCCCGGTGGCAGCGGATTTCGAGTGGCCGTACACGTTCCAGATGAACATTTCTGTGCAGCGTCAGGTGACTAAGGACCTGGTTGTAGGCGCGGCTTACGTTGATTCGGAGGCCCACAACCTGCCCTTTGCCCGCGACATCAACTACCCGGTGCTCACCTCGACCGCCACCAGTGCGGGAGCAAACATTCTGGCCCGGCGGCCCAATCCACTGTTCGGCGCTGTGCTCGAACTGGATTCGGATCAGGACGCTTCGTACCATGGCCTGCAAATCACCAGTGCCATGCGCATGAGCCACCATGTGACCTTTAATGCTTTCTACACCTACAGCAAGACCAATAGCACTGCGCAACTCTACAACAGCACGACCCAGGGGTTGGCACAGAACTACAGCAGACTTTTGGATGAATATGGCGCGGGCGACACAGACCAGCGACACGTCTTTAGCATGAGTTTGACCTACCGGCCCGATTACTTCAGTAAGACCAGCAACGCCGTCGCGCGACACGTCTTTAACGGCTGGAGCATCTCCCCCATCATCAAGATGCGCAGTGGTCTGCCGTTCACGGTTACCAACGGCAATGTTGATGCCAACCTCGACGGCAATACTAACGACCGGGCACAGTTGATTGGGGATCCCCACATCAACAATCCGTCGGCAGCGCGCTGGTTCAACACAGCGGCTTTTGCCCAGAACCCGGTGGTGACCGGAGTCGCCACTAATGGCAGCTCACCCCGCAACTTCCTCTATGGGCCGGGCTATTGGACTGTCGATCTCGGCCTCTCGCGCGACTTTAATTTGACCGAGCGCGTCAGTCTGCGTTTCCGGGCTGAGGCCACCAATGCCTTCAACCACGTGAACCTCGGCCAGCCAGGCGCCGCGGTTCCGGCCAATGGTTCGACGTCTGCGAGCTTTGGGGTTATCACCTCGGCCAGCGCGATGCGCAAGATTCAGTTTGGCGCGCGGCTGACTTTCTAACCGAGGTGCTCAAAGCGTTACCTGCTGCTAACGAGATGGAGGAGCGAAGCAAACTTCGCTCCTCCAACGTTAGCGCGCTCCCGCACTTCAATCGATGCCCCGGTAATTCCGCCGATCCGATTTCGACGCATGCTCGAAGCTCAACGGACTGAACGAACTGCTGCCACTCTTGGCTTCAAGCTGCGAGGCCTGCGCTGGTGGATCGTCGGGCTCATTTTTCTCGCGACCCTAATCAACTACATTGATCGTTTGACGATCTCTGTACTGGGTCCCGTCATTACTCGCGACCTCAGCCTCAGCAACACTCAGTTCGGCGGCATTCTCGCCTGGTTCCTGTTGGCCTACACGATTAGCCAGGGATTGTCAGGAAAACTTTACGACCGCGTTGGTACCAAACGCGGCTTTGTTTTTTCGATCGTGCTTTGGTCCATCGCTGCGATGTCGCATGCATTCGCTCGCGGCCTGGCCAGCTTGAGCGCGTTTCGTTTTGTGCTTGGGCTGGGCGAAGCAGGGAATTGGCCCGGCGCCGCCAAAACCGTCGCCGAATGGTTTCCGGTTCGCGAACGCGCCTTGGGCATGGCCATCTTCAATAGCGGCGCCGCCATCGGCTCGATCGTGGCCCCGCCGCTGATCGTCTGGCTCAGTCTCAGATACGGGTGGCGAACCACATTTATTTTGACAGGCGCACTAGGCTTTGCGTGGTTGGTTTTGTGGCTCGTGTTCTATGAAACACCTGATCGCCATGCGTGGTTAAGTAAGAGTGAACTGGAACTTATTCGGGATGAACCCGTGAATTCTACGGCGACGGCTGCGCCGATCCGCTGGCGAGAGCTGCTGCGATACCGGCAGGTTTGGGCAATCATCCTGTCTCGCTTCTTAACTGATCCGGTTTGGTGGCTGTATATCAGTTGGCTGCCGAAGTACCTCGCGGATGCTCGAGGCTTTTCTTTGGTGAAGATTGGGCTGTTCGCCTGGGTGCCGTATGTGGCCGCAGATGCTGGCAGTCTTTCAGGTGGCTGGATCTCAGGATACCTGATCAATCGCGGTTGGAGTGTGGATCGGGCGCGCAAGCTGGTGATCCTGATTGCGGCATTCTTAATGCCCGCGGGAATTTTTGCCGCCTTCGCACACGATGCGATGGTGGCGCTGGCTTTGATCGGAGTAGTGCTGTTTGGGTTTCAGGTTTGGATCAATAACGTGCAGACGTTGCCGAGCGATTTCTTTTCCGACAAGGCGGTGGCATCGGTCGCCGGTTTGGGCGGCACCGGTGCGGGGATCGGCTCAATGATTTTTATTTTCGGTACCGGTTGGGTCGTAGATCATTTTTCATATGTGCCGGTATTAGTTGTGGCCGGTTTGCTGGCTCCGCTTGGAACTGCGGTTCTATTTATGCTGTTGGGCCGGATCGAACGTCTGCCTTTGAAGCGGACTCTCTAACATCAGGGAATTTATCTGAGGAGATTATTAATGAGCAATCCTTTTGACGTTACGGGCAAAGTAGCCTTAGTCACTGGTGCATCATCGGGAATCGGACGGGCGTCAGCAAAGGCGCTGGCCGCGAACGGCGCTCGAGTTGCCATCAACTTTCACAGCAATCACGACGGCGCCGAAGCCACCCGCGCGGAGATAGTCACCGCCGGCGGGACAGCGATAACGGTTAAAGCCGACGTCGCGAAAGCGAGCGATGTGCAGGCGCTCGTCGAAGGCACGGTCAGCGAACTTGGACCAATCGATATTCTGGTCAACAACGCCGGCTCATTGGTCGAGCGGCTCAGGATTCTCGAACTGACCGAAGAGCGTTGGGATGAAGTGATCGATCTGAATCTTAAATCCGCTTTCCTTTGTTGCCGGGCTGTGGTCGCGTCAATGATGGAACGTAAAACCGGCGCGATCGTAAATGTTTCCTCGATTGCCGGTCGAACGGGCGGCGCCCTTGGTTCCATTCATTACTCGACCGCAAAGGGCGGCCTGATCACTTTTACCAAAGGGTTAGCCAAAGAGTTGGCGCCGTTCGGCGTTCGCGTTAACGCGGTTTCGCCCGGCGTCATCGACACGCGCTATCACGAAGTATTTTCGACACCGGAAGTGATGAAGAGTTATGTGGCCGGAATTCCGCTGGGCAGGGTGGGCACACCCGCGGAAGTGGCAGAGGTGGTTTGCTTTCTCGCCTCGGATGTCGCGAGCTATCTCGCCGGCGAGACGATCGAGATAAACGGCGGCATGTTTATGGATTGATCTTTGGAGTGCGGCGACTTTCCGCCGCTTTCACAACCGTTATGAGTCACACCTCTTTTTTGAAAACGCCACAACTTCGTTTGCAAAGCGGCGACAAGTCACCGCACTCCAAAATTGTCGCGTGTCTACTGTTGATCGCGCTCGCTTCAGTGATCTCTCCTTTAACCTCGCGGGCCCAGGACGCGCGCGAATTGCAACAGGAGCGCGCGGCCAGCAATAAACTCAAGGGCGAACATCCCTTGTTTGAGTTGATGCGCACGCGCAAGTCCACTTTGCGGCCTGAGTTGATGGGCGTTCATCCCCGCGTCTACGTCACGGACAAAGAAATTGCCGAATTGCGCGAACGCGCGCGCGGTTCGCACCGCGAACTTTGGCAAGCCGCACTCAGTCATGTGCGCGCGCTGGCCGGCGATCCACCGCCACCGCCGGCCATCGCGCGCCGCCAGCAGAATGACGTCGGGCTGGCGATCGCCGAAGCGGCATTCATCTATAAGATCGAAGGCGACAAGAAATATCTCAACGCCGCCCGCAAGTACATGGACGCGGCCGTCAGCTATGACATCTGGGGTTATCCAAACAATAAGCCGAATGTGGATCTAGCCGCCGGACATCTCCTATATGGTTTAGGTTGGGGTTATGACTTGCTTTACCACGACCTCACGGTGGCGGAACGCACGCGTTATCGCGAAAAGCTAATCAAGCAAGCCCGTTTGATGGCTGACTATTTCAAGCCGAAGTCAGGAAAAACTTTCGCCTATAGCCAGAACCACACGTTCATACCCATCGCTGGTCTGGGCGTCGCCGCTTATGCGCTCTATGACGAGACTCCCGAAGCGCCTGCCTGGGCCAGCCTTTCGCGGGCCATCTTTGATCGAGTGCTGGCGACGTATTCTCAGGATGGCTATTACTACGAAGGATTTGAATACTGGATCTTCTCGACGCCCTGGCTGGTCCATTATCTCGACGCGCACGCGCACGCCACCGGCGAAGACCTTTACGATCGGCCGGGCTTTCGACTCATGCATGAATACGTGGCCCACTCGATGTTGCCGACGGGGAATTACGTGTTTGATTTCGGCGACATTTTCGAAGGGCCGCTGACCCGCGCCGGTAAAGGCGAAGAGTACCCGCGCACCCATCCACAGGGTCACTTCAACACGAACTACAACCTGCTCTATCGGATGGCCCAGCGCTTTCAAAGTGGCGAAGCGCAAGGCGTGGCCGCGTGGCTTAAGGGGTTCGGTCAGGTTAATGCAGAAGACTTTTGGTCACTGGTTTGGTACGACGCGAAACTCAAGCCCGTTCCGGTTGAACGTCAGCAGGCGTGGCACTACTTTCCGGATCATGACGTCTTCTACTGGCGAAGTGATTGGTCAAAAGATGCGACGGCTTTTGCGTTTAAGTGTGGTCCGCCCGAGGGCCATCACGCTGAAGTTTTTTTGCGGCAGTTTCCCGACTGGCGTCTGTCTTCCGGCCATGCGCATCCGGACGCCAACAGTTTCATCATCTTTGCGCGAGGCCAGTATTTGACCGGCGATAGCGGCTATGCGGGAGTGCCGCTCACCGAGCATCACAATACTTTGCTGGTTGACGGCAAAGGTCAGGGTAAGGAAGGTTCTGGCCACGATGCATTTGCCGAAGTGCCGTACGAACTCCTGAATCGGATTCGCATCGTAGACGTTAGGGTGGAGCAAAATCAGGTCGTGCTGCGAGGTGACGCGACTGCGGCATATCTGCCAGAACTCGGGTTGAAGAAGTTTGTGCGCGACTTTGTTTACCGGCCCGCCAGCGGCTTTAGTGTGACGGATGAAGTGGAAACCAGCACTCCCGCCGTTCTAACCTGGCTGCTTCACGCTGATGACAAGATTGAGAAGGGCCGCGACAACCGGTTCAGTATTTTCGCGGGCAGCACCAGGCTTTTGATCGAACCACTCATCGAAGGATCAAGAAACTTTAAGAGTTCAATCGAACCCAACGATGTCACGGCTCCGGGCCCGCCGGGCGCCGTGGATAAAGGTGAGCGTCAGGTGCGAGGTCAGAAGCTGGTGCTATCAACCCAGGCGCCGGTAACCAAAGCATCATTCATACAGCGACTCACAATTGAGCGTTGAGTGGTGCGAGCGAGTTATGCGGTGCGCCGTTGGTAACGCCCCCGAGGTCAATTCCGGTGGTTCGCGTGATTTGAGCTGAAACTGGTCTCGATTCGCTGCCAGGCCTGATGTAAGCGTCAGTCTAACGGCTCACTCCCAGTGAGCCAACATCTCTGGTTCACACGCCGGTGGCGCGCACCAGGGCACCATCACCATAAGCAAAGCTACTCTATTCATGGCTCCGCCACTCTGATGCGCGGCAAGTCTCTGACTTGCCGAAGGCCTTCTTTAAGATTTAGCGGTCTATGACCGCGGGTCGGAGACCCGAGAGGAGAGGCGCGTTTGACGGCAAGTCGAAGACTTGCCGCGCATCAGAGTGGCAGAGCCATAGCACGGGAACTAACCGTCGCATAAGGTCTTGCGTTCAAGCCGTTTACCCGGCTGGAACCGCGAACAACGTAATGAAAGCGAGCACCACGGCCAGCAGACTGATAATGACCTTTTGCCACGTCTTCTGCGTGACACAAACCGCGACCAGACACTGTAGGAAATAGTAGAAGGCGAACGCGCGCGACGCGAACGAGAGAATCGTGAGTGTCGAGGCGAACGCCAGTATCACTGCGATGCCGCAAATCAGAACGTACGCCTGCCGATCATCGACCCGGCCCTGAGTGGTTTCTTTGACGGTTCCCCCTCCGCCGACAACGTCCGCCACCGCCGCACTGAACTGACTGAGTACCGCCGCTGACACCAGCGCAATGGGAAGCCAGGCCGCTGCTTTT
>Ga0070694_100001723_pt1 | contig 12887 bp, 8 predicted proteins | sample KBSK1251metaG_FD_65470 | JGI IMG/M metagenome (GOLD analysis project Ga0070694, IMG submission 65470) | Corn, switchgrass and miscanthus rhizosphere microbial communities from Kellogg Biological Station, Michigan, USA - KBS K1-25-1 metaG | ecosystem: Host-associated > Plants > Roots >... | reverse complement strand
CGAATCCGAACGACCCGCGTATTTATGGCGGCGCGCGCCGCTTCCCATACAATTACAAGAACGGCTATGTCCAGCAGTGGAATCTGTTCGTCGAACGGAAGTTCGGCGCGAACTGGGTTGCCTCGGCTGGCTATGTCGGCTCACACGGCAGCCGTTTGCAGATCACTTTTATTCCGATCAACAGCGCGCAGTTGGTGGATACGAGTCTGCTGAACTCGTGGCGGGACACTTACATCTCAAGTAATGGCGCGACCAACCCGTCAACTCAGCAAATCTGCAATCCGTTCCAAACGCAGCAGACCTGCAATCCGACCACACTGGCGGCCAGCGGGCCGCTGATTCAATACGGCGGCGGCAACATCAGAAACCGTACCATCAGCCGCCTGGATGCCGCTTTCCCCTATCCGCTCGAAGGCGACAACATTCACCTCTCGGAAGGCACATCCGATTACCACGCTTTGCAGTTGTCGGTGAATCGTCAATTTGCGAGCGGCCTCCAACTGAGCGCGCATTACACGTGGTCGAAGCTGATTGCGACCAACCGCTACAACGCGCAGACCAATCAGGGCTATTCTGACAACGGCAATGCCAACTACTTCGCCAATCTAAGAGCCGATCTGCGCAAAACCAATCGCCAGATCACGACCAACGACGTGCCGCACCGCGTGTCAGTCAACTGGGTCTATGATCTGCCATTCGGGAATGGGCGGATGTTCGATGCCAAGGCTCCGGTGCTGAATGCGATTGTTGGCGGCTGGCGATTGGGCGGCGCGTTTACGGCGCAGAACGGATTCGTCACTCCGCTCAGGAATGGAGGCACGAACTCGATCAACACTTTGCCGGATCTAGTCCCAGGAGTTCCGCTCGAAGTGCCGAAGGAGCTACAGAAGTGGTACGACGGAAAGACCTCGGTTACTCTTCCGAGCGGGCGTGTCATCACCCCGTGCAAAGGCTGTTTTCTGAAGTACAACATTGACGCCTTTGCTGGTCGCCTCGCCAAAGGCCCCAACGGCAGAGCGATCCCAGACCTTTTCTGGTATGGCACATCGGCGGCCGCGTTCTCCGGTTTTCGCAGCCCCTCCTTCTGGAATGCGAATATGTCGCTGGAGAAATCCTTCAAGATGTGGGAGAAGTATTCGGTGAGCATCGCGGCTCAGGCGACCAATATCTTCAATCACACTCAGTTCAAACCGACGCTCAATGCCTCCTTTGGCGCGACGGTGCAGCAGTCCACGTTGGACAGCGCCGCCAATGCTCCATTGAAACTGTCGCTCGGTCAATTATTGGATGTCGCAAACACATTCGGCACTTACACGCAGGATGCCTACGACGCCCGACAAATCGAATTTGTGATTAAGATCAGATTCTGAGTTGTACCGTAATTTGGCAAATTGCGGTGCAAGCTTTCAAAAGGAGAACCAGGAAGACTATGACCACCACCAACCACACTATCACTGAATCAAGCTGCGTAGTGCGCGACACGCACGCCAGCAAAGGACGCACGCACGCAGTGGCTCCCGGCACAACCGCCGCGCGCCATCTGCACTATGGCCGAATCATTCTCGATGCTGGTGATCAGTCGCTCAGCTTTGCGACCGGAGAACAGGAAACAGGTTTGATCTGCTTGAAAGGTCAGGCCACGGTCAAGACCGGCGGCGAATCATTTGAACTGAAGCAGTATGATTCTCTCTACATTCCGCGCGATGCTGCAGTAGAAGTTAGCCCATCATCCGAAGGCTGCGATCTCGCCGAAATCTCGGCTCAGGTAGACAAGCAGTACCCTTTGCAATTCGTGCCCTTTGCCGAAGTGCAGAAAGATTCCGGCCTTCATTTCAAAGCAGGCGGCCCATCCGCCGAGCGCGAGTTGAACGTGCTGATCGGCAAAAACGTGCAGGCGGGCAGAATTCTGGCAGGAGTTACTTTCAGCCAACCCGGCAATTGGACTTCGTGGCCGCCACACGAACACGCCGCGATGCTCGAAGAGGCGTACCTTTACATTGATATGCCCGCGCCCGCCTGGGGCATCCAACTGGTCTACACCAATCCACAATTACCGGAGTTGGCCGTCGTCGTCCGCGAAGGTGATTGCGTGCTCATGCCACAAGGCTATCACCCGAATGTGGCCGCGCCGGGCGGGTCAATCAACTTTTTGTGGATGATGGCAGCCAATCGCGAAGGCGAGGATCGGCAATTCGGTGTAGTCAACGTGCAGCCGGAATACGCTGCCAAAGGGTCAGGCTTAGAGGCTGGACGGGCGGGAAGATAAAGCAGTGATGAGTGATACGTGATGCGTGATGCGTCAAGGCAGTCGCCACGCATTACGCATCACGCATCACGCATCACTCATTTAAGCTGGGAGAAAAACTATATGCAATCAACTTCAGACCTGAGCGCGACCGCCCAACACCTGAATTGGGCGAGCATCCCGGTCGAAAAGCTGGAGGAAGGCATCGAGCGTCAGATGATCGTCGGGGATCAGTTGATGATTTGCCGTCTGCGCTTCGCGCCGCACATCATCACTCCGGCGCACGATCATCCGCACGAACAGATGACGATTGTCGAACGTGGCCGCGTGCGGTTCACCATCGGCAATGAAGAGCGCATCGCGCAAGCCGGTGATGTGCTCCACTTCCCTTCCGGCTGTTGGCACGGTGCGACGATGCTCGATGAAGAGGTCGTGCTGATTGACGTCTTCACTCCGATTCGCGCTGATTTTTTGACGAATGGAAACAACGATCAGCCAATTTAGCTGGCGCTGGTGGCGAGCAGAACGATTGAATGATTCTTGATGCTTTCAAGCTTGATGGAAAAGTCGCGCTCGTGACGGGTTCATCTGCGGGCTTGGGCGCGGCCATCGCGGTGGCACTGGCGGAAGCGGGAGCGGACGTGGCTTGTCACGGCAACACGCGGCGGCCCGATGCCACGTGCGAGATGGTCGCGCACACTGATCGTCAAAGTTTGGCCTTGCTCGGAGATTTGCAAGACCGTGCGACGCCGCGCCGCCTGATCGAAGAAACTCTGCAACACTTCGGGCAGTTGGATATTCTGGTCAACAACGCGGGCATCATTCGTCGCGCGCCCGCCGCCGAGCATCCGGAGGAAGATTGGGACGCAGTGATCGAAGTCAATTTATCGAGCGTCTTTCGTCTTTCACAACTCGCGGGCCGACACATGCTCGAACGCGGGCGCGGCGGCAAAATCTTGAACATCGCTTCCCTGCTCTCGTTTCAAGGCGGCATCACCGTGCCCGGCTATGCGGCAGCCAAAGGCGGCGTCGCGCAATTGACCAAAGCGCTGGCCAATGAGTGGGCGAAGCACAGGATCAACGTCAACGCGATTGCGCCGGGTTATATGCGAACGGACAACACCACAGCGCTCCAACGCGACGAGACGCGCAATCGCCAGATCCTCGAACGCATCCCCGCCGGGCGCTGGGGCGAGCCAAATGATTTGGCAGGCGCGGCGGTCTTCTTTTGCTCTTCGGCGAGCGATTATGTGCAGGGCCATGTCATGGTTGTGGATGGAGGGTGGATGGGGAGATAAATTTGGCGCGTCGAATCAGTACCGCGAGCGGTACTGATTCGGCGCAACCGGAGATAGAACGCATGAAGAAAAGAAGCCAAGTACTAGTAAGCTGGTCTCTGCTATGCGCCCTTTCACTGCTTGCGCCAATCACCACGCAGACCATCGCATCACAAGCGCCGAGCGCCAACCCGCCACGCGTCTTTTTGTTCGATCCGCAAAAGCTGTTGGAGACCAAGCGGCGAGTGGTCGCAGGCGATAAAAGTCTTAATCCAGCGCTCGCCAAATTGGAGGCAGATGCGAAAGCAGCATTGAAGGCTGAGCCGCTCTCCGTCGTCAATAAAGAAGTCACGCCGCCGAGCGGAGACAAGCACGATTATATGAGTCAGGCTCCGTACTGGTGGCCGAATCCCGACACACCGAACGGCTTGCCTTACATCCGGCGCGACGGCGAGCGCAATCCTGCCATCGAGAAGCTCCCCGATCATCAGAATTTCAACAAGCTCATGTCGCTGACCGAAACACTCGCGCTCGCTTATTACTTCAAAGGTGATGAAGCTTATGCGACCAAAGCAACCGAGTTGCTTCGCGTCTGGTTTCTGGATCCGGCCACGCGCATGAATCCGCATTTGAATTACGGTCAAGCGATCCTCGGGGTCAACGACGGGCGCGGCATCGGCATCATTGAAACCGCTGGTCTGCCGAAAGTGGTGGACGCGCTTGGATTGCTCTCTGGCGCAAAAGCCTGGACGAAAGCTGACCAACAAGGCTTGGAAACTTGGTTTGAAAAGTATCTTCAGTGGCTGACTGAAAGCAAGCACGGCCGCGATGAAGCTGCCGCGAAAAACAATCACGGGACATATTACGACGTGCAGGTGGCTTCGTTTGCCTTTTTCGTCGGTAAACGTGAACTGGCCGTCAAGGTCTTGCGCGAGAGCAGGCAAAAACGCATCGCCGCGCAAGTCGAACCTGATGGCCGCCAGCCGCTCGAACTCGACCGCACCAAGGGGTGGGGCTACAGCGTCATGAATTTGAGGGGCTTCTTCGAGCTGGCCGCGCTCGGCGAACGCGCGGGAGTGGATCTCTGGAATTTCAAAACACCCGATGGCCGCAGTATCCGTCAAGCGCTCGACTGGCTCGTGCCCTTCGCGACCGGCGAGCAAAAGTGGCCTTATCAGCAAATCACCAAATGGTCGCCCACGGAGGTGGCGCCACTGCTGCGCCGAGCGGCGATCAAATATCATGACCGCCGATACGAAGACGTCATCGCCAAGATTTCGGGCCTCGTCCCGGCAGATCGGATCCATCTGATTTACCCGCCAGCCAGCGCAGGCAGCAAGTAAGAAAGCTAAAGTCATTCCAGCAACGGGCCAGCAACGGGCCAGCAACGGGCCAGCAACGGGCCAGCAACGGGCCAGATAGTTCGGGCAATCGCCCCGAAGTGGCGGCAGGGACATTTTATTTGACACTTTCAAATATGGATGCTAGCTTCACTAATAGAAATCCAACAGATAGATTGAGCGACGACGAACCGCTCTCCTCCCTTTGCTGGGAACGATTTCTTGGGCCTCTGGCTGAGCAAGCGAGAGGCAGGCGCCAAGCGATTGGAATCCGGAGAAATTTCTCCGCCACGAGCTTTAACCCACAACTCAATTGGTCACGCTTTGAACAAGCATTCAGGCTCCGCCGGGCCTGGATTTAGCTCTTGATCCACTACTCATTTCACCCTGGCAGCAGGACTGCCGATTTAAGGAGGATCACTCATGCTTTCACCGAAGAGATTGCTGATCATTGTTCTGGCTGTTGGCTTTTTCGTCTGCTCGTCCGTCATGGGATACGCGCAAGAATTTCGCGGCTCCATCAGCGGGCGGATCACGGAGGCGACGGGCGCGGCTGTCCCCGGCGCACAGGTCACGATCACGAATATCGCCACCAATATCTCAGCCACCATGACGACGAATGCGGAGGGCAATTACAGCGCGCTCCTCCTCAACCCAGGTCAATACCAACTGACGGTCGAGGCAAGGGGCTTTAAGAAGTCGGTGCGTCAGGGCGTTGAGGTGCGCGTGGGCGATAAGTTGGAGATCAACCTGGCGCTGGAAGTGGGCACCATGGCGGAATCAATTACGGTGACCGCGACCGCGGCACAGCTTGAGACATCCTCAGCCACGGCCGGTCAGGTGATTGACCGGCGGCGCATCTCGGAACTCCCGCTTTCGGACGGCAATCCGTTCACGCTCACACGGCTCGCGCCCGGCATTGGCTATATCGGCGACCTCAAGTTCTCGCGGCCATTCGATAACAATGGCAGTTCGGATTTCATCTCGGACGGCGCGCCTCGGGCGGCGGGCCACGAGTTCACGCTCGACGGCATCCCGAACACGGATGACAATGGCGCGAGCGGTAATCGCGTCGCCTTCATCCCTCCGGCCGATGCGGTGCAGGAGTTCAAGGTCGAGACGGCGAGCTTCGATGCGCAGCAAGCACACGGCGCGGGCGCGACGGTCAACGTCATGCTCAGGAGCGGCACCAACGCGCTGCATGGCACAGCATACGAGTTCGTGCGCAACGATGTGCTTTCGGCCAATGACTATTTCCTCAATCGGACGAATCTGACGGCGACTCCGACGCGCGATAAGGATAAAGACGGGAAGGCGGACCGCGATGCGCTCCGCTACAACCGTTATGGCGGGACCGTGGGCGGCCCGATCATCTTCCCAAAAAAGTTTTTTGGCCCGCTCGGATATAATGGCCGCAATCGGTCATTCTTCTTCTTTGCCTATGAGGGAATCAGAGACGTTTTCCCGGAGCCGAGAACCGATACCGTTCCGACGCTTGCGGAACGCGACGGCGATTTCTCTGCCCTGCTCGCGATCAATTCGAGCTTCCAGATCTACAATCCGTTCACGGCGCGGACGGTCGGATCCAACATCCAGCGCGACCCCTTCGTGGGCAACAAAATTCCGACGGGCCTGATCAACCCGATTGCCAAGGCTTATCTCTCCTACTATCCGTTGCCCAATCAACCGGGCGATTCGCAAGGGCGGAGCAATTACATCAGCGGTAACCCGCGCACCGACCGCTTCCATTCGGAGAGCTACCGCTTTGACCAGAATATCAGCGAGAAGCAAAAGTTTTTCTTCCGCTTCTCGCACAACAACCGGCTCGAATCGCGCAACAACTGGACGGGTGAGGTCAACGGCATCAAGCCAACAGGGAATTTCCTGACGCGCAAAAACGACAGTTTCAGCTACGATCACGTGTACACCTTCTCGCCGACGACAATTCTCGACGCGCGTGTCGGTTTCGCGCGCTTCTCTGAGCGCAATGCCCGTCCGAGCGAAGGCCAGATTGATCCCAAGAGCCTCGGCTTCGCGGCGCAATCGGCGGTCTTCTTCGGAGACGCTCGCTACTTGCCGCGGTTCCAGATCAGTACGGGTGATGCCAACGGCCCCTACACCCCGCTCGGCGATACTCTGGGCGATATCAGGACGCACAACATTTATGCGGTGCAACCAACGCTCACCAAGCTCTGGGGCAATCACTCGTTCAAGATGGGCTACGATTTTCGCTCTTACCGCGAAAACATGACCCCCGCCGGCAATGCCGCAGGTCGGTATGATTTCGCCAACACCTTCACGCGCGGCCCGCTCAACACTTCAGCCGCTGCCGCCATCGGTCAGGAACTCGCTTCATTTCTGCTCGGCGTGCCGACCGGCGGACTCATTGACCGGAACGTCTCCCGGTCGAACCAGACGCTTTATCACGGAATCTTCTTCCACGATGATTGGAAGGTGACTCGCAAGCTGACGCTCAATCTCGGCCTGCGGTATGAGATCGAGGGCGCGGACACCGAACGCTACAACCGCAACATCCGCGGCTTTGATTCGACGACCAGCAACCCGATTGAGGCGGCGGCGAAAGCGGCTTATGCGCTCAACCCGATCGCGGAAATTCCGGCGAGCAGCTTCACCGTCAAGGGCGGCCTGCTCTTCGCCAATGACCAGAACCGCGACTTCTGGAAGACGGACAAGAACAACTTCCAGCCGCGCATCGGCCTGGCCTATCAGCTCAATCAAAAAACCGTCTTACGCGGCGGGTTTGGCGTCTATATGTCGCCCTTCATCATTGACGCAGTGCAGCAGACCGGCTTCTCGCAATCAACGAGCATTGTGCCGACGCTCAACAATGGGTTGACGTTTGCGCCCGCCTGCGCCACCTGCGGTAATCTTTCCAACCCATTTCCGACGGGTGTGCCGGATCCGCCCGGCGCGAGCCAGGGTCTCGCGACCTTCCTCGGACGCGGCATCACTTTCACTCCTCTCGACCGGCGCAATGGATTGTCGCAGCGCTGGGAATTCAGCGTGCAGCGTGAATTGCCGGGACAGTGGGTAGTCGAAGCCGCCTACATCGGCAGCCGCGGCTATGACCTCTCAACGACCACAAACATTCTCGGCACCATCCCTCGCCAGTACTTGTCAACCAGTCCAGTGCGGGATCAAGTCACGATTGACAGACTGGCCGCGATCGTCCCCAATCCGTTTGCCGGATTGATTCCTGGACAGACCCTCAACGGCGCGACCACGTCGCGCGGGCAACTCTTGCGGCCCTTCCCGCAATTCACCAGCATCGCCACCGAGCGTTATGACGGGTGGGCCATCTATCACGCCGGCCAGTTCCGCGTCGAGCGGCGCTTCACGCGCGGCTTTACCATGCTCACCAGCATGACCTGGTCGAAGGAGACGGAAAAGACGACTTTCCTCAACGATGCGGACACCACGTATGAGAAACGCATCTCGGAGAATGACATCCCGTACCGCGTCGTCGTGAGCGGCATTTGGGAGTTACCCTTCGGCAAAGGGCGTAAATTCGGCAGCAACTGGAATGGCGTGGTTGACGCCATCATCGGCGGCTGGCAAGCGCAAGGCATTTACCAGTGGCAGAGCGGGCGCCCGATTGACATCGGCAACCGGTATTTCAACGGTGACCCGACTCGACTATCAACCAATATTAGCGGCAGCACAGTGGATGCAACCTTCGATACGAGCGGGTTCTATTTCACTGACGCTGCCGTGCAAACCAATGGTGTGGTGGATCCGGCCAAGCAGCGCGCTGACAACCGGATCAGACTGGCCAACAACATTCGCACCTTCCCCTCACGCATGGCGGGTTTCCGCGGGCAGCCGCTCAATCTGTGGGATCTTTCAGTGATCAAGAACTTCGCGATCACCGAAAAGATGAAGTTCCAATTCCGGGGTGAGTTCTTGAATGCGTTCAATCACCCGCAATTCGGTAACCCGAATACTGACCCGACCAACTCGAACTTCGGCAAGACGACGAGCCAGACCAACCTGGCGCGCAACATTCAGATCGGGCTGAAAATGATCTTTTAGCCTAGCATCTTTTAGCTTTGCGTTGGGCCGTGCTTGAGACTAAACTGCTCAAGCACGGCCTGACAAAATCAAGATCTCAAAACATCAACTTCCATCTTCACTCGGAGGAGAGAGCAATGAAAGAAGACGGCAAGACAACCAGGAGGAGTTTCATCAAGCAAACTTCAGTGGCCGCCACCGGGCTGGCCTTCAGCAACTTGACATTGCTGCGGCCTGAGCGCGTGCTGGGCGCGAATGACCGCATCAGAGTCGCGATCGTGGGGGCTGGCGACCGCATGATGAGCGCGTTGGTTCCGGCTTTTATGGGCCTCGCCGATAAGCTCAACTTTGAGATGGTCGCAGTCTGCGACATCTGGAACAAAATCCGTGAAGGATCAGCCGCCAAGATCGCCGAGAAGTACAAGGTCAAAGAACCTGACAAAGTCCGCAACACCGATGAGCTATATGCGCGGAAAGACATTGACGCTGTGATGATCGCGACCGCCGACTTCCAGCACGCCTATCACACGATTGAAGCGATTCGCGCCGGCAAAGATGTCTATGCCGAGAAGCCATTTGCCAACATCATGTCGGACGCGCGCGAGGCACTCAAAGTAGTCAAGGCCTCCAAACAAGTCTTTCAGGTCGGCACGCAGCGCCGCTCGACACCGAGCTACATGCGAGCTTATGAGTACCTCAAGTCGGGCAAGTTCGGTGACATCGTCATGGCCGAGATGACCTGGAACGTCAATCAGCCGGGGCGCTGGCGCAGGCCGAAGCTGGTGCCGCAACTGCGCGAGCAAGATACCGACTGGAAACGTTTCCTCATCAATCGCCCCTACGAGCCATTCGATGCGCGGAAGCATCTTGAATTCCGGCTCTTCTGGCCATACTCGTCGGGCATTCCGGATCAATGGATGGTTCACCAGATTGATACTGTGCATTGGTTCACCGGCCTCCATCATCCGACCAGCGTCGTCGCGAACGGCGGCATCTATCTGTGGCGCGACGGGCGCAAGAACTTCGATACCATGACGGCGGTGTTTGATTACGGCGATGCAGCCAAAGGGGGCAAGGGCTTCCAACTCATGTACTCTTCGCGCCAGACCAACAGCGCGGGCGGCACCAAGGAGATATACTACTCCAATGGCGGCACGCTCAATCTGGTCAGCAATAAAGTTGGTCCGGAAGGCGGGATGAAGGAGAAAGAGGCGAAGGAGATGGGGATGGCGCCAAACCTTCTGCCGTCAATCGTTCTCGCCGATGAAGTCGAGATCGAGACGGCGGCCAACACCGGCGCCGACAATTCGACTGTCGCCAACGTGCGCAACTGGATGGATTGCGTGCGCGCGCGCAATCAGAAGACGAATGCCGACATTCAGGCCGCTTACGATCACTCGGTCGCTCTCTGCATGACGATTGCCGCCTTGCATAGTGGCAAACGCGTGACGTTCGATGACAAGAAACAGGACGTGGTCATCAATTAACACGGCCTCTGACTATCACTGTCCACTGTCCGTTTTGCACTGACCATTGTTTGTCAAGAAAAGTTTTGACTGAAGATTTTCCTGACCAATAGCGGACAGTACAGAGTGGACAGTGGACAGTGACATAAGCACCTGGGCAAAAATTTTGCGGGATTATGAATTTGGGCAAAGGCTTGAACAAAAGGCTGCCCGCATTCTTTATCCCTCAGAACTTTTGCCGACCTGCTTAGCTCGTAGTAAGCACACAATCCCGTAAATGACAAAGAATATTTGTAGAACCTCCTTTTGAATGGGGCTGGCCGAATTTTTCGGAGATTAATGCTGAGTCAGTGCTTTGATAGGGCTTCTTTATTTGACACTGCCCTATCGCCGAATATGCAAATGATAATAGGCAAAAATGTCCAAGACACACAACTGTTGCTTGGTAAGAATACGCCAAAACTCAAAACTGGCCCAAGACGGCCATCGTAATATTGCTCCGTGAGGCACGGTAGGAAGGCTAGGAATTGAAAAGAGGAAAGAGAAGTGTTCTCCCTAATTCGGTTCAATGCAACTTAGAGGCATACAAGACTTTCGTTTTGCCTCTTGGGTTATCATTAGAGGGTGCTTCAATGATTTATTGGTAGTGCGGTATCGTAATTTCGGAAAAAAACAACCTCCATTCTATAGGCTTTGAATCTCCTTGGACTTATTCACATCTCTACGGAGGCTGCACATGGACGAAGTTACGATTTGCGAAATGTCCCCACGGGATGGGCTCCAATTTTATGGCGGGCTTGATCCTACCGCGTCTCGCACTATCACAGTCGAGAGGAAGATCGAGCTTATTCGGACGCTCGAGGGGGCAGGTCTAAAGTATATTGAAGTTGGATCATTTGTTAGACCGACCTCAGCCCCCCAAATGGATAATACGGACAAGGTTGCTGACAGATTGAAGCTAGTGAGACGTGTGAACGGAGTTCGATTCGCCGCACTTGTTCCCAACATGAAGGGCTATCAGCGCTTTAGGAATAGTGGGCTTGACATAGTTGCATTATTTCCTTCTGCATCTGAGCAGCACAGCAAGGAGAACTTTGGTGCACCAATTGATGAGGTTCTAGCCCGGGCAGAGGAAGTTGCTCAAGCTGCTCAGAGTGATAACAAAGTTCTTAGAGCTCATGTCTCGTCTGCTTTTCAAGCCATTCACTCAGGTTATCAAAAATCAGACATTGCAAACGTGATTCGTATTTGCCACCGACTTTTCAGTATGGGATGTGAATATTTGACGCTCGCTGATACAAATGGTGACACGCACCCATATCGTGTGAGAGAGGTTCTTAAGGCTGTGGGTGATGAATTTGGAGGATTTGAACGGATAGGCATACATCTACATGACAGAAATGGCACCGGGCTAAGCAATGCGTTTGCAGCATATGAAGCTGGGGTGAGGATCTTTGACGCTTCAGTGGGTGGCATCGGAGGCAGTGTTGCTGCTTCCAAACTGAGGACTTGCACAAAGGGAAATATTGCTGGAAACATCGCGACTGAGCAACTCGTGATGATGTTCGAGAAGATGAAAGTTAGGACAAATATTAACCTTGATGCTATATTGCGGGCAGGTGAAATCGTTTACGAAATCACACGATTGACAGGCGACTTTGCACCACCGAGTATGCTCTTAAGAGAGCACCTTGGATATGGGATAGCGTGGACGCCTGAGCCTCCCATGCCCATAGAGGAAGTCGATACTAAGAAAACCGCTGCGTAATTGGCGACTTTTGCATGCCCTTAACACCAGAACAGCGAAACCGTGTGGTTGAGAAGCTTCGCCAATTTCAGGGAGTCGAGGTGTGTTCATACTGCCAAAGTAATGAGTGGAACATCTCAGACTCGATATTCGAGCTACGCGAATTCCACGGCGGCTCCATAACTTTTGGTGGCGGGATCTACCCCGTTGTTCCTATGACTTGTGCCAAGTGCGGAAACACGCTTTTCTTTAACGCCATTATGTTGGGAGTGATTGAACCGCTGAAACCGGCGCAAGAAGGGTAGCGATGAACGAGAAAGAACTCTTCAACTTTACACAAGCCCTCACCGTTTATAGACCGAAGAGGCAAGGAGTATATTCAATTTTAGAGAGCGATTGGGACAGATTGAAAAAAATGATTAATAGGATTCCTCCTCACAAAAGAAAGTATGAGAACCTTGCCTACGTTCTATTTGGTGTGACTGGCTCGCTTTTACCATCTTGGGTTGGCTTTATGTTTGCGGCAGGGCTACCGGCGTGGGTAGTGCCTATAACTGGCGCAACCACTATCTTCTCAGTAATCCTTGGATTAGCACTCCTCCATCTTGATAGGCAGCAGATAGAAGGCATTACCAGTTCGGCAAAAAACGTATTAGAGGACATGAGGCTGATAGAAGAAACCTTTGAGAGGCTGCCAGATGAAACTCCAGAGAAGGAAACTACTGCTCAGCAATTATCTAACCGAGAACGAGACTTAGTTAATCGCCTACGAACGAAGAT
>Ga0070694_100001722_pt1 | contig 12887 bp, 9 predicted proteins | sample KBSK1251metaG_FD_65470 | JGI IMG/M metagenome (GOLD analysis project Ga0070694, IMG submission 65470) | Corn, switchgrass and miscanthus rhizosphere microbial communities from Kellogg Biological Station, Michigan, USA - KBS K1-25-1 metaG | ecosystem: Host-associated > Plants > Roots >... | reverse complement strand
GTGTGGGCCCTGGCCTCACATCGCCGCGAGGACGCACCCGTTGCTCGTGCCGCCGGCAAACCTTGGTTGCGCTGACTCGCAGGTATCGTGCATTCGACTTGAAGGCCGGCGGGGCAGGATTCTCTTCGCGCTGGAGATTGGTGCCGGCAGTTCGTTGCCGTTGTCTCAAGTATCGAATCCACACGCCGCAGGCGCTTGCACTTACCCTGCGGGCCGGGTGCAAACAATGCACCAAATCGGACGGAAGCCGGCGAACTTCCAATCGCGCGCGCTGGGCGACGCCCATTAAAGCCAGGTGGGACAAGGGTTTGCCTGGCCTGTCCACATTCCGGCACGCCGCATGCGTTGGTGTGCGTTATGAGACGTATCATGGAATCATTGTTTGCCCTGCAGGAGATTCAACGGGGGACTCGCGCCCGAGGGGCGCAGGCTGAGTGCGAAATAACAAGGCTACGGGCGGTCGTGCCTGCTCCCATTCTCGCACGCTATGAGCGGTTCGCCGCGCAAGGCAAGAAGGCCGTGGCTGTGGTCCGGAATGGCGTTTGCGGCGAATGTCATTTGCGGATTCCTGTTGGCAAGCTCGTGAACCTCTCCTCCGCGACGGAAGTTCAACATTGCGGTTCCTGTGGCCGCTACCTGTTTCTCCCAGCAGAAAAAAGTGGTGCGGCCGTTGAGATGCAGGAGACGGATTCTCCAGAAGTCTCCGCGCGAAAATCCGCCCTCCATGCCGGCTGATGCCACGCTCCGCGCTCCCATAACAATGACCCTGACCGATTTTACCTGTCCGGGGTTGGTCATCCCGCGCTTGCGCGGCCATGACGCCGCCTCGATAATTCAGGAACTCAGTCAGGTGCTGCAACGGGAGAAGCGCGTCGAGGATCTGTTGCCGTTTTATCACGCCGCGTTGAACCGCGAATACATGGCCAGCACCGACATCGCGGCCGGCATGGCCCTTCCTCACGCCCGGTTGGCGGCCTTGAAGGAACTTACCTTCGCCCTCGGTCGCAGCGACGAACCACTGGTTTGGAGCGCAAAATCGTACCGGGCGGTGCAACTCATATTCTTGATCGCCGTGCCGGCCACGGATTCGACCCAATATCTCTCACTGATTTCCGCCCTGTCACGCCTGGCCAAGAATGCCCGTCTGATGGAAAAACTCCGCACGGCCCGCGACACCTGCCAGATGATGGAGGTAATGAAGCAGGTTGAGTTGCGAACCAGCGCCGGAACAGGCGCGGCGCCAAAGGGGACGCCATGCTGAAGACACCATCGTCATCGGATTTGCAACTGGTTTTGCCCAGCCTGTCGCGCATCCGGCCCGCCGCGCGCACCTGAGATCATGAGCTCGCTTCTGCTCGCCATTTCTGGCGCAGGGATGCTCCTGAGCATCGTCGCCGCTTTTCGTGCGCCGAAGGTTTGGCTGGCGGCAGTCTTGGTGGCGGCGTTGGCGGCGGTGGCCGCGGCCTCCCTGCCGCTCACCACCGGGCAGTCGTGGGAATTCCGTTCCGCCGTTCGCTTTGGAGGAGAGAACGTGCATCTGCGCCTCGACGCCATGAGCGCTCTGTTCCTCGCCTTGCTCGGCGTCATCGGTGGAACGGGCGCGGTTTATGGTTGTGGGTATTGGAGCGTGCAGGCGCATCCACGTTCCGCCCGTGCCGGCCGGGTGTGGTGGAGTGTGCTCGTCTTGTGCCTCGGCCTTGTCCTCATGTCAGTCAACGGGCTTCATTTTCTTATCGCGTGGGAACTGTTCACTCTCGCCGCGTATTTTCTAGTTACGCTCAACCGCCGCTCGAAAACGGTGCGCGATGCCGGTTGGCTTTACCTTGGCGCGTCGCATGTGGCCGCGTTGTTCCTCTTCGCCTTCTTTGCCGCGCTGGCCGCGCAAACCGGCGGTTGGGAACTCCGGCCGGTGCGCGAGCGCGCTGAGCTCGGCCCGCTGTTCTGGCTCGCGCTGGTGGGCTTCGGTCTCAAGGCCGGCATGTTTCCCCTGCACATCTGGCTGCCGTCCGCGCACTCCAACGCGCCGACCCACGTCTCGGCAATGCTCTCCGGCATGACGCTGAAGATTGGCATCTACGGTCTGATGCGGTTCAGCGGTTGGCTGCCCGTGCCGGACGCGGCGGGCTGGGTCATCGCTGCGCTGGGCGTCGTCAGTGCCGTGCTGGGAGTGGCGTTCGCGCTTGGGCAACACGACCTCAAACGATTGCTCGCCTATCACAGCGTCGAGAACGTCGGCATCATTCTCATTGGCATCGGTTTCGCGCTGGTGGCGGCGCATCAGGGAAATGCGCCCTGGGGACAACTCGCGTTGGCGGGCGGACTGTTGCACGTGTGGAATCATGGCTTGTTCAAGGCGCTGCTGTTCTTCGCCGCCGGGTCGGTGCTGCACGCCACCGGCACGCGCGAAATGAGCCGGCTCGGCGGCCTTTGGCGCGTGATGCCCTGGACAGCGTCCTTGTTCGCGCTGGGCGCGGCTGCGATTTCCGGATTGCCCCCGCTCAACGGATTCGTCAGCGAATGGCTCGTCTATCTCGGCCTGTTCGACGCGACGCTTGCGCACGGCCCGGCGGCGTGGGCGGCGATTCCCGCCGCGCTTCTGCTGGGCGTGACGGGGGCCCTCGCGCTGGCCTGTTTTGTCAAAGTATGCGGCGTGGTATTCCTCGGCACGGCCAGGTCGGAGGCGGTGGTGCACGCGCACGAATCCGGTCCGGCCATGCGTGGCGCGATGCTCGTGCTCGCGGCTGGTTGCGTGGCCATTGGGCTTGGGCCGAGGTTGTTCTGGCCGGCGGTGGCGCGCGCGGTTGAGGCTTGGCAACCCGCCTGGGCCACTTCCCCTGTGCCCGCCCCACTGGCGGTCCTGAGTGCGGCTCAATTGACGCTCGCGACCCTCGCGCTCACGGCAGGCACGTGGTTCTGGCGCAAAGTGCGTGCCGGCACGTTCCGGCGCGCGGTGACGTGGGACTGCGCTTACGCGGCGCCGAGCGCGCGGATGCAATACACCGCCGGTTCGTTCGCGGGCATCATCAACGAATGGTTCGCATGGATTCTGCGTCCGCAACGCCACGCGCACCCGGTTGAAGGAGAATTCCCCGCCCGCGCGCAATTGGCCCAGCACACACCGGAAACGGTGCTCGAATTCGCCGTGAAGCCGGCGGGTGCATTCGTGATGCGCCTTTCACAGGCGGCGCGCCGTTTCCAGCATGGTGGCGTGCAGGCGTATTTGTTTTACACCGTCGCGGGCGCAGCGGTGCTGGCACTGCTGGTGTGGTGGGGCGGGAGATGATTTGAATGATGTACCTGAATATCGTCCAAATCGCGGAATCGTTCGGTGTTTCGGAGGGCGTCGTCGAAGGCTGGGTGCGCGACGATGGAATGCCGCACACGCCCGAGCGCAGTCGCCTGTTGTTTGACCGCGCGCAAGTCGTGCACTGGGCGGCGGCGCGTGGGCTGGCGGCCAAAGCGGGATTCCTCACGCCGGAGCAATCGACGTTTACCACGGGCTGTGAACTCGTTCCGTTGCTGCGGATGGGCGGCATTCATCGCGGCGTGCCCCCTGCGTCCGTGCTGGATGTGCTTGGCCAGGTGGTCGGCGCGTTGCCGGGCTTAGCCCAACCGGTGCAACAACTCCTGCGGCAACGCCTCTGCGCTCCGGGTGGAGTGGTGTGGGCGCCGGTAGGCGGCGGCTTCGCGCTGCCGCACCTGAGCACACGCGTCGCTCTGGGCCGCGACGCCGGCACGGTGGCCCTGTTGCTATTGCGCGAACCGCTCCCGCAAACCGGTCCGACGCCGGACAACGTCCCGGTCACGCGCCTGTTTTTCTTCATCGCACCCTCGCCGCGCGCTCATCTGGATTTGCTCGGGCGGCTAACCCGCGCCTTGAGCCGAGGCACGTTGCGAGAGCGCATTGACCAGGGCGCGGCGGACAGCGAGATCTTCGCCGCGGTCGCCGCCACGGACAGCGGTTATTGCAATGGCCACAAGCCGGAGATGAAGCGATGAGCGCCGGCGCCTTGTTGTTGCTCGCCCTCGTGAGCCTGACGCTGGCCATGCTGACCGGGGGACGCTTCGCGCGGACGTGGCTGGGGTTCGTTCTGGTCGCAGCGGCGACGGGATCGGCCGCCGCGGTGACTGTGTTCGCCACGGGGGCAGAGTGGGAGTGGCAGAGTGATTTCCGGGTCGGGGGCGAAGCGTTGCATCTCCGTCTCGACGGCGTGAGCGCGTTGTTTCTGGCCTTGTTAAGCGTGCTGGGCGGCGGGGGCGCGGCGTATGCCCGCGAGTATTGGCCCGACGAACATTACCCGGACTCCGCGCCGCGCGGGCGCGCATGCTGGAGCAGTCTCATGCTGTGCATGGGCTTGGTGTTGCTCTCGTCGAACGGACTGCACTTCCTCATCGCCTGGGAATTGTTCGCCGTCAGCGCGTTTTTCCTGCTCACGCTCGATCGACAACGGCGTGAAGTGCGTCAGTCCGGGTGGCTGTACCTCGCAGCGTCGCACGGAGGGACGCTCTGTTTGTTCGCCTTCTTCGGCACGCTGGCGGCCCGAACGGGCAGTTGGGAACTTGGTCCCTTACGCGAACGCGCGGACCTGTCACCGTTGTTCTGGCTGGCGTTGGCCGGTTTCGGCGTGAAGGCAGGATTATTTCCGTTGCACATCTGGCTTCCGTCCGCGCACGCGAATGCCCCGAGCCACGTCTCTGCCCTCATGTCGGGCGTGGCCATCAAGATGGGCGCCTACGGTCTCGTGCGTTTTAGCGGCTGGCTACCCGTGCCGGCAGAGGCTGGTTGGGCCTTGTTGCTTCTTGGGTCGGTGAGCGCCCTGTTTGGCATCGCGTTCGCTCTGGCGCAAAGCGATCTCAAACGGCTGCTCGCCTATTGTTCGGTGGAAAACATCGGCATCATTTGCGCCGGCCTTGGCCTGGCCTTACTTGGGGCGGCGCGCCACCACGCCGCGTGGGGGCAACTTGCCCTCGCGGGCACGCTCCTCCACGTCTGGAATCATGGCGCGTTCAAGGCCCTGCTGTTCTTCGGCGCCGGTTCCGTGGTCCACGCCGCCGGCACGCGCGAGATGAGCCGGCTCGGTGGACTTTGGCGCGCCATGCCATGGACAGCGTCGCTCTTCACCCTTGGCTGTCTGGCCGTGGCCGGACTGCCGCCACTCAATGGTTTCGTCAGCGAATGGTTGATCTACCTGGGACTGTTTGACGGGGCGGCCCTCCGCGCCGCGCCGCTTGGTGCGGTCATGCCGCCAGCCATCCTGCTGGCGGCGGCCGGAGCGTTGGCGCTGGCATGTTTTGCCAAAGCGGCGGCCATCGTCTTTCTGGGCGCACCGCGCACCAAGGCCGCGGAACGGGCTCACGAAGGTGGCGCCTGGATGCACGGGCCGATGTTACTGCTGGCGGGTGTCTGCCTCGCGCTGGGCCTGGCTCCTTTGGCTTTTTGGCCGGCCGTCGCGAGCGCTTCCAGAGCTTGGAACCCAACGTGGGTGGCGAGCGAACCACCAGCGCCACTGGCTGCGCTCAGCCTGGTGCAACTAACCCTCGCCTGTCTGGCGGGAGCCGTGGCCGTGGGCCTGTGGCGGAAGGCTTGCGCCAACGGCCTTCGCCGGGGCTTAACCTGGGACTGCGGCTATGCCAGGCCGACGGCGCGGATGCAATACACGAGCGGAGCGTTCGCGGGTCTCGCGGCGGGTTGGTTCACCTGGCTGCTGCGCCCGGAGCGCCTGTTGCACCGGCCACGTGGATTGCTGCCGGCCCGCGCCACTCACATCGAACGCGTGCCAGAAACCGTGTTGGAACGGGTGTTGACACCGGTGGCAAAGCAAGTCCTGCGCGCCTCCACCGCAACGCGTCGACTGCAACATGGCCGGCTCCCGGCCTACATTCTTTACCTCGTGGCGGGGCTGTGTGCTCTCGGTTTGTTCGTCCTTCTGGGAGGAAGACCATGATGCTGCTTGAACTCATTGTCCGGCTCGCCTTGTGGCTGCTGCTGGCGCCGCTGCTGCCGGGCATCATCAACAAGGTCAAGGCCTGGGTCGCCGGCCGGCGCGGCCCGCCCGTGCTGCAACTCTACTACGACCTGGCGCGGCTCTGGCGGAAGGGCGTGGTCATGAGCACGCTGGCTTCGCCGGGTTTCATCATCGGGCCGGCTGTAGCATGGGTGGCGGTGGCGGGCGCGGCATTGCTGCTGCCGCTCGGAGCGGCGGGCAGCCTGGTGGGATTCCGGGGCGATATGCTGATGTTGCTCTATCTGCTGGCGCTCGCGCGATTCTGCACGTCGTGGGCGGCCCTTGAAACCGGTTCGGCCTTCGAGGGCATGGGCGCGGCGCGTGAAGTGAGTTATGCGGTGCTGGCCGAGGCGGCCCTCATCGCGGCGATGCTCTCGCTCTGCGTGCAGACGGGGAGCACGGCGCTGGCGACGATGCTCGCGCCGTCGGGGGGGGCTGGCGCGGTGCTGTTGGCGGCGGGCTTGTTCCTCGTGTTGCTCGCCGAGAATTGCCGCGTGCCGTTCGACGATCCGAACACGCATCTGGAACTGACGATGATTCACGAAGTGATGGTGCTCGACCACAGCGGCCCGCCCCTGGCGGTGCTCTTGCACTGCGCCACGATGAAGCTGTTGTTATTCGCGCTGTTGCTGACGCAAGCGGTGCTGCCCATTGGAAGACTATCCGAACCGGCCAACGCGACTGTGCTGGCGGGCGGCGTCTTGCTGGCGATGGTGGGCGTGGGGTTGGTGGAGTCGTTGTTGGCGCGATTGGCGTTCCGGCGCGTGCCGTTGTTTCTCGTCACGGCGTTCCTGCTGTGTTTGTTCGCGCTGTTGATGGCATGGAAAGGCGGTCGCGCATGAACGACTGGCTGAATCCATTGCTCGGTCTGGCGATTGGCTTGAATCTGCTCGCGCTCGGCACCAGCCGTCTGCCGACGCTGACCAGCGCGGTGGCTACGCAAGGCATGGCCCTGGGACTCATGCCGCTGTTCATGGAGGAACATTCCGATTGGCGCGTTTGGCTGATCGCGGCGGCGACGGTGGCCGGCAAAGGGTTGGTCATTCCCGCGCTGCTGCGCCGAGCCATGCGGGCAGCGCACATTGATCGCGAGATGGAGCCGTTAATCGGCTTTGTCCCGTCACTGCTGCTTGGCGCGGGTGGGACCATCGCCGCGGTGGCGCTGGCGCGACTGCTGCCGCTGCTGCCGGAGCACAGCGGTTCGCTGCTCGTTCCTGGTTCGCTGGCGTCGGTGCTCACCGGCTTTGTCCTGCTGATTGGGCGGACGAAGGCCATCTCGCAAGTCTGCGGCTATTTGATTCTGGAGAACGGGATTTATCTGTTCGGTCTGCTGCTGATTCACTCGACAACATTGCTGGTGGAAGCGGGTATCCTGCTCGATGTGACCGTGGGTGTATTCATCATCGGCATCATCGTGGACCGAATTCAACGCGCGTTCGATTCGCTCGACACGCGCAAGCTGACGACGCTTCGAGAATGAGGGACCTGCTGCTCATCATCGTGCCACTCGCCGGTGCGGCGGTTGCCGCCTTATGGCCGGACAACCGCTCGCGCCCCTGGCTGCTCCCGAGCGTCGGGGCGGTTCATTGCGTCCTGTCGTTCTGGCTGCTGCTTGTGCCTCCCGCAGTCGCGCCGGGCATGTGGCTGGCCTTCGACAATCTCGCGCGGGCCGTGTTGCCGGCCGTGTCCGTGCTGTTCCTGGTCTGCGCGTTCTACGGGGTGGCGTATCTTCGCGTGCGAAAGGAACGGCCCAATCGCGTCTTCGTAGCGTGTTTGATGGCCGTGCTCGGCATTTTGAGCGCGGGGCACCAAGCACGGCATCTTGGCCTGCTCTGGATCGCGACGGAAGCGGTGACGCTCGCGGCCGTGCCGCTGCTGCATTTCAATGGCACGCCGCGTGCCTTCGAGGCGACGTGGAAATACCTGCTCGTCGGTGGCACGGGCATCGCGCTCTCACTGCTGGGTTCGTTCTGCATGGGTTACGCCTCCTTGCATGGCGGCGGCAAGGGCGATCTCACTTTCGCGGCGCTCACGGCGCAGGGCGCGGCGTTGTCCCGACCGTGGCTGCTGACCGCATGGGTCCTCTTGTTGGTGGGTTACGGTACGAAGATGGGTCTCGCTCCCATGCACACCTGGAAGCCGGACGCCTACGGTGAAGCGCCGGGCATCGTGGGCGCGTTGCTGGCGGGCGGGGTCACGACGGTGGCCTTCACCGCCATCCTGCGCGTTCGCGCCGTGGTCAGCGTCGGTGGCGAGGCAATCATCGCCGACCGCACGCTGCTGGTAGTGGGCTTGTTTTCGATGCTGGTTGCCGCATTGATGCTGCTGGGCACGCGCGACTTCAAACGGATGCTGGCGTACTCCAGCGTCGAGCACATGGGCATCCTGACGATCGGTGCGGCGCTGGGCCGCGCGGGTGTGTGGGCGGCGCTCTTTCACGTTTGGTCCAACAGCCTGACCAAGGGCGCGCTCTTTATGAGCGCCGGAAACATCCATCGTGCGGCGGGCGGGCGCACGATGGACGACGTGCGCGGCATGACGCTTCTTACGCCACGTTCGGCGGCCATGTTCGTCACAGGCATGTTCGCCGTAACGGCCTTGCCGCCGTTCGGTCCATTCTTTAGTGAATTGCGCGTGGTGCGGGCGGCCTTCGAGGCCGGGCAGTTCGGCGCGGTGGCCATGTTTCTCGGATGTTTGTTGTTCGCGTTCTTCGGGCTGACGCGTCTGGTGTTTGCCATCGTGGATGGGCGCCCGCGCGCCAAATCACGCGCGCTGGGACGGCGCTTCCCGGAAACGGCGGGCATCATCATTCCGCCCCTTGTTTTGCTGGGATTCTCCTTGTGGCTTGGCCTCGCCACACCCGCGGTACTGCGCGACGCCTGGACGGCAGTGGCCATGCAATTCTTCCCCGCACCATGAGCAATCAAACGCCATTTGCCCTTCTCGCCAACGCGACCAGCCTGCCGCAGCACGAAATCCCTGAATGGCCGGTGACGGAACTTGTCGGTCATACGGCCAGGGAACTGGCACGCGGCGCGCGGTTGTGCACATGGTTCGGTGTGCCGGAGCGAAGCGGTACACGGCTGGTCTCGGTCCTCGCCTTCGATGCCGACAACGCGCTGGCGGTGGCACGCAGCGCGCCGTTCCGCGGCGATTATCCGTCGCTTACGCTGGCGCATCCGCAGGCGCACTTGTTCGAGCGCGAAGTCTTCGAGCAGCACGGCTTGAAACCCGCCGGACATCCGTGGCTAAAGCCGGTGCGCAAGCCGGACGCCACCGGCACGGCGCCGGCCCATGGGGAGTTCTTCCGCGTTGCGGGGCGTGAGGTCCACGAGGTGGCCGTCGGTCCGGTTCACGCCGGCATCATCGAGCCGGGGCATTTTCGGTTTCAATGCCACGGCGAAGAGGTGCTGCACCTGGAAATCGCGTTGGGCTATCAGCATCGGGGCATCGAAGAGGCCCTCGTGGGCGGACCGCATCGGGCCACCCTGTGCCAGATGGAAGCAGTCGCAGGCGACACGACCATAGGCCATACGACGGCTTACGCGATGACCCTGGAAGCACTCGCGGGCGCCGAGGCGCCGTTGCGGGCCCAGTGGTTGCGGGCGCTCGCGCTGGAACTCGAACGCCTTGCCAATCATGCCGGAGACCTTGGCGCGCTGGCAAACGACGTGGCTTTTCTGCCCACCTCGGCGGCGTGTGGTAAAATCCGCGGCGACTTCCTCAATCTCACCGCGCTAATGTGCGGCAATCGTTTCGGACGCGCGTTCGTTCGGCCCGGTGGCTGTCGCCACGATCTCGAACCCGCGCGGATGGCGCAGTTGCTGGAGAAGCTCCGCCTCGCGCTCGCCGACGTGGAGCAGGCAGCGCAATGGTTGTGGGACGCCAATTCAGTACGGTCGCGATTCGAGGGCACGGGCACCGTGCCCACCGCTCGTGCCAACGCCGTTGGGCTGGTCGGCGTGGCGGCACGCGCGTCCGGTTTGGTGCGCGATGTGCGCTTCGACCATCCAGTGGGTTGGCATCGTTTTGCCCAGGCACCGGTGGCGGTTTGGCCCAGCGGGGATGTATTCGCGCGGGCGAAAGTGCGCTGGCTGGAAATTCAACGCGCCGGAAAATTCCTGGAAGAACAACTGGCCGCACCGCCCGCAGGCGGGATTCGCGACAACCTCAGCTCGCTCGCCTCGGATGCGCTCGCTGTCACCCTTGTGGAAGGCTGGCGCGGTGAAGTCTGTCACGTCGCGCTCACGGATGAAGCCGGACGCTTCCGCCGTTATAAGATTTGCGACCCATCCTTTCACAACTGGACCGGGCTGGCCCTGGCGTTGCGCGGGTCCGCCATTTCAGATTTTCCGCTCTGCAACAAGAGTTTCAACCTCTCCTATTGCGGCTTTGACCTCTGACCATGCTTGCCTTCGACATCATTCTTCATCGTCTGCAGCGCGGCTGCCAGACCATGTCCTATCCCGAAGGTCCAGCCCCGGCGCTGCCGGACCGCCACGGCGGGGCCTTGCGGGTGGACACCACGAAGTGTGCGGAGGGTTGCAGCGCCTGCGTGCCGGTCTGCCCGACGCTCGCCATCACGCAGAAGCCGCACCAACCGGTCACGCTCGATCTCGGCCAGTGCATTTTCTGCGCCGCGTGCGTTGAAGCGTGCCCGACCAAAGCCATCACACAAACCAACGACCATCGCCTGGCCGTCAACCGGCGCGAGGATCTGGTCTTGGGCAGACAGGGCGAGGAAGAAGTGCGCCTTGCCACGGCGCTCGAGAAAAAGTTGCGGAAGCTGTTTGGACGGTCACTACGCCTGCGGCAAGTGAGTGCGGGCGGTTGCAACGCCTGCGAAGCGGACACCAACGTGCTGGGCACCATTGGCTGGGATTTGGCACGGTTCGGGATTCAATTCGTTGCCTCGCCCCGTCACGCGGACGGATTGCTCATCACCGGCCCGATATCGAAGAATATGGAACTGGCGCTCAAGAAAACTTACGACGCCGTGCCCGAGCCGAAAATTGTCATCGCGGTCGGGGCGTGCGCGATTGCCGGGGGGCCATACATCGGCCACGCGCAACATCACAACGGCGCCAGCGTCCTGGTGCCAGTCGATTTGTTCATCCCCGGCTGCCCGCCGCATCCGTTGACCATTCTGGATGGACTGCTGCGACTGCTGGGTCGGTTCGAAAAACTTTGACGCCGCCTCGCCGTGATCTTGACTGGCAGGTCGACCTTCCATCGGGTTTTTCCATGAAGCGTTACGAAGCACCCGCCGTTCGCCTTCGTTAGCGGTTTGAAATTACGTGCTGCCTCAGTTGCGCGTATTACGCCAGCGGCAGCGGCGGCGTCGTTGGGGGAGTTTGCCCGGCGGCGTCTTCGTCCGCTTCGGAGATGACCGGGGCAATGGCCTGCAACCGATCGTTGGGCTCCAACTCGATGAGTTTCACGCCCATGGTGTTTCGGCCGGCCTCACGGATGGCTTTCACATCGGTGCGAACCATCTGGCCCATGGTGGTGATGAGCATGATTTCCTCGTGCTCCTGCACGGTCAGGGCGCCCACCACGCAGCCGGTCTTGTCCCCGGTTTTCATGGTGATGATGCCTTTGCCCCCGCGGGATTGAATGCGGTATTCGTCGAAGCCGGTTCGTTTTCCGATGCCGTTTTCGCCGGCCACCAGCAGCGTCGCTTGCGGGTTGACGGTGGCCAGCGCCACCACCGAATCGTCCTGGTCAAGTTCGATGCCTTTCACGCCGCCGGCCGGGCGGCCCATGGAGCGGACTTGCTCTTCATTGAAGCGGATGCTCATACCCCCTTTGGTGATGAGGACCACTTCGTCATGGCCGCTGGTCAATTTGACGTCAATGAGCAAGTCCCCGGGCTCGATGCCGATGGCGATGATGCCGCCTTTGCGCACATTGGCGAAGTCGGACAGGGCGGTCTTTTTCACCGTGCCCTGGCGGGTGGCGAAAAAGATGAAGCCAGGCTGCTCCCACGTCTGGTCCTCGCGATTGGCGCCGGTTTTGGAAAGAACGCGGATCAGCGCCGCGATCTTTTCGTCGGCCTTCAGCTCCAGGATATTGGCGATGCTCCGCCCTTTGCTGGCCCGGCCGGCATCCGGAATTTCGTGCACGCGCTCGACATAGACCCGCCCGGTGTTGGTGAAAAACATCAGGTAATCGTGCGTGCTGGCGGTAAAAAGATGCTCGATGAAATCGGTGTCGGCCTCCGTCTGCCCTTCGCGAGTGGTCATGCCGATGACGCCTTTGCCGCCGCGCCGCTGGGAACGGTAGGAGGAGACATTGGTGCGCTTGATGAGGCCGCCGTGGGTGATGGTGATGATCACGCCTTCATTGGCGATGAGATCTTCGATCGCCATCTCGCCTTCATCGGGCACGATCTCCGTCATGCGCGGTGTGGCGTACTTCTCCTTAATTTCCGACAGCTCCTTCTTGATGATGTCCATGACGCGTTCTTCGCGTGCCAGGATGTCGAGGAGGTCCTTAATCGTGTCCAGCAACTCGCGGTATTCGAGCCGGACCTTATCAATCTCCAGGCCGGTGAGCCGGTAGAGTTGCAGATCGAGGATGGCGTCCACCTGCCGTTCGGTGAGCGACCAGCGTCCTTCGACCAACCGCGCGTCGCTGCGGACGAGAATGCCCCAAAGTTCGATTTGGGCGCGACTCCACTCGAAGGCGAGCAACTTGACCTTGGCTTCGTCGCGATTGCGCGAGCCGCGGATGATGCGGATGAATTCGTCAAGGTTGCGCAGCGCACAGATGTAACCTTCCAGAACCTCGGCGCGTTCCTCGGCCTTCTTCAACTCGAAGCGTGTCCGCCGCAGAACCACCTCGCGGCGGTGGTCGATGTAGGCCTGGATCATCTCCTTC
>Ga0070694_100001721_pt1 | contig 12895 bp, 7 predicted proteins | sample KBSK1251metaG_FD_65470 | JGI IMG/M metagenome (GOLD analysis project Ga0070694, IMG submission 65470) | Corn, switchgrass and miscanthus rhizosphere microbial communities from Kellogg Biological Station, Michigan, USA - KBS K1-25-1 metaG | ecosystem: Host-associated > Plants > Roots >... | reverse complement strand
ATATACGCCGCATACGCGCAAGACACCTGGCGTGTGAGCAACAGACTGACGGCCAATCTCGGTGTCCGGTGGGAACGGCAGCATGCGTATCTTCCAAAGCAGTCGTATGGCGGGAGTCCCGATTTTCCGACGGTGTTCCCGAGCGGAACGTTTCCGTACCAGGATCTGAGAACATGGGTGCGCACCGTGCCTCGGCTCGGTCTTGCCTGGAATCTCGATCAGAAGAGCGTCGTGAAAACCAGTTTCGGTCTCTACAACCCCAATATCGGACCGAGTTTTGGATTCGCGTACAACCGAAATGCGCTCAGCAGGACGACGTTCCGCTGGCGCGATCTCGACGGGAACGGCGACTACACACCCGGCGAGACGAACCTGAATCTCAACGGCGGCGACTTTCTGAGTCTCAGTGGCGGAGGCACGGCCGTTCCGGCACCGGGTCTGCGCGAGCCGCTAACGACCGAAGTGACGGCCGGGTTCGAGCGAGAGCTCGCCCCCAACGTCGGTTTCCGCACGATGTATGTGTTCAGGAACGTTTCTGACCGCTACGCCGATGTTGAGCTCGATCGCCCGCGGCGTGCTTACGACATTCCTCTGACACGCCGCGATCCAGGGCCTGATGGCGTGCTCAACACGTCGGATGACGGCGGGAAGGTGACGATCTACGACTACAATGCGGCGTACCGCGGTGCGGCGTTTTCCAGCGTGCAGCGACAGAACACGACGCCCGGACGAAGCGACCACTTCAACTCGTTCGAGGTTTCGCTGAGCAAGCGGCTGACGCATCGCTGGTCAGCCACCGGATCCTTCTGGGGCACGAAGAACTATCGATGGTTGACCCTTCACGATGTGAACCCGAACAACGATCCGTTCCCGTTGGATCGAACCTGGTTCTGGGCTGGGAACGTCACCGCTACCTACCTGCTGCCGGCGCAGGTCCAAGTGGGCGCATATCTGCAGAGCAAGGTCGGTATCCTGGGGCAGCGAACGTACCAGTTCCGTGCGGCCGATCCCGACGGCGGCCCGTCGCTCACGTCGCTCAGCACGGTCACACTTCGGCTCGAGCCGTACGGCTCCATGCGTGCCGCGCCGGAAAACGTGCTGAACCTGCGGTTCAGTAAGCTGTTCCGGTTCGGGAAGGGCCGCGCCAGCGTCAATTTCGAGATCTTCAACATGTTGAACACCAACGCTGACACCGGCTTGACGTTCGCGTCCGGGCCGACGTTCGGCTACAGCACCGGCGTGCTGCCGCCACGCGTATCGCGATTGGGCGGAACGTACAGTTTCTAGGACCGCTCACAGACGCAAGGAGGTCGCCGGATACCGGCGGGGGATGTCCCGTTCGATTCTGTTCGGACCGAATCTTGACGGCTTGTCCGACGATTTCGAGCTTCCGCAACGTCGCGTCTTGCGTCGAGCGAACGCCTGACACGACGATCACCGCGGAGGTCGAATCCGGCGCCGTCGCGGCGGGCGATTTGCGATTCACCGCGACGGTGCCGCCGGCGTTGCGCGAAGGATTCCTGACGGCTCCCCTACATCCGCGGATTCTGAATCGCTGTTACCTCCTCAACACGAATCCGTGCGCTCCGGTCGCGGTGTTGTAGACACCCACGATATCGCCGCGCGGGTTGATGCCGCGAGCGACCGTCATCGTCGAGCCCGGTACATCGAGCGTGACGAAGCCGTCGTCATCGGAGTAGAAGCCATGCGTGCGACCACCCGCATCGTAGTTCCCGACGATGACGCCCCTGGGGTTGACGTCCCAAGCCTGGGTGAAAGTGGATCCGGGCGCATCGAGGTATGACAATCTGTCTCCCTCGATCACGTAACCACGGGCTCGTCCCGGCGCGGGATTCGTCAGACCCACGATCAATCCACCGCCGGGCACGACACCGTTGTGCATCGCCGCCGAGCCGGCCGGGGCCACACTGGACGGCAGGCGGAACACGCTGACATCGTCTCCGCGTTGGACGTACCCGTACATGTCGACGAGCCCGCTTGTGTCGTGGAAGCAGCCGACGATCTCGCCGGACGCGCCGATCTTCGTCGGCAGCGTGACCAGATGGTTGCCAATCGAAATGTCGGTGTAGCGGCCGCGCTGCAACAGAAACCCTCGAACGCCGGGCACTCCTGTGCGAGTGTATCGACCAATCACATCGCCGCGCGCGTTGATCCCCCAGGCCTCGGTCGTCGCGGCGCCCGGGTAGTCGATTTGGGTGAAGACGCCTTTGCTCCGCACGTAGCCGTGTGTGCCGGCTGCGTCCGTGAACGATCCGACGATGTCGCCTCGTGGATTGATGCCGAACGCGCGCGTTCCAATGGCTCCCGGCACTTCGATCGGCTCGAACACTCCAGGCGTCGCGGATGGCGCGGCCATCGACGTCATCGCGCTGTCGGCCTCCGCGGCCGTCATCATGTCGAGGCACCAGCCGATCATCCACTGCATGTCGCCTGCGCACGGATCCTCCATCATGTCCTGAGCGTCGACGACGGCACTCGCCACCAGCGCGGGTCTCAAACCGACGGGTAGTGTCAGCATCAGAATGAGAAACCCACAGCCGAGCGCTCGGTTTGCACCACCTCGCATCTGACACCTCCTAAGTCCGAGAGACAGCTCCGCGTGCGGACCCATACGCGCTGTTTGCGGAAAAATGGGCTCAGACGGCTGGCTTCATGACAGAATTCGGCTGCCTCAATACTGTCAATGGAGGGAGATCCTCTCGCCTCTTCGGCGCAGATTACGCGCCTGCTGCACCAATGGCAGAACGGCGATCCCGAGGCACTCGACCGATTGATCCCGATCGTCTACGACGAGCTGCGCGTGATCGCGTCTCGGCATCTCGCGCGCGAGTGGCGCGAGGGCGCGCTGCAGACCACGGCACTCGTCAACGAGGCGTATCTGAAGTTGATCGATCAACGCGAGGTCGACTGGCAGAACCGCGCGCACTTCTTCGCGATCGCCGCGCGGGTGATGCGCCGCATCCTCGTCGACGATGCGCGGCGCCAGCTGCGCGGGAAGCGAGGCGGCGCCACGGTGCGTGTGGCGATCGACGACAGACAGGTCGCCGCACAGAGCGATCCGCTCGACGCCGTCGAGACGCTGGCGCTCGATCGCGCGCTCCAGCGGCTCGAACAGCTCGACGCCGGGCAGGGCCGCATCGTCGAGCTGCGGTTCTTCGGCGGTTTGACGGTGGAAGAAACGGCGGCGGCGCTTCGGATCTCACCGGCCACCGTCAAGCGCGAGTGGTCGGTCGCGAAGGCGTGGCTCTATCGGGCCTTAACGAAAGGAGAACCCGCGTAGGCGTGAGCTCTATACGCGCTGTTTGCGGAAAAAGGGGCTCAGCGGTCTGTCATGCCGGCGAGCAACACGACATCCCCTTCGCCTTCGCCGAGCGCCGCGAAGATCGATCGTCCGTCCGACGACCACGACACGCGTCGCGCGATGAAGGTCGATCGACGGCCGAAGTCGGTGAGCTGACGGAACGCGCCATCGGCCGTCGACACGGTCCAGATGTTCGCCGTCCCGTTATCGACGAGAGGTAATGCGAGCCACTTGCCATCCGGCGAGATGACCGGGTGAATCATCAGCCAGATTGGAACCCGCCGGCCCGGAATGCGGACCAGAGTCCTCGCCGGTCCACTCTCAGGACTCGCCATGCGAATTTCGTAGTCGGCCAGACCGGAACCCGCGAGGAGTTCGACCAGCCAGTACAAGGTTGAACCGTCGCGACTGATTGCCGGACGTGTCGCCGTGTCCGCCCGGACCAGGATCGGCTCTCCGCCATCGATCGGAACTTTCGACACCGCCAGCCGGCGCGGATCCTCCGAGTAGTACACCCAGCTCCAACCGCCCGTCGACCGATCGGATGAACGCGAGCGAGGCGCCATCATGGCTGATGTCGCCGTCGGCGAGGCTGTCGACGATTCGACGCGGCGCCCCGCCCAGCGCAGAGACCTCCCACAGCGTGCCGGATGGCTCGGCTCCGGCCGGCGGCGAGAAGTAAATGAGCGAGCTCGAATCGGGAGACCAGCGTGGCCGCGTGTGCTCGGTGCTGTCGCGCGTGAGCTGAAACGGGGCGCCGCCGGCAATCAGCCGCACCCAGATCTGACGGGTGCCTCCCTCATCGGCATCGAATGCCACGGATCTTCCGTCGGGAGAGAGGGCGGGATGCTCCTCGAGGCCTGGAAAGTCGGTCAGTCGATCGACACGCACGGCGGTCACGCGTTTGGGTGAGGTTCGCGCCCCCGCGAAATAGCTCGCGGCGCCGACGGCGGCAAGCGCCGCGATCGTCGATGCGGCGCTCAACGATCGTCTTCTCGGGCGGCGAGTGTCACCTTTCGCAGCGTCCGCTCGCGCGTCCCGATCGTGGGTCCACTGCAGCTCACGCAGGAGATCACGAGCTGTCTGCCAGCGATCGTCGGGATCCTTGGCCAGGCAGGTCGACACGACGCGGTCGAGCGCGGCGGGCGCGAGCGGCTGCAAGCTCGACACGCGTGGCGCTTCGCGTTCGAGAATGGCTGCCATCGCACTCGCAGGACTGTGTCCCTCAAACGGTTTGCGCCCGGTGAGCATCTCGAAGAGCACCAATCCGAACGCGAAGATATCGGTGCGCGCGTCCACGTGCCTGCTCTCGATTTGCTCCGGCGCCATGTATCGCACCGTTCCGACGATGAAACCCGGTGCGGTCAAATCTTCGGACTCGGTCATCGCGGCTGCGCCCGCGACGGCGGTACGAGCGGCCTTGGCGAGGCCGAAGTCGAGCAACTTCGCGGTCGGCGCAGCCGTCGCGCCGCCCGTGCGGACCAGGAAGATGTTGGCGGGCTTGAGATCGCGATGGACGATGCCGGCACGGTGCGCTCGGTCGAGGGCCGATGCGATCTGAATCGCGTACTGGAGCGCCAAATCGATGGCCAGTGGACCCTTCTCCAGGCGTGCAGCCAGCGTCTCGCCTTCGAGGTGCTCCATCACGAGAAAATCGAGGTCGCTCTCATGCCCGACGTCATGGAGCGTGCAGATGTGCGGATGGTTCAGCGCGGCGACTGCGCGTGCCTCGCGTTCGAAGCGGTGCCGCGCGTCCGAATCGACGGTGACAACGGTGGGCAGCACTTTGATCGCCACCGTTCGATTGAGCCGCGCGTCGCGCGCGCGGTACACCACGCCCATTCCGCCGGCGCCGAGTTTCGCGACGATCTCGTACGGACCGAGACGGCGTCCCGCGGTGAGGTTGGCGATCGCCGGCGTCAGCGGCACGCCGGCGTCCGCGAGTCCGCGAACGGCCGGCCGTCGACGCTCGAAAAAGTCATCGGCTTCGTCGTACGACGCGAGCAGCGATTCCACCTCACGCCGCAGGCCCTCGTCGCCGCGGCAGGCGTCGGTGAGAAAGCGGCCGCGCTCCGCGGGCGGGCGCGTGGCGGCGTCTGCGAAGAGTTGCTTGATCCGCAGCCAGCGCTGGCCGTCGAGGCCGGGTTCGTTCATCTGATTTCGGTGTGCGCGCGATTCTGTCACGCCGGCACGAGCGGGTCAACGGTGCGGCGACGCGGGCTGATTCTCGGAGTTTTTCTCCTGCGCGACATCGAGAAACGTTTCCGCCGCGTGCGACCGGTGCGCCTTGCGGCAGACGATCATCACCTGACGCCGGCGCGAGACGCCGCTGACGGGAATCGCCGCGAGGCGTCCGCTCGCGATTTCGGTGATCGCGCAGCGGCGCGGCAGCAGCGCGAGCCCGAGCTTCAGATCCACCGCGCGCTTGATGCCGTCGAGGCTCGGCAGCGCGATCACCATGCGCAGCGGGATGTGCCGCTGCTCGAATCCGCGGTTCCTGGCGACGAACCGCCCGGGCGTCGGTGGCTGTCCGGCCGGGAGGCAGCGCGAGCAGCGCCGCGGTTCGTGCTCGTCGAGTAGCCCGATCCGTTCGCCGCGCTTCACATCGTCATCGAGCAATAAGGGTGGAAATGATTTCGCGGCGGTGGACCTTCTCAATCGTGAATACTCACTACAATTCAGCCGATCTGTTCAACCGGTCACGAAATGAAAGTCCAGCGGCGCGACTTCGTGAAAACACTGACGGCCGGCGCCGTGCTCGCGCCGGCTCTAGGCCACGAGCAGGAGCTCTCCCGCGCCCCGATGATCAAAGCCGGAGACCAGTACGATGTCGCTGTCGTTGGCGCTGGCGTGTTCGGCGCCTGGACCGCGTATCAGCTTCGGCGGGCCGGAAAGACCGTGGTGGTCCTCGACGCGTACGGCGCCGCAAACAGCCGCGCGAGCTCGGGAGGCGAATCGCGCGTCATCCGCATGGGCTACGGCGCCGATGAGATTTACGCCCGCTGGGCGATGCGTTCCCTTGTGCTCTGGCAGGATTTCTTTCAGAAAAGTGGGCAGCAACTCTTCCACCGCATCGGCGTGCTCTGGATGGCCCGCGAGGCAGACCCCTACAGCGTGAAGAGCACCGAGACCTTGCAGAAGCTGGGCATCCCCTTCGAGACGCTGTCACGGTCGGAGTTGGAGAAGCGTTACCCTCAGATCGCGTTCGGGCCCATCACGTGGGGCATTCTCGAACCGGAGAGTGGAGCCTTGATGGCGCGCCGGGCCGTGCAAGCTCTCGTGCAAGAAGCGCTCAGAATCGGGACGGATTATTTGCGGGAGGCTGTCGAAACGCCGCAGGGCCAGGGCCATCTGGGGCGCATCATGACGCGCAGCGGCGCCACGATCACTGCCGGCAGCTTCGTCTTTGCATGCGGCCCGTGGCTCCCTAAAGTTTTTCCCGACGTGCTCAAAGATCGCATTCATCCAACGCGCCAGGAAGTACTTTTCTTCGGCGCGCCGCCCGGCGACCGGAGATTCGCGCCGCCGGCGCTGCCTGTCTGGGCCGACTTCGGTAGTGAGATCTACGGCATCCCTGATCTGGAGAACCGCGGCTTCAAGATCGCGTTCGATCGTCACGGTCCGGCGTTCGATCCTGATACTGGCAAGCGTGAGGTGACAGCCGAGGGAGTGGCTGCGGTGCGGAAGTACCTCGCCGGCCGCTTTCCGGGGTTGAAAGATGCGCCGCTCGTCGAAGCGCGCGTCTGCCAGTACGAGAACACGTCGAATGGCGATTTTCTGATCGATCGCCATCCAGCGTTCGACAACGTCTGGCTCGTAGGGGGTGGCTCGGGTCACGGCTTCAAACACGGCCCGGCGCTCGGCGAATACGTGGCCGGCCGCGTGATCGAGGGCGGCGCCATCGAGCCGCGCTTTACGCTCGCGACCAAGGGCAAAGTGCAGAAGCGCACCGTGTACTGACTGGCCGTTCCACGGCGGCAGGTCGCGGAGGTCTGAATGCGGCGCCTATTTGTGGTGCTCGTCGTGCCTGTGGTGCCTGTGATGGTTATCGGCTGCAGCCGCCATGGCGGCCCGCCCTACAGCCCGAAGAACGCGCTGAACACATTTCAAATCGAGCCTGGCTTCCGCATCGAGCTCTACGTCGGCGAGCCGGACATTCGAGGTCCTGTCGCGATGGAGTTCGACGAGAACGGCCGGATCTACGTCGTCGAGGCGCCCGGTTATCCACTGAACATGGAAGCCAAGGTTGGCCGCATCATTCTGCTCGACGACACGAACAACGACGGCCGGCCTGACAGGCGATCCATCTTCGCTGACAAGCTGACCATGCCCACAGGCGTCATCCGCTGGAAGAAAGGTGTGCTGGTCACAGACGCGCCAGACGTTCTGTACTTCGAGGATACCGACGGCGACGGCAAGGCCGACATCCGAAACGTCGTGCTCACGGGCTTCGCCTTCAGCAATCCGCAGCACACGGTCAACAACCCGGTCTACGGTCTGGACAACTGGATCTACCTGGCCCATGAAGGTCCGGCGACCGCTGTCATCTTTCAGGAGAAGTTCGGCGATCGCGGAAGCGCGCTCCGCTTTCCGGATCGCCCTGATGCGCCGTCGCTCGAGCCCGCGCGCCGCATGGTCCGTTTTCGTCCGGACCGCGGGACGCTCGAGTACCTGTCGACCAGCAGCCAGTTCGGTCACGGCTTCGATCCCTGGGGCCATCACTTCACGGTCAGCAACGAGGACCACATCCGCGAAGAAGTGGTTCCCGCCGCATATCTCGCTCGCAACCCTGATCTGCCGGTTGGCTCGGCAATGGAGCGCATCTCCGATCACCGCCCGGCCGCGGACGTGTACCCGATCACCCGCAACCCCCGAGTCGAGATGTTGAGTGGCGTCGGCTCTTTCACATCGGCGTGCGCCATCACCGTGTATCTGGGTGGCGCGTTGCCGCCTTCGCTCGGCCTCTTCTCGCTCGTCGCCGAGCCGGCGCAGAACCTCGTTCATCGCGACGTCCTCACGCCCTCGGGCGCGACATACGTCGCCCGGCGTGCTCGTGAGGGCGTTGAGTTTCTCGCATCGACCGATTCGTGGTTCCGTCCCGTGAATTTTTCCATCGGACCGGACGGCGCCATTTACCTCGTTGATTACTACCGGCAGGTGATCGAACACCCCGAATGGATGGCCACACACACCCACCATTCGCCCGACTTGTACGCAGGCGAAGACAGAGGTCGCATCTATCGCATTTCCGGCGAAACACCACTGCGGCTTCCGGGAAAAATCCGGCTCGGCGACGCGTCCGATGATGAGCTCGTGAACGCGTTGGCCAGTTCCAATGTCTGGTGGCGGCGCACGGCTCAGCGACTGCTCGTCGACCGTGGAAGCGCACGGGCCGTGGAGCCATTGACGAGACTGTTTGCGACCAGCCCGTCTCCGGTCGCGCGCCTGCACGCCCTCTGGACGCTCGAAGGGCTCGGCAGGCTCGAGACCAGTCTCGTCGAGCAGGCGCTCGACGATCCTGAAGCCGGCGTTCGCGAAAACGCGATCCTGCTCGCCGAGCCGCGCCTGTCGGACAACCCCGCGATCGTCGGGAAGCTTCTGAGCATGGTGAACGATCCCGATCGACGCGTGCAATTCCAGTTGCTCTGCACTCTGGGCGGCATCGACTCGCAGGCCTCTCGCGCCGCGCAGGATCGACTGCTCGCGCAAAGCATCGACGATCCATGGATGCAGATCGCGGCGCTGAGCGCCTCCTCGGACCGCGCGCTCTCGCTGTTCCGCACCGCCGCCACATTCACGGACAAGCAGACCGATGCACGCGCGACATTCTTTCGACAGACATCGGCAGTGATCGGCGCACGGCGGAAGAGCGCCGAGATTCGGCAAGTGCTGATGACGCTTCTGAGCTCCTCGAAGAGCGGTTCGTCGCGGTGGCGCGCAGCCAGCCTCGATGGTCTCGCACAGGGCTTCGGGCCCGCCCGTCAACGAGCGGACCAGGGTCAAGATCTGCTGCTGAAACTGTTCGAGGACGCGGACGACGACGTGCGCCGCGCGTCGCTGCGCATGCTGGCCGCGACCGGGCTTCCGCCGAAGGCCGGTCCGCTGCTGCAGCGAGCCGCAGTCACGGCGCTGAATGCCGATCAGCCTTCGGCGTTACGCGCCGATGCGATCAGCCTGCTCGCCCTCGGCAATCCCGCGGCTCATGAAGCGTTATTCAAGAAATTGATCGACCCGCGACAGCCGGAGGCTGTTCAGGCGTCGGCGGTGCGCGGTCTCGGCAGATTGAACGGCGCCGCGGTTGGGACGTACTTGATCGAGCGCTGGAAATCGATGACTCCCGCTGTACGCATGGACGCGGCAGATGCGATGTTTCTCGATCCCGAACGGCCGAACGTCCTGCTCGAGGCGATCAAACGGGACACCGTACAGCCGTGGACTCTCGCGTTTCGTCACAAGCGCCAACTTCTCATGAGCCGCGATGCCACGCTTCGCGAGGCCGCACGGTCGCTCCTCGAAGAGAACGCCGGCGAGCGGGAGAACGTACTCAAGCGTTACCAAGCCGCCGTGGAGAAGAGCGGCGACCCGCAGAGGGGCCGCGTCGTTTTCGAGCGTGTATGCGCGAAGTGTCACACGCTGAACGGCGTCGGCCACGAGGTCGGACCGGATCTGGCCACGGTCAGAAACCGCCCGCCGCAGCGCATCCTGGCGGACGTCATCATGCCGAGTGCGTCCATCGCGCAGAACTACGAATCGTACGTCGTGGAGACGACCTCCAACGGCACGATCGAAGGCGTGATGCCTTCGCAGACGCCGACGACGATCACGATTCGTCACGAAGAGGGTCGCGACGATGTGATCCGTCGTGCGGACATCAAAGACATGCGGATCACCAATCTTTCGGCGATGCCTGCGGATGTGGACAAACAGGTGAGCGTCGACGAGATGGCCGACCTGCTCGCGTTCTTGAAAACGGCGCGGTAACGCTGGATTCGGTCACCATCCCATCACGTAGCTATCGCCCGTCGGACTGACGCCGCCCATGAGTGCGCCCGACTTCGGGTGGATCATGATTGCTTTCACCGATCCGACGCCTCTCACGTCCCTCAAGTCGAGCTGGTGGCCTCGCGAGGCGAGAGCATTCCGCACGTTCTCGTCCAGCATTTTCGGCGTGAGCAGTTTGCCCAGCACGAGGTGCGGGTAGTAGGAGTCGCGGAAGCTGTTGCTGATGACCGACGGCTGCTCGAGCGCCTGCTGCACGTTCATCCCGAACTCGGCGACGTTGAGGAAGAACTGGAGCTGCGTCTGCGGCTGTGTGTCAGCGCCAGGCGTGCCGAACGTGATCCACGGCTTGCCGTCGCGCAGCGCGAGCGCCGGGTTGATCGTCTGCCGCACGCGTTTGCCCGGTTGCAGCGAATTGACGTCGCTCGGGTCGAGATAGAAGTAGCGCATCCGGTCGTTCAGGAAGAAGCCGCCGCCGTCGACCACGAGCCCGCTCCCGAACCCGCTCAGCAGGCTCGATGTCACCGACACCATGTTGTGGTCCTTGTCGACCACGGCCAAATACGTCGTCAGGTTCAATATCTTGTCCGGATCGAACTCCGTCGCGACCGTCGGTGGATGCTGCGGCACGGCGTAGGCGATGCCTGCCGTCGACGTCTGAAATTTGAACGGATCGCCCGGCGCCGGTTCGCCGACGATCGCACGGTTCGGGTCGATCGCCGCGCGGCGCGCCGCCGCATATTGTTTCGAGAGCAGCGCCTTCATCGGAATGTTGGGCACGAACTTCGGGTCGCCGACGTACTTGTTGCGATCGGCGAAGGAGAGCTTCAGCGCTTCGGTGATGACGTGGAGGTACGGCGCCGAGTTATGGCCCATCGCCTTCAAGTCGTAACCCTCGAGGATGTTCAGCGCTTCGAGCATCACGAAGCCCTGTGAATTCGGCGGGCACTCGTAGACGTCCGTCCCGCGGTAATTCACGTGAACGGGCGCGTCCTCGTACGGCTGATAACTGGCGAGATCGGCCTCGGTGATGATGCCGCCATTCGCCTTCAAGAAGGCGGCGGTGTTCTTCGCGACGACGCCGCGATAGAACGGCTCCGCACCCTGCGCCGCAATCGCTCGCAGCGTCCGTCCCAGATCCTTGTTCACGAGGACGTCGCCCGTCTCGAGTGGTTTGCCGTCCTTGAACCAGATCTTCGTCGTGGAGGGATACTTCTCGAGCTTTTCCTTGCTGTTGGCGAGACTGCGCCCCAACCCGACAGTGATGGGGAAGCCCTGTTCGGCGATCTCGATCGCCGGAGCCAGCACGTCGTTGAGCGGCTTGGTGCCGTACTTCTGCACGGCATACGTCGCGCCGCCAACGGCGCCAGGAACCGAGATCGTCAGCGGACCTTCGCTGGGAATGCCGCCCTTCGACTTGTAGAAATCGATAGTTGCCGCCTGCGGCGCGAATCCGCTCCCGTTGATGAACTTCACTTCGCCGGTTTTCGCCAGATAGACCATCATCAACCAGTCGCCCCCCAGGCTGGTCGAACCGGGCTCGACCTGGGTCTGCACCGCCCACGTGGCAACCGCCGCGTCAACCGCATTTCCGCCGGCCTTCAGCACGCGGAGGCCCGCTTCCGACGCCAGCGGGTGACCCGACGCCACCATGCCGTGCATCGTCATCACGACCGGACGCCATGTGGAATTCTGCGCCCGTGGACGATCCGCGAACGGCGCGAGGACGAGACCGACAACGACGAGCGCGAGAACGTTTCTCATAGAAGTCTCCTTGAATCTCGTCGACGCGCTAGAAGTCGAACTTCGCGCCGATGCGGAGCACCCGCGGCGGGATGATGTTGATCGGCCGCAGCCACGAAGTGCCCGAGCTCCAGCTGGTGTTTTGAACCGGGTTTGCGTTGAAGACGTTGTAAAGGTCCACAAACGGCGCCAGGCGGCCCTTCGGCAACGGGACGGCCCGATCGATCCGGAGGTCGAGCAACGAGATATGCGGCTGCCGGCGCATGTCGAGCGGCTCAGCGGGGATGCGGACGCTGCCGTAGTTCAGTGTGGCCACGAAGGTCCGGCCGAAATTCTGTCCCGCCTGGAAGCGGTATACCGGGCTGAACTTCAAACGCCACGGCCCTTCGATCGACCCCGTCAGCTTGACGGAGTAGTCGGTCGACTTGATCTGGCCGCCGGTGCCCGGCACGGTGTTGATCAGGTCGTTGGGCGTCAGCACCAGATTGTTTTGCCGGAAGTTGGTGGAGAAGAAGCTGTTGCTCTGGTCATAGCTCGTCGTGTGCGTGGCCGCGACCATCATCGACCAGTGGTTGCTCATTCGCTTCGTGCCGGCGATTTCCCACGTGAGGAACTTCGTATCGCCGTCAACATTGGTGACCAGGTTCTGCGTCGGCAGACCCAGGTGGGCCGCATCCAGATTCCACGCTTGGATCAGCGGGCCATCGTCGCCGTTGCCAACGGCGCCGTCGGGACCGGGATCGCGGACCATTACAGGTACGGAGAACGCCGAGAAGGGTTGGTTGACGTTCACGGTGGCAGACAGATTGTGCTCCGTTCGGCGGACGAACC
>Ga0070694_100001719_pt1 | contig 12905 bp, 7 predicted proteins | sample KBSK1251metaG_FD_65470 | JGI IMG/M metagenome (GOLD analysis project Ga0070694, IMG submission 65470) | Corn, switchgrass and miscanthus rhizosphere microbial communities from Kellogg Biological Station, Michigan, USA - KBS K1-25-1 metaG | ecosystem: Host-associated > Plants > Roots >... | reverse complement strand
GTGCCGGAGGGCATCAAACGCGCGCTGACCAACACGCATCGTTTGCAAGACCTATTGATGGAGCGCATGAAACCAGAGCGCACAGGCAACGAAGTGTTGACCGAGACACTGACCGCGATGCGCGCCGCCAAGATCAACGGCACCGTCTACACGCATCCCATCGGCGATCACGGCCACGGCGCGGGGCCGCTCATCGGTTTGTGGGATCGGCAGGAAGGCGTGCCGGGGCGCGGCGATGTCAAGTTCATTCCCAATTCATGGTTCTCGATTGAGTTGCAAGCGCGAACGCCAATTCCGGAATGGGGTGGGCAGGAGATTTCCGTAGCGTTGGAAGAAGACGCAGTGTTGGATGCTGAGGGAAAGATGTCGTGGGTGCTGCGTCGGCAAGGTCAGTATCACCTCATCAAGTAGCCATCAATAGAGCGGGCCGCAAACTTTCCCAGCGCGGTTTTCCGCTACAGCGGCCTGGGAAAATTGCGGTATACTGGCATCGGCACAACGGTGTTTTATTGATTCCGATGAGTTGAAGCGAAACCTTCAGCGCAACGAGAAGGAGAAGCGATGGGTGAAGATTCAACACGCGACATTATCCTGACGGCTCTGACCGATATACAAACCAAGCTCACCCGCATGGACGAGCGGCTGACCCGGCTAGAAGAGACGGTGCAGGAGCGGCTCTACGACACGCGGCCCAACTTCCAAATGCTCAGCCAGCAAATGGAAGGCTTCGCGCAGCGGCTCGATAAGATTGATGAACGTCTCGATAAGTTCGAGGAGCGGTTCGATAAGGTTGATGAACGTCTTGACCTCATCAAGGAGAAGCTGGACGTGCTGGCGCTGGATGTCCTGGATATGAGAGGGCGCGTCTCACTGACTAATCGCCGCGTTGACCAGCTTGAGCAGCGCTGAACAGTTGCCCGCCGCGCGCCTCCTCCTTTGCACGCCGATTTACAGGAAACCAAACGCTCCCCAATCCGGTATTAACCGCAGGACAGGATGTTTCGTTTCGGGCTGAAGGCCTAATGTTTGTTTTACGAGGTGCGTTTATGAAGCTGAAAAAGTTCGCTCTGGTTTTGATCGGGTTGTGCGGCGCGATGTTGCTAGCTGCCGCTTTAGTTGCCGCGCAGGATCCGACGACCAGTCAAGAGCAGCAACAAAAGGAACAGGAAAAAGCGCAAGCTGAGTTGCAGAAGAAGGCGTTCACGCTGCTTGATCAGGTGATCGGGGAAGCGGCAGCACTGAAGCTGCCGGAAAATCGGATCCGCGTCCAGTTTACAGCAGGCGATTTGATCTGGGAGCGCGACGAGGCACGCGCACGTGCATTGTTTGCTGCTGCTGCTGCATCGCTCGTGGAGATGATCCGCGCGATTGATCCTAACGACCGGCAATACTACGGCCTGATTCAAACGCCCACCCAATTGCGGCAGGAGATGTTGCCGCTGGTGGCTAAGCGCGATGCCAGCCTGGCTTATGAATATCTGAATACGACGAAACTCCCCGCTCCACCGGAGAATGGGCGTGGCGGGCGAGGCGGACAAGGTGGGCCGGGTGGGCCGGGTGGGGCTTTCGGTCAAGTTGTCGGCGCGCGGCAGGAATCGAATCTGGAAGCCAACATCCTCGCGCAAGTCGCGGCCAGCGATCCGAAACTTGCGCTCGAAAACGCCAAGCAGCTTTTAAATAGTGACCAGTACCCCAACTCGCTCAGCAAAGTGCTCTCGCAGCTTCAGGCTAAAGATAAAGACATGGCCGCGAAGCTGGCGGACGAGATTCTCAAGAAGCTGCGCTCTGATAATCTGACCAATGCTGCGGATGCCAGGAGCCTCGCTTTCGCTTTATTGCAACCCGGCCCGCGGCCACCCGAAACGCCGAGCAGCCAGCAGAGCGATCAAAAACTCAATCCGGCTCCGACTCAACCGCTGAGTGATGCGTCGTACAAGAGTTTGATGAACACTGTCATTTCGGCCGCGCTCAATGTCACGCCCACCGATCAGGGTGTGAGGCGCGCCGTGGTTCAAAGCGCCATACAAGGTGGTGGGCAAGGTGGTGCACTAGGTGGCGGGCAGCGCGGCGGACAAGCTGCCGGTGCACAGCGTGGCGGGCAAGCCGGGCAACGCGGCGGACAGGGCGGCGCTCAAGGTGGCGGACAGGCTGCTGGACAGCGCGGCGGTCAAGGTGGTGGGCAGGCTGCTGGACAGGCTGGTGGCCAAGGCGGACAAGGCGCAGGGCAGAATGCTCAGAACGATCAGATCAATGCCATGGCACTCCTGATGGGATTGCAATCGCTGCTCCCGCAGATTGATCAGTATATGCCGACGCGTTCGTCAGAGGTGCGCCAGAAACTCGGCCAACTCGGCGGCAATCTGAACAACATGATGGCGCGCGCGGGCGGGCCTTATGGCGAATATACGAGCATCGTGCAGCAAGGCAACTCCGATGCGATTCTGCAAGCCGCTGCGCAAGCCACGCCCGATATGCAGCAGCGCCTCTACCAGCAGGCTGCGATCAAAGCGGTCAACGAAGGCAATCCAGAACACGCCGCGCAGATTGCCGCTGATAAGCTAACTCCGGCCCAGCAGAACTCCGTCCAGCAACAGATCGAGCGTCAGAAGATGATGAACGCCGCCATCGCGGGCAAGGCCGAAGAGAGGCAGCAACTGATGGCCCGCCTGCGAACCAACGAAGAGAAGGTCTCGATGCTCGCACAACTCGCCACGGCCTCCGTGCAGCAAGGCAATAAGAAACTGGCGACGCAACTCCTCGAAGAAGCCCGCACGCTGGTCGCAGGCCGCGCGGAAAGTTATCCGCAGCTTGAAGCGCCGCTCAAAATCGCGCGCGCTTACTCAAGCATTGATCCTAAGCTGAGCTTTCAAGTGCTCGAACCCGGCATCAATCAGATCAACGAACTGCTGCCGGCTGCTGCGTTGCTCAACGGCTTCGAGGTGCGGCTCTTCAAAGATGGCGAGTTGCCGATCCAGGGCGGCGCGCAGTTGAGCAGCGTGATTGCGCGCTACTCACAAGAACTGGCAGTACTGTCACGGCTTGATTTTGAAGGCGCGCAGACCACGGCGGATAAATTCCAACGCGCCGAATCTCGGATTGTGGCGCGCCTGGCTGTGGTGCGCGGCGTGCTGGTCGGGCCAGATAATCCGAACAACAATGCTGGTCAAGGCCGAGGCTTCGGGCAAGGCCGAGCCAACGGCCCGGGCCAATAAATGAACGAAGTGCGAGTGTCGTAAGTCTGGGCTTCAACTGAACTGAGGTTCTTATGAATGAACATCTATTTTGCACACGCCGAAATTTTCTGAGCGGTATCACTGCCGGGGCGATGGGAACTGTGTGGACCGCGGCTTTCATGACGCCAGGCGTTTTCGCTCAACAATTGATCCAAACGCCGCGGCAGACGGAAGGGCCGTTCTATCCCAACAAAATGCCGCTCGATACCGATAACGACCTGCTCGTGATCAATGATGCGATCACTCCCGCCGTGGGAGCGATTACCTACTTGAGCGGGCGACTGCTTGACCGGCGCGGCGAGCCGATCAAAAACGCGATGGTGGAAATCTGGCAGGTGGACAATAACGGCGCGTACCTTCACACCAACACCGGGAACCGTGACAAACGCGATGGGAACTTTCAAGGGTTTGGCCGTTTTCTGACTGGTTCGACCGGCGAGTATTTTTTCCGCACCATCAAGCCTGTCCCATATCCTGGGCGCACGCCGCACATCCATTTTGCCGTCAAGCTGAAAGGGAAAGATAAGTTCACCACGCAATGCTATATCAAAGGGCACCCAGGCAACGACCGCGATTCAGTGCTTAACGGCATTCGCGATCCTCAGGCCCGCGCGTCAGTCATCGTTGACTTCGCTCCGGTCAAAGAGTCGCGTCTTGGCGAACTCGCGGCCCGCTTTGACATCGTACTTGGGGTGACGCCGGAAACCTAAACGTGCAGGTTGGCGCTGGTTACCCCTAAATGAAATCGGCCAATTGGCGGTTAGCTCTGAGGAGATATGCTCCGCCCACTTGTCCGCCATCATTTCTCCGGAGAAATTCCTCGACCAGAAAACCCGCGCTGATGGCTGAAGTGAAAGCTTCGCGCGTGGCTTCGCGCCACTCAACCCCCAATTCAGGATCGCGCTGCTGCAAGGAGACGATGTTGCCAGGGACTTCAATCAGCGCGTATTCACGTGCCAACCCTTGAGCTAAATCTTCACGCTGCGGCGAGCCGTCCTCTTTCACCCGCACAAGCGGCGTCAAGCTCTCGAACAAGGCGCCAAGTGATTCAGGCTGAGCCGTGCCTGCCAATCGTTCTTTGACGCGCTGACTATCCAGCAGCCAACTTACCCACAGCCGATCAGTCCCGGTGCGATGCAGATAGCTCGAACTCGCATCACCATAGAAATTGATCCGATAGCTGTCGCAAACTACTCCGAGCTTGCTGAAATTGAAATGCGCGTTGAGGCTTTGGAGCGGATCGAACGTCCAGGTCATGAGCGTGAGACCTTTGGCCAGCGCATGTTCACGCTGTGCGAGCTTGAGGCGATAGCCGAGGTTGAAATTGCGGTACTGCGATTTGACGGCGGCCATGTGAGAATGTAGCGACATCCGCCCATGCTCGCAACCACCGAAGCCATAAGCGAAGCCCACCATCGTGTCGCCGTCAAACGCGCCGATCAGCGCGCCGCCCGATTCTTTTACGGCGATCAGATTCATGATGGGCACCACTTCGCGGTCGCCCATGCCCCAAACTTCTTTTTGAAGCTCCTCAACCTCGCGCATCTCTGCGATGCCTTCAACCTCGCGGATGCTGATCGCCGTGCTCGCGTCAACTGTCATAGTTGCAGTGTTCATCTCCTCTGAAAATGTAGAGCAAACTTTTAGTTTGCTCCTGTCTCCACAATTAGCCCAATTCGAAATCATGAGCAAACTAAAAGTTTGCTCTACGATTGCTAAGGCAGGTTCTCGATCACCGAAACTACCAGATGTGAACTCAGTTCCTTTGAGCGATAGATCTTTTGCATCGCTTTTTTGAAGTCCGATTCCTTCGCTTTATAAATATCGGTGAAGACCTGCGGGTTGCGATCAATCACCGGAAACCAGGAACTTTGGACTTGAATCATGATCTTGTGCCCTTTGAGGAAACGATGATTCTTGTCGCGCAGGTTGATCTCAATTGCGGTTGGCTCGTTGGGCGTCATCGGTTCCGGCTTGCTGTAGCTCTTCCGATATTTCGCGCGGAAGACTTCGCCCGAGACCAGCATTTGAAAATGGCCCATGCGCACGCCCGCTGGATTGGGATTGTTGTCGGGCGCGTTGCCGGGATAGACATCAATCAGCTTGACGACGAAATCCGAATCCGTGCCCGAAGTTGCGGCAAACAGCTTAGCGATTAGTTCACCGGAGAAGGTAATGTCTTCGGTCAGTACGTCGGTTTCATAAGTAAGAACGTCGGGCCGTGTGGCGGCGAAGCGTTGATCTTCGACCATCCAGAGGTGGCCTTGCGTAAAGCGAGCCTCGCTGCTGAAAGGCACGGGCCTCGCTGGATCGCTGACATAAGAATCAAAGCCGTCTTGATTGCTCTCAGATGGCGGCGTGAAAGAGAGTTTGCCGTTTGCGCGGAAGTACAGCTTCTTCTCTACCGTTTTGCTCTTCGGCGGCCAATGATCGAACGATCTCCACTTATTCGATCCCGTCTCGTAGGCCAGCGCTTCAGGCAGCTTCATCTCGCCTTTGTCTTTGAGGTAGTACCTGAAGAACGGAAACTGCACTTGCTCTCTGAAGTATTTGCCAGGCGCACCGGCAAACTGAATGTTGCCGAGCGAATTGCCATCCGGGTGACTGTTCCATCCGCCGTGACTGAACGGCCCGCAAACAAAAATGCTTTTGTTGTTCGGCGTTGTCTTCTCGATCTGCTGATAGATCTCCAGCGGGCCATAAAAATCTTCCGCATCAAACCATCCCGCAACGTTCAAGACCGGCAGCGTGATGTTTTTGAGGTAAGGCCGGAAATTCTGTTTCTGCCAGTACTCGTCGTAATCGGGATGCTCCATGTAAGCATTCCACTCCGGCACTTGATCGAGAAAGTATTTTTTGTTGACGTTTGAGACCGGCCCGAGATCGAGAAAGAATTTGTAGCCATCGGGCGTGCCGGGATTGAAGCGTTCACCGCTCGTTTCCGATGGCCCTTTGCGGATGCGCGCGTTACCGGCCAGCCAACTGAAGGTATAGGTCAGACGGAAAGCGCCGTTGTGATGAAAGTCATCGCCGAGGAACATATCTATGGGCGAAGCTTGCGGCGAAGCGGCTTTGAGCGCGGGATGCGCTTCGATCATGCCCAGGACGGTTTGAAAGCCGGGATAGGAAGTGCCGAGCATACCCGCGCGCCCATTGTTGTTCGGAATGTTTTTGAGCAGCCAATCAATCGTGTCGTAGGTGTCGCTGCTCTCATCGGTTTGTTTGCCGGTCTTGTGGGGCGTGAAGGGCCGCATGACGGTGAACTCGCCTTCGGATTTGAATTTCCCGCGCACATCCTGAAAGACGAAGATGAAACCCTCTTCTTCAAATTCAGAAGAGTGCGCCGATGGCCCCAGATTCCGCCGATACGCATCCGCGCCGTAAGGCCCAGTGCTGTATGGTGTACGGACGAGCAGGAATGGCAGCCTTTCGGTGGAATTGCGCGGCGTGTAGACGGTGGTGTGCAGCTTGATGCCATCGCGCATCGGCACATCGTATTCGGCTTTCTGATAATGCGCTTTGACGTCGTAGCGTTGCTGCGCGGGTGCCAGCAGCGCAGAGAGCAGCAACGCGGCGCAGAGCGCGAGCGCCAAACGAGCCAGGGTTTTGATCTTCATCACTGCCTCCTTATTCGAGTGTCATGAGCCAGATGTCCGCTTCGGTCGTGCGCAGACTAAAATAGATCTGGCGATTGTCGCGCGAGAGCGCGAATACCTGAACAATATTCGGAGCGACTGACAGGACATCGTGAACTTTTTTAGACTGGCTATCCACCACAGAGAGCTTATTAAAAAAGTTAGCCAGCAGCCTGCGGTTATCACTCAACCAAACGGGCCAGTATCCGAAATCCGTGAGCTGCTCGTATTGCTGAGACTCAAGCGAGAAAAGGAAAAGGCCGGTAGAGAAGACTCCATCACGCTGCTGCCACCCGGCCAGTCTCCGCCCGTCGGGAGACCACGACCCCGCGCTGAACCATTTGTTTGGATCGCTCATCGTGGGGAGAGCCTGTGGTGATTGCTCCTTCCAGGGCTTGCCGACTTCCAGGGTGAAAGGATAACCGCGTCGCGTGTTGTAAGCGAGGCGGGTACCATCCGGGGACCAGATGCCACGGATGACGCTATCCGATGCGTAAGTGATCTGTTGTAGTCCACTGCCGTCCGGGTTGATGATCCAGATTTCGTATTTGCCGCTCCGGTCGGAGGGAAAAGCAATCCGTTTACCGTCCGGTGACCAGCGGGGCACACGGTCTCTAGCTGGGTCATCGGTAAGCTGGCGCAGTCCCGTCCCGTCTTTCCTGATGACGAAGAGGTCTTCCTGTTTTTCTCCCTGAGTACTGAAAACCAACCATTCACCATCCGGCGAGAGATCAGGGCTAGCTGCTAGTTTGGATCCTTGGGTGATCCAGGTGGGTTGGCCGACGACGGTCTCGGTAGTAGGGTCAAAACCGACTTGCTGCAGATTTTCTCTGATGACTGATTGCACATACGCCAAGCGCTGCCCATCACGGGAAAAGCTGATATGCGCGCTATAAGCTGATGGTGTCGTGACCGGTTCGGGCGGTCCCAAGACTTTCCCCGATTTTTCTTCAATCGGAACGCGCCAGAGATTCATGCTCCCACCGCGGTCGCTCGCAAAATAGAGATACTTCTCATCCGGCGACCAGACCGGATTCCAATCTACAGCAGCGTCATCAGTCACTGGCGCGGGTTCGCCCCCGCTGGCCGGGATCGTCCAGATGTCTCGCTGTCCGCCTTTCTGTATGCCCCAATAAGCAACCCTCAGCCCGTGCGGCGACCAGTGAGGTTGGACCGCATCACCTTTCGAGATCATCCGCTTCTCCCCAGTCGCCACATTGACCACCCAGAGCTGGCTGGGAACAGTGCCTCGACTGCTGGGCTCATTAGCCCCTCCTGCGGCGCAGACGATCTCCTTCCCGTCCGGAGACCAAGCCGGGTTGAAGCCGAAATCCGTCAGCCGCTTGACGGCCTCGCCCGTCGCGCCCATGACAAAGATGCCGCCGCCGTCTCTCTCGGAACGAAAAGCGATGCGCTCGCCGTCTGGGGAAAAGGCAGGCTGGCTATCATCAGCCGGAGAATCTTTGGTCAGATTGAGCGGGTTTTTCCCGCCCACTCGCTGAAAATAGACGTCTCCATCGCGGGCGTAGATGAGCGATTTGCCATCCTGTGAAAGACTGGGGAAGAGTTCCTGCCCAGCTTGATCGGTCAATTGAGTGAAGGCGGCATTGCGCAGTGAGGCCGGTGTTTCTTTAGTTCCTCCTCCGAAGCGCGAGAGCAAAAACCAGAGAGCCGTCAAGACCGCGATCCCGCCGAGAGCCAGCGCCGCTTTCACGCCCCAACCACTCCACCACGGTGGGCGGGCCACGCCAGCCTGCGTCACATTCGCCTGTCCGCTGCTCGTTGCCATTCCCGCACTGATCGCCCCGGTGCGCGCCTCGGGCGAGAGCGAGCGTTCCATCCTCGCTTCCATCTCCATGTCTTGTTTGAGGTCTTTGAGATCAATCAGCAAGTCCTTGATTACTTGATAGCGCTCCTCGCGATCTTTGCGCAGCGCTTTGCTCACCAATCGCTCTAGCTCGCGCCGCACGCCGGGCACGTAATGCGAAAGCAGCACCGGCTCCGTTTTCAAGATCGCGGCGAGCACATCGCTCGTCGTCGCGCCTTGAAACGGCGTGCGCCCGGTGAGCATTTCATAGATCACCGCCCCCAGGCTGAAGATGTCCGTGCGCGCATCCACCTCAACGCCGCGCGCTTGCTCCGGCGACATATAGGCGAGCGTGCCCATGACCACTCCCGGATCGGTTTTGGCTCCGGCGCTCGTTGGCGCTTCGGTATCAGCGACGACTGCTTTGCGCTCGGTCAGCTTGGCCAGCCCGAAGTCCAAAACTTTGACGATCCCATCCTTGCGCACCATGATGTTTTCGGGCTTGATGTCACGATGCACGATGCCTACCGCGTGGGCTGCTGAGAGCGCCGTCGCAACTTGAATGGCCACCTCAAGCGCGTGCTTCATCTCGATTCTGGCGTGCGCCATTTCCTGCCGCAGTGTCTGGCCGTCAATAAATTCGGTGGAGATGAAATGCGTCTCGCCGATTTCGCCGATCTCGTGAATGGTGATGATGTTCGGATGATTGAGCGCCGATGCAGCTTTGGCTTCTTGGATGAAGCGCCGCACCCGGTCGGCATCTTGCGTGTATTCGGCCGGTAAGAGCTTGAGCGCCACCCGGCGGTCGAGCCGCGTATCGAGGGCGAGGTAGACTTCACCCATCCCACCCGCGCCGAGCGGGGAGATGATTTCGTAGCGGTCGAGATGAGTACCAGGGGCAACAGTCATCGTTGGGGGCTTCCGAGTTTATTGGATAGCGGGTGCAGCATTGCCTTATTCGAGCGTCATGAGCCAGATGTCCGCTTCAGTCGTGTGCAGACTAAAATAGATCTGGCGGTTGTCGCGCGAGAGCGCGAAGACTCCGATATTATTCGGAGCGACCAAGAGGACATCGTGAACTTTTTTAGACTGACTATCCACCAAGCAGAGCTTATTCCCGAAGACAGCGAGCAACCGGCGGCTATCATTCAACCAGATGGGGAAGCGCCCGGAATCCGTGAGTTGTTCGTATTGTTTAGACTCAAGCGAGTAGAGGAAGAGACCGCTAGAGTAGACTCCTTCACGCTGCTGCATCCCGACCAGTCTCTCTCCGTTGGGAGACCACGACCATGCAGCAAACCATCTGTTTGGATCGCTCATCGGCGGCAAAGCCTGGGGTGTTTGCTCCTTCCAGGGCTTGCCGACTTCCAGGATGAAAGGAAAACCGCGTTGTGTGCTGTAAGCGAGGCGGCTGCCATCCGGAGACCAGATGACATAGTTGAGATTACCCGACACATAAGTGATTTGCTGCAATCCACTACCATCCGGATTGATGGTCCAGACTTCGTATTTCCCGCTCCGATCGGAGTAAAAAGCAATCCGTTTACCGTCTGGCGACCAGCGAGGCATGCGATCTTTATAGGTGTCGTCGGTAAGCTGGCGCAGGCCCGTCCCGTCTTTCTCCGTGATGAAAAGATCTTCCTGTTTTTCCCCCTGAGTATCGAAAACCACCCATTTACCGTCTGGCGAGAGATCGGGGCGAGTGGCTAGTTTAGATCCTTGGGTGATCCAGCTTGGTTGACCGACGATGGTCTCGGTGGCGGGGTCAAAACCGACCTGCTGCAGATTTTGTCTGATGACCGACTGCACATACGCCAGGCGCCGCCCATCACGGGAAAAGCTGATGTGCGCGCTATAAGCTGATGGCGTCGTGACTGGCTCCGGTTGGCCCAAAACTTTCCCCGATTTTTCTTCAATGGGGATACGCCAGAGATTCATGCTCCCGCCACGGTCGCTTGCAAAGTAGAGATACTTCCCATCCGGCGACCAGACCGGGTTCCAATCCAAAGCGGCATCATCAGTTACTGGCACTGATTCGCCCCCGCCAGCCGGGATCGTCCAGATGTCACGCTGTCCGCCTTTCTGGATGCCCCAATAAGCAATCCTCGATCCGTGTGGCGACCAGTGAGGTTGAACCCCATCACCTCTTAAAAGCAACCGCTTTTCCCTCGTCGCCACATTGACCACCCAAAGCTCGCTGGGAAAGGTGATTCGAGAGCTGGGATTATTAGCCCCTTCCACGCTGTAGACAATCTCCTTCCCATCTGGAGACCAAGCCGGGCTGAAACCGAAATCCGTCAGCCGCTTGACGGCCTCGCCCGTCGCGCCCATGACAAAGATGCCGCCACCGTCTCTCTCGGAACGAAAAGCGATGCGTTCGCCATCCGGGGAAAAGGCAGGCTGGGTATCAATGGCCGAAGAATCTTTGGTCAGATTGAGCGGGTTTTTCCCGACCACTCGCTGAAAATAGATATCTCCATCGCGGGCGTAAATCAGCGATTTGCCGTCGGGTGAAAGACTGGGGAAGTTTTCCGCGCCAGCTTGATCGGTCAATTGACTGAAGGCAGCATTGCGTGGTGGAGATGATGTTTCTTTAGTTCCTCCTCCGAAGCGCGCCAGCAAAAACCAGAGAGCCGTCAAGACCGCGATCCCGCCGAGAGCCAGCGCCGCTTTCGCGCCCCAACCACTCCACCACGCTTGGCGAGCCGCTTGGCTTTGGGGCACATTCACCTGCCCGCTGCTGGTCGGCGTTCCCACATTCATCGTCATCGTGCGGGCTTCGGGCGAGAGCGAGCGTTCCATCCTCGCTTCCAGCTCCAGGTCTTGTTTGAGATCTTTGAGATCAATCAGCAAATCCTTGATCCCTTGATAGCGTTCCTCGCGGTCTTTGCGCAGCGCTTTGCTCACGATGTGCTCTAGCTCGCGCCGCACGCCGGGCAAGTAATGGGAAAGCAGCATCGGCTCCGTTTTCAGAATCGCAGCGAGCACGTCGCTCGGCGTCGCGCCTTCAAACGGCGTGTGTGCGGTGAGCATTTCGTGAATCACCGCGCCCAGACTGAAAATATCCGTGCGCGCATCCACCTCCACGCCGCGCGCTTGTTCAGGCGACATATAGGCGAGCGTGCCCATGACTATGCCCGGCGCGGTTTTGCCGCCGATACTGGTCGGCGCCTCTAGATCAACGGCACCGGCTTTGCGCTCGGTCAGCTTGGCCAGCCCGAAGTCCAAGACTTTGACGATCCCATCCTTACGCACCATGATGTTTTCAGGCTTGATGTCACGATGCACAATGCCTGCCGCGTGGGCAGCTGAGAGCGCCGTCGCAACTTGAATGGCGACCTCAAGCGCCTGCTTCATCTCGATCCCGGCATTCGCCATCTCCTGCCGCAGCGTCTGGCCGTCAATAAATTCGGTGGTCATGAAATGCGTCTCGCCGATCTCGCCGATCTCGTGAATGGTGATGATGTTCGGATGATTGAGCGCCGAGGCGGCCTTGGCTTCTTGGATAAAGCGCCGCACCCGGTCGGCATCTTGCGTGTATTCGGCAGGCAACAGCTTGAGCGCGACACGGCGGTCGAGCCGCGTGTCGAGGGCGAGATAGACTTCACCCATCCCACCCGCGCCGAGCGGGGAGATGATTTCGTAGCGGTCGAGACGAGTACCAGGGGCAATAGTCATCGCTTGCGGCTCTCAGGTTTATCGGATAGCGGGCGCAGTTTATCACTGGCTTTCGGAGATTGCCATTGCTTGGAGATAAGTAGAAAGGCAAAAGCAAAAGGTAAGTAACCACTCAGCCCCGGGAGCACAGATACTTGCTGGGCCGCGTGCGTTTCCACGTTCGGCACGGCCAGGTTGATTGCAGAGTTGAAGGCCGCGACCGACAGGGAGGGGGCGGTGTTGCCGACATCCCGCAGCTTGCGCGTGACGAACTGATCCACCAGCAGCGTCGTGACTGATGCCGGGGAAGAGGCTGAGGGCCGCCCGGTGTGTAGTTGCCGAAGCGCTCGGCAGCCTCACCGGATGGCCCTCAGCTTACTCGGCCGCAGTGATGGTGTCAGGTGGCTGTCATTGGCGAATGAAGACGTAGGCCGAGCCTTGATTGGTGTTGGCGCCAATGTCGTTCCCGGGCGCTCCCACAAGGTATGTACTGGTCGTCCCCGAGTAGATGGCCACCGAGGTGCCGAAATAGTCATTAGCCGCCCCGGCGCCTGCGGTCAGCTTCACCGGCGC
>Ga0070694_100001717_pt1 | contig 12909 bp, 10 predicted proteins | sample KBSK1251metaG_FD_65470 | JGI IMG/M metagenome (GOLD analysis project Ga0070694, IMG submission 65470) | Corn, switchgrass and miscanthus rhizosphere microbial communities from Kellogg Biological Station, Michigan, USA - KBS K1-25-1 metaG | ecosystem: Host-associated > Plants > Roots >... | reverse complement strand
GAACTGGACCGGATGGGGCGCCACCACCTTCTACGGCGAGTGGGGCCGGTTCGACGACGGCACGGTCGGGCTCCTGGCCAGCGTGGCCTATCCGGGGCTCGGGCCGGCGGCCGGCGGCGGCTTCCTGGGCGCCAACCCGCTGGTGCTCGACAGCCAGGTGACGTGGTGGGGCGCCGGCGCGGTGCAGAAGATCGACGCCGCCGCCATGGACCTCTATATCGCCTACCGCCAGTACCAGGCCGACGCGACCATCAGCGGCGGTCCCGCCAACCAGATCCCCGGCGGCCTCAACGACATCTGGTTCATCCAGGCCGGTGCCCGCATCCAGTTCTGAGGGCGGCTCGGACTGAGACCCGGGTCGTGTCCATCGTCGCGCGCTGGGACAGCGCCGCACCGACCGGACGGAACCGATGGGCGAAGCCTTGCCTCGGCGATTGCGGCCGGCTCACGACCGCCCACGAGACGATCGCGGCAGGGGCAGGAGTCGGGACAGCCGCGCGTGTAGTGTGCGCGGCGCTCCGGGGTGCAATGGCACGGCTTGCCGTTGATGCCGATGTGGGGCTCGTTGTCGTTCGCTGGCGGATCGCGCAAGGCCAGGTAGGCGTCGACTGCGTCCTCCCGTGGGTCATTCATGCCGGCGCCTCCGTCGCCAAGGTCGGCGATGACGCCTTCCTTTGAGGCTGTCTTGGCGGCGTGCGCAGCGTCGGCGAGCTGCAACCGGGGGCGCGGCACCAAAGCGGGCATGTTCACCCGCTCCAGCTTCGTGCCGCCCGTGTGCTCGCCCAATGGTCGCGAGACGATCTGGCGCGTGCGTCCGGCACGGCCCGCGAGACCATCCAGAACTTCGAGATGCGGGGGTCCGATCCCAAGCGATCGACGCTGCTCGCGTGGCGCAACGCGCTGCAGAGGCCGGTGTGGTGTTCGTCGACGAGGACGAGCACGGCGGGCCGGGCGTCAGGCTGCGGAAGACGAAGCGATGACGCGCCGAGGATACCGGCGGGCGGCCAATCAGGCTGCCGGGTGGATGCCGTCATCGGGACAGGCCCCGAGTGCGCTGCAGGCCGAGCTGCCATGAGACACCCATGCCGCGGACGATGCCGGTCACCTCGCGGCCGCGGAACCGCTCCAGGAGTTGGCGCCAGGGGACCAGCGTGAACTGGCGCTCGTCGGCGACGACGGCGAACCTGCCGCCGGTCAACGCGACGGAACCGCGGTAGATGCCCCTGACGGTGGCGCCGTCGCGGGCCGGAACATAGGTCAGACGCTCGACGCTTCGGGCGGCGAGGCGCTCGCCGGCGCGGTCGATCTCGCGGCGCTGCAGGGTTGCCAGGAGGTCGGGCTGGTACCGGACACTGCCGTCCTGGAGCCGATAGGCCAGGCTGCGTGCGATCAGGGTCTCCTGGCGCCGCTCCAGGGCTTTCTCGACCTTGTGGCCGAAGCCCATGGGCGTGGTCTCGACCCGATGCCTGGCGATCTCGGCATGCTGGCTCGGGTCATAGAACCCGTGGTTGCGGGCGGCCAGCGCTGCGATGGTCTTGTCGACCGACCGCGCCGAGGGCTCCTTGCCGACGGTGAGAATGGCCCCGATCCGGGCGTCGTCCGATACCAGCACCGCATCCAGCTCGACGTAGTGCACGCGGCCGTCGACGCCGTCGATGACGAGGTGGACCTTGTCCGCCAGGCCGTCGCCGGCAAGGCCTTTGCCCCTCAGATGGCCGGTTACAGGAGATCGCGGCAGGTCCCTGTGGATCGTGAAGTGCGACACCGATCGCTCGGCAGCCTCCTCGCCCAGCGCCCTCTGCATGATGCCGATGGTGTCGATGCGCTGGCCCAGGTGCTTGAGCGCCCACTCGAGCCTGGGCGACAGCTCCCACACGCCAGGTTCGACCGGGTCGGCCAACTCCATGGCCTCCAGCTTCCGCAGGCGGGCGATGAGCAGGTGGCGGTTGGCGCGGACGAGATAGCTCTGACCCGGGCTGATGCGCAGGTCCACCCGGCCGTCCTCGGGTTCGGCCAGGAGCGTGCGGTCGAGACGCGTGAAGCGGTCGTGGTCGACCTCCCGCCCCAGCTTCTGCTGCACCTCCAGCTCGGTCTGCCGCCCGAGCTGGCGGGTGACGAGATCGCTCGCCCGAGCCCGGATGCCGTGGGCGATGTAGTCGCCGGCAATGTAAAGGATCTTGCCCTGGTCGGTGACGCCGCGGGCAACGATATGGGTGTGCGGCTGCCCGGTGTTGAAATGGTCCACCACCAGCCAATCGAGCGCCGTGTCGAGGTCCTGCTCGATCTGCCGCATCAGCTGGCGCGTAAACGGCTTGAGCTCCCCGAGCGCGACGCCATCCTCGGCGGCAACGATGAACCGGAACTGGTGCCGGTCCTCCAGACCGCGCTCAATGAAGGCCCTGGTGTCGGCGCGGTCGTCCTCGTGCTGGCCGTCGGTGGTGACGCCCTCGCGCTGCAGGTAACGCAGGTGGGCGGCGATGGCCTAACTCTCGACGCCCTTCAGCCTCACAACGCGCGCCTTGACGATGACGCGCCGGGCCCGGTAGCGCATGCCGCCGCCGGTCCAAGGCTCGCCGGACGCGGACTCCCAGCCGCCGTGGCCTTCGAGGGCAGCTGCCGCCTCACGTCCCCGGCCGCGTGCATTGAAGCGGCCGGACGCTTGCGCTCGCCCGCCGACCGGAAGACGCGGCGGGGGTCGCCGCCCTGCTCGGCGACAGCGCGCAGGACCTCGGCGACGAATGTCCGCGGCCGGTTTCGGGGTTGACCGCGCGGCTTTCCGAGCAGAGCTTCGAATTCGTTTGGCTCATCTTTCGACATGGCCATCGAAATGGAGTATTGCCGATGAAATGCAAGGGTGCGCAGAGTTTCTCAATTATAGTACCTTGAGGGACAACCTAATTTTTAGCGCATGGAGTCGGTTTAGCGTCAATCGTGGCGTCTCTCACATCTCTCATATCTGAAAAAAGCCACGTGCAGACAATAGCTTACCTATCATTCGCGCGAAACGCGAGTTTCGCTTTATCTTGCTGTCAAACTCCCTGTCCAAAAACCTTCCCGCAACTTCCAGGAAGTTCACAGATCTTCACGCCATAAAAAATCTCATAACCAGTGTCTCAATTCATCTCGTAACGTCTCCACATTCATTGCATGGCCATTTTTCGATCACATATTTGAGCGTTAATAATCGGGCAATCATAGTGTCGCAAGAGATGCGCCATGCCCGTTCCACGAAGTCTGTACTTGGCGGTCGGGGCGGCAGCGGCCCCTGCCAGCCTGTGCGCGGGCGCAATGGTGCCCGTCGCGGGTGTGCTGGCCGGAACCATCGCGGTCGGTCTCGTGCTGCTGGTGACCGCGGCCGGCGCCCTCCTTGCTGCCGATTGGCGGACGGAGGCCGAGAGCCGGCAGGCCTGGGCTGAAGTCGCACCCCGATGGGCTGAATGGAAGGCCGGCGTCCGGCGGCAGTCGGCGGATATCGACACACGATACCTGGCGGCCTCCGAGAAAGAGGCCCTGCGCCGGGTGTTTTGCGTCCACCGTGTTCTGCCGTCGCAGGCCGTGGCCGTCATGGAGCTGCCGGCCGCAGGCTCGGCTTCGCAGCCGGCGCTCACTCAGTTGCTTTGCACAAGGATGGCTCGGGAATGCTCGCAGCGGAGCGCGTCCGACAGAGGAAGCGATGCCGGCGCATCGGTCAGGGACGACCTGGCCGGCCGCACCACGTTCGAGCGATCGAGGGCAGCCAAGAGCCAGAGGGTCGCAGCTGGCGGAGGGGCAGCCCGCAGCACCTGCGTCGCAGGCGGTACTGCGGTACGGCTTGCGGTGAACGCCGGTCCGTGCTGGCAGGGTTCTGGCCGGGCTGAGGCAACGCCGAGCCATGGGGCGGAAGTTGTCGTCCTTGCCAGTCGCCGCGACGCGCAGCACGCGCGGCCTGCGGACGCAGTCACGGTTGTTGCCGCGGACACCCGGCCGCCCAGCTGTCGTGGGCCGCCGTCACCCGGACGGCAGCGGTCGGCGCGCAGCGCAACAACGATGGCTGGATGCGCAGCACCTCCGCCGAGAAGGTTGCCGGATGGCGATCTCGTGGTGCGCGACAACCTCGGGCAACCTGTGCCGATCTGCGCAGCGGAAGTGGCCGTCATCGAGACGTATCTCGGCGACGCCCTGGAGGAGCTGTTCGCCTCGTCGAAGGCGAACTCGGAGCCTGAGCGAGCCTGAAGGTCCAAGTCCCCTCGTCGGCCTGGTCATGACAGATCGGCTTGCGCCTTGGCGCGGGCGAGAGCGTTGGCCAGGCTCTCCTCGATGGTCCAGCGAGGTCCACCACGCCTGAGCTGGTCGAGCGCATTGGTAACAGCGGCGAGGAGGTCGGGGGTATTGGCCGAGCAGATCTCCTCGGAATGCCAGTCGCCGCTGAACGGCTCGCCGATGGCCTCGAAGGGCGCGGCGCCGGCCCTCTTGCGGATCTCCTCGGCGAAGAATTCCGCGAGCTCTGCGCTGGGCGCGCTGATGTTGATCGCGTAGCGCTGGCTCTGGACGAAGCGGACGCGATAGATGTTGAAGGCGGTCATGCGGTCCTCCTTCCGCGTTTGGCGTTGCGGCGGTGGCTCGGGCCTGCCCAGGGGCATTCAGCCTGATGTCGCTCTGTGCCTGGCGGGTCCCACGCCAGGCACAGAGCAGGCGGCGACCTCAGCACGGCTCGGCTGGGGACTGCGGATTGGCGGCCCAACGGCGGACGTGAGCCTCGGCGCCGGTGTGCTGCTCGCGCAGCCGATAGGAGATGCCCCGCTCGCCGAGGCGCTTGAGGAAGCTCGGCATGTCGCAATCCTCCTCCAGCGCGATCGTGTCGCCGCTCCCGTAGCTGCAGGAGGAGAAATCCGCGGGCGACAGACCGGCATCGGCCAGGTCGCCGCAGCTCACGATGAGCCAGCGGTGGCCGGGGTCCTGCAGGTAGGTGAACGTGCGCGGCACCAGCGCCTCGGCCGGTACGAGGCGCACATTGTCGCGGGGGTGGGCTGTCAGCCAGGATCGCGCGTCCGCCTCCGTGTCGGCAAGGTGGATGAGACTGGGCATGCCGAGATCGTCATTAAGCAGGGCGACCTGGCCGGGCCGCGGCTTATCGACAATGGCGAAGGAGAGCGGGGAGGTGACGGCGAAGACACGATACGCCTTGACGACGGTCACGTCGTCGGTGCCGAAGTTGCCGACATGCAGGGTGAAGGAGGCGGGCAGGGCCTGCTTCGGCGGCGCCTTCCGCACGAGGCGCCCCGTGCCGTTGCTGGACCTCCATGCGGCGTGCTTGCGGCGGTGGCGCTGCGACGGCTCCACGGCGCCGTCGGAGAAGCGGACGAGCGCGCCGAGCGGGCACTCGTCATAGAGTTGCTGAGCGGAAAGTGGCGTATGGAACATGGGAGATCTCCTTGGGACGCGACGGCGAGCGCGGGAGCCTCTCTCCTCCGGCCCGACCGTCACCGGCCCCTGCCCCATCTCTCGCTCTCCGGGCTTCACGGGCGAGAGCGTCCGGCGCCTCGCGACTAGCGGCGTCCGATGGTTGGGATTCACGGCGTTGGCTCAAGCTGGTGGCCACGGGTGGCCGCTCGCAAGGCTACTGACCGTCTCGGCGATCAGATGACCCAAGCTCGGCACGCTTGTGAGAAAGCGCGTGTACTCCGAGGCTTTCCGGATGGGAGACCAGATGACGACGCCGCTAGTCGGGAAGCGCCAGACAAAAGGCGCGACGGTCCCTTGAGCCGGGAGGGCTCCTGGCCTTCGAGGGGCGCGCCGGGGCATCTTCTGCCCTTCCCGTGCTGCTACACTCCCCCGGCCCTTCTCTGGCTCTGCCCGGTTGGTCAGCCACCGCACGGACACGCTCCTACACACAGGCGGGTTTCTTCTTCCGGCCTGCTCTGCCCGCCGCCGGGCAGCCTGCGCCGCATTGCCGGCCACGGCGAACGGGGAAAAGCGGCGCTTAAGCGCCGCCCGCCTTGCGGCAGTCGAACAGCGGGATGCCCATCGCCTTGGCCTTGTCGGCGAGGTTGTCGGTGACGCCGGAACCCGGGAATACGACGACGCCGATCGGCAGCGCTTCCAGGAGCTGGTCGTTGCGCTTGAACGGTGCCGCTTTCTGGTGGCGTGTCCAGTCCGGCTTGAACACGACTGGGAGACCTTGCGCGCGTCGGCCCAGCAGGCGGCGATCTTCTCGGCGCCACGCGGCGTACCTCCGTGGAGGAGCACCATCTCCGCGTGCTTGGCCATCACCTTGTCGAGGACGGCCCAGATGCGTTGGTGATCATTGCAGTCCACACCACCTGCGAAGGCGATCCTGGTTCCCTTCGGCAGAAGGACCTGGGCGTCCGCACGGCGGCGCGCATTGAGAAAATCGCGGCTGTCGATCATCGCGGCCGTCATCGTTGCCCGGTTCACCATCGAGCCTGTGTACGGCCGCCATGCCTGGCCGGTATGAAGCGCATACAGCTCTGCAGCGGCATCCCGCAGGAACTCGAAGCTGTTGCGGCGCTCGATCAGGGTCAGCCCTTGCGCGACCAGACGCTCCAGCTCCACCGATCTCACCTCTGAGCCATCCTGCTCGCGCTGGCCGGATCGCTGGGCGCTCTCGTTGGCATCGAGGTCACGCTCGATCCGGTCGATGCGGCGGTGGAACACGTTCACGAGCGACCACAGCACCGCGTGCAGGTCTGGTTCCAGACGCGTATCGGACAGCGTCGCAACCAGCGCATCGAACATATCGGCGAGGGCGCCTTGCAGCCTGGCCGGCTCGGGCAGCGGACGCGGATCGGCCTCATCGTCGTAGGGCCGATGGGCATAGAGCGCGAGCTCGTCGAGAAGATGGGCGGTCGGGGACACATTCCGGGCGACCTCGGCATCGTCGGTGTAGCGGTCGAGTGTCATAGGATCTGCTCCTCGTATAGCGAGGCCGCGCCCATGCGCGGCCTTCTGGCGATCGAAAAGCCGGGAGCGGCTGAGCCCCGCACCCAAGGGCGAAGCCCGCAGGGCCGGAGCGCAGCGGAGGACGGCGAGCACGGCTTTCTTGGCTCGCGCGAGGAATGGCGGCACCGCAAGCGGCGCAGCCGCGCCGGGGTGGCGCCAGGGGAAGAAAGCCGCGCGCAGCCGTTGCGGGGCTCAGCCGCTTCCGGCACCATCGCCATCCTGAAGGCCGGGCGCGGCCGACGGCGAGGACGGACCCGACACGGACGCGCGCTGACGCGGCTGAGGGCCCGGACGCCGGTTCACGACCAGGAATCGCACCACGTCCTCGGGTGCGAGCTGCGCACGCAGGGACGCCGCGAGTGCCTCGCAGCCGAGCGTGGTGAGGTCGGTATTGAAGTCGTCCCACTGCGGCGTGAGCACCAGGGCCTCGATGCCGTCGGCGTGGGCACGCGCGCCCAGCATCTCGGCCGCGCGGCGTCCCACCCGGTCACTGTCGCGGGCGATGTAGAGCCTCCGCAGCCCGGAGGGCGGGATGAACCCTGCCAAGTGTGTTGCCGACAGTGCGGCAACGACGGGCAGTGCCGGCAGGACGACGCGGAGTGACAGCATCGTTTCCAGCCCCTCGCCGGCCGCCAATACGTCGCTTCCGTTGCCGAGACGAACCCCGTGGTCGAGGAGACGGCCCATCGACCGCCGCGGGGTCGCGAGCGGGGCCTTGCCCGAGCCGTCGTGGGCGAGCCAGGTGCGGAGCACGCCGGTGACGACGCCTTCGCGATCTGTGACGGCGGCCAGCAGCGCCGGCCAGGTCTCGCGCGGCGCGCCCTCGTGGGCGCGGTAGAAGCAGGTGGGATGGAAACGCAGCGCGGGCAGATCGCCCGACACCGCGATGCCGCGGTGGCGCAGGTAGACGGCCGCGAGCGTGCCCGGGATCGGCCTGGCCGAGGCGAACAGCCGCCGCGCCGCCTCGGGCGACCCGGTCGGGACCGGCGATCGTGCTGGCGCGGAACCTTGGTACTCCCGCTCCGGCAGGCTCAGGAAGCGGCGCGCCTCGTCCAGCACGTCGCGGAAGGTGTGGAGCCGGCGGGCGCGGGCGATCAGGTCGAGGAGGTCGCCACCTTCAGCGGTCGCGAAATCGACCCAGCGCCCGCAAGCGCCCTTGCCGCTGTCCGGCCCGGTGAGCCGGACCATCAGGCTGCGGCCGGGCGTGTTGTCGATGTCGCCGACGCGCCAGGTACCGCCTTCGCGGCGGCCGTTGGAGAGGTACTCGCGGCACACGGCCTCGGCATTCTGCGCGAGGCGACGTGCGATGTCTGCTGCGGGCCCCATGTCACGCGCCCTCCCGCTCCGCGATGCGCTGCAGCGAGTAGCGCTCCAGGACCTTGGCCAGCACCTTGATGCCGCGCTCGTCCGTGGGCACGAACATCCTGAGCTTCCAGGCGATGATCTCGTGGAACAGGCCGTACACCGTCAGCCGGTCGCGGATGGCATCGGTGAAACCGACGAGCTCGATGCGATGCGCATGCATCACACCGGCGCGGCGGAGCTGCATCCCGTCGGCGAGATGGAGGACCATGCGCCCGCCCAGCAAGCCCGCCAACGCGTCCTCGGACGATAGCTCCGGCACCGTCGCGCAAGCCGCCGCGACCCAGGCCGGGGACACCTGGCGACCGATGACGCGCTCGCCCCCGGATGCTGGCCCTTGGCCCGCTCCGGGGCAGGCTCTGTTGGTCTGCAGGCGATACACCCGGCCGCCGTCGTGGGGCAGTTGGCGCCAGATCGGCAGCAGCAGGCCGGTGACGACATGCAGCGTGCTCTCCCGGAACTCGGGGAGCTGGGCCAGCTCCGACTCCCAGGCGACTGTGAACGCTTCAGGCTCGGTCGGCCGCCACGCGGTCGCCGCCAGCGCATCGACGGCGATCGACGGACGCTCCAGAGGCCGAACGAGTCGGACCCGGCGCTCCACGCTGCCGTCGTCGAGCATGAGGCTGGGCGCCGGGATCTGCACGGCCGCACGGTGCGACTTGCTGTTGAGGAGCAGCCGGCAGCTCCGCTTGGCGCCTTGCTCCAGGGCGTCCGCGAGCGGCAGCGGCTCGTTGCGGTCGCGCCGGGCGATGGTGAACACCTGCGTCGCAGCACCGGTGCCGGGATGGGTGTAGTTGTGCGCCGTTCGACGATCCTGAGCGACGCCGCCGTGATGGTCTCGACGCCGACATCGTAGGTGCCGGACGCGATGGCTCCCTCGATCTTCGCCTCCAGCAGCGCTTCGAACGCCGCGAACAGGGCGTTCTGGAGATCGATGGTGAGCGCCAGCAGCCGGTTGAGGAACTGGCTGATCGGCGGCAGCTCCTCCTTGAGCGTGCCGTCGCGGTCGGTGAGCGCGAGGCCGGTCGCGTCCTGGAACCGCTGGAGCGAACAGCCGTCGACCTTGCCCGAGTAGAGCAGCACGTAGAGCTGGCGCAGCGCGGCGCGCGCGTAGACGCTCTCCAGGTTGTCCTCGGGCCGGAACAGCCCCTGTCCTCCCGTCTGCCGCTGCCCCTTGGTGATGGCGCCCAGGCTGTCGAGGCGCCGGGCGATGGTGGACAGGAACCGCTTCTCCGCCTTGACGTCGGTGGCGATCGGCCGGAACAGCGGCGGCTGCGCCTGGTTGGTGCGGTTGGTCCGCCCCAGGCCCTGGATGGCGGTGTCGGCCTTCCAGCCGGGCTCCAGCAGATAGTGCACGCGCAGGCGCCGGTTCCGCGCGCCGAGGTCAGCGTGGTAGCTGCGGCCCGTGCCGCCGGCGTCGCTGAACACCAGGATGCGCTTCTCGTCGTCCTGGAACGCCTGCGTCTCGGCAAGATTGGCCGACCCTGCCCGGCTCTCGACAGCAAGGCGCCTGTCGCCGGCGCTGTCCACCTTGGCGACGATGCGCCGCGACCGTCCCGTGACCTCGGCGACCTGTTCGCTGCCGAAGTGCTGCACGATCTGGTCGAGCGCGCCCGGCACTGGGTCCAGAGTCGCCAGGTGTTCGATGAGCCGGTCGCGGCGCTCCACGGCCTCGCGGCATTGCACGGGCTGGCCGTCGCGCAGGACCGGCCGCGAGGCCAGGTTGCCGTCGCTATCGGTGTACTCCTCGAAGAGCTGCGTCGGGAAGGAATGGGCAAGGTAGTCCATGACGTACTCTCGAGGAGTAGCGTCTACGGAGAGATCGCTCCATTCCTCGGCCGGGATGTCGGCGAGTCGCCGCTCCATCAGCGCCTCGCCGGTGGAAACGAGCTGGACCACGGCAGCGTGACCCGCCTCCATATCACGCTCGATGCACTTGATGAGCGTGGACGTCTTCATCGCTGAGATCAGGTGGCTGAAGAAGCGCTGCTTCGCGCTCTCGAACGCCGAGCGCGCGACCGCCTTGGCCTGGGCGTTGAGGGTGCGCGAGCCGCCCTCGCGGGCAGCGCCGGTGACGTTGGTGACCTCGAGTGCCGCGGTCAGGTTGTTGTGGATGACCTCTAATCGCGAGGTCGCGATAATGCGAAGGAGTCTTCGTTCACAGGTTTTTTTGCGCATCGGCGCGGTCCTTGCTGCAGATTATTATCTCGATTGCGAGCCTCGACGGCCTTCCAACCGTCTGAGGAGACATCATGTTGAAGTCGCACGACGAGCTGATCGCCGAGCTCTCGAAATCGCTCACGGAGCAGAACTACAATCCGGTGGTCGTGGCCAACCATCGGCTCTACGCCCGCGCCTTTCTGGACTATCTGGCTGCGCGCGACATGCCCGTGGCGACGGTAACGCCGTCGCAGATCGAGCAGTATATTTGCCATGCGGTTCAGCGCTTTCGTCTGCGCTATGGCCGATCTCCCAGCCCGCGCTGGCATAGGCTCCCACACACGGCGATCTGCAAGTTACTTCGGCTGGCCCAAGGTACATGGCCGCCCGCCGCCGAAATCGATCCGGATGCGGCATTCCGGCATGCGATCTACCACGAATACGAGGCTTGGCTGCGCGACGAACGCGGTCTGGCGGATGCAACCATCGATGCGCTTCTGCGGGAGGCGAGGCGCTTTCTGGAATCGCAATCCGGTCGCGGCGGGGCCGACGGTCTCCGGGCATTGAGCGTCCGGGACATCGATCTCTACATGGACATGCGCGCCCGTGGACTGCGCCGAATATCGCTCGCGAAGGTTGCCGCCTGGCTCCGTTCGCTGCTGCGCCATCTCCATCGGACAGGGCGAATTCCGACCGATCTGACCCCACACGTCATTGGCCCGATGCTCTATGTCTATGAAGACATTCCCTCGACCTTGGACGGCAGCCAGATCGCCATGGTGTTGGCGGTCACCAGGAAGGACAGATCGCCGAGGGGGCTGCGCGATTACGCGATTTTGCAGCTGCTCGCCACCTATGGGCTGCGCCAAGGCGAAATCTGCAAACTCCGGCTCGACGACGTCGACTGGCGCGCGGAATCCCTGCGCATCCGTCATACCAAGACCAGCGCCTGCTCTTGCATGCCGCTGCTGACGCCGATCGGGGAGGCGCTGCTCGACTATCTGCGCCTCGGGCGCCCGCGGGTCGACAGACGGGAAGTCTTCATCCGGTCCTTCGCCCCTTATACATGCATGAAGAACCTGTATGGCATGGTGCAGCGGCGGCTGTCGGCCGCGGGCGTCACCCCGCCGGGGAAACGCGGACCGCATGTCTTCCGCCACGCGCGCGCGGTCGAGCTGCTGCGCGCGTCGGTTCCGCAAAAGATCATAGGCGACGTGCTCGGGCATCGATCAACCGCGTCCACGAACGCCTATCTCAAGCTGGCCATCGAGGATCTTCGGACAGTGGCGCTCGACGTGCCCGGATCGGCGGTGCTGTCATGAGCACCTGGCATGCCCCCGAGCGCGCAATTGTCGCTGACTTTCTGCAAGCCTTCCGGTTTGGGCAGAGCAGCTGCCGCACTTATCGCTGGATCCTTCGCAGCTTCGAGGATGTTGCCCGCCGACACCCGGCGCTCGACCGCCGGATGCTCGAGGCGTGGCTGAAGGAAATGGTAACGCGTTGGCGCTTGCCGACGCTGTTGAACCAGGTCTGCATCGTTGATCGCTTCCTCGACTATCTGCTTGAGATGGGGCTGATCGCCAACAACCCCGTCGCGGAGCTCCGCAGGCGGCACAACGTCAAACAAAACAAGCCAATCTGGCGGGCTCTCGCTTCCCCCACGCCCGACGAGGCCGTGGCAAGGCTACACCGGCCTGCGCCCTTCGACAGCGTCTTGGGCGGCTTCATGCGCGACCATGTCGCGCTGATGCGCAGCCGCGGATACCAATACGAAGCGCAGGCTCACTGGTTGCTGCGGTTCGACCGGTTCTTACAAGCTCATCCGGAACTGGCTGGTGAGCCACTTGAGACGATGCTGACGCACTGGGCGGCTGCCAAGCCCACCCGCAATCATGCCGCAGAATGCCAGAAGCTGGGGCGCATCCTGACCAAGGCGCGGTACCGCCTCGATCCAAGCATCCCGCCGAAACGCTTCAATCCGCGGCCGCAGCGGGAGGTGGCGCGGCAGCATCGACGGCCGCACATCTTCAGCCCGGCCGACATCCGGCGGATGCTTGATGTTGCCCGCTCCTATCCGTCGCCGCATGCTCCGCTGCGGCCGTTCAGTCTCTACACCATGGTGCTTCTGGCCTATTGCAGCGGGCTGCGACGTGGCGAGCTCGCCCGGCTCGATCTGGGTGATGTCGACCTTCAATCGGCCACGATCACGGTCCGGGAAACGAAGTTCTACAAGACCAGGATCCTGCCGCTATCCGACAGCGTCATGGCCGAGCTGCGCGCCTATCTCGATGCGAGGCGGCGCGCCGGCGCCCCGCAAGACCCGCAGTCGGGGCTGTTCTGGCAGGACCACTTCAACGATCGTTACGCCCCGGTGGTGGTCTCAACGATGATCACCAACGTCATGCGCCGCGCCGGGTTCAAACCGCCTTCCGGGCGGACGGGGCCGCG
>Ga0070694_100001714_pt1 | contig 12920 bp, 9 predicted proteins | sample KBSK1251metaG_FD_65470 | JGI IMG/M metagenome (GOLD analysis project Ga0070694, IMG submission 65470) | Corn, switchgrass and miscanthus rhizosphere microbial communities from Kellogg Biological Station, Michigan, USA - KBS K1-25-1 metaG | ecosystem: Host-associated > Plants > Roots >... | reverse complement strand
CTCGCCCATCACGTGGTGGAAGAGGACGTAGCCGGTGCCGGGCGTCGACGGGCTCGCCATCGCCCCGATGATCGCGTCGGTGGCGAGCGTGGCCTTGAGCTCGCCGGATTCGAACCAGCGGTCGAGGATGGCCCGCGCGGGCCCCGCGAGCAGCTCGACCGCCTCCGGGGCACGGTCGCCCAGGCGGCCGAACGCGCGACCGAGGCCCAGGAGCCGCAGCAGATCGCGCGGACCCGGGCGCAGCAGGTCGGGCGGGGTCATGGCGAGGGTGGGCTCGACGAAGGCGGCGACCCGCTCGAGCATCGCCTCGTACTCCGGATAGCGGGCCGCGTCGCGCGCACTGAACTTGGCGATCTCGCGGCGGGTCCACTCCGCGTCGGGGCCGAGGGTGAGCGAGCGCCCGTCGGGCAGCGGGGTGAAGGACGACGGGTTTCGCGCCAGCACCTCGAAGCCGTACTCGCCGAGGCGCAGGTCCCGGACGATCTCCTTCCGGAAGAGGCTCGCGACGTAGGCCGCGGTGGAAACCTTGTAGCCCGGGAAGATCTCCTCGGTGACGCAGGCCCCGCCCACCAGCGGCCGGCGCTCGAGGACCAGCACGCGGCGCCCCGCGCGCGCCAGGTAGCAGGCGGCCACCAGCCCGTTGTGGCCGGCCCCCACCACGATGACGTCGTACCGGCCCCGCACCCCCGCGCGCGCCATGATCGGATTATCCATGCTCCGGTCTCGGGCGCCCCGCGTGGCGTGGCCGTGTTCCCGCGGCCGCGGGCCTGACCTTCGCGCGGCCCGGCGCGGGGCTACTTGACGACGCGGTCGGCGCGGGCCACCAGAGGCGCCGGGATCTTGAGGCCGAGGCTGGCCGCGGTCTTGAGATTGACCGCGAGCTCGAAGCGGGTGGGCCGCTCCACCGGGAGCGAGGCCGGATTGGCGCCCTTGAGGATCTTGTCCACGTAGACCGCGACCCGGCCGTTGACGTCGGCCAGGCTCGGGCCGTAGGACATGAGCCCGCCCGCCTCCACGATCTCCTTCCACTCGTACATGGCGGGCACCCGGTGTCGCGCCGCGAGATGCACGATCCGGTCCCGATGGCTCCCCAGCACCGGATCCGCGGCGACCACCAGGGCCTGCCAGCCGCCCCGGGTGATGACCGCGAAGGCGTCGGGGTACTGCTCGGGCAGGCGGGCGTCCGCCACGTGGATCTCGATCGAGATCGCGCGCGCGGCGGTCTCCATCTCCTTCACCTCGGTCCCGCTGCTCGGGTTGCGGAGGTTGGCCAGGATCGCGACCCGCCGCAGGCCCGGCACGCACTCGCGGAGCATCTCCAGGCGCTTGCCGGCCAGCTCGGGCACGTAGGTGGTGAGCCCGGTCACGTTGCCGTCCGGGCGGGCGAGGCTCGCCACGAACAGACCCGCCACCGGATCGGTCCCGCTCACCATCACGATCGGAATCGTGGAGGTCGCGTTCTCGGCGGCCCGGATCGCGGGCGAGGACACCGCGATGATCAGCTCCACCCCGGAGCGGACCAGATCGGCCGCCAGGTCGGGCAGCCGCTCGAAGTCCTCGTTGGCCGATCGGATCACGAACTGGACGTCGCGCCCCTCCACGTAGCCCAGCTCGCGCAGCTTCTGGCGCATGTCGGGCATGATGCCGCGAGGCGATACCGCCGACGGGGTGAGGAAACCGATCCGCCGGACCCGGGCGGACAGGACGGCCGACGGGGACGGCGCGGGGGACTGGGCGAAGGCGGCGCGGCGCGCCAGCGCCATCCCCGTCGCCAGGCTCGCGACGAACGCTCGCCGGTCCGTCCCGTGCCCAGTCATTAGAGTTATCCGCCTCCCCGTCGTAGAATAGCCGGAACCGCGACCCCGTCAACCGTCACGGGGGCCACCATGGGACGAGCCCGGATCTTGGTGATCGACGACGAGCGCGCCGTCCGCGAGCTGATCTCGGACGCGCTCAAGATCGAAGGTCACGACGTGCACACCGCGGAGAACGGCAAGGAAGGTCTCGACCTCATCGGCCGCAACCGCTTCGACCTGGTGTTCTGCGATCTGCGGATGCCCGAGATGGACGGCCAGGCCCTCTACGAGGAGGTCCAGCGCGACTATCCTCAGGTGCTCAAGCGCATCGTCTTCGTGACCGCCCAGGCGAACTCGGCGGACTACGGCCCGTTCCTGCGCACCACCGGGATCCCGGTCATCGAGAAGCCCTTCACCCTGAGCCAGCTCCGCCAGATGGTCGGCAAGATCGTGGGGCCGATGCGCTAGGCAATCGGAGGGGGCCCCCCTCCGAGGAGGCTAGGCTCCGAGTCCCTTCAGGAAGTCCTTGTTGGTGGCGGTGAGCTTGAGGCGGCCCAGCAGGGCCTCCATCGCCTCCTGCGGCTTGGTGCCGGACAGGGCCCGCCGCAGCAGATGGATCTTCTTCATCTCCTCCTCGGAGAACAGCAGCTCCTCCCGGCGGGTGCCCGAGCGCATGAGGTCGAACGAGGGGAAGATCCGCCGGTCGGCGAGCTCCCGCGAGAGGTAGAGCTCCATGTTGCCGGTGCCCTTGAACTCCTCGAAGATGATCTGGTCCATCCGCGAGCCGGTGTCCACCAGCACCGTGCCGATGATGGTGAGCGAGCCCCCCTCCTCGAGCTTGCGCGCGGCCCCGAAGAAGGCGCGCGGCATCTGGAAGGCCCGGCTGTCGATGCCGCCCGACATGGTCCGCCCGCGCGAGGAGAGCTCGTTGTTGTAGGCGCGGGTCATGCGGGTGAGCGAGTCGAAGAGGATCAGCACGTCCCGCTTCTCCTCGACCATCCGCTTCGCCCGGTCGAGCACCTGCTCGGTGACCTCGATGTGGCGGCGGTAGGGATTGTCGTTGCTCGAGGCCACGATCTCGGACTGCTTGCCGATCTGCATCTTGAAGTCGGTGACCTCCTCGGGCCGCTCGTCGACCAGCAGCACGATGACCGCCACCTCGGGGTGGTTGGCGAGGACCGCCTTCGCGATCTGCTGCAGCAGGATCGTCTTGCCGGTCCGCGGCGGGGCCACGATGAGCCCGCGCTGGCCCCGTCCGATGGGCGCGATCATGTCGAGCGCGCGCATGGACAGCTGGTCCGGCGTGGTCTCGAGCTTGAGCTTCTCGTACGGCTGGACCGCGGTGAGGCCTTCGAAGAGCGACGGGGTGGAAGGACGCGAGGGGGGGCGGGGGGGCATCGGCCCGCGCGGCCCTTGGTTCTGACCCTGACCCTGGCCTTGCCCCTGCCCCTGCGGCGGTCGATTACCGGAATGCCGGCGGCGGTGAGACCGCCTACTCAATTGACACGCTCATGGCGCACGAACCCTTTCGCTCGAGACATTAGAGGACAATCGCCGCGCCCGTCAACCAGCGTCAGAGGGAGCGGGCGGCCGGGGGGGCGGCCACACCACCCGGGTTGCTCACATGGTACAACGGCTGCGCCCGCAACCGCGAGCGCCGCGTGTGGCATGATGTGGCCCTCGAGTCGACCAGCGATGACGCCCCGATCGGACGTGGTGGGCAGCCTGCTCCGCCCCGAGGCCCTGCGCCGGGCCCGGCAGGGCGCCCGCGAGGGACGGGTGACCCCCGAGGCCCTGCGCGAGGCCGAGGACCGCGCGATCCTCGAGGCCATCGCGCTCCAGGAAGGGGCGGGCCTCGACGTGATCACCGACGGCGAGCTGCGGCGCTCGTCCTGGGTCATCACGATCCCCCTCCGGGAGGACGCGGCCGCGCGGGCGCCGCTGTCCGGCTTCGAGTTCCTCCCCGCCGATCCGGGCTGGTGGTCGCTCTGGAAGGAGCCGGACGGCCGCCGGGCCCGGGTGTGGACGAGCCCGACCCGGCCGTTCATCACCCGCCCGATCGGGGTCGCGCGCGACGTGGTCAGCGACGAGTACGCCTTCCTCAAGGCCCACGCCCGCGCGCGCAGCAAGTTCACGATCCCCTCCCCGAGCTGGCACCGCATCTTCTGGCACCCCGAGTACTCCCGCGCGGCCTACCCGACCCCGGAGGACTTCCTGCGCGCGATCGCCGGCTACCTGCGCGAGCAGGTGGTGCCCAGGATCATCGCGCTGGGCGGCGACTACATCCAGATGGATGCGCCCAACTACGCCCAGTGGCACGTGGACCGCGACAATCGGGCCGCCTTCGAGGCCTGGGGGCACGACATGGCCGCGGAGCTGGTCGCCGACGCGGAGATCGACGACGCCGTGTTCGAGGGCGTGCGCGGGGTCACCCGCGCCATCCACATCTGCCGGGGCAACGCGCCCGGGGGCCGCTGGCTCGCCGACGGCGGGTACGAGCGCATCGCGGCTTCCGTCTTCCCCCGGCTCACGCGCTACGACCGTCTCCTGCTCGAGTACGACACCCCGCGCGCGGGCGACTTCGGGCCGCTACGCCACGTGCGCCCGGAGGCGACGGTGGTGCTCGGGCTCCTGACCACCAAGCAGGGCGCCCTCGAGGAGGCGGACGCGGTGGAGGTGCGCATCCGCGAGGCGGCCGGCCACGTCCCCCTCGAGCGCCTGGCCCTGAGCCCGCAATGCGGCTTCGCCTCCGGCGAGGCGGGCAACCCGCTCACCCCGGACCAGCAGGCGGCGAAGCTCCGCCGGGTGGGTGAAGTCGCGCGGCGAGTCTGGCCGACCCCGGGATGAGGCCGGGCGCCCGGCGGGCCGGGCCGGAGCGCTAGCGCCGCGCGCTGGGCGCGTAGAACGGGTCGCGCGGCGTCCCGTCGAGCCAGCCGTCGTAGAAGCGCCGCACGTGGGGGAAGATCTCGCGGGCGAGCCGGCGGCGCCGCTCCTCCGCCGGGCCGAGCGGGGCGCGGAGGGCGGCGGCCAGCTCCTCGAGCGCGGCGTCCCGGTCTACTCGAGTGAAGCGTCGGTTGCTCAGCACCACCTCCCCCGCCACCATCACGGTGTCCACCGAGGCGGCCCGCGCCCGGTGCACGATCGCGTCCACCGGCGCGGTCGCCGGATCGAGATACGGCGCGGCGAGGCTCCGCCACGGCAGCAGCACGAGGTCGGCCGCCTTGCCGGGCGCGAGGCTCCCGATGCGGTCGCCGAAGCCGGTGGTGGCGGCGCCGCCCGCGGTCGCCATCTCGAGAACCTGGGCCGCGGTGGGCACCCCGTCGTCCATGCCGGGCACCCGGTGCAGCCCGAGCACGAGCCGCATCTCCTGGAACATGTCGCGGTCGTCATTGATGCCCGCCTCGTCGAGCCCGAGGCCCACCCGGACCCCGCGCGCCTGGAACCGGTTCAGCGGGGCCACCCCGCTCCGGAGCCTCAGGTTGGAGCTCGCGTTGTGGCAGATCATGCTGCCGGTCCGGGCCGCCAGCTCGATGTCGTCCTCGGTGAGCCACACCCCGTGGCCCAGGGTCATGCGGGGGCCCAGGAGCCCGAGGCCCTCGAGGTGGCGGAGCGCGGTGGTGCCGGTGCGCCGCCGCGCGTACTCCTTCTGGTAGGCCGTCTCCACCAGGTGCATGTGCAGACCGACGTCGTACTTCTCGGCATAGTCGCGCAGCGAGCGGAGCGCCTCGTCCGAGCACCAGTGGAGGTTGGCGGGGGCGAGCTGCACCCGGGCCCGATCCCCCGCGTTGCGCCCGACCCGCTCCCAGAGGTCCGCGAAGAGGCCCAGGTGGTCGGGCAGCGGGATGGACTGGGCGGCCAGGTACTCGCGGAGCTCCGCCCCGAGCGCGGGCGGCAGCCGGCGGCAGAAGTCCTCGTCGGCCTCGTAGACCAGGCGGTTCTGGTCGCGGAGGGCGTAGGAGTAGGACACGCGCATGCCGACGTCGTCGTAGGCCTTGAGGATGCGCTCCGCCACGGCGGCGACCCGGGAGGCGGGCGCGCCGCGCCAGCCGTGCAGGTGCTGCACCGTGGTGATGCCCGAGGCCAGCATGTCGAAGGCGGAGTAGAGCGTGTCGAGGTAGGGATCGACGTCGCGCCCGGCCAGGCGGCTCGCGAACCACAGCTCGAGCGGCAGGTCGGGCGAGCCGAGCTGGAACGGGGTGAGCCCGACGTGATGATGGCTGTTGACGAAGCCGGGCAGGACCACGTGATCGGGCGAGCCGAGGGTCGGCTCGGCGGGGTGGCGGCGGGCGAGCTCGGCGGCCGGCCCCACCTCGACGATGACCCCGTCGCGCTGCAGCACGGCGCCGTCCTCGATCACCGAGGCGCGGCCCTGCTGGACCCCGGTGACCACGTACCGTCCGCGAACGAGCGAAGTGCCCATGGGCCGCGCCGCGCGGGCGCTCGCCGGCGCGTCAGGCCCGGACGGCCGCCGACTGGGCGATGCCGCCCCGGACCGCGCCGCCCTTGACGCTGCCCCAGAGCACCTCGAAGCCCCGGGGCAGCGGGCGGCTGTTGGGCGGAGCCAGCCAGAGGCGCATGAGCAGCCGGTCGCGGCCCGGCTCGCCCGGGTCCTCGTAGGCGGTGCGCCCGTGGTAGACGACGTGGTTGTTCAGGAGCTGGATGTCGCCGGGCCCGAGCTCCATCTCGTAGGCGAGCTCGTCGCAGACCGCGGCCAGGAGGTCGAGGGCCTCGTTCTGCGCCGGCGTGAGGCGCGGGATCGTGGCGATCTTCTGCGCCGCCTCCACGAAGGTGCGGGAGTACTGCGTGGTGAACTTGCCCTCGTGCATCGCGAAGATCGGCATCGCGTAGCACGAGGCCTCCCCGCCCGCCTCCTCGCCCTCGCGGCTGCGGTGGTAGTCGGAGCAGAGCAGCGCGTGCAGGTCCGGGCGCCGCGCCAGGATCGCGTTGCTCACCGCGGGCACGCTCACCACGCGGCTCGTCCCGCCGCGGCGCGCGGCGCGCACGCAGAGCAGCCCGACCACGTCGCAGCGATCCGTGTGCCAGCGGAGGGGTCCGCTCGAGCGCGCCTTGGCCCGCGAGGTGACGCCCTCGCCCTTGGGCACCGCGGGCTGGATGACCTCGCCGTAGAGCCGCACCTCGTCGCGGACCAGGCCGATGAGCTCGCCGTGGGCATTCTGGTGGACCGCGGTCCCCAGGTGGCGGCCCAGTCCCCACCAGATCACGCGCAGCTGCTCGTCGGAGTAGCGCTCCACCGGCAGCCCGCGCAGCAGCACGAGCCCGCGGCCCCACTCGAGGTCGCGGTTGACCTGGGCCAGATCGGCCGACACGCCCGGCAGGGGGAAGTCGGCCTTGCGGATCTCGGGCCACGCGAGCCCGCGCCGCTCCACGCCCCGCAGCGCGGCGTCGATCTCGTCCACCGCCGCCGCCGAGAGGGGCCGGATCCAGTCCGTCGAGCGCGCCAGCTCCTGGCCGTGCCAGACCATGGGGCCCTGGACGGGTCGGTCGCCGAGGGTGCGGGTCATGGCCCCCAAGGCTAGCCGAGAGCCCGCCGGGTGCGCAAGGCCGGCCTGGCTTAGAATCGCCTCGTCATGGCGGGCCTTCCCTTGCGCCGGGCGCTCGGCGCGGTCATCGTGGCGGGCGGGCTCGCCGCCTGCGCGGGGACCGTCCCGGAGGGCTCGCTCGCGACCACCGCGCCCAACGGCGCGGCCGAGCGGATCCCGGTGACGGTCGTCAGGCCCGACGGGCCGGGTCCGTTCCCGGCGGTGGTGATCCTGCACGACTGCAGCGGGCTCGGGCCCCGCTCGAGCGGCGCCCCCGCGCGCTGGAGCCGGGAGCTGGTCGCGCGCGGCTACGTGGTGGTGATCCCCGACAGCTTCACCACGCGCGGCTTCGCCGAGGGCGTCTGCACGGACGCCTCCCGGAGCCGCGGCGAGGTGGCGCCCGCCCGGCGGGCGGTCGACGCCTACGCGGCGCTGGCGCACGCCCGCGCGCTGCCGTTCGTGGACGCCCGGCGCGTGGGCGTGATGGGCGGCTCCCACGGCGGCTCGACCACCCTGGCCGCGATGGCCGCCCCGGAGAGCGAGTGGGAGGCGCTCGCCCGCGCCAAGCGCGGGGGCTTCGCGGGCGCGGTGGCGCTCTATCCGGGCTGCCGGGCCGCGCTGGGGAGCTGGCACGCCGACACCGGCACCTACCGGGCGGTGGCCCCGCTCCTGATCCTGATCGGCGACAAGGACGACTGGACCCCGGCCGGCCCGTGCGTGGCCCTCGCGCGCTCCTCGCAGCCGACGGAGCACCCGGTGGAGATCGTGGTCTATCCCGGGACGCACCACTCGTTCGACAGCGACCGCCCGGTGCGCTTCGTGGCCAGTCGCGTTAACATGAACGCCCCCGGCGGACGGGGGGCCACCACGGGCGGCGACCCGCGGGCCTGGGCCGACAGCATTCGCCGCGTGACCGAGTTCTTCGAGCGGACCCTCAGATAGTCGAAGGGGAGCGCCGGATGCGCACGCCCGGACCGAGGCAGTGGATGGCGCTGGCCGCGCTGACGGTCGTCTACGTCCTCGGCGGCAAGCTCGGCCTGCTCTTCGCCTCGGTGCACGCGAGCGCCACCGCGGTGTGGCCGCCCACCGGGATCGCCCTCGCCGCGCTCCTGCTCCTGGGCCGCCGGGCCTGGCCGGCGGTGGCGGTCGGGGCCTTCGTGGTCAACGTGACCACCGCGGGGTCGGTGGCCACGTCCCTCGGCATCGCGCTCGGCAACACCCTCGAGGGCCTGCTCGGGGCCTGGCTGGTCGAGCGGTGGGCCGGCGGGCTGCGCGCGTTCGACCGGCCGCGGGACGTCTTCGCGTTCGCGACCGCGGCACTGCCGGCCGCCGCGGTCAGCGCCTCGATCGGCGTGGGGAGCCTCGCGCTGGCCGGCTACGCCCCCCGGATCGACCTCGGCGCGATCTGGCTCACCTGGGCCCTGGGCGACGTGGCGGGCGCGCTGCTCGTGGCTCCGCCGATCATCCTGTGGATGACGGCGCAGGGCGGGGTCCTGCCCCCGGAGCGCCCGAGGCGGATCGAGCTGGGCGCGCTGGTGTTGGTGGTGGTCGCCCTCAGCGCGGTGATCTGGGGCGGCCTCGCCCCCGCCCCGCTCCGCCAGTACCCGCTGGCCTTCGTGGCGATCCCGTCGCTGCTCTGGGCCGCGTACCGGTTCGGACGGCGCGTGGCGGCCTCCCTGCTCGTGGTGCTGGCGGCCATCGCGGTCTACGGCACGCTGCGCGGCTTCGGCCCGTTCTCGCCGCTCCCCTCGCGCCACAGCATGCTCGTCCTGCAGGCCTTCATGGCCACCATGGCGCTCATGACCCTGGTGGTGGCGAGCCTGGCCTGGAGCCGCGAGCGGGAGATCTCGCTACTGCAGACCATCATCGACCGGATCCCGGTGATGATCACGATGTACCAGCCGGACGCGCGGGTGCTACGGCTCAACCACGAGTTCGAGCGCGTCACCGGCTGGTCGGTGGAGGAGGCGCGGCGCGTGGACCTCATGGAGCGCTGCTACCCGGACCCGGTCTACCGGGCCCGGGTGCGGGCCTACATGGACTCGCTGGCCGAGGGCTGGCGGGACCTCGTGATGACCACCCGCGCCGGCGAGCGCATCGAGACGTCGTGGTCCAACGTGCGCCTGCCCGACGACACCCGCGTCGGCATCGGGCTGGACGCGCGCGAGCGCAAGCGCGCCGAGGCCGAGCGCGAGCGCGCGCACGCCCAGGCGGAGGCGGCCAGCCGGGCCAAGGACGAGTTCTTCGCGATGCTCGGCCACGAGCTGCGCAACCCGCTCGGCGCCATCACCACCGCGCTGCACGTCATCGAGCTGTGCGGCCCGCTCGACGAGCGGAGCGGCGAGGCCCGGGCCATCATCGGACGCCAGGTCCAGCACCTCGTCCGGCTCGTCGACGACCTGCTCGACGTGACCCGGCTCGCCACCGGCAAGGTCAGCCTGACCCTGCGCCGCATCGACCTCGCCGCGGTCGCCCGGCGTGCGGTGGCGGGCGCGGCCCCGGCCGCGCGCGGGCGGTCGCTCACGTGCCGCGCGGCCGAGTCGGTCTGGATCGACGCCGACGAGACGCGGATCGAGCAGGTCCTCGGCAACCTGCTCGGCAACGCGCTCAAGTTCACGCCCGCCGACGGCCGGGTCACGGTCGTAGTCGACGCCGAGGGGTCGGAGGCGGTGCTGCGGGTGGAGGATACCGGCGCCGGCATCCCGCCCGACCTGCTGCCGCGAATCTTCGATCTCTTCGTCCAGGGGCAGACGACGCTTCATCGCCGGGAGGCCGGGCTCGGCATCGGCCTCACCCTGGTCCGGCGCCTGGTGGATCTCCACCGCGGCCGGATCGAGGCCGCGAGCGCGGGACCGGGTCGGGGCAGCGTGTTCACGGTCCGGCTGCCGGCGGCCCGGCCCCCCGGGGCCCTGCCGGAGCCGCGCGCGGAGACCCCGACCGCCGTGGCCCGGCGCCGGGTGCTCATCATCGAGGACAACGACGACGCGCGGCTAATGCTCCGCCACCTCCTCCATCGCTCGGGGCACGAGGTCCACGAGGCGGCCGAGGGCACCGACGGGCTGGCCCGCGCGCTCGCGCTGGCCCCCGACGCGGTGATCGTCGACATCGGGTTGCCCGGGCTCGACGGCTACGCCATCGCGCGGCGGCTGCGCGAGACCGGGCCGCCCGGCGTGCTCCTGGTGGCGATCACCGGGTACGGGCAGGACGGCGACCGGCAGCGGTCGCGCGAGGCGGGCTTCGACGTCCACCTGACCAAGCCCATCGATCCGCTCGTGCTGGACGCGCTCCTCGCCCAAGCGGGTGCTTGACCCGGGCGGGCCGGGCCGCTAGGCTCTCCTGGCCATGATCTCGACGAGCCCCCCGGTCACCATCCCGAACGTGCCGATCACCGACTACGTGCTGCGTCACGCGGCGCGCCTGGGCGACAAGCCGGCCCTGATCGACGGCCCCACCGGCCGCACCCTCACCTATCGCCAGCTCGCCGACGGCGTGCGGCGGACCGCGGCGGGCCTGGCCCGGCGCGGGTTCGGCAAGGGGCAGGTCCTGGCCATCTACTGCCCCAACCTGCCCGAGTACGCGGTGGTGTTCCTCGGCGTGGCGATGGCGGGCGGGACCAACACCACCGTCAACCCGCTCTACACCGCCGACGAGCTCGCCAACCAGCTCAACGACTCCGGCGCGCGCTTCCTGGTCACGGTGCCGCCGTTCCTCGACAAGGCGAAGGAGGCGGCGGCCAAGAGCCGGGTCGAGGAGGTGTTCGTGCTCGGCGCGGCGGAGGGGGCCCGGCCGTTCACCGATCTGCTCCAGGCCGGCGACACCCCACCCGCGGTCGCGATCGATCCGGCCGAGGACCTGGTGGCCCTGCCGTACTCGAGCGGGACCACCGGGCTGCCCAAGGGCGTCATGCTCACGCACCGCAACCTGGTCGCGAACCTCTGCCAGGCCGAGGGCATGAAGAACTTCGAGGCCTTTGGCGATCGCGACATCACGATGGCGGTGCTGCCGTTCTTCCACATCTACGGCATGGTCGTGATCATGATGCTGGGGCTGGCCGGGGGCGGGACCATCCTGGTCATGCCGCGCTTCGACATGATGGAGTTCCTGACCCTGATCCAGAAATACCGGGTCACCGTCCTGCCCCTGGTGCCGCCGATCGTGCTCGGCCTCGTGAAGCACCCCGCGGTGGCCCAGTTCGACCTCTCGAGCGTGCGGCTCATCTTCTCGGGGGCGGCGCCGCTCGGCGAGGAGATGGCCCGCGCGCTCAGCGCCAAGCTCGGCTGCCCGGTGGTCCAGGGCTACGGCATGACCGAGGCGAGCCCGGTGACCCACCTGAGCCCGACCCACGACGCTCCGTTCAAGCCCGGCTCGGCCGGCTGCATCGTGCCGAACACCGAGGTGAAGATCGTCGAGGTCGGCGGGGGCTCGACCGCGGAGCTACCGGCGGGCAAGGAGGGCGAGCTCTGGATCCGCGGGCCGCAGATCATGAAGGGCTATCTCAACCGCCCCGAGGAGACCGCCGAGTCGCTCGACCGTGACGGCTGGTATCACACCGGAGACGTGGGCTACGTCGACCCGGACGGTTACTTCTTCATCGTCGACCGCACCAAGGAGCTGATCAAGTACAAGGGCCTGCAGGTGGCGCCCGCGGAGCTCGAGGCGCTGCTGATCACCCACCCCGCCATCCTGGACGCCGCGGTGGTGCGGCGGGCGGACGAGGAGGCGGGCGAGGTGCCGAAGGCCTACGTGGTCCTCAAGCCCGACGACGCCTCGAAGGCCACCCCCGCGGACGCCATCATGGCCTGGGTGGCCCAGCGGGTGGCCCCCCACAAGCGCATCCGCCAGCTCGAGTTCGTCGACCAGATCCCGAAGTCGGCCTCCGGCAAGATCCTGCGGCGCGTCCTGATCGACCGCGACCGCGGGCGCTAGCCCGGCACGCCATGGACAAGATCGAGCGGATGCGGGCCGCGCTGGCGGGGCAGCCCGTCGACCGGGCGCCCTTCACCGTCTGGTACCACTTCGGCAACCAGCACGCCCCCGCCGAGCGCGCCGCGCAGGTGCACCTCGAGTTCTTCGACCACTACGATCTCGACCTGCTGAAGCTGATGAACGACTACGACTACCCCGCGCCGGCCGGCCTGGAAGTGGTCGCGACCGCGGCGGACCTGGCCCGCCTCGAGCCCTTCGATCCGGTCAAGACCCCGCTCGGCACCCAGCTCCAGACGGTGGAGCTGGTGGCGCGCGCGCTCCGCGACCGGGCGCTCTTCGTGGACACCGTGTTCAACGCCTGGAACACGCTCAAGCGCAACCTGGTGCGGGAGGCGATGCCCGGCCTGATGGCCGAGCAGCCCAAGGCCCTCGAGGCCGCCCTGCGGGTCGTCAACGACAACCTGATCCGCTACGCGCAGGCGAGCCTGACCCGCGGCGCCGCCGGCATCTTCCTCTCCGTGCCCGCGAGCGCCGAGAGCCTGACCCCCGAGCAGTACGAGCGGTTCATGCGGCCCTTCGACCTCGCCTTCCTCGAGGCGATCCGGGGCCGCGGCGAGTGCCACGTGCTCCACGCCCACGGCGAGCGCCTCTACTTCGA
>Ga0070694_100001712_pt1 | contig 12930 bp, 9 predicted proteins | sample KBSK1251metaG_FD_65470 | JGI IMG/M metagenome (GOLD analysis project Ga0070694, IMG submission 65470) | Corn, switchgrass and miscanthus rhizosphere microbial communities from Kellogg Biological Station, Michigan, USA - KBS K1-25-1 metaG | ecosystem: Host-associated > Plants > Roots >... | reverse complement strand
CGCGTGCGCGCCGAGGTCGCTTCGGGGCTCGATCCGAGCGTGATGCTGACCCTATACGCCGACCCCACGCGACGACGCACCCTCAGGGAGCGCGTGCGTGCCACCGTCGTCGGCGAGCTTTCCGCGGATCAGCTCGAGGCACTCTGCGCCGAGCTCTTCGGGTTTGGTCCTGTTCAGCCGCTCCTCGACGACGACGGCGTGACCGACGTGCTGGTAAATGGACCCAGGCAAGTCTTTGTCGAGCGCGACGGACGTCTCGAGCACGTGGATGTTGTATTTCGCGATGCCGCGGCCGTAAGCGAGCTCGCGCATCGCATCGCGGCGGGAGTTGGGCGCGAGCTCACGATCGAGCGGCCGTATGTTGATGCGCGCATGCGTGACGGCAGTCGTGCCAATGCGGTCATCGCGCCCGTTGGCGGTCCGACGATATCGATCCGCAAGTTCACACGCGTCTCGCTGTCGCTGCGCGGCCCCGCTCCCTCGTGGGAGGCGAGCAACGGGCTCGCCGGGCCGGCCGCCGAGCTGCTATCGCGGGTGGTCGTCGCCCGCGGAAATGTGTTAGTCGCTGGATCGACCGGCGCAGGCAAGAGCACATTCCTTCGATCCCTTGCGGGTGAGATACCCGAGGAAGAACGCCTCGTCGTGATCGAGGACACCAACGAATTGGTGCTTCCGCACGAGCACGTCGTTCACCTGGAATGTGTTCCGGGTCGAGATGGAGGGATCGGTGTTGCCGATCTGGTAGTGAACGCGCTGCGCATGCGGCCGGACCGGATCATCGTCGGGGAGGTCCGCTCGCCGCGCGAGGCCTCGGCGCTGCTTGAGGCGATCTCGACCGGACATGAGGGCTCGCTGACAACGTTGCACGCCGGCTCCACTCTGGGCGCGCTCGATCGGCTCGAGCTTCTCCTTGCCCGGTCGGGTGACGTCGCACCCGACGCGATCTCGCGATTCGTCTCGCGCTCGTTCGACGTCGTCGTTCAGGTCGCGCGCGCGAAGAATGGCGTCCGCCTCGTTCGTGAGATCGCGGCGGTGGAGAACGCCGGACCGGTCGTGGTGTGGCGCTTTGGTGAGACCTCGATCCGGCAGCTGCCGAGCCGTTTGACCGAACGGCTCTCGTGAGTCTCGAGTCTGCCGGCGCGATCGCGACCGCACTGGCCGTGACGTGTCTGGTCATGATCCCGCTCGGATCGTCGCGCATGTGGGAGCCATCGATGACGCATCCGGAGCGACCGATACTGCGCGAAGCGGGTTGGACGAGGTCGATGCTCACGTGGGAGTGCGTGCGCGTCACCATGATCATCTGCGGGCTTGCGTTCGCAGGCACGGTGGGCGCCACGCCGCTCGGGCTGATCGGTGCCGTTGTTCCGTCGATCGTCGCCAGGACGCTAGCCGCGCGACGACGGGACGAACGCGCTCGCCAGACTGTCGCGCTGCTACAGATGACCGTCGCAGGACTGAGGTCGGGGGCCGGCCTGACGGAAGCACTGCGTCTCGCTGCCACATCCGGATCAGAGGTCGATTTCGGGCCGTTCGCCGCGGCGTTGCGTTCATTCGACCTTGGCGCACCGCTGGATGCGGCACTTCGCGATGCTCGCGGTCGAACGCGCGACCATCGGCTCATCGTTGGTCTCGATGCGCTCTCGCTCTGTGTGGCCGAGCAACTTCCCGCCTCGCGCTGCGTCACGCTCATCGCGAGCACGATCGACCGGCTGTTGTTCGAGCAGCGCACTGCCGACGACGTGCGTGCTCGTACGTCTGGACTGCGCGCGCAGATCATGTTGTTGGCGGCGATGGTGCCCGGTCTTGCGCTGTATCTGGCTCTGACAGTGCCCGGCATGGCCGAAACTTTTGCAACGCCGCTCGGGCGATTTGTTCTCCTGCCGCTGGCGGCGACCCTCGAGGTGGTCGGTATCTTCGCGAGCAGGCGTGTCGCTGGGGACATCGGGTGAGCCTGATAGGAGCGGCTGCGGCCGGACTCTGCACCATCGTGCTCGTTCTTGCGGCGGCGCCACGTTCAAGTGTTGCCGCTCGTCTCGATTTCCTTCGCCCTTCGGGCGCACCAATGCTCGAGAAGCTCCGCGGTCTTCGGCTCATCGCGCCCGCGACCCTAAGGGCGAGTGGGTTCGGGATCGCGATCGAGCAACTCGTGGCGGCAAAGATCGCGCTCGCGCTCGTCGGAGCGTTGCTCGCCGCGGTCATCTCGTTGTTCCTGCCGATCGGCGTCATCGTCGTGATCGCCGCCGCGTACGCGGGTTTCATCCTGCCCTCGATCGTTGTCCATCGGCAGGCGGACTTGCGTCAGCGCCAGGCCGAAGCAGCCACAGCGTCTTTGGTCGAGTGGGCGCACGCGCTCGTCGTATCCGGACGTCCCGTGGACTCCGCGCTTCTGGCTTTGGCACGTCGAGGAAGTGGTGCGCCGCTTGTCGATGAGGTGCTTGCGCGAGTCGTCGAGCTGTACACGCTCGGAGCGCCGCTGCATGTTTCTCTCATGCGTGAGGGTAAGGACGCTGAACTCACGTCTCTCGTGAAGCTCGCGGAGCGCCTGGAGCGCGCCCGCGAGCTCGGCGCGGGCTCCGTGAGCGTCCTCGAGGACCTGCGCGAGGAAATGCGGAGCGCCGCTCGGGAGCGCCTGGTCCAATCAGCTGCCCAGGTCGAGGGGAAGATGACATTGATCCTCACCCTCTGTTACCTGCCGGCGCTCGCGCTTCTCGTCGTCATACCGCTGTTCGTTACGCTCCTGGCTGGTCTGTTCGGCTGAGGCCGGGCGTGCGTACACTGTCTAGGAGTAAGAAGCGCGCCGGGGAGCGCGCAGGGAAGTGACGAATGCCGTTCAACCTAGGGGGCCCGGAGCTTGTCTTCGTTCTCGTCATCGTGCTCATCGTGTTCGGAGCAGGGAAGCTCCCGGACGTTCTCGGTCAGCTTGGCAAGGGCGTGAAGACGTTCCGCGAAGAGGCCAACAGCTCCGAGAAGCCCGCGGCAGCCAGCACCGCGACCGCCGCCGACAAGCCGAAGACGAACTAGACAGTCACCTTCGCGCGCAGCGCGGTCATGCGGCGGTGACGCTCGAGATCGCAGTGTGCGCGCGCCTGCCACTCATCGGGATCGTCATCGCGGCAGTCGTACGTCCGACAGTGCTCGGGACGTGAGTCATAGACCGTGCAGCCCAGATGCTTTTTGTCGAATGCCTGACACTCGAGCATCGGCTGCCGCCCCTCATCTTGTTGGTACCACCCGACGACTTTCACGTCCGTTCCCGCTTCGAGGTAGATCGGCCGCGCGTCCTTCAGCGTGAACCAACCGGACTCGTCCTCCATGAATTGGCGACGACAACAGGGCGCTTCGCAGTTCTCGCAATCGGGATAGCTCGCGGGCGGCATGTGACTCTCCCCTGTGCCAGACTGGCGCTCCCTTCATGGTAGGCACGTTGCTCGAGGCGACCGTCAAGACGTTTCTCGATGACCGTTTCGCCCTCGAGCCGGTCGCCGCGACCGTCATGGGCAACCACTCGCACGACCATCGCCTTGGCGATCTCACCGCCGACGGCTTCGCGGCGCGCAACGCGTTCACCGAGGACTGGCTGAAGCGCTTCGTCGGCATGGGGGAGGAGAGCCTCGACCCCTACCAGCGCGTCGATCGCAACCTGGTGCTCTCCGAGCTGCGCGGCGAGCACGCGCTGCAGCCCTTTGAGCGCTGGCGCCGGCAGCCGTCGCTCTACTCCGACCTCATCACGCGCGGCGCGTACTACACGCTCCTGCGCGCATGGAGCTCAGCTGAGGACCGGCTGGCGATGCTGGCCGAGCGTCTCGCGGAAGCACCCGCCGCGCTCGATGCGGCGCGCGCGAACCTTGACCCATCAAAGGTGCCGCCGGAGTGGATCGCGATCGCCGAGCGCACCGCGCCGGCGGGCGCCGCGTTCCTGCGCGACGAGCTGCCGAAAGCTCTGCCCGACACTCCGCTCGGTCGCGCGGTCGGTCTCTCGCTCCTCCCCGCCGCGAAGGCCGCGGCCGACGCGCTCGACCGCTATGTCGCGTGGCTGCGCGCGGACCTGCTGCCGAAGGCGCGCGGCACGTTCGCGATCGGGCGCGAGGCGTTCGAGGCGCTGCTGAAGGAGAAGGAGCTGCTCGACCACGACGCGTCGAGCCTGCGCGCGTTCGGCGAGGAGTTGTTCCGCGAGACCGAGGCGAAGATCGCCGACGCGGCGCGTGCTCTCGGCGACGACGACTGGCGCGACTCTGTCGCGCGACTGCGCAAGGACCATCCCGATGCTGACCAACTCGTCGACACGTACCGCATCGAGATGGAACGTTCGCGCGAGGCCGTTCGCCTCTCGTCGATCGCCTCGATCCCGTACGGCGAGGATCTCGTGGTCGAGACGATGCCGGACTTCCAGCGGACGACCTACCCGTACGCGGCGTATGTCGCGGCGGCACCGTTCGAGGCGAACCGCCGTGGCCGGTTCTGGGTAACGCTGCCGATGGCCGAGGACGACGAGCGCACCCGCCGCGAGCGCCTCGAGGGCCATCCGCGCGCGGGTATCCCTGTCATCGCCTGCCACGAGGGCTATCCCGGACACCACCTGCAGCTCACGTACGCGGCGGACAACTCGTCGCTCGCGCGCAAGGCGCTGCGCAGCAACCTGATGGTCGAGGGCTGGGGGCTTTACGTCGAGGAGCTCATGACCGAGATCGGCTTCCTTGATTCGCCTGAGACACGGCTCCTGCGTCTCAAGGATCTCCTGTGGCGCGCCGCGCGCGTTGTCGTCGACGTCGGCCTCTCGACGGGCGAGATGACGTTCGACGAGGCCGTGGCGTACATGGTCGAGCGGCCCAAGCTCGAGCCGCCGAACGCGATCGCCGAGGTGCGTCGCTACACGCTCACGCCGACGCAGCCGTCGTCATACGCGCTCGGACGCGCGGCGATCCTCGAGTTGCGAGAGAAGGCGCGCTGGAAGGGGTGGGGGATGCGCTTCTTCCACGACAAGATCCTTGGCGCGGGCTCGCTGCCGCCGGCGCTGCTCGCGAAGGACACTGACCTCGCGTGACCCGGCCGATGCGCTTCGCGACGCAGGCCGGCGGCGCGCCGAGCGGGCAGGAGTGGATCGACCGCGCGAAACGGCTCGAGACGCTTGGGTACGACACGCTCGCGATGCCCGACCACATGATCGGCGGCGCGTGGGCGGCGATGCCGGCGCTCGCGGTCGCGGCGACGGTGACGCAGAAGTTGCGTGTCGGCACGCTCGTTATCGACAACGACTTCCGCAACCCGACCGTGTTCGCGCGCGAGTGCGCCGCGGTCGACGTGCTCACGAACGGCCGCCTCGAGATCGGGATCGGCGCGGGCTGGCTCGACCGCGATTACCAGAGCACCGGCATCCCATTCGACCGCGGCCGCGTGCGCGTCGCGCGTCTCGCCGAGGCGGTGGCGCTGATGAAGCGACTCTTCACCGAGGAGCAGGTCACGTACGTCGGCGAGTACTACAACGTCGAGAAGGCCGAGTGCCGGCCGAAGACGGTGCAGCAGCCGCATCCGCCGTTCCTCATCGCGGGCGGCGGCCCCGACATCCTCGCGCTCGCCGGACGCGAAGCGAACATCGTCGCGATCGTGCCGTCGGGCATCACGGGCTCGGGGCAGATCCCGCCGGAGAAGTTCCGGCTCGAGACGATGCGCGATCAGATCGGCATGGTGCGTGACGCCGCGGGCGCGCGCTTCGGCGAGATCGAGCTCTCGATGTTCCTCGACTGCACGCTCACCGACGACCGCGAGAAGACGGTCGCCGAGCTCGCGGAGAAGGGGAAGGTCGAGCCGGACACCGTGCGCAACAACGCGTACCGCGGGATCGGCACGCTCCAGGAGATCCGCGACCACGTCGTGCGCGTGCGCGACGCGATCGGGATCACGTACTTCTGCCTGCGCGGTCCGGACGTGGAGAAGCTCGGTCCGATCTGTGAGGAACTCACGGGGAAGTAGCGTCGCTACGTGCGCTTCGTGCGACTCCGTGGCTTGGCGGTCTTCGTAACCTTCACCTTCGTCGTTACCTCAGCGGTCGGATCGAGCATGAACGCGGCTTCTGGTTCGCCCGCGAGTAGCGGACGCAGCTGTCGCAATACCTGTGGTCCGAGGCGCTTGGCGCGGCGCCAGAGGAGATCCGGGCTGTCGGGCTTCGCTGCGAGCTCGTCCCACTGCACGCCGGTGTGCGTCTCGCGCAGTGATGCACTGAGGTCATCTGCGGCGGCGCGCATCGCAGCGAGACTCTCATCGAGGCGGGTGATGTCTTTGGGATCGTCGAGGACCTGCTTCTTGGGAAGCCGGGTGAGGAGGTAGACGAGCTGCGCCTGCTCTAGGAGGGTGAGGAGTGTCTTCTTGTCGCGGGCGGAGACGGCCATGGCGCTGAGAAGATTACGGCTCTTCCCAGGGCACGAGGCCGATCTTGCGTCCGATTGCGAGAGCGGGGTCGTTCGGGTCGAGGTACGCACCCGTGATCGCCCGACCAGAAACGTCGTTGCTGTTGATGTCCGTGATCTCGAAGACGGCGTAGCCGAGCACGTCGGCGTATTGCGTCGCGCCACCGGACACGAGGGCGACGTCAAGGGTCACCTGGAGCAGATGCGTGACGCGCTTGTTGGTCACGTCGTCGAGGCCCGTCACGCGGACCCAACCCTTGTACACCTCACCGGTGCGCGCGAGGAACGTCTGCACGTTCATCGTGTGGTTCTCACCCGGGTCGACGTTGGCCACGCTCGACGTCGCGAAGTTCCCGTCGATCCCGCAGAAGAGCTGTTCGGGGGGAAGGATGCTCGGGTCAGTCGTGGTCGGGCACTTCGCCCAAGAGAGCGTCAGGAGGTTGCTACCCGTCCACTTCGTGGCACCCGAGACGGCCGTCGTCGGCCGGACCACATAGTCGGCCTGGAGGCCCGGGCTGGCGATCGAGGCGTACGAGTCGGAGGACGTGAGGCTGAAGTCCCTGGCCTGGCCACCGACGTTGACGTTCACGAGTGCCTCGTGGACGCGGGAGGTGTACGGAGCACTCGACGTACCACGCACCCAGGCTTGATAGATGCCCTTGTCACAGCCAGACGTGGTGATCGTGTTCCAGACCTGGGTGTAGGTCGATTGGTTCGGCAGGGTCGGGTTCGCAGAGAAGGGAGTCGCGCTCAGCGTCGCGCAGGGCCCGCTGGCAGTGAGGAATGGGTTCGTCGCGGTACCGGCGTCGTCGGTCATCGTGCCGTCGTCCGGGATGAGACTCGTCGTGACGACCGCGCCGCTCGCGGCGAACTGCGGCGAGAAGGTGTAGACGATCGATGACGTCGCGTTGCCGCTGAGCGGCAGGTTGAGCGTGCCGCTGGCCATGGTGAAGTCCGGCACCGTCTTGACCAGACCGTCGTACAGCTGGAGCAGCAGCTTGTCGCCGACGTTGAAGCGACTCTCGTAGTCATCGACGAAGAGACCCGAGCTCGCGCCGTTGATCACCGCGATCTGCGCGCAGGGCAGGAAGTTCCCGGTCTCCACGACGCAGATCTCGGGACCCGGATACCCCGGCTCGAGGATCCAGTTGGCCTCGAGGTCCTTGAGCGTGTTGACGCCAGAGGTGATGGGCACCTGGTTGTACCCGATGCCGATGGAGGTCTGCTCGTGGAAGAGGTTGCCGCTGCCGTCGGTGTTCGTGAAGTCGCGGATGTCGAGCGCGATGTATCCGCGGAACGACGAGTCGTTCGTCGCTTTCGCGGCCTGCCCGAAGAGCACGAACTCGCGACCCTTGGTAACGCCGTCATACATCGCAATGTCGCAACCCGATGCGTTGGTGGTTGTGCAGTTGTAGTCCCGACCCTCGGCCATGATGTGGTCGATGAAGTTGTTCACGTTTCCGTTGCCCGGTCCGGGCTGGTTCGCCCAACGCTGCACCACGCTCGGATAGAAGCCGGCCCGGCTCTTCGCGTATCCCATCGTCGTCATCTTGATCGTGTTCAGCGAGGGGCTCACGATCTTGATGAGGAACGTCGGAACGTCGACCGTGATCGCCACGCGGCAGCCGCGCCCGTTCGTGGTGACCGGCTTAATGCCGCTGATGAGGTTGTGGTCCGCGACAGTCGGGTCGTAGACCTCACTGCCAAGTGCGGCGTACGTCACCGCGATGCCGAGAGGGTTCCTCAACAGGTTGCGCTGCTGCAGCACGGCGTCTGCTGCGTTCCACGCGTCAGCGACGACCCCGCCCTGCGCGTACTTGTAGGCGCACGCGAGCGCTGCGGAGTCGACGGCGTCCTGGATGTAGCGGCGCTCCGAGTAGAAGCGGCCGACGTCGATGCCCAGGGCGGCGAAGCCCATGAGCACGGTGAACATGAGGGCAACGAGAACGACGGTCTGTCCGGCGTCATCGCGCGCGAAACGGATCTTCCTCATCCCTGTGCCGATGGTAACGAGCGGGGTGCGTGGCGAGCGAGGCGCGCAGGACGGGTCGATACGACGCAGAAACTTCCCTGTCATGGCGTGAACTCTCGGGCACGCGTGATCGCGGCACAACCCACTCTGAGGTAGGGCGTTAGTACTGCCCCGAAAGAGGGAGACCCCTCGCTCCCATATACGCGCGTATGCCTGCCACCTACAAATCATCCACTGCACGCTGAATCAGGCTGAATCCTGAAATCGTGCGGTGAGGTGGAATAAGGATGCGCCGCACTATTCGGGTCTTCATACCCAGCGTTGCACTCATCTTCTCGATCATCGCCGCGGCCGGTCTCGCCAACGGTTTCGTTGGTCAGACGGCGCGGGTTTCTGTCACCTCCGCCGGGGTTGCGGCCAACGGGCCGATCTCAGCGGGCGTGCTCTCCGCAGACGGCCGCTACGTCGTGTTCGCGTCGGCCGCATCGAATCTCGGCGCCGGTCAGCACGTGTATCGCCACGACCGGTTGACGCACGCGACCGTACAGGTCGACCTCACACCGACCGGTGCGTCAAGCACCGGGCCGAGCTTCGGCCCGACCCTCTCCGCTGACGGCCGCTACGTGGCATTCACGTCAGCTGCGGCGGACCTGGTCGCGACGGACGCGAACCTTCTGCAGGACGTCTTCGTCCGCGACATGCAGAGCCTCTCGACGCGCCTGGTCAGCGCGAACGCCGCTGGCGTCGCCGGCGACCGGCTGAGTGCACTTAGCGGAGCGCCTGGCGCGCATGAGATCTCCGACGACGGCCGTTACGTCGTCTTCCTTTCGACCGCGACGAACCTCATGGGAGATGCCGTCAATGCATTCCAGCAGGTCTATGTGAAGGACATGACCGCCGGCACCGTCGTGCGCGCGTCGGTCAATAACGCCACGCCCGCCGAGATGGCCAACGGCTTGGCCACGACGCCCGTGATCTCCGGCAACGGTCAGGTTGTCGCCTTTGGTGCGGGCGCGCCGAACTTTGGCGCGCAGACCTCGCTGGTCTACACGCGCGACCTGGTCGCGGGTGTGACAAACCTCGAAACTCCTGGTGCGGGCACCCTTACCTCGACCGTCCCCGCACTCTCCTTCGATGGTCATTACCTCGCATTCGTGACCGCGGCCCAGCTCGATAGGGCTGACGCCGACCTCAATCCCGACGTGTTCCTCCGCGACCGTGTCGCGGGCACCACCGTGCTCGTGTCCGCTTCACCGAATCTCTTCGGCGGCGTGCCGACCGGCGCGCCATCGATCTCGAATGACGGCCGCTGGGTCGCGTACCAGTCGCTGGACGACATGCTCGTCACCGGTGACCTCGGCAGTCTCACCGACGTGTTCCTCTGGGACAGCGTCACGAACACGACAACGCTCGTCTCGCGCAACGACGCCGGCGAGCAGGCGACCGGCACCGTCCGCGTGACGGCCAGCACGGCCCCGTCACTTTCGGGCGACGGCACTCTGGTCCTCTTCATGTCGAACGCGGCGAACCTTGCTGCCCCGGCCACGACGACCGGACAGCTCTATGTCCGCAACCTCCTGTCGAACCAGGCACCGGTCCTCCGGGCGTTCGATCGGGACTACCCGCTCTTCGAGAGCCAGCCGATGCGTCTGACCTGGGAGTTCAGCGACCCCGACTCGTCACGCTGGACCGCGACGGTCAACTACGGCGACCGCTCGGGCACGCAGTCTCTCGACCTCAACGCGGACAAGACGTTCTTCCTGGAGCACCTCTGGACGCCCGGCTCCTACGACGTGACCGTTGAGGTCACCGATGACGCCGGCGCGACCGGCAGCCTCGTGATCCATGTAGTGGTCAGCAACGTCGCCCCGACGGTGGGTCTGCTCGCCACGATGGATCTCGCCTTCACGCGCACGCTCGATACGGCCGGCACGTTCACCGATCCCGGATCGCGCGGCGAGACCTACACGGCGTTCGTCAACTATGGCGACGGCACGGGCACGCAGGAGCTTCGGATCGGCCCGTATGACGCGTCGCCGCTTGTTGGTGGCTCGTTCACGCTTCACCACACGTACGCCGCAGCCGGCCGCTACACCGTGACCGTCGCGGTCACGGACAGCAACGGCGGCTCGACGAGGGCGAACATGCTCGTCAACGTCGGCGGCTACAGCTACGAGTGGTTCGACCCGCTCGGCGACACATTCGTCGTCGGCCGCAACCTGCCGGTGAAGTTCACCGTGCGTGGCCCGAGCGGCGAGTTCGTTCTCGATCGGACCGTTGTCGTGGACGTTGTGGACGCGAACGGCAACGTCATGGCCGGCCCATACACCTTCGGCGACCAGCCGAGCCGCTCGGTCACGTGGAGCGGCGACTCCTACCACGTGAATGTCGACACGAGGAGCCTTGGATCAGGTACGTATCTGCTCCGGGTGACCTTCTCCTCGTCGACCCTCACCGGCGAGTTCACGCTCGCGACGAACGGCACGGGAGGCGCGTCGACCTCGACGCGGTCACGCCTCCGCTAACCAGCTGAGGTACTGCCCCCACCGGGGGAGCAACATGGGGGATCGTCTGTGAAGGCGATCCCCCTGTTAATTAGCGACCATGAAGACGAAACGCGCCCACACATTCACCATGGCGGTCCTCGCAACTAGCCTTGCGTTCTCCAACCTCGCCGGAGCATTCGACGCGGCTGCGACGCATCCCCGCACCACGCGCGAGTCCGTGAGCTCCACGGGCGCACCCGCGGTCGGCACCGTGCAGACCGGATCTCTCTCGGCGAATGGCCGCTTTGTCGTCTTCAGCTCCACCGCAACGAACCTCACCGGCGTGGGTGGCATGCACGTGTACCGCCACGACCGTGTGACCGGCGCCACCGCGCTCGTGACCGTCTCGAAGACGGGCACTCCGAGCATCGCTGGCGGCTTCGCACCCTCGGTCTCCGCTGACGGCCGGTTCGTCGCCTTCGCGTCGACCGGAAGCGACTTCGTCGATGGGGACACGAATGGGACCCTCGACATCTTCCTCCGTGACATGAACAACGGAACGACCGCGATCGTCAGCGCCTCGCAGACCGGCGCGCCGGCCGATCTCGGCGCGATCGTGAACAACGTCCCCGGCAAGCGTGAGATCTCCGACGACGGCCGCTACGTCGCCTTCACCTCGAGCGCGACGAACCTCGTCCCGACACCGAACAACGGCAGATCGCAGGTCTACGTGAAGGACATAACGACCGGCCTTGTCACGCGCGCGTCGGTCGATGGCTCGAACGCCGCCGGCAATGACGCGAGCTCGGGGGCTGCGCTCTCCGGCAACGGCCGGGTCGTGGCCTTCCTCTCGCTGGCCGCGAACTTCTCGTCGCTCTCGACCTCGCACACGACGCAGCTCTTCGTTCGCGATCTCGACGCCGGCTCGACGACGCTCGAGTCCGTGACGACGGCGGGCGCGCCAGTGGTGTCACAGCCCGTCTCGGCACCGGCCCTGTCATTCGATGGGCACTTCGTCGCGTTCGAGTCGCGCGCTCAGCTCGAGCCGCGCGACCGCGACGTCAACACCTTCGACGTGTTCCTGCGCGACCGCGCGCTCCACACCACGGTCCTCGCGTCGCTGTCACCGAACGTGGCCGGCGGCGCGGACAGCCGGGCACCGTCGATCTCGGCCGATGGCCGCTGGGTCGGATTCCAGTCGATCGACAACATGCTCGCGTCGGGTGACGCGAACGGCATGATCGACGTCTTCCTGTACGACCGATCGACCGAAGCGGTCACGCTCGTGTCGGTCAACGATGCCGGCCAGCAGGCGAATGCGCCGAGCACCAGCGCGTCCGTGTCGTCCGATGGTCGCTTCGTGGTCCTGCAAACGACCGCGTCGAACCTCGTGACCTCACCGACGAGCACCGGCGCGCAGCTGTACGTGCGCGACATGCGGACAAACGAAGCGCCGGTGGTCACGCTCGGTCCCGATGCGGATCTGGACGAGGGCGTACGCCTCTCGCGTCTCGCGAGCTTCAGCGACCAGGACGCCTCGACCTCGTGGTCGGCGACCGTGAATTACGGCGATGGCTCCGCCACGGCCGCGCTCGCGCTCGCCGCTGACAAGACGTTCACCCTCGATCACCTCTTTGAGCCGGGCAGCTACGTCGTGAGCGTCGTCGTGACCGATGACGCGGGTGCGGCCGGCACCGACTCGTTCCGCGTGACCGTGACCAACCTCGCGCCAACGGTGAATCTCGGCGGCGCCGTCGAGCTCACGTTCGACCCGACGCTCCACCAGTCCGGCACCTTCAGCGACCCAGGCACGACCGAGACCTATTACGCCACCGTCGATTACGGCGACGGCTCCGGTGGCCGCGCACTCGCGCTCACGGGCAATTCCTTCCTGCTCGACCACGTGTACGGCACGGCCGGCACGTACACGGTCTCCGTGACCGTGACGGACAGCGAGGGCGCCAGCGGCACGGGCACGCTTGCGGTCACCGTTCGCAGGTACACCTTCCAGTGGCACGAGCCCGTCGAGAGCTCGTTCACGGTCGGCCGGCTCCTGCCGGTCAAGTTC
>Ga0070694_100001711_pt1 | contig 12932 bp, 10 predicted proteins | sample KBSK1251metaG_FD_65470 | JGI IMG/M metagenome (GOLD analysis project Ga0070694, IMG submission 65470) | Corn, switchgrass and miscanthus rhizosphere microbial communities from Kellogg Biological Station, Michigan, USA - KBS K1-25-1 metaG | ecosystem: Host-associated > Plants > Roots >... | reverse complement strand
AGAACACGCTCACCAAGCGGCGGATTCTGGAGCTCTACCTGAACGTCGTCGAGTTCGGTCCGAGAACCTACGGGGTGGAGGCGGCGGCGCGACGATATTTTGGAAAGTCCGCTGCCGCGCTCACGCCGATCGAGTCCTCCACGCTCGCCGCGATGATCCCGTCGCCCCGGATCTACGACCCCGTCCGTCATCCCCGACGCGTGGAGCAACGCGCACGGAGGATCCGGCGCTGGATGTGAGGGCCGGGACTCCGAATCTCCTCTAGAGGACGAAGAGCCCGAGCGCGGCTGCGAACATCAGCAACGCCGTCGCCAGGATCACCAAGAGGCTCACCCTCGAGCTGGGCTGCCCGGCCATGACGTTCCTGTCGGAAGCGACGAGGACGATTCCGATCAGCAGAAACGGCGCGAGCAGGCCATTCAATATTGCCGTCCAGTACAGCGCTTTGATCGGGTTGACGTTCAGGAAATCCAGGGCGATTCCAGCGAGGGTGGAAAAGATCACGACTTCGTAGAAGTACCGCGCGCGTCGGAACTTCAAATCGAGGCCATGCCTCCAGCGGAAGGTTTCCGCGAACGCGTAGGCCGCCGAGCCCGAGAGGGTGGGAATCGCGAGAAGTCCGACGCCGATGATCCCGACGGTGTAGAGAAGCGCCGCGAACTTACCCGCGAGCGGTGTGAGCGCTTCGGCGGCCTGGCGCGAAGTCTCGATGTTCGTCAGTCCATGCCGGTGGAGGGTCAAGGCCGTCGCCAGGATGATGAAGAACATCACGAGGTTCGAGAAGAACGTCCCCACGCCGACGTCCAGCCTTCGAGTCGCGAATTCCTTGGGGGACGCCGAGACGCGCTGAACGAGCATTCGGCGACCCAGGGCCTTCTCTTCCTCGACCTCCTGGCCGGCCTGCCAGAAGAAGAGATAGGGGCTGATCGTGGTCCCGAGGATCGCGACGAGGGACCCGAACCACTCTCTTCCGCCCGGGAAGGTGGGCAGAAACGCCGACCTTGCCACCTCAACCCAGTCCGGTCCCACAAGAATCGCGGTGAGGACGTAGGCAAAGAGTGTGAGCGCCAGCCATTTCAGGATCATCGCGATCTGGTAGTACCGCAGGCGCACGGTCGCCCACGCGATCCCGACCCCGAACACCACCACGAAGAAGTGCGAGTCCAACCCCGTCAGCATCTCGGCCGCGTCGGCCATCCCGGCGAGATCGGAGGCAATGTTGATCGTGTTCGCAAGGAGAAGAAGCGTCGAGAAGACGACGATCAGAGACTTGGGCAGCTTCCTTCTCATCGCGCCCGCGAGCCCCTGCCCCGTGACCATCCCGATCCGCGCGCAGGTCATCTGAACCACGGCCATGAGCGGCCACGTGAGGGCCGCGGTCCACAGCAAAGAGGTTCCGAGGCGGGCTCCCGCGACCGAATACGTTGCGACTCCGGACGGATCGTCGTCGGCCGCCCCCGTGATGAGACCCGGACCGAGAGCGGAGAAGAAACGCCGGACGGGATTACGAGTGGGCTCGCCGTCGGTGGCGGTTCGCGTGGGCGTCGTCATTTGTCATTCCGACGATTCGGACCGGCAAGAAGCCTACGCCGTGCGGACGAAAATTCGCTCGACTTCGGTGACGAATTTTTGCGGCGCGAAGCTGCTGACACCGTCCGCGTGATCGGTTAGCATCGAGACTTCCGAAACATTTCCGGGGGTTGATCGATCGCCGCCGGGCGCGGTGTCGAAACTGCTTTGGGAGTCGACATGAAATCCAGATCGCTCGTATCCGCATCTGCCTTGTTCGCGCTCGTTGCTCTTTTTCAGCTCGCTTTTCCGGAGACCGTCGAGGCCAAGCGCAAGCCGACGCTGACGCCGATCTTCACCCGCACGCCCACGCCAACCCGAACCGCCACTCCGACGCCGACGTCGACTCCCACGACCGGGGCTTCGACGCCGACGCCGACCCGGACGGCCACGGCGACACCCACCCGTACCGCCACGCGCACGCCCACCCCGGTCGTGCCGACGGCGACGCCGACCCCGGGATCCGGCGCCTGCACGATCTTCCCGGCCGACAACCCGTGGAACACGGACATCTCGGCCTACCCGGTCCATCCGAACTCGGCCAACTGGGTCAACTTCATCGGCGCCGGAAAGTTCCTGCACCCGGACTTCGGCACGTTCTGGAACGGCGAGCCGATCGGTATCCCGTACGTCGTCGTTCCGGGGAACCAGCCCCGCGTGGCGGTCGAGTTCCAGTACGCGGACGAGAGCGATCCGGGGCCGTATCCGATCCCCCCGAATCCACCGATCGAAGGGGGGCCCGACTCGACGGGAGATCGGCACATCCTGATGCTCGGACTCGACCGGTGCGAGCTGCACGAGCTCTTCGACGCGTGGCCGCCGGGCACCGGGCCGAATCCGTTCAACGACCGGTGGTGGGCGGGCTCCGGAGCCTATTTCGACCTGCGCAGCAACGCGCTCCGTCCGGACGGCTGGACCTCTGCGGATGCCGCGGGACTCCCGATCCTGCCGGGCCTCGTCCGCTATGACGAGGTCGTTCAGCAGGGGGCGATCAACCACGCGCTGCGGTTCACGGTGCGCCAGACCCAGCGCGGGTACATCCATCCCGCGACGCACTTCGCGTCATCCACCACGGACCCGAACGTGCCTCCGATGGGGTTGCGGATGCGGATGAAGGCGTCGTACAGCTGCGCCGCCTACACCTCGGAGGTCCAGGTGATCTGCACCGCGCTCAAGAAGTACGGAATGTTCCTCGCCGACAACGGGTCGGACTGGTTCGTGAGCGGCGCGCACGACCCGCGGTGGGACGACTCGCGCCTGGGTGACCTGAAGAAGATTCCGGGCAGCGCGTTCGAGGCCGTGAACACGGGGCCGATCCTGCACTGAAGCTTTCCGCCACTCCCCGGAGTGGTCCGGAAAGAGGGGTCAGGTCTCCACTTGCCACTTGCTCACGCAAAGTGGCAAGACCATTTTGGCCCGATCGCTACCGTGGCGATCCGTGTAGACCTGACCCCAATGGTTCTATTTCTTCCCCTTCCGGTAAGTCGCGGTGTAGGTCGTTGCCGTCGCGGGCGTCACGACCGTGTGGGTCGCGGCGCCGCCGTCGGACCAGCTCGCGAAGGTCCAGGGATTCTGACGCACCGGCGCGGCGAGGGACAGCTGCCACCCCTGCCAGGACGTGATCGTCGTGGGTCCCGTGACGGCCGTGCCGTTCACCGAGAGGTTGAGGCCGGAAGGGCTCGTCGCGAGCGTGATCGACACGATCCGCGGCTGGACGTTGCGGTTCGTGGTGCCGGCAAGGCCGCCGCTGTCGGTCGCCGTCAGGATGACCTCGAGGTAGCTGTTCGAGGCCGCGGCCAGGTCTTCCGGGGCGGGCGCCGGGAACGTCAGATTGTTTCCGGTTCCCGAGAACCAGGGATGCGTATGGGTCAGGTGGTGGCGCAGAACGGTCCACTGCAGAGTCGCCGGGTTGATCGTTCCGTCCTGCGTGTCCGTGGCGCTGCCGGTCAGAGTGATGGTCTGGCCCACGAAGAAGGTCGAGCCGGCCGCCGGCGAGGAGATGACGGGAGTGGGCGCGGTATTGCCCGAGGAAATCGCAACCGTCACCGGGGCGGACGTCGCGCCCTTCGAGTCGCGGACGGAGAGCGACGCCGTGTAGTTGCCGGCGGCGTACGAGTGCGAGGTCGTCGGCACGGACGTCGTCGCGCTCTGGCCGTCCCCGAAGGTCCAGAGCCAGGTGAGCGCGTCGCCGTCCGGATCGCTCGAGCCACTGCCGTCGAAATTCACCGCCAGCGGCGCGGGCCCGCTGGTGGGCGAGGCGGTCATGGCGGCAGTGGGCACGCCGTTCGCCGCCGTGAAGTAGATGCGCCGGACCTCGCCCCCGTTCGCGTAGGTGGTGTAGTAGAGCGCCTGGCCTCCCGCGCGGGGCCCGAACCGCAGGTGCACCGCGCTCGACGCGCCGAGGCCGGTAGCGAACTCGGAGCGCGGGCCGGCGCCCGTCCTCTCGATGCGGAAGATCTTTCCGGCGACGTAGTCGGAGAAGAGGTAGTCGCCGTCGTAAGCCGCGGGCCAGAGACCGTTGGGCACGAAGGCTCCGCCCGTGATCGATCCGCCGATGTCGCGTCCGTAGTCGTGGACCGGATTGGTCATTCCGGCGGGAGGCGGACCGCAATCCGTGGTCGAGCCGTTCGCGCAGTGTCCCTCGCGCACGTTCCATCCGTAGTCCGCGCCGGCCTGGGCGAGATCGATCTCCTCCCAGGTGTTCTGCCCGACGTCGTTGACGAAGAAGCGCGTCCCCCCGTCGTTCGGGTCGAACGCGATGCGGAACGGGTTGCGGAAGCCCCACGCGAACGTCTCGCGGCACTTGTTCCCCGGGGTCGTGCCGCCGGTGAAGCGGCAGTCGGCGGTTCCGGTGCCCGTGAACGGATTGTCGTTCGGGATGTTGCCGTCCCGCGTGATCCGGAGGATCTTTCCGATGAGCTCGAACTGGTCGCGGGAAGCGTCGTTCGCGCCGCCGCAACCGCCGCCGGCATAGTCGCAGCCGCCATCCCCGACGCTCACGTAGAGGTATCCATCCCTTCCGAACTGCACGTCGCCGGCGTTGTGGTTACCGGCGGTCGACGGGATGTTGTCGATCAGAACGGTCTCGCCGGAGGCGACGTTCGCCGACGAGAGGACGAAGCGCGAGACCCGGTTGACGCACGTCCCGGAGCGGTTGAACGTGTAGTAGACGTAGATGAAGTTGTTGCTCGGCGTCGCAAACGCCGGATCGACCGCCACGCCGAGCAGACCGCGCTCGGAATTGGAGCAGATCAGGTTGTTGGGGCTGGCGAGGTCGAGAGCCGGCGTGCCGACCAGCGCGCCGTTCTGATAGACGCGGAGCTGTCCGGGTTGGGTCGTAATCAGCAGGCGGCCGTCCGGCGTGAACGCGAGGGCCGTCGGTGAGGCAAGCGGCGTGACCTGCTCGTCCGTGAATCCGGGGGGGAGCGTGATGGCTCCTGCCCCAGAAGCGAGGGCGATCGCGCAGGAGCAGAGAACGAACGCGATGGCGCGGGGCAGGCGGCGCCGTGTGGTGCGCCGACGACCGTCTGAGAACTCTTCGAACATGAACCCTCCCTGGTTTGCTGCCCCCGTGGCGGAGGACGGTGTCGACTCGATGAAGACCGGCGGCATGCGAAAAGCGTACCTCGACCTTGGTCGAGCCCGACCGGCGCCGCGAACGATTTCCCGATGATTGCCGGTCGTGCTATCCTTCACCCAAGTCTTTTCAAATGAGAGTGATTCGCCTCGGTCGTGCCGTGCTTTGCCTCGTGATCGCCACGTCGGCGGCCTGTTCGCGCAAGCCGGCGTCGATCCGGGTTTCGCCCCGGAAGATCGTTCTCTACGGGATCGAGCGGAGCCAGCGGCTGACCGCCCAGCTGCTCGACTCGAAGGGGAACCCGATCGAGGGCGGAAAAGTGACCTGGGCGTCCTCGAAACCCGAGATCGCGGCGGTGGACGACGCCGGCCGGGTGGTCGGGAAGAGCGAGGGGAAGTCGAACGTGACCGCGTCGGCTGGAGAGATCTCCTCGGGCGTTCCGGTCGAGGTCGTGGACGCCGCGGCGATCGAGATCGTGCCGGGGCAGGCCGTCCTCGTCGGCCCCGCCGGGACGACCCTCGCGCTCGTCAGCAAGGTCAAGGGCTCGAAAAACCAGACGGTTCCCCTGAGTCCGACGTGGAAATCCTCCGACGAGAAAGTCGTCAAAGTGACCCCCGACGGAACTCTGACTTCCGTGGGCAACGGCAGGGCCTCGATCAGCGCGCAGCTGGGCGACCTGGAGGGGGCGGTCGAGATCACGGTGATGCTCCGCGACATTTCGAAACTGGAAGTTCGGCCGGCGACCGCGCTCGTGCGGGTCGGGGACTCCCAGCGTTTCGAGGTCGTCGCCTTCGGGCCCGACGGCGTCCGGCTCGAGAACGCGATCGCCCAGTTCCGGTCCTCCAATCCGGCCGTCGCCACGATCGACGGCGCCGGTGTCGCTTCCGGCATCGCCGCGGGAACCGCCACGATCCACGCGGATCTCGCGGGCCAGGCGGCCGAAGCGACGCTGATCGTCAACTAGCCCGGCCGTCAACCGTCAAACTCAAGCGTCAAGTGACGTTTGAGAGATCGTTTTACGTTTTACGTTTTACGTTTTACGCTCCCGGTATGGCCGTCCGCCCGCCCGCCGTCGCGGGGATCTTCTATCCGGCGGACCCGGAGTCGCTGCAGCGCGACGTCCGAGGCTTTCTGCCGGAGAAACCGGCGCCGGGCCGGGCGTTCGGCGCGATCGTTCCGCACGCCGGCTACGTCTACTCCGGCCCGGTCGCCGGCGCGGTGTACGCTCGGCTGGAGATTCCCGGTGTCGTCGTCATCCTCTGCCCGAATCACACCGGCCGCGGAGCCGCCGCGGCGCTCGATCCTTCCGAGGCGTGGGGCACGCCGTTGGGCAACGTCCCGCTCGCCCGGCGGCTCGCGGATCGGATCCTGGAGCTCGCGCCCGCGGTCTCGGAGGACTCCCGCGCCCACGCCCGGGAGCATTCGCTGGAGGTTCAGCTGCCCTTTCTGAAGTACCTTCGTCCCGACGTGGAGATCGTTCCGCTGTGTCTGGGTGAGCCCTCTCTTCCGCTCTGCCGCGAGGTGGGCGAGGTTCTCGCGCGCGTGATCCGGGAAGAGACCGAGCCGCCCCTCGTTCTCGCGTCCTCCGACATGAACCACTACGAGTCGCGATCGGTCGGCCATGCGAAAGACGACCTCGCACTCGGGAGGATCGAGGATCTCGACGCCGACGGACTCTTCGAGACGGTGATCGCTCGCTCCATCTCGATGTGCGGGTTCCTTCCGGCCACGGCGCTCCTCGTGGCGGCGCGCGCCGCGGGCGCAAGACGGGCCGAGGTGGTCTCGCGCCGGGACAGCGGGGACGAGACCGGCGATCCCTCTTCGGTCGTGGGCTACGCGGGGGTCGTCGTCACGTGACCATCTCCCGGATCGCGGTCGGGTTGGACGGCTCGCCCCACGCGGAGGCGGCCCTCGGGCACGCGCTTCGGCTCGCGCGGGCCGCTTCGGCCACGGTCCGGGGCGTGCACGTCGTCGACCGCTCGCTCTTGGACGGCGTGGTCGTGGCGGACCTGTCGGCGTCCGTGGGATTCCAGCCGTTCCTGAACCTCTCCGGAGAGCTGCGGGAGGCTCTCGTCTCCGCCGGCGGCGCGATCGTCGCCGCGTTCGAGGAACGGGCGAAGGAGGCGGGCGTCGCGTTCGAGCCGGTGCTCCGGGAGGGCAACGTGTCCGAGATCCTCTTCGACGAATCGGCGGACTGCGACCTCACGGCGGTCGGATCGCGCGGATCGAACGCCGAGCATCGCCGGGATTTCATCGGACGTCACACCGATTCGCTCGCCCGGAGGATGCCGGCGCCGCTCCTGGTGGCCCCCGCCGAGTACGTCGAGTTCCGCGCGCCCGTCCTGGCCTGGGATGGCTCCCCGAAGGCGAGGAAGGCGCTCGTTCTCGTCTCCGAGCTGGCCGCGCTCCTGGAGCTTCCGGTCCGCGTCGTGACGGCGTCCGACGACGAGCGGGAGGGACGGTCCCGGCTGGCCGAGGCCGAGGAAGAGCTGCGCCACCGGCGGGTGACGGCCTCCGGCTCGTACCGGCCGGGGCACGCGGACGACGCGATCTTCGCGGAGATCGGCGCGGGAGGGGACCTCGTGGCGATGGGCGCGCACGGCCACGGCCGCGTGGTCGAGCTCGTCCTGGGCTCCACCACCGACCGCGTTCTCCGCGCCGCCAAGGTGGCGGTTCTGCTCGCCGGCTAGATCTCGGTCTCGGCGAAGAGCTCCCGCGCGGCCCGGACGATCGCCTCCGCCACGCCGGGCGGCCCGGCGACCACGTTGCCCCGGTCCCAGTGCCGGTTGCCGCCGGCGAAGTCGGTGATGCGCCCGCCGGCTTCCTCGATGAGCAGCGCTCCGGCGGCGATGTCCCAGACGGAGAGCCGGAACTCGAAGAATCCGTCGAAGACGCCGGCCGCGACGTTGGCGAGGTCGAGGGCGGCGGATCCCGCCCGCCGGATCGCCCGCGCGTGCTGGAAGAGCTCGCGGAAGAGCGCCAGATAGAGGTCCAGCCGGTCCTTGGATCGAAACGGGAAACCGGTCGAAAGGAAAGCGCCGTCCAGGTCCGACTGCGCGCTGACGTGCAGTCGCCGGCCGTTCCGGAAGGAGCCGGCGCCCCGCTCGGCCGTGTAGAGCTCGCCGCGCAATGGATCCCACACGACGCCCGCCACGATCTCTCCCCTTTCCCGGGCCGCCACCGAGACGCACCAGAAAGGAAAACCCGCGATGAAGTTCGTCGTGCCGTCGAGGGGATCGATGATCCAGGTGCGCGTCTCTGCGCCGGTGCCGCGGTGCCCGCCTTCCTCGCCCAGGAAACCATCCTCCGGGTGGACCTCGCGGATTTTCGCGACGATCGCCTCCTCGCTCTCCCTGTCGGCGCGGGTGACGAAGTCGTTCTTCCGCTTCTCGGAGATCGAGCCGCCGGGAAGGCTCCGCCAGTAGCCCTCGAGGATCTCCCCTCCGGCCCGGGCCGCCGACACCGCGACGTCGAGAATGGAGTCCGCCGTCACCGGCGCGCGCCTTCCGCTGCGGCCAACCGCCGGAAGCCCGCGGCGATCGCCTCGCCCGCGGGGCGGCCCAGGAAGTTGAAGCTCGCGTCGCCGGAGCCTGCGTCGCTCCCGTCGGAAAACGCCTTCCACCAGAAGACCCCCCTCCACCAGCTCTCCCCGGACAGCGCCGCGAACACGGCGCGCACGGAGCGCGCCGCATCCTGCGGGGCGAGCGGCCGGCCGGATTCCTCGTCGTGCGGCGCCGTCCAGGACGTCGCGGCCGGGGGATATCCCGCCTCGGTGAACAGGATCGGTTTCCGCGTTGCGGCCGCGAGACGGGAGAGCGGCGCGGCCGCGCGGCGCGCCCCCGCCACGAGCTCCGCGTCGGACGCGGTCGGTTCCGGTGAGAGCGGGTCGTAGAAGTCGACGCCGATCGCGTCCAACCCGTCCCAGAACCCGACCTTCGGCGCGCCCGCCGCCCAGTTGCTCGCGTAGACGAGCGGCGCGCCGGTGGCGAGACGCGCGGCGGCGATGGTGCGGCGCCACTCGCTCGCCCGGGCCTCCGTTCCCGCAAGTTCCGTTCCGATGCAGAAGAGCGCCGCGCCGGAAGCCTCCGCGACGATCGCGTGATGGATGACGAAGCGGCGATATGCCGTGAACCACTTCTCCCAGTCGGCCGCGTTCGACATCGCGATCGTTCCGACGAAGGCGCCGCCGCCCACCCAGAGGTGGGGCTTGACCATCGCGCTCATGCCGAGCGACCGGGCATCGGTCACGGCGCGCACGGTTCCTTCGTCGGTCTCGCCGCGGGGACTCCGGTGGACGAACTCGATCTCGGGCGCGCTCTCCCGGCGGGCGAAGCCGTAAGGCATGATCGAGATCGAGTTGACCGACATCCCGGCGAGACGCCGGAGCGTCGCGAGCGAGCGCGGGGAGGCGTAGGAGCCTTCGATCGAGTTGGTCATCGCGTAGGAGACGCCGCGCAGGAAACCGGGCGGTAGGGCGCGCCTCCGCGGAATCGACGGCGCCCGGTCGAGCGCCGCCCGCCTCCACCGGACGAGGCTCCGGCGCAGGTCGCCATCCGGCGCGGCCAGCGCTTTTTCGAGAGGCGCCGTTCCCCCCTCGCGGAATCCGGCGTCCAGCCAGGACGCTGCCGCGCCCACGGCGCAGATCGGGGAGACGTCTCCCCGATCCGGGTCGCCCAGGACGTCGTCGACCGACGGCTGCACGCCCGCGCGCTCCAGGAACGCCGCGAAGGACGCGACGTCGCGCCCCCACCAGTGCCCGTGGGCCCGCGCTCCCGCCGCCGCGAGCAGAACGGCGCGATCCCGCAGACGGGGCTGGCGGTCTCCGATCGCGGCCGAGGCGAGGGCCGGCGAGACGAGGTCCGGCTCGGCCGGAGCCGACACGTCGACGTCGACGCGCCCGCCCTCCCCTCCCCAGGAGACGTCCGCGGGACGGGACGACCCGGTGTAGAGCCCCTTCGTCGCGGGGTCCGGGTAGAGGAAGACGGTCAGGGCATCGCCCGTCTTTTTTCCCGCCAGGAACCGATCGAGCACCGGCGCCCACCGCTCGAACGCCCGACGCTCGGCCGCGCGGAAACGCCAGACGACGCCGCCGCGCCGCTCCGTCCGGAGCGCCGCGAGAAAGCGCTCGCGGTCGGCGATCCGGTCGGTCCCGGTCGACCGATCGATCTCGAGCTGGCCGGCCGCGTTGCGCCGGAAGAGTCCCTCCTTCGAAAGCTCCCCGGAAACCGCGCGGAAGCGCCCGGGCGAGCCGCGCTCGCGGCCGAAGACCGCACGCAACAGGCGCCGCGCGGCGTCCTGCGAGTTGGCGAGAACGAGCGTCTCCACGCCGGCGGGGTCCGTGAGGAGGAGGCCATCGCGCGCGTCCCGGTAGGCGCGGCCGTCGAATGCGAAGCCGGCCGGCTCGAGGACGACCGGGAACCGCGCGAGCCGGGATCGGAACCCGGGAGCCACCGGCGGCGCCGCGACCCGCACGACCTCCCAGCCGGGCCCGATCCGGTCGGAGTCGCGCGCCACGCGGATCTCGAGACCCTCCCGGCGCGCGAACGCCGCCCAGCGCTCGAGATCCGGGAACTCCCAGCCCTGCGGCAGGACGACGGCGACCTGGCGCGCCGGTGGAGGATCGGAACCCGGAGGCGAGAAACCGAAGAGCGCCGGGAGCAGGAGCGCCGCGATCAAGAAGACTCGCGCCTCCAGACGATGCGGCCGCCGACCACGGTGGCGGCGGGAGCGCCGACGAGCTCCCAGCCCGCGAACGGCGTCGAACGGCTGAGAGAAACGAATCGCGCGGGATCGACCGTCCAGCGGCGTCGGGGATCGAAGAGCGTGACGTCGCCCGGGGAGCCGGGCGCGAGCGTTCCGCCCGGAAGCCCGAACGCGCGGGCGGGCCCGGCCGAAAAGAGCTCGGCAAAGCGGGCGACGCCGAGCTTCCCGGGCGCGACCAGGCGGTCGTAGACCACGGCGGCGGCGGTCTCGAGTCCCACGACGCCGAACGGCGCGGCGTCGAACTCCACTTCCTTCTCGTCCTCGTGGTGCGGAGCGTGGTCCGTCGCGATCGCGTCGATCGTGCCGTCCGCGAGCGCGTCCACGAGCGCCGCGACGTCCGCCGGCTCCCGCAGCGGCGGGTTCATCTTGTAGCGCGTGGAGTATCCGGACCGCGCGATCTCTTCGTCCGTGAGCGTCAGGTGGTGCGGCGTGACTTCGCAGGTGACGGAGGAGCCGCGGGTCTTCGCGTCGCGCACGGACGCGACGGCGAGGGCGGTCGACAGGTGCGCGAGGTGGAGCCTTCCGCCGGCGAGGCGCGCGATCAGGAGGTCCCGCGCGACCGCGGCGGCCTCGGCGACGTCGGGCTGACCCGCCAGCCCGAGGCGCGTCGAGACGGCCCCCTCGTGCATGGGCGCGCGGCGGGACAGGGTTCGGTCCTCGGCGTGTTGTACGACCGGCATGCCGAAGAGGGCGGCGTGCTCGATCGCCCGGCGCAGGAGGTCGCCGTCCGCGAGCCAGTCTCCGTCGTCGGAGACCGCGACCGCTCCGGCGCTGCGCATCTCGCCGAACTCCGCGAGCTCTTTCCCCTCCCGTTTCCGGCTGATCGCCCCGATCGGGTAGACGCGGGCCTTCCCCGCGAGAGCTCCGCGCGCCGCCACGAACGCGGTGACTGTTCGATCGTCGTTGGCGGGCTCGGTGTTCGGCATCGCGCAGACCGCGGTGAAGCCGCCGGCTGCCGCGGCCGCGGCGCCCGACGCGATCGTCTCGGCCTGCTCGCGCCCCGGCTCCCGCAGGTGCGCGTGGAGGTCGATGAATCCCGGAAAGACGAGTAGACCCTGCGCGTCCAGGACCTCGGCGCCGTCGGCCGAGAGTCCCTCGCCGACCGCCACGACGACCCCGTCGCGAACCGCGACGTCGTAGGCGCCGTCGCGTCCCGCGGCCGGATCCACCAGCCGGCCTCCCCGGACGAGGAGATCCGTCATGCGCCTTCCCGCTCCCCCTCCCACGGCCGGCCCGTGAGGAGGAGATAGATGACGGCCATCCGGACGGGGACGCCGTTCGCGACCTGCTCCAGGATCACGGAGCGGTCCGAGTCCGCCACGTCCGAGGCGATCTCGACGCCCCGATTCATCGGACCGGGGTGCATGACGATCGCCTCCGGGTTGGCCCGGGCCAGCCGCTCCGACGTCAGACCGTAGCGCGTGAAGTACTCACGACCCGACGGGAAGAGGGAGTGGCTCTGCCTCTCGAGCTGCATCCGGAGCATCATGATCACGTCGGCGCCCTCGATCGCGCGGTCGAAGTCGGTCGCCGCCCGGACGCCGAGCTCCTCGATCCGCGGCGGAAGCAGGGTCGGCGGGCCGCACACCGTGACCTCGCATCCCATTTTCGTCAGGAGGAACACGTTCGACCGCGCCACGCGGGAGTGGGCGATGTCGCCCGCGATGACCACCTTCCAGCCTTCCAGCCGGCCGAGCCGGCGCCGGATCGTCAGCGCGTCCAGGAGCGCCTGCGTCGGGTGCTCGTGAGCCCCGTCGCCCGCATTCACGATTCCGGCGGCCAGGTTTCGCGCCAGGAAGTGCGGCACTCCGGGGGAGGAGTGACGGACCACGATCAGGTCGGGGGACATCGCCTGGAGGTTGCGCGCCGTGTCGAGGAGCGACTCGCCCTTCTCGACCGACGTCCCCTTCCCGCCGCTGAAGTTCAGGGAGTCCGCGGACAGCCACTTCTCGGCGGTCTCGAACGAGAAGCGCGTCCGGGTGGACGCCTCGAAGAAGAGGTTGACGATCATCCGGCCGCGCAG
>Ga0070694_100001707_pt1 | contig 12936 bp, 11 predicted proteins | sample KBSK1251metaG_FD_65470 | JGI IMG/M metagenome (GOLD analysis project Ga0070694, IMG submission 65470) | Corn, switchgrass and miscanthus rhizosphere microbial communities from Kellogg Biological Station, Michigan, USA - KBS K1-25-1 metaG | ecosystem: Host-associated > Plants > Roots >... | reverse complement strand
GCGGCCTCGAGCAGGACGATCCCGCCCGCGACGTTGTCCCGGTAGTAGCGGGCCGGGTCACGGACCGATTCGCCGACCAGCGAGCGGGCCGCGCAGTGGAGGATCGCGTCCACACGCGCGCGCTCGAGGAGGCGCTCGATCAGGTCGGCATCGCCGTAGCTCCCGACCTCGAGCGAGACGGCGGCCGGCACGGACTCGCGGTGGCCGGTGGTCAGGTCGTCGAGGATCACGATGTCGTGGCCGGCCTCGATCAGCCGCTCGACCGAGACCGAGCCGACGTATCCCGCGCCGCCGGTCACCAGGACGCGCATCGGGACCTCGGAAGCGGGGCTGGCGACGGGGCCATCATCGGCGACGGCGCAGGAAGCGATCGACGAGGCCGGACGGGCGCGCCCCGGGCGCCACCGTGTCTCTGCCCGTCGGCGCTTGTGCCGCGGGAGCGCCGGTCTGATCCGGCTCGAGGTCGTCGGGCAACGCTTCCCCGCGGTTCCGCATCTGCTCCGCCATCCGCTGCGAGAGGTGGCTCGCCATCGGGTTCTCCGGGTCGAGCGCGAGCGCGCGCCGGGCGTACGTGTAGGCGCCGCGCTGGTCGCCGCGTTCGAGGGCGACGCGGGCGAGGCCGGTGACCGCGATCGAGTTGCGCGGATCGATCGCGACGACCTGGCGGTACAGTCGCTCGGCGTTGTCGAGGAGGCCGATCCCCATCGCCCGCTCGGCCTCGAGCATCAGCTCGATCATCGCCCGGCGCCCCGGCAACCGACGGCCCGACTAGATCGTGGCGGCACGAGGATCCCAGTCGTCGGGCAGCGGCTCGGCGGCCGCGACGGTGCTGTCGACCGCGACGAACGCGCCGGTGTCCGCGGACTCGCCGATCGCGCTCATGACGTCGAGCACGTGGTAGGCGAGGGCGCCGTCGGCCCGGTGCGGCCGGTGCTCGCGGATCGCCCGGGCCATCTCGAGGACGCCGGTGCCGCGGGTCGATCGGGCCTCCGTTCGAGCGAGGGTCTCCGGCGCACTGGATCCGCGACGGCGGATCTGGACGTCACCGTCGAACCCGTTCGGGTCCGGCAGGATGAGCGTCGCGTCGCTGCCGTTCACCTCGAGCAGGATCCGGGGCAGGGCCGAGTCGAACGAGAAGATCGCCTGGGCCGACGCGCCGCCTTCGAACCGGATGAGTGCGCCGACGTGGCTCGGTACGGTCACGTCGAAGGTCTGGCCGGCCAGCGGCCCGGATCCGATCGACCGACGGTCGCGCGCCGTCGATGCCACCGCCGCGACCGAGCTGACCGGCCCGAACGTCTGGATGAGCGCCGTGAGGTAATACGGGCCGATGTCGAACAGCGGGCCGGCACCGGCCTGGAAGAGGAACGCGGGGTTCGGGTGCCACGCATCCGGTCCCGGCGACTGGAGCAGCGCCAGGCCGGTCAGCGGCCGGCCGATCGCCTCCGCCTCGATCAGGCGGCGGACCGTCTGGAGCCCGGCGCCGAGGAACGTGTCGGGGGCGCAGCCGACCCGCAGCCCGGCCTCGGCGGCGGCAGCGAGCACCGCCCGCCCGCCGGCCCGCTCGAGGGCCAGGGGCTTCTCGTTCCAGACGTGCTTGCCCACCGTGAGCGCCTGGACGGCGACGTCCGCGTGGGCGGCCGGGATCGTCAGGTTGACCACGATCTCGACGTCCGGATGGGCGAGGACGACGTCGACCTCGCCTGCCGCGGCCAGTCCGTGGGCGGCGGCCTTCGCCCTGGCGACGTCCGGTCGCAGATCGCCGAGGGCGAGGACGCGGGTGTCGGCGAAGGCCGTCAGGTTCTCGATGTAGGTGTCGCTGATCACGCCGGCCCCGATGATCCCGATCCCGACCGGCCCGCTCCGGCTCACGATGCGGCACTCCCGTCGAGCAGGAACGCCCGGCTGTCGCGAAGCGCGTCGAACATGTCGCCGGCGGTGTCGTCGAGCTCGACCACGCGCAGGGCATGGGGCGCGGCGGCGACGATCTCGCGGACCGGCAGCGAGCCGGACCCGACCGCGACCTGCCGGGACGGGTCGAGGCCGCCGTCGCCGTCCTTGACGTGGAGCGCGACCACCCGCTCGCCGAGCCGATGCAGCAGGGCCGGCACGTCCGCCCCGCCGGCGTACGCCCAATAGGTGTCGACCTCGAGGCATACGTCCTGGTCGAGCAGGTCGGCGAACGCCTCGAGGGCGTGTCGGCCGTCGATCGTCGACGCCAGCTCGAAGTGGTGGTTGTGGTAGCCGACCCGGAGGCCCTGCCGGCCGGCCGTGGCCGCGACCTCGTTGAGCTCGCGTGCGACCTCGCGGACGCCGGCCTCGGTCTGCCAGCGAACCGGGTCGGTCCACGGCTGGATGAGGGTCCCGATCCCGAGCTCCAGCGCCGCGTCGATCACCGGGCCGAGGTCCTCCCCGAGCAGGCCGACGTGGGCCGTCGGTGCCGCCAGCCCATGCCGGGACAGTCCGTCGCGGAGGCGATCGCGGTACACGACGAGAGCGAAGGGCTCGACCCGCCGGAAGCCCAGCGCGGCGAGACGGGCCAGGGTCGCGTCGACGTCCTGCTCGAGCGCGACGCGCACCGGCCAGAGCTGGACCGAAAGCTCGTCCGGGCCGGCGGTCTCGCTGGCGATGGCATCGGGTCCGGTCCGCGCGCCGGATGCCGGGGAACCCTGGCCGGGTCGAGCCGCCAGGGTCCGGGCGAGAGCCACGAGCTCGGCACGCGTGTTCAGGCGCGGGTTCTCGACGATGCGGTCGAACAAGGCATTCAGGATACGCCCGAGCTCGGGCCCCTCGGACACCCCGAGCTCGGCCATGAGGTCCGACCCGTCGACGGCGAGGGCCGACCGGTCGAGGATCGGGCCGGCGGCGAGCTCGGCGGCGATCCGCGTCCGGAACTCGGCCAGATCGTCGGCGTCGCGGGGCACTCCGCTGCCGGCGTTGTCGGCCTCGCGCAGCGCGAAGAGCTGATCGATCGCGTCGGGGCCGATCTTCGCGAGGAACCGCCGGACCGCGGGGTCGCCCCACGTCGGCTCGTAGCGGAACATGTGCTGGCGAACGAGGTGGACGACCCGCGTCCGGGTGGCCGTCGGGACGTGGAGCCGATCGAGAAGCGCGTCGGCCAGGTCCGCCCCGACCGCCTCGTGGTGATAGAAGTGGCCGTCGGCGGCCGTGGCCGGCTTGCCGATGTCGTGGAGGAGTGCCGCCAAACGAACGATCGTTAGGTCCGTCCCGTCCGCGGACGCCGCCTCCGCGGCAGCGACGGTCCGGACGGTGTGGTCCCAGAGATCCTCGCCCGGGATCTTGTTCTGGGTGACGCCGCGCTGGGCGGCAAGGTCGGGCGAGATCGTCGCCAGAACGCCGGTGTCGGCCAGCAGGCGCAATCCGACGGACGGTCGTTCCGTCGCAAGCAGCCGGTCGAGCTCCATCGCGATCCGCTCGCCGGACAGGTGAGCGACGAGCGGTGCCGTCTCGCCGAGAGCGCTCAGCGTGGCGGGCTCGATCGTCCAACCGAGCGTCGCCGCGAACCGGATCGCCCGGACGATCCGCAGCGCGTCCTCCTCGAACCGCCGGCGGGGCTCGCCGACCGCCCGGATCCGTCCCGCGGCGATGTCCGCCGACCCGCCGAACGGATCGACGAGGCGGGGCGTGACCGTCGTGGCGAGCGCGCCACTGCCATCAGTCCACGCCGGCTCGCCGCCCCAGGCCAGCGCGTTCATCGTGAAGTCGCGCCGGGCCAGGTCGGCCTCGATCGACGTCCCGAACTCGACCCGATGCGGGCGCCGGAAGTCGGCGTAGTCGTGGTCGCTCCGGAACGTCGTGATCTCGTACTCGTCGCCGCCGCGCCGGACCGCGACGGTTCCGAACGCGTTCTCGTAGACGGCATGCTCGAATGCGGCCAGGGTCTGCTCGGGCAGCGCCGACGTCGCGAGATCCCATTCGTGGGGCTCGCGTCCGGCCAGCAGATCGCGGAGCGCGCCGCCGACGACATACGCCGCGTGGCCGCGGGTCCACAGGTCCGCCAGCAGCGAGCGCACCGCAGCCGGGATCGCCAGGTCAGCGCCGATCGCGTCGTTGGTCACGGACCTATCGTCGCCGATCGGGGCAGCGGCCTGCGCGAGAGCGCTCAGTTCCGGCCCAGGAACAGGTACGTCCGCCAGGCCTCGTTGTGCTCGTCGGCAAGATATGGCGTGAACATCGAGTAGATGTCGCTGCGCGGCTCGAACGGTGGCCGGGTCAGCCGGAATCGGGCCTCCTCGAGGGTCTTGCCGCCCTTCCGGTGGTTGCACGACTTGCACGCGGTGACGAGGTTCTCCCAGGTGTGCCCGCCGCCGCGATGGCGGGGCATGATGTGATCGAGCGTCAGGTCGTGGCCCTGGCGCCCGCAGTACTGGCAGGTGTGGCGGTCACGGGCGAAGATCTCGCGCCGGCTGAGCTTGATCCGCGGCCGGGGCCGGCGGACCTGGTACTGGAGCCGGATGACCGACGGCGCGTGATATTCGGCACGCGGCGTGTGGATGACCTGGTGGTCGTACTCGATGACCTCGGCCTTCTCGCCGAACACGAGCCGGAACGCCCGCGGCAGATTGCAGACGTTCAACGGCTCGTAATTCTGGTTCAGGACGAGCACCACTCCGTTCATCGTTGGCGCACCATACCAAGAACGGAGACGCGGGCTCGGACGTCTGCCCGGACGACCGACCGCGGGCCCGGCCGCCATCACCCGCGGCCCGTCGCAAGGCCGGTCCGCGGGTCCCAGCCGCCGGCCTGTCCGACCTTGGTCGCGAGCGGACGCCCGAGCGCGTCGGCGATGAACCGGGCCGCCACGAGGAGGGCCTCGAGGGACACGCCGTGCTGGAGGCCGATCGCGTCGAGGAGGTACACGAGGTCCTCCGTCGCGAGGTTGCCGGCGGCGCCCGGAGCGTACGGGCAGCCGCCCGTGCCGCCGGTCGAGGCGTCGAAGGCCCGGATCCCGGCGGACATCGCCGCGGCCACGTTCGCGAGGGCCGTGCCGCGGGTGTCGTGGAAGTGGTACGCGATTCGCTCGAGGGGAATGCCGGCGTCGACGGCCCGCGCCGTCAGCTCGCGCACCTGGGGCGGCACGCCGACCCCGATCGTGTCGCCGAAGCAGACCTCGTCGACGCCGAGCTCGAGGAGCCGCCGGGCCACGTCGACGGCCGCAGCGGGCTCGACCGCGCCGGTATATGGATCGCCGAACGCCGTCGAGACGTAGCCGCGCCGCCACCAGCCGAGCTCGCCTGCCCGGGCGAGGACCGGGGCGAACGCGTCGAGCGACTCGGCGACCGTCATCCGGATGTTCCGGATCGTGAACGCGTCGCTTGCGGCCGTGAACACGGCAATCGCGTCGACGGCCGCGGCCTCGGCCCGGGCCAGACCGCGGACATTCGGGACCAGGACGGGGTAGCGGACACCGGATCGGCGGGGAAGCGACGCCATGAGCTCGTCGGCGTCCGCGAGCTGCGGGATCGCGGTCGGGGCGACGAAGGACGTGGCCTCGATCTCGCGGAGCCCCGCATCGGCGAGGAGCTCGAGATAGCGCAGCTTCGTCGCGAGGGAGATCGGCCGCGCCTCATTCTGGAGGCCGTCGCGCGGCCCCACCTCATAGATCCGGACGCGCTCGGCCGATGGAGCCGACGTTTCGGTCACCGCTGGCCGGGGGTCACGGAGTCCGGATCAGCCGAGCGGCGGGTCGGCCGCCCGATCGATCGCGGCGATCCGGATCTCGATCTTCTCGAGGTCCATCACCGCGGCCCGGAAGGCCGGGCTGTCGAGCGCGGCCGCGTTGCGCCGAGCGCGTGCGGCGGCATGGAGCGCCATCAGCTCCGGCCGCGTGGACGGGAGGCTCATGTCGACCTGGGTCGCCCGGCCGTGCGCCTTCGCTGCGTGGTGCTGCCCGCCGGCCGCGTCCGCGCCTCCGGTCGCGTGCCCGGCGACGGTCGCCCGCGCCGTCGCGTCCCGGCCGGGCTTCGGCCGTGCCCCCTGCTCCGCCGCTGGTTCGGAGCGATCCTTCTTCGTGTCCCTGGCCATCGATCCTCCTGTCGGCAAGAGGGTAGCGCGTCGGGCCGGCGCGCCGCCGTCAGTCGTCGATGGTGGCGAGCGCCTGGCCGCGGCGCACCTGGTCGGCCACCCGGACGGCGAGCTCGGCGACCCGGCCCGCCCGCGTCGCGACGACGACGTGCTCCATCTTCATCGCCTCGAGTGTGACGATCGGGTCGCCGGCCTCGACCGTGTCGCCCGTGCCGACGTGCACCGCCAGCACCGCGCCCGGCATCGGGGCGACGACGTCCGCCGCACCGCCACCCTGGGCGTGTGCCGCGGCCGCCTTCGCCGTCCGGTCGACATCCGGCGCCTCGGCCACGCGGAACGCGATCGATCGACCGGTCACGTCGACGTGCACGACGTCGCCGACCCGGATGGCCGCGGTCGGCGGATCCGCCGACGCCGCTCCGACTGCCACCGATCGCTCGGTGCCGTCCTCGGTGGCGAGGCGGGCGCGCGGTGGGCCGTTGAGCCGCCAGCTCCCGGCCTCGAGGAGGCGGGCCGCCTCGGCCCATGCGGCGTCGGGGATGTCGAGCGGGCCGTTCCCGTCCGCTTCCGGCGTCGGCGGCCAGATCGTGTCGAGGGTGTCGATCCGCGCCTCGCCGCGGACGACCTCCGGACGCCGGACGAGCCAGCGCAGGAATCGCAGGTTCGTCGTCAGCCCGAGCACGACGGTCTCGTCGAGCGCGGTCGTCAGGCGGGCGAGCGCCTCGCGGCGGTCGGCGCCGTGGGCGACGACCTTCGCGAGCATCGGGTCGAAGCGGCCCGTGACCTCGTCGCCGACGGCGATCCCGGCGTCGACGCGGATCCCCTCGCCTCGGGGCCAGCGGACGGCGAGGATCGGGCCGATCGCCGGCAGGAACCCTGCCTCGGCGTCCTCGGCGTAGAGCCGGACCTCGATCGCGTGGCCGGCCGGCCGAACGTCTGCCTGGGCGAACCCGAGGGGCTCGCCGGCCGCGATCCGGATCTGGTCGGCCACGAGATCGCGGCCGGTGACGAGCTCCGTGACCGGATGCTCGACCTGGAGCCGGGTGTTCATCTCGAGGAAGAAGAACGCGCCGCCCTCGTCGAGGAGGAACTCGCACGTTCCGGCACTGACGTAGCCGACCTCTCCGGCCAGGGCCAGGGCGGCGTCGGTCAGCCGCCGCCGGATCGGGCCGCGGACGGCGGGCGAGGGCGTCTCCTCGAGGACCTTCTGGTGGCGGCGCTGGAGGGAGCAATCGCGCTCGCCGAGGTGGACGCCATGGCCATCGGCGTCGAACAGGACCTGGACCTCGACATGACGCGGGCCCTCGAGGAACCGCTCGAGGATGAGGCGGTCATCGCCGAACGCCGCGTGGGCCTCGCGTCGGGCGGCCGCGAGCTGGGCCGGCAGATCCGCGCCATCCCGCACCGTCCGCATGCCCTTGCCGCCGCCGCCGGCCGCCGGCTTGACGAGGATCGGATAGCCGATCCGGAGCGCCGCCCGTTTCAGGGTCGCGTCACCCTGGTCCGCGCCGTCGTAGCCGTCAATGGTCGGGATCCCGAGGCGGCGCGCGAGCTGCCGCGCGGCCGCCTTGTCGCCCATCGCCCGGATCGCGGCCGGGGGCGGTCCGATCCAGCGGATGCCGGCGGCGACGACCGCCTCGGCGAACGCGGCGTTCTCGGCGAGGAACCCGAATCCCGGGTGGACGGCGTCCGCGTCCGCGGCCACGGCGGCCGACACGACGGATGCGATGTCGAGGAGGTCGAGCGCGGCCGGCCCGTCCACGGCGGGAACGATCGCGACGATCCCGAGCCGATCGCAGGTCCGCGTGATCCGGGTGGCGATCTCACCGCGATTGGCGACGAAGACGCGCCGGATCGCGGTCACGCCGGACGCTGAGGACGACGACGACGGCACCGCAGCCGCCGGCGCCGCGGCGTCCGAGGACATGAACGCGTCCAACACGCCAGACGCGACACGCCATCGACCTCCGACCCGGCGCGCCGGCAGGCGACCGGTCGCGATCCAGCGCTGGACCGAGCGCGTGGTCGCCCCGATGCGGGCCGCCGCCTGGCTTGGGCTGAACTCGTCGGTCATGTCTGGCGCGATTGTCGCGATCCGCGGGCGGGACCGCAAGCCCAGCGTGTCCCGACGCACGCCAGGCTGCCCCTCATCAGCGGAAGACGACCGAGACCAGGACGACGGTGAGGGCGAGGACGATCGGAAACGTGAATTGCTGGGTGACGATGACGAACCACCCGCGCCCGCTTGTGTGCCATGGGCCGAGGTCGCGAACGGCCCGAACGAATTCGTCGCGCCACGGACGGCCGAGTCGGATGTCCTCGGCCGCGAGCATCCAGGCGAGCGCGAGGCGCTGCCAGCGGCTGTCGGGCTCGGAGAGCGTCGCGAGCGCGCGCTCGAACGCCGCCGGGTTCCACGACTCATCCGAACCTGCGGCCCACACGGCGCGCAGCCGCTCCGCCCCGGCCTGATCCGCCGCTTCCGCGATCGGCGTGCGATCGAGCTCGGTGGCAGCGTCCTCGGGTCGATCGGCAAGAGCCAGGGCGTAGGCGCGTCGGACCGTGTGTTCGGACGCGTTCGCGGGGTCGGCCAGCCAGACCTCCGCCGACGCACCATCGGTTGGATAGCCCGGGGGACGGTGCGCCGGCTGCAGCTGGGCGTACTCGATGATCGCCCGCCGCGCGAGGATGCCGTCGCGATCGGCGAATCCGACGACCACGAATGCGACGATCGGGATCGTGGCGATCCAGAACCAGCCGTTTGAGCTCGAATCGAGGACGTGGAGGTTCCCCATCCCCACGATCGCGACGAGGCTGGCAGCGGTGGCGGCCGCCAGCCACGCCCGCCTCGGCCCGGCCGTCTGGAGCGCCCGAACGCCCGCATTCGGGGCGCGACGTCGACGGAGCAGGCCGGTCACTCGGAGTCCGGCGCCCACGCCGGACGACGCTTCTCGACGAAGGCGCTGAACCCTTCCTGGGCCTCCGCGGAGACGCGTTGACGAGCGATGACCCGCGCCGTGTGCCACTTCGCCGAGCCGTGACCGACGCCGCGGACCTCGCGGACGATCGCCTTCGCTGCCCGGACCGCCGTCGGGCCCGAGGCGAGGATGTCGGAGACGGCCTGGTTCACCGCCGTGTCCAGCGCCTCGACGCCCTCGACCACCTCGTGGACGAGCCCGATCCGCTGGGCCCGGATCGCGTCGAAGCGGCGGCCGCCCGGGAACAGGGCCCTGGCGTGGGTTTCGCCGATCCGGGCGATGACGAACGGGGAGATGACCGCGGGCAGGATCCCGAGCCGGGTCTCGGTGAACCCGAACTTCGCGCCCGCCTCGGCGATGACGAGGTCGCTGACCGCGCAGAGCCCGGAACCGCCGCCGAGCGCCGGCCCGTGCACCCGGGCGATGACCGGCACCGGGCAGGTGTCGATCGCCTCGAGGGTGTCGGCGAATGCCATCGCGTCCTGTTCGTTGCCCTCGACGTCGAGCTGGATCGCGGCCCGCATCCAGTCGATGTCGGCGCCGGCGCAGAACGACGGTCCGTCGCCCGCCAGGACGACAACCCGCAGGTCGGTCGGGCCCTCCCGGGCGAGGGCGGTGAAGGTCTGGCGGAGCTCGGCGATCAGGCTCGCGTTGAAGGCGTTGTGGACCTCGGGCCGGGCGAGGGTCACCCGGGCGACCGCGTCGTTCGGGCCGCTGCGCTCGAGGCGGAGGAGGTCGGTCACCGGCGCATCGTACCCGTCGGGGTGGCACGACCGGGTCGAGCGGCGAAGGGCGCCGGTCCGCGGGAGACGTCCCCGAGATGGTCGCGCGACGGACCGCGGCTAGGGTTCGCGCAAGCGGGACCACGGAGCAGCCGCCCGGACCCGGTACGGCGGCTGGAATCGGAGGCGCACGATGGCCGGCGGGGCGAACGCCAAACCTGTTGATCGTTCATGGCTCGAACGGAACCTGGGTCTGAAGCTCCCGGAGCCGGGCGCCCGCGAGATGGTGGGCCCACCGACCGAGGCCGATGACCAATCGATCCTGCGCGAGATCATCGACTTCGACTCCGAGGGGGACGACGGCCGGGAATTCCGCGAGGCGGCGCCGAAGGCCTACGGGCTCACGAAGTTCGTCGCCATCGACTGGCCGGCCGGCCTGCACCCGATGCCCGGTCCGAAACCGACCGGATCGAAGCTCCCGCGCGCCGACGTCCTGATCGTCACCTGGACGGTCGACGAGGGCCACGCGCTGAGCCGCGTCCTCACCCCCGGCATCGACAGCCGCGACGACTGGCTGCCGTACACGCGGAACTACCCGGCGATCGCCGCGACGATGCGCCCGGGTTGTCCGGCCCGCAACGCCAAGCGCCTCGGGACGTACTGGACGACGACGATCGGCGCCACGACGGTCACGCTGTTCAAGTCCGACTCGCACATGTCCCAGGACGGGCCGAAGCTGCCGAACGCCACCGTCTGGCGTCAGATCATCGACGACGTGCGGCCGAAGCTCGTGATCACCACCGGAACCGGCGGCGGAATCGGTCCCGCCGAGGAGGTCGGCGACGTCATCGTCAGCCGCTTCGTCACGTTCTCATGCCGGCGAACCTTCAAGCGGCTCGACCGCAAGACCTATGCGTCCGGCAGTGACGCGCCGAACGGACGGTTCGCGCAGGCCGTACAGCTGTTCGGGGCGAACGACGACTTCCTGCCCAAGGACAACACCCGGCCGCCGCAGATCGTCGTGTCGGACTCGGCGGCGACCGGCATCCTGACGACCGACTACTTCGGCTTCGACAACACCGCCAACACGTACGGTCTCCAGGGCATCGGCGACCTGTCCGAGATGGGCGACGCGGTCCTCGGCATGATCTGCAAGCGCCGGCGCAAGACGGCCCCGGCCTACGTGATCGTGCGGAATGTGTCCGATCCGCAGATCGACGCCAGCACGATGACGATTCGCGAGCAGGCGGCGTTCGCGGCTGCGATCTACAAGGGATTCGGGCGCTGGAGCAGCGTCTGCAGCGCGATCGTGTGCTGGGCGATCGTCGCCGATCTGCAATGACCTGACGCGATCAGCCGGCGGGGACGCGGTAGTGGCCGCGTGTCCAGATCCGGCGGATCGCGAACCGTTCGAGATTGGCGGCCGAGACGCTATCGATCTCGGCCGTCGCGAGGATCCGGGTCGAGCCCGCCTCCGCGGCGCGCCGGACGCGGTCGGCGATCAACGCACGCTGGATCCCGCGGCCGCGCGCCTCGGGCAGGACCGTCCCGGCGCCGAGCCACCCGACACGCCGGCGGTTGAAGAGCGCCGACACGGCCACGTCCCGTCCGTCGAGCGAGGCGATGAACTGGTGGTAGCCGCGGGCCCGGACGAGGATCGGGTTGAAGCGGCGCCAGGCCTCGGCGATCGGGCCCTCGATCGCGAAGCCTGCGATGAAAAGCTCGGCCCAGAGACGGACGTCGACCGCGTCGTCGGGCTCGACGCTGCGGATCGCGAGCTCGTCGACGATGGCGCCGGCGCCGTCGGCCGTGTCGGCCGCTCGGGCGAGCGCGTCCCCCGTCGATCCGACGTGGACCCCGACGGGCCACTCGAGCGCCTGGTCCGCGAACGCGGGATCGTCGACGCCGACGACGAGCCAGCCCGGAACGCCCGCCTCGTGGAAGAGCGCCTCCATCGTCGGCCGATGGATCGGCACCTGGCGCATCCCGAACGCCCGGTTGAACACGGATCCGGGCAGGTCCGGCGACGTCGCGCCGGCCATGTCGCCCTTGTCGAGGATCCGGACGTCGTAGCCGGCCTCCGACGCGGCCCGCCACATCGCGAGCCAGGCGTCTCGGTCGACGCTGTCGAGGAGGTCGAGCTCGCGATGGATCTCGGCCGTCGTATCTCGGAGCGGCGGCAGGACGCGAATCAGGTCGCCGGGGCGGATCATGCCGTCGGCGAGCACCCGCGCGTACATCCGCGAGTCGGTCGGGTGGAGGAGGATCGAGATCCGGCCGGATTTGCCCGTGCTGAACGCACCCTTGATCACGTCGCATGGATTGGCCGGGCCGCTGATCTCGAGGACGACCTCGTCGCCGACCGCGAGCCGCGTCCCGACCGCGAGGAGCGCGAGCTCGATTCCCGACGTCGTCAGGTTCTCGCCGACCGCGCCGGGCCCGACGCCCGGGTGACCGTCCGCCCGCACACGCTCGATCGCCTCGATCGCGAACAGGCAGACCGCCCGGTGCGGTCCGCCGTGAACGGCGTCGTGCTGGTGCGCATCCCCGAGCAGACCGCCGGGTCCGACGCGCGCCTCGGCCACCGGCAGCTTCGGCACGCCGCCTGGCGACAGGTTGACCTGGACGACCCGGCCCGCCGGCGGACTCGAGCTCATCGTGGGCGGAGCCCGACCGACTCGAGCTCGGCCTTCGCGAGCGCCTTGTAGCGGCCCGCCGCGAACTCGCCGAGCGGGTCCCGGCTGTGGTCGAGCAGCTCCGCCCAGGACAGGCGGTGCAGCGCCCGGCTGGCGAGGAGCCGGTCGATCGACTCGAGCGTGACGCCGCTCGGACGCCGGCGGATCGCCGTCGTCGCCGACCGGAGCTCGGCCAGGCGGGCCGCCCGCCACGGCAGGTAGCGGCTGAGCCACGGGATGAGGGCGACGGCCAGGATGAGCAGGGCGAGGACACGCGCGACCAGGGTGATGAGGTCGACGAACTCGCCTCCGACGAAGACGAACGGCTCGCTCGCGCCACCGAACGCCCGACGGGCGAGCTCGCCGGCGCCGGCTCCGATCAGCGGCACGCCGTCGAGGGACGAACCGACCTGGACCCCGGCGTCCCGGATCGCGGCTCCTCCGCGCTCGAGAGCGTGGCCGGCTTCGGCGTAGCCTGCGATCGCGGTATGGATCCGGAACGCCACGACGGACCACAGC
>Ga0070694_100001705_pt1 | contig 12942 bp, 10 predicted proteins | sample KBSK1251metaG_FD_65470 | JGI IMG/M metagenome (GOLD analysis project Ga0070694, IMG submission 65470) | Corn, switchgrass and miscanthus rhizosphere microbial communities from Kellogg Biological Station, Michigan, USA - KBS K1-25-1 metaG | ecosystem: Host-associated > Plants > Roots >... | reverse complement strand
CGCCCATCAGCCTCGTATGAGCCACGTGCCGCGTGCCTTTCGGTTTGATGCCGGTCACGGCGGCGATCGCCGTCACGATGACGGCAAGGACGAGCCAGAAGAGCCAGGTCATGATGACGATTCTCCGCCGGCCGATTCCGAAGGAGCCAGCCGCGCCGGAATCAACCCGCGAACCCACTCGGTGACTTTTCCGGCGCACGGAGGAATCGGATCGCAGGCCAGCAGGTACAGCACGACAGTCGTCAGAACGATCAGCGAGTAGGCCAGGAGGGCGAACGGTGCAAGCTTGAACTGCGAGGCGATCGGCAAACGGCGGTTGAAATACAACAAGAGAGTCGGATAGAACATCACGACGGAGAGCGTCAGAAACGGGATGCGCAGCATCGCGTCATGAACGCGCCGCGGGTTCCTGAATCCCTTCGCGACGCGCTGATAGGCGCTGTTCTCGTAGGCTTCGACGGGCACTTTGAAGATCGTCTGGGTCAGCAGATACAAGAGACCTCCGCAGAACACGGTCAGCAGGATCTTCAGCACGCCGTCGAGTCTCCAGAAATACATGCCCGCCCAGACGAAGTACACGATGATGCTGAGATTCGTGAACTGGAAGGCGAGCCACACGTTCGTCCGGCCTGTCATCAGCTGGAACTTGCGACAGAGCCATTCCGTGAGGTTCAGCAGGGCCGAATCGATGTAAATCATCGCTTCAGAAACGCCGCGATCTTCTCGTTCAGGAACTTCAGATCCGCCGGGTTGCTCGCCGCGCCCGCCGTATGCCCCCAGAGCGACGGAATCGGGAGGAACGTCACGCCGCCAATGAACGCTTGCTCGTACTTCGCGTCGGTCAGCGGAAAGTAGAGGTCCGTCTCGGACGGCATATACAGCACACGCGCTTTGATCGAACGGAGTGCTCGTTCCGTATCGCCGTTGAACGCCGGCGTCGTGCCCACATCGTGCCTTTGCCAGGTCCGTGCCTGCAGGATGTAGTCGTTGGCATCGCCGCCGAACCGCTTGCGGAATGCCTGCCACGCCTGTTCGAACGTCGTGCCCGGCGGAGTATTGGTGCGCCACAACTCCCGGCGCCACCACTCCTGTGAATACAGCCAGCCGGCCCAGACCATCCCGAACGCTTCGAGCCCCTTCACCGGCGGCGTCGTGTACTCGCCGCCCTGCCACGCCGGGTCGGTCGTGAGCGCCGCGATCTGTCCTTCGAGCCGCACATAGCCGTGACCGTAGCATTTCGCGGTGCCGGCAGTCGCGACGATGGCGTCCACGAAGGCGGCGTGGCTGACGGCCCACTGAAATGCCTGCTCCGCGCCCATCGAAAACCCGATGACCGCGCGCAGATGATTCACCTTCAACTCCTGTGCGAGCAAACGGTGGACGGCCTCGACGTTGTCCCGAATCGTCATGATTGGAAACCGCGGGCCGTGGAATGGTTCCGGCGTGTTGCTCGGCGAGGACGACCGCCCGTTGCCGAAGAGCTCGGTCAGCACGAGAAAGTCGCGCGCGGGATCGAGCGCGCGCTCCGTCCCGCCGATGAGCCAGTTGTACCCGTTGAAGTTCGCCATGTAATGCGACGGCAGCAGGATGGCGTTGTCGCCCGCAGCGTTCAGCTTGCCCAGCGTTGTGTAAACCACGCGGGCTTCGGGCAGCACGACGCCGCTCTCGGTCCGGAAGTCCCGGATCACGAATTCATGCCGTTCGAGCGGCTGCGCGATGACAGCGGGTGCGAACAGAGAAGCGAGAACAGTGAGCACCGCGAGGAGCGTTCTCATCGGTTCATCATCCTCTTCTTCTTCGTCGGACTGGCTTTCGCCCTCGACGTCGCGCGCGCTGCTTTCGTCCGTGTCGCGAGCGCGTCGGGCAATTCGTACGCTTCTCGAAGCCACCCGGTGATGGGAGGTTCCACCTCGTCGCGATGCGTGATCTTCAGGATGTTCGCGACCTTCGTCTTCGACTTGCGCTCGGCCCGGCGCACCTGCGGTGCCCTCAGCGCGCGGCCGAGGAACACGCAGACTTCGAGAAAGCTCCGCTTCGGACGGACGAAGAAGTAGCACGACTCGCGCGAAAACATGATGCAGGTGCCCGAGGCGTAGATCCGCTGATCGCCGAACTCGACCGCGGTCTCGCGCAGGCGTGCCCAGGCATCCTGCAAATCCTCGGAGAGATCCTGCGTAAGGGCCGCTTCGGTCGTCGTCCAGCAGTCGTGCGACTGGCCCTCTTCGATCCACTCCTTGCAGTGGTGGCACTCCCGCCCGGCCATGGCCAATTGTATTGATCTCGGGGCGAGTAGAATGCCGGATGCTGCGAGATCGCCGGCGCTCGTCATGCGTCTTTGAAAGAAATCGTCTGGTTCCATCCTATGTATGTGGACCCGTGGCGAAAGCCGACGGGCGGACACACGGGTCCGCCCCTGCTTGCGCAACGTCCAGGGAGCGATCGATGTCGGTTACAGAAGCCGTCAACACTCTTGCGCCGTCATTTTCGGGACAGCTCGTACAGCCGGCCGATGCCGCGTACGACGAAGCCCGTCGCGTTCACAACGGCCTCATCGACAAGCGGCCGGCCCTCATCGCGCGATGTCATGGCACGGCCGACGTCGCGGATGCCGTCAGGCTGGCGCGCGAGCTGAACCTCGAAGTCGCCGTGCGCGGCGGCGGCCACAACGTGGCGGGCCGCGCGACGATCGATGGCGGCCTGATGATCGACCTGGCGCCGATGAAAGGCATTCTGGTCGACCCGCGGTCGCGCACCGTCCGGGCGCAGGGCGGCGTCCTCTGGAAAGAGCTGAATCGCGAGACGCAGCTTCATGGCCTCGCGACGACGGGCGGCGTCGTCGGCTCGACCGGCATTGCGGGATTGACGCTCGGCGGGGGCCTCGGATGGCTGATGCCGAAATACGGGCTCGCGCTCGACAACCTGCTCTCAGCGGAGCTCGTCATGGCCGACGGCCGCGTCCTCCGCGCGAGCGGCGACGAGAACCCCGATCTGTTCTGGGCGATTCGCGGCGGCGGCGGCAACTTCGGCATCGCCTCGTCGCTCGAATACGACCTGCATCCGGTGGGTCCGACCATCGCCGGCGGCCTCGTCGCGCACCCGCTTTCGCGGGCGCGGGACGTGCTGAAGGTCTACCGCGACGCGTGCGCCAGCGCGCCGGACGAGTTGATGCTGGTGGCGGGACTGCTGTTCGCGCCGGACGGATCGGGCAACAAACTCGCCGGCATCGTCGCCGCGCATTGCGGATCGCTGTCCGACGGCGAGGCCGGGGTTCGTCGCATCAAGGCGTACGGTCCGCCCGTGATGGACATGATGGGCCCGATCCCGTACTGCGCGCAGAACGGGCTGCTGGATGCGGCGTTTCCGAAGGGCGCGCTGAACTACTGGAAGGCACACTTCCTGACGGACCTCTCCGATGCGAGCGTCGATGCGCTCGTCGACAGCTTCGACGCGTGCCGGCTTCCGCTGAGCCAGATCGTCATCGAGCATTTTCACGGCGCGGCGAGCCGCGTGCCGGTCGCCGACACCGCCTGCGCCCTGCGAATCGAAGGCTTCAATGTCGTCATCATCTCGCAGTGGGTCGATCCGAAGGACACTGAGACCGGCACCAACTGGTGCAGAAAGACGTACTCGTCGCTGGAGCCGTTCTTCGGAAAAACGCGCTACGTGAATTACCTCGAAGCCGATGTGGCGGGCGATCCCGCAGTCATCGCGTACGGATCGAACTACCCGAGGCTTCGCCAGCTCAAGACGAAATACGACCCGGACAATTTCTTTCACACGAACGTGAACATCGCTCCTCAATAACGCGTCACGTTCATTTCTTGCCGGCGAGCGGGCCGAGGGAGCGCGGCGGTCCGATGCGGCGCGCCTCGATCTGCTGGTAATTTCTTTCCCAGGTCTTGCCGCCGTCGACCGATCGATCCGCCGTCCACGAGAATCGGTCCTTCTGGATGTCGTAATAGCGGATCCGCAGCATGGTCGGCTTCTCGAAGACCGCGCCGAACTTCTGCTCGATGTGCACCTCCGCCCCGACGCGGCGTCCCGTGCCGAAATCCTGAAGGCCGCCCCCCTCAGGCGGCGATGTCCTTGCGCGCGAAACGGACGGTCGCCAGGGTCAGCGCGGCGGCGGCCACGCCAAGCAGACCGGCGACGCGCGGCGGACGAAGGCCCTCGACGAGCGGCGCGCCATAGTGCTCGAAGATTGAAAGCTGGAGCAGCAGGTCGGGCCACTGAAAGACGCGCGCGAGAAGCGTGTCGAGAAACGAGGCAATGACGAGCGCGATGAGGATGCCAGTCACGGCCCTGGCGCGCAGCCAGCCGGACAAAAGGTAGCCCGCCGACGCCACGACCAATCCCACCGGCACCATCCCGATCGCCGCCTGCGCCACACGTCCACGATCGAGCGGCATTCCGACGACGGCCGCCGCGATCACCGCGCCTGCGAAGATCGACGCCGCGACCATCGTCATCGCGAGCGAGGCCGCGCCGAAGTGCGTGAGAATCACCCGCCGGCGCGGGTGCGGCGTCCCGAGCACGAGATCGAGGCGCCCTGCCTCCTCGTCGTTCGCCCATCGGCTTGCCGTCGTCACCGCGAACGCCGCCACGACCACCACGAGCAGCGTGAACACGAGATTGAGCAGTCCCATGTTGATCGTGACGTCGCCGCCGCGTGTGAATCGTGCGATGAGGGCGGCGTACATCGGATTGCTCCGCGTGATATCGCCAATGAGATCGCTCAGGTCCGACTGCAGTTGCCGCAGCAGCGCCGTCAACAACATCGTGTAGCATCCGACCGCTGCTCCCCACCACAGCGCGGGCCTGGCCGCCGTGCTCGCGCTCCGGACGAACAGCGATCGCAGCGACCAGGCACGCAACGGAACTCCGTGCGGCGCTCTGCGCGGCGTCGGCCGCAGCACCGGCAGTGCGGCGGGCGCGCCGATATCGCGGCGAAGAAAGAGCACGACGCCGACGGCGGTCAGTATCAATGCGGCCGCCGCCATCAGGACCATGGCGGACCAGTCGATCGCATGACCGGCAACGAGCGGCTTGTTCCGCTCGAAGTAGTGGAGCGGGGAAAGCCGCCCGATCCACTCGCCGCCAGAGAGGACGCGGCCGGCGCTGGTGAGGACGAATGAGAGGCCGAGCAGAATGCCGGTGATGCCGGCAGCGGTGCGAGCCTCGTGCGTGAACTGAGAGACGATGAGCGCGAGGGCGCCGAAGACGAGCGCGAACAGTGTCGTATTGAGCCCGAAGAGCGCCGCCCGGCCCGCGCCGAGGTCCACACCCGTCGCCGCAGCTCCCGCGAACGCGGACAGCGCGATCAGCGCCCCGATCAGCAGCAGCGAGACGGCGACCGCGGCAACCTTCTCGGCCGCGATTCTCACGCGCGATCGCGGGACGGAGAGCAGCAGATCGAGCGCACCGTGTTCCTCTTCACCGCGCAGCGTGCGGCTGACGGTCAGCAGCGCCCAGATCGCGACGAGCGGCAGCACGAGCGAAAGGCGCCAGGTTGCGTATCCACCCGGCGTCAGGACGTCGACCGGCTCGGCAAACAGCCGCATGGCGGGATTCCGTGTCAGCGCGAGCATCTCGGCCCGTGTCCGCGGCGAATTGGCGAACACGCGCGAAACGCCGGCGAAGATCATCGGCGCGAGCACGCCCATGCCGAGCCCCCAGCTCAGGATCGGCAGCCGGTGGTCGCGCAGCGTCTTCAGGAAGACGCTACGAAACCACACCGCCCGTGCCTTTCCGCGGCGGCTCGCCATCCTGCTGATAAAAGCGCAGAAAGACGTCCTCCAGACTTGGTTCGCGGCTGACGAAGTTCGCGAGGGAGTACCGCGCGGCCGTCTTCACCAATGGATCGATCTCGCCCCGGATGGTCACCCGCAGCGTGCGGCCGTCGGGCAACACTTCCAGGTGCTCCACGCCGGCGACGTCGCGGAATCCATCGATCGGCGGCGTGGTCGTGAACGTCAGCTCCACCTCGTGTTGCTTGATCTCCTTCAGCTCCGCGACGCTGCCGACGCGCACGAGGCGGCCGTCGCGGATGATGCCCACGCGATCGCAGAGCGATTCCACTTCCGACAGGATGTGGGACGACAGAAACACCGTGCGGCCTTCGGCGCGCACTTCCGCCACCATCTCGCCGAACGTGTGCTGGTTCAGCGGGTCGAGACCGATCGTCGGCTCGTCGAGAATCAGCAGCCGCGGTCGATGCATGAAGGCCTGGATCAGCCCGATCTTCTGCTTGTTGCCGTGCGAATAGTGGCGGAAGCGGCGGCTGGGATCGAGGTCGAGCCTCGAGACGAGCCGCTCGACATGGTCGCGGTCGACGCCGCCATGCAGGTTCGCGAAGTACGCGAGGATCTGTCCGCCCGTGAGGTTGGGATCGAACGCGAGCTCGCCGGGCAGATAACCCAGCACCCGCTTCACATCGACCGATCGCTGCCAGCAGTCGAGGCCCGCGATGCGAGCGCTGCCCGCGTCCGGGAAGAGCAGCGCCATCAGCAGGCGCATCGTGGTCGTCTTGCCCGCGCCGTTGGGGCCGAGGAAACCGAACACCTCTCCCTCGGCGACCTCGAACGAGAGATCGATGACGCCGCGCTTGCTGCCGTAGTACTTGGTGAGCGCGGCGACGTCGACGAGAGGCGTCATGCGGATCGGGACTTATTCGTTGCGTGTCACAGATCCCTGACGGCCGGCCAGCCCGGTAATCCGGTGGCTGTCTTCACGGCGCGCACGACGGCATCGGCCAGGACCTCCGCCGCAATCGCGCCGAGCGCGGTCAGCGACACGGACGCGTTCGACAGGCCGGTGGAGACGGCGAACACCTGATCGCCGTCGCCCTGCGTGTGATACGGATTGATCGCGCGCGACGCGCCGGTGTTGGCCATCATGGCGAGCTTCGTCAGCTGCGTTTTGGTGAGCGCGACGTTGGTGCCGACCACCGCGAGCATCGTGGCGCGCAGCGGAGCGTCGGCGATGGGTGCGTTGGCCACGGGCCGCGTCTCCAGATCCCGGCGCAGGACGTCCATCGTTCGCGCGAAGCTGCGGCCGTCAGCCGTTCGCGCTCCGGCCACGATCGTTCCCTGTCGCCAGTCGACGATGTCGCCGGCGCTGTTGACCACCGAGAGCGCCGCAATCACGACGTCGCCCAGACGTGCTGATGCGGTGCCGATGCCGCCTTTCATTCCCGACATGCCGCGGCCGACGAACATCTTGCCGACCGTCGCGCCCGCGCCCGCGCCGACGCTGCCTTCGGTCACCGCAGCCGTGGACGCCGACTGGCACGCGCGATACGCCTCGTCGGGTCCGACGCGGATGCGGCCGTCGCCGATCGAGAGATCGTCGATCGCGGCGCCGACCACGATGGGGATGCGTACATTCGGCACGCCCCAGTCGTAGCCGATCTTGTTCTCCTCGAGAAAGCGAACCACGCCGGCGCTGGCGCCGAGCGCCATCGGTCCGGCGCCGGCGAGCAGGATGGCGTGAATGTGCTCGAGCGGGCTCACCGGCTGCAGCAGGACGCCGAGCGATTCCGCCGGCGCCGAGCCGTCGAAGTCGGCGCCGGCCGACGCCGATCGGTCGAACAGGATGACCGTGCAGCCCGTTGGACGCCGCGGATCGTTGAAGTGGCCGACGCGCAAGCCGCCGATGTCCGTCAACGATCCGGCGGAAGTCGGTGTCGACTGGAGTGCGTTGACGAGGACGTCTGACGCACTCGCAAGCGCAGCCGTGCCGCCGACGCGATTGAGAAACTGGCGTCGTGAAACTCCGAGCGTGCTCATGTCAGACATGGTACGCCCTGCTGACGATCTTTTCTGCGCAAGGGACGTGCGAAATCGGCATTACTATTCCGCGCGAGTCGCCATGCTCGTCACTGCGGTCTAGCCAATCTCGGCAATTTCCGCACTTTCACCAGGGGAGGGCTTCATGCCGCGCTCTCGCCGCTCCACCTCAGCACTCGCCGCTTCAATCATCGCCGCGGGCCTCGCGGTCGCCGCGGTGCTGACGGCCGCCGATCTTGATGCCGGCCTCGCGTCGATCACGGCCGATGCGCTCAAGGGCCACATCTACTTTCTCGCCTCGGACGAGATGGGCGGCCGCGATTCGCTCAGCCACGAAGGGCGCATCGCCGCGGAATACATCGCCGGCTTCTATCACCGCGCACGCCTGAAGCCGGTCGGCGACGGCAATACGTACTTCCAGAATTTCCCGATGGTCGAGGCAGCGCCCGATCGCGAGCGCACGTACCTGCGCGCGAAGATCGGCGCGACGGCGCGCGACTTTGCCATGGGTCCCGACTTCTCGCTGTCGCGCCAGGGCAACGTCGACGTCGAAGTCAGCGCCCCACTCGTCTTCGCCGGCTACGGCATCACGGCGCCGGAATACAACTACGACGACTTCAAGGGCATCGACGTGCGCGGCAAGGTGGTGATGGTCCTCACGCACGAGCCGCAGGAGCACGACGCGAGCAGCCGCTTCAAAGGCAAGTTCAACACCGTGCACGCCTTCAACTGGTGGAAGCCCGAGGTGATCCGCCAGCACGGCGCCGCCGGCATCCTCATCGTTCAGGAGAAGACGCCCGACCGGACCCGGCCGCGGACGCCGAGCGGGCCGACGAACGGTCAGATCCGGACCGATCGGCCGGCCCACACGCTGACGAGCCCGTATCTCGATCTGCCGTTCTTCACCATCTCGCGTCAGACCGCCGACGCGCTGCTCGCACCCGGAAACACGATCGACGCGCTCCAGGATCAGATCGACAGGACCGGACAGCCGCGCTCGATCGCGATTCCCGAGGCGACGGTGAGCATGCGCCGCGCGCTCAAGGACCGCACGGTGATTCAGACGCGCAACGTCGTGGGCGTCATCGAAGGGTCGGATCCGGCGCTGAAGAACGAGTACGTGCTCGTCACGGGCCACTACGACCACGTCGGCCAGAAGGGTCCGTTCATCTATCACGGCGCCGACGACAACGCGTCCGCGTGCGCCGCCGTCATCGCGGTCGCCGAAGCCTTCCGCGCCGCGGGCACGGCGCCGAAGCGCAGCCTCATGTTCCTGATCTTCGAAGCCGAAGAGGACGGACTCCTCGGCGCGTTCCACTACATCACCCATCCGATCGTGCCGCTCGCGAGCACGGTGGCGGTGATCAACTCCGACATGATCGGGCGCGACGAAGACGATCCGCAGTGGAACACGCGCGCCGAAGAGAACCGCAATCAGGTCAACGTCGTCGGCACGCTCTACAACCCGGATATCCGCCGCGTCATCGACGCGGAGAATCAGGCGATCGGACTGAAGCTCGATTACAAGACCGACCTCGACGATCCCGAGGGCTGGTTCTCGCGCAGCGATCACTACCCGTTCGCCGTCAAAGGCGTGCCGATGATGATGTTCAACACCGGCGAACATCCCGACTACCACACGACGAACGACACCTGGGATCGCATCAACTACCCGAAGATCGAGAAGATCACGAAGCTGATCTACCTCTCGGCGAAGGACATCGCCAACAGCGCGGCGCGCCCCAGGTTCGTCAGGGAGCATGCGCCGCAGACGACGAGCAGCGCGTCACGACGTTGAACGCAGAACCCGCATCCCAAAGGGCTCTGCGGTTTCCGCGAGTTCTGCGTTGATCGTCGGTGACTCGGGTCGATCCGTTTTCGATCGTCGATGAAGGAGGCATATATGAAACTCCTGGTCTACTTCTTCAGCGCGGTGTTCACCGCGGCGACCGCGTTCGCGCAGATCAGCACCGGCAAGATCGTCGGGCTCGTGCAGGACAGCTCCGGCGGCGTCCTGCCGGGCGTGTCGATCACGATCAGAAACGTCGACACCGGCACGAGCCGCGACGCGGTGACCAACGATCGCGGCCAGTACGAAGTGCCCGGCCTGCAGCCGGGGCGATATCAGGTCGGCGCCGAGCTCCAGGGCTTCCGCCGCTTCAGTCAGGGTCCGGTGACCGTGCAGGTGAACCAGGAGACGCGCGTCAATGCGACGCTCGCTGTCGGCGCGCTCGAAGAGACAATCACGGTGCAGGCCGAGGGCAGCCTCGTGCAGACGACGACGTCGGCGGTCGGCAAGGTCATAGACGGAAAACAGATCGTCGAACTGCCGCTGAGCGGCCGCAACTTCGCGGACCTCGGCTTGCTGACGCCTGGCGTGACGACCCGTGGCCAGAGTACGAGTGCCACTGGTAACAGCTTTTACGTCCATGGTCAGCGGGACGACGCGAACAACTTCCTGCTCGACGGGACGAGCGACAACTCGCTCGAAGGCAACACGCTGCAGGCGCGGCCGAACGTCGATGCCGTCCAGGAATTCAAGATCCAGACGAGCAACTTCTCCGCCGAATTCGGACGCAACTCCGGCTCGGTGGTGAACGTCGTCACGAAGTCCGGCACCAACGATCTGCACGCGAGCGGATGGGAGTTCGCGCGGAGCGACAGATTCCAGGCGCGCAACTTCTTCGCGACGACCGATCCGCCGCCGCTCACGTTCAATCAATTCGGCTTCACGGCCGGCGGACCGCTCGGCGTGCCGGGTATGTACTCCGGGAGGAACCGGACGTTCTTCTTTGGATCGTACGAGGGCTATCGGGAGCGCCGCGGCCTGACGCAGCAGACGATCGTCGCCACCGAGCAGGAACGGGCCGGGGATTTCAGCTTTCTGTCGAGGCCGCTTCTCGATCCGCTGACGGGCCTGGCGTTCCCCGGCAACCGGATTCCGCTGGATCGCATCAGCCCGGCCGCCGTCAAGCTGCTGGCGCTGATGCCGCTGCCGAACATCGCCGGCGTCGCGCCGCGCCGGAACAACTTCGTGTCGTCGCCGGCGAACCAGAACAACTACGACCAGTACATGGGCCGCATCGATCACACGCTCAACCGGCAGTGGAGCATCTTCTACCGGCACTTCGTGCAGAACAACGACGTGTTCAACGCGTTCCAGGGCGCGAGCCCCGCGAGGTATCCGGGATTCGAGAACGTCAGCCCCGGCCGCGTGCAGCACGCGACCGGCGGCGCGAACACGGTGTTCACGCCGACGCTCCTGAACGAGTTCCGCGCCGGCTTCTCGCGGACCGCCGGCAGCAACTCGAACCTGCCGTTCCTGAATCCGGTCGACTACGGGATCAACTACGTGCGTCCGCAGGAGGCCATCGGCGGGCTCGGCCTGCCCGACATCACGATCAACGGCATCTCCGGCATCGGCAACTCGGTTCAAGGCCCGAGCGTGACGATCATCAACGAGTTCGAGATCTCCGACGTCGTATCCGCGATCAAGGGCCGGCACAATTTGAGATTCGGCGGCACGTGGCGGCCCGGCAAGGAGGATGTCGACAACGGGTTCTTCGTCGTCGGACGATTCGTGTTCAACGGCACGTACACCGGCGATTCGGTCGCCGATTTCCTGCTCGGCAGGGCGTCGGAATTCAATTACGGCAAAGGGCGGACGCGCATGGTGATGGTCAACCAGAATTTCGGCGCGTTCATCCAGGACGACTTCAAGGTGCGCGACAACCTGACGCTGAATCTCGGCGTGCGCTACGACTACTACAGCCCGATCACCGACAAGCTCGGCCAGACGTCGACGTTCATCGTCAACCGCGAACAGACGGGCGCGCCGCAGAGCGGGCAGGCCGAGGTGATCCTTGCCGGCACGCACGGCCTGCCGCCCAACGGCACGTACTTCGCGGACCGGAACAACATCCAGCCGCGCGCCGGCTTCTCCTGGGACGTCAGCGGCGACGGCAAGCTCGCGGTGCGCGGCGGCGCCGGCCTCTTCTCCAACCAGCTTCGGAACAACCTGACGCTGCAGCAGATTCTGTCGTATCCGTTCTACGAGCAGCCGGTCGTCCGCGACACGACGCTCGACAATCCGATCAAGCCGGTGACCATTCCGCTCGTCGGTCAGTTGTACGTCACCGATCCGGACATCGTCACGCCGTACACCGTCGCGTACAACGTCAACACGCAGTGGGAGTTCATGCGCAACACGATCCTGGAGGTCGCGTACGTCGGCAACCGCGGATACCGGCTGTTGCAGTTCCGCGAGATGAACCAGCCGATCTACGCGGCGGGACAGACGACGGCGGCCAACAAGGATCTGTTCAGGCCGTATCCCGGATTCACGTCGGTGCTGCGCTCGACCGGGTGGGGATCGTCGGACTACAACGGGCTCGAGATGAGCGTGCAGCGTCGGTTCCGCGACGGCCTCTCGTATCAGGTGTCATGGGTCTACGCGCAGTCGAACGACTACTCGTCGCGGTTCCACTCGGGCGCGACCAACCGCACGTACATCATGATGGCGCAGGACGACAACGATCGAAACGCGGACTACGCCGCGTCGGACTTCGACGTGCGGCACCGCATCGTGGCGTCGCAGGTGTACGAGCTGCCGTTCGGAGCGAAGCGGCGCTGGGCGAACACCGGACCGCTCGCGCAGGTGATCGGCGGATGGTCCGCCGCGAGCATCTGGACGTTCCAGACCGGATTTCCGTACACGATCTACGACGGCAGCGATCCGTGTCTGCGCGCGGGCAACTGGACGCCGAGCTGCCGTCCGAATTCGATTGGCGACGCGAACGACGGTCCGAAGACGGCGCAAGAGTGGTTCAACACGAAAGCGTTTCAGAAGACCGCGCCCGGGCAGTCCGGCACCGCGGGTCGAAACGCGATCCGTGGTCCTGGTTTGATCAACACCGACCTCGCGCTGGTTCGGACGATTCCGTTCGGCGCGACCGCGCTCGACGTACGCATCGAGTGCTTCAACCTGTTCAATCGCGTCAACCTCGGCGTGCCGGTCACCGATTTTTCATCCAGCTCGTTCGGCCGGATTCAGAGCACGGCGACACCGGCGCGCGAGTTCCAGTTCGGCGTGAAGTTCAGATTCTGAGCAGGGAAGAACGCAAAGGCCGCTGAGGCCGCAAAGAACAAATTCTTC
>Ga0070694_100001704_pt1 | contig 12942 bp, 15 predicted proteins | sample KBSK1251metaG_FD_65470 | JGI IMG/M metagenome (GOLD analysis project Ga0070694, IMG submission 65470) | Corn, switchgrass and miscanthus rhizosphere microbial communities from Kellogg Biological Station, Michigan, USA - KBS K1-25-1 metaG | ecosystem: Host-associated > Plants > Roots >... | reverse complement strand
TATCTAACCTGGCTCTATTGGTCGGACGCGCAAGTTTTTAAAATCAAGGCGCTGATTTTTGTGCCGTTCTTCTTGCTGGTAAGTCTCGCAATCTGGTTCCGGCGGAGAGGGTTCGATCGAAGCCGGGCTGAGATTAAGCCGAGTACTTTATGAAAGCTGGGCGAGTGTTTAGTGCGCAAACCCGCGCCAAGGACGAATCGCAGAATCGCATCAGGCCTGCCCCCCGGTTTTTCTATTGGATTGCTCGTCCAATTCGCGAGAATCTTTGCAGTGCTCCGTTCACGAATAGGGCGCGTTGGGCGTCTGAATTGAGTCATTCCTTACCGACTTTCAATTGGCGATTGAAATCGCGCCCGCCTGGTCCACTCAGGCGTTTGTTTTCGCGTAGTCAAATGGATCGATTTGTCGGTAGTGGTCTAATTTGTAGGGGCGTCCCTCCGTGGGCGCCCGCTTATTGCCTGCGACGTGAGAAGGCCGGGCGCCCACGGAGGGACGCCCCTACAAAATTGGCCACCACCAGATAGGAAGCTAATTAAGCCCTTTCAATACTTTTGAAGGAGAAGAGCCTTGTACAGAGCCGTTATATTGAGGTGCTTCATCCTCTTTTTGATGGCCCCTGGGCAGGTCTTGATCGCCCAACGGGCCTTCACGGTCGATGACCTACTGCGCGAGGAAGCAATCGCGCAAGTTAAGCTTTCTCCGGATGGTCGTTGGTTGGCGTACGTCCAGGTTCGATCAAAGTCAGCGGCGGAAACCTACCAAAAAACTTTTTTGTTCGGCAAAGACCGCGCGGACATTTGGTTGGCGCCCGCCGAGGGTGGGTCGCCGCGCAATCTCACGCAAGGGATTTCAGACGGCAGCGGCTGGTGGGCACCGGTGTGGTCGCCCGATAGCAAGCGGCTGGCGCTACTCTCGAACCGCGGTGGAAACGTTCGGCTCTGGCTGCTGGATGTGTCAACGGGCCGACTGCAAAGGCTGACCGATCTTGCGGTGGACGTTCTGGCGGATCCCCCAACGCTGTGGGCTTCGAATGAGGAACTGCTCTGCGCCGCTCTCGGGGAGGGCGAAAAGCCCAGATACCTTTCTCTCCTGACACAAGCTCAGGAAGTTGCGGTGCGCCAATGGCCCGAGGCTGTCAAGGGCCAGCGCACAACGGCCAGCGTGCTGGAAAGTGGACGGGATCCGTGGCAGCCGAAGGGATATCTCCTCCGGGTAAACACTAAGGATGGCTCGCTGCAAAAATTATCGGCTGGTCCAGTGCAGTACATGCGACTTTCGACCGATGCGAGCCAAGTCGCTCTGGCGCGTTCTCTGGGGCGTTGGCCGGTCTCGTACGCCGGAGCGCTGGGCCTGCGGATCCGTTCAGAGATCGCCGTCGTTAGCTTGAAGGCCCAGCCGGCCGTCAGCGTGGTTGGCCGACTCGACGACATCCGGGCTCCGTATTTTCGCTGGCGGCCCGACGGTCGCGCGCTCATCGCCATAGCTAAGAAGCCTTACCAACCTGGCGAGGTGGAACCGGAGGACGAGCTTTTCCTTGTCCCTTCAACGGGCGGCACGATACGCAGTCTTTCGCAAGACCGCTTCCTGCCGTCTGAGGTTTCGGTAGACGCAGCCGGAAAGCTTCTAGTGCTGGCCCAGCCGGGAAAGGATAGAGAAGGGCGCAGGAAGGCACGAAGGGATTGGTGGCTACTAGATGGGGTCAGTAGCCCACGAAATCTCACCGCTGATCTGAAACGGGTTCCCACCGCGCTGGTCACTGCTGTCGACGGAACCCACTTTGCGGGTGTGGCCGACGGGGATCTGTGGCTTCTTTCAACAGGGGGCGAGCCGCCAAAAAATCTGACCTCGGCGCTCGAACAAAAATTGCAGTGGATTGTTTGGCCTCAATTCGGGAGTCCCCAGCGTGCCCTGGCCAATCGGCAGGTGATTGTCGAAGCCAATGATGTCAGCGGGCAGGGACAAAATAGAAAATTCTATCTGCTCTCGTTGCTCAATGCCGGCGAGCCACAAATTATTCCCAAACCTTCGGAAAAAGCTGCGCTGGCGGACTGGTCGGATCAGGGATCTATCGCTGCTATCACGGGCGAAGCGCGTGACGGAACCTATCTATGGATCGCACGGCCACCGTCCGCAAATTACGACCCGGTCGTGAGGCTGAACGCGCACTGGGAACAGATTGCGGAGCAGAAGCGACTGACGTTCCGCTATCGCAGTCTTAAAGACGAGGAGTTGGCGGGATTGCTGATCTATCCGCATGGGTACAAAGAGGGTCAGCGCTACCCTCTCGTCGTATGTGTCTATCCAGGCATGGACGAAGACTTCCAACTCTGGGGCCGCCAGCTCTATCCCTTAATCAGTCGAGGCTATGCCGTGCTGGTACCCAGCATGCCGTTGTACCCGGGGGACAATCCGAGCGCCCCGATGAGCGGAATGCTGAATGGCGTGATGCCGGCCATCGACAAGGCGGTGGAAATGGGCGTAGCAGATCCTGAGCGCCTGGCGGTCATGGGTGGAAGCTATGGCGGTTATGCCGCCCTCAGTTTGATTACTCAGACGAATCGTTTTAAAGCGGCCATCGCCCTGGCTCCCGGCTCTGACTGGATCAGCCTCTACGGAAGTTTTGCGATGTTCTACCGCTATTCTACGTTTGCGCACGAGGATTTGAGCTTTTTCTACGAAATTGAAATTGGACAGGTACAAATGAAAGCGCCGCCATGGGCTGAGCCGACTCGTTACATTCAGAACAGTCCAATTTTCTCTGCCGACAAGGTCCAGACACCGGTAATGATCATCCAGGGAGATATCGACTATGTCTCGATTGGGCAAGGAGAGGAATTCTTCATGGCACTCTACCGGCAGGGAAAGCGCGCGCGCTTCGTGCGGTATTGGGGCGAGGGCCATGGGATCGATTCGCCTGCCAACATCCGTAACGAATGGGAACAGATCTTCGGATGGCTGGACGAGCACCTCAAAAAGACATCAGCGTCAGCAATAAAGTGAGGATCGCACAAGTGCGAAGAAACAGCATGGTGCGTATTATGTGAAACCTGACCAGTGCAGGAACCGCACGATAAGGAGCCCTGGATTGTGAGAAAGATCAAACTGCGGAACGGTTTGTTGTGGGTGACGCTGATTGGATTGGCGCCGACGGCGATGCCGTCATCTCGGCAGGCTAAGCCTATCGTCCGGCAGATCGACCATGTTCTTTTTGTGACAGCCGACGGTGAAACACTTGTGTCCGTCCTCACTGAAACTCTGGGCCTTCCTAAAGTGTGGCCCCAGCCAGGTAGCACCTGGACTGCAAGTTCCGGGATCGGGTTTGGCAACGTAACGCTGGAGGTATTTCACAGGCCTCGCACACCGGCCGGGGAAGTTCCGAAAGCGAGGGGTATCACGTCGCTCGCACTCCAACCTGTCAACCTTGACGCGGCACTCAGTGAATTACGATCGCGCGGCATCGCTCACAACCCGCCGCCACAGGGGGTCCGCGCACCGGGAGAACCTGCTCCGCGATGGACGACGGTAGGCCTGGAGGGGTTCGGGCATGGACTATTCCTTATTCAGTACAACTTTGATATGGACGAGCGCCGCGCCCGCTTTGACCGCATCTTGAGGGAACAAAAAGGCGGACCGCTTGGAATCACCCGGCTGATTGAGGTGGTCATCGCCACCGAACAGCCTGATCAGGTGAGACCGCGATGGCAGGCCCTGCTTGGGCCGGCGATCTCTTCTAAGGAGGATGTGTGGGTCGCAGGAGATGGCCCCAGGATTTGTTTGGTGAAAACTGACGACCCGCGCGCGGGCGAATTTGTTGTTGAGATTAAGAGTTTGAGCCAGGCGACCGAGGCTCTGCGCCGACTTCGCATTCCTTCCGTGACAACCAGGCGAGCAATCCGAATCGATCCCGACGCCCTCTCGGGGCTTCGTTTGGTTTTGAGGGAGCATCGGTAAGAGTACCCGTCGGCCGCTGGCGATACTCGCCGATGCTCAGTCTCGACTCACGGCAGCCGTGGAGCAGTTGAACGATACTCAACTCGATACGCCATTTCCCGTCGAATCATATCGTGGTGTGTTCCCGACGATTCGCCACGCCTTAACGCAAGTCCTTGTGGGCCATACGGCGAACCACGTTGGACAGGTTTCAGTTTGGCGCAGGGCCATGGGGTTACCACCTATGGCTCGCGGGTTTGAATAACGATATATTACAAATCACGGGTCCGGATGCATCGGGATGTTCGCAACTTGATTTGTACGCCGATGTTTGATTGAATTCGCGCCGCCGCACCAACTCGGAAATTAGTCGCCCACATTATCTTGAAGGGGACGAAAATGAGAACCGTGAGGACACCTCTTGCATTACCCCTCCTCGTGATTCTTGTAATCACTACGCCCCGGTGCATTCGCGCTCAAACTCCGGCGGGCCCCACGCTGCTCGCTGAGCAAAACTCGCAGAGAGCCATCGCCCTGGATTCGGTGACCCGCATCCGCGACCCGCTTCCGGTGGTGGCCTTATACAACTTCCAGCAGGGCCGAGACCCACGAACCCGGGTCGCGCTCTTCGGTATCAACTTGGATCTGATGCCGGGAGAGAACGCTTCGGCAGTAACCGCCCAGGCCAGGGATTCACTGTCCAGAAATTACAGCTTAAAGGTTGAGTTCGTCGGAAAGGTTCCCACCCTCGACTGGCTTACGCAGGTGGTCGTCAGATTGCCCGACGAATTGGCACAGGCGGGCGATATTTGGATCAGCGTAAATCTGCACGGGCAGACCAGCAACGAGGTGCTGTTCGGCGTCAAAGTCCAGAGTGAGCCCGGGCGGGTGACTCTGCCAGCTCGGAGAATCACCAATGGCCAGGACAATTATCGGGATGCGGCCTTCAGTTTTGAGTTCGGCATGAACGGCCAGGGAACACTGTCCACCACAAGAAATGATTTTGACATTCTGTTCGGCAACCGTCCCGACCGGGATACCTTCGCAGTAACAATGGTGGTGGATGACTGCAGCCGCATCCGGGACCTGGGCGCCTTGAATTGGGGCGATGCCTTTCAAGTCCCGGTAATTTCGGCCTACCCCGTGCCAACGAATGAACCAGACGTCGATGCAATAGTCGGTCACATGTATGTCGTGCATACCAAAGACACGGAGACCGACCTGTACTTTTTGTTCCGCGTTGAGGCGCTGGAGCCGCGAACGAGTGTCACCATCTCCTGGAAGGCCGTGCAACGACCATTGGGTGATTAGCAAACTGGCCATTTAATGACACTGCCTAACACTTCGAACGCGTGCGGCGCGAGCGTGTTTCGCAACTGGCGTGATGCGGAAGGCGCTTTGATCGGCAATTCCAAAACGTGATTCTCGCGGGTTTGGTGCCCGCTCTCCGCCTAAGCAAACTTCCCGCTTTTATCGTTGACAATTCAAACTGTTCTGCGTTAGATCACCGCGCCGTTTCAGTTTCGATCCCAAAGAGGCTTCAACCAGAGTGTGATGCAATTACTGGCGCCCGGCAATGTGGACGTGATTGGTAAGTCAGAGCGAGTCGGTAACTCGGAGGGCCAGGGACGGCAAATCACAATCTTTTGGGCCAGCAAGGATCTGTGCGCAAAGTTCGATCTTGTCGAAGGCTGGCGGTCCCTGGTGCTCGGCGGCATGGAAGTACACGAAGTCCCCGGTAACTTTTCTGAACGCTGAAAGGAATCGCATAATGCGAAAAATAGTTTTCACACTGCTGGTAAGCGTGCTTGCCGGCTCGGCTCTGGTCGCGCAACAGGCAAGCCGGCAAGGGAATGCCGGACAGGCAATGGGCGTGAGATACGAAGACCTGCACTGGCAGACCATCGTTCCCGAGCTGGGCGCCGACTCGCCGCAGATTTCGATTCTGCGCGTCGACCCAGTGACCCAGGCCACTCAACTGTTGATTCGCGTGCCTAAGCAAATGCACGTGCCGCTGCACTGGCATAGCGCCAACGAAACCCACACGGTGATACGCGGCAAGTGGACGTTCGATCACGAAGGCATGCTAGACCAGCTCGGGCCCGGCGGCTTCAACTACATCCCCGCAAAGATGCACCACCAGGCCTGGGCGTCAAACGATGCTTTGGTGTTCATCACGGTCGATTCCGCGTGGGATATCACCTGGGTCAACGGTCCACCAACCAAAGCCGATTTGGGCAAAACGCCAAACGCTCGTTAAATCAGAGGACTTGAGGCGGAACTTCGATCGAGTCTGAAATGGGCGGCGCCGCTCCAGAAGCACAATGGACAATGAACTTCTGTCCGGCAGGGATCGGCATACACTTCCCCAGGTATCGCAAGCGCGCTATGGTCATCGGAGAAACTTTGGGGAACTATCGCGACTACCCCGCTTCCGGGGTTGCACGTCACCCTTCGCCCCGATCTGGATCAAGGAAATGATCAGTCGGCAGGCTGAGCCATCGAACCGTTAGCCACTTACCAGGAGACCCGGAGTGCGCACTAATTTCGTTCTGATTGATTCAGAGAACGTTAAGCCCGATTTCCTTGAAAGGCTGAAGCATGAGCATTTTCGGGTCGTCGTATTTGTCGGAGCGAATCTGAAGCGGCTCGACTTTCCGATTGTTAATGCGGTGCAATCGCTTGGTTCCAATGGTAGCTATGTCCAAATCAGCGGCCATGGACCTAGCGCCCTGGATTTCCACATTGCCTATTACATAGGGAAGTTATCCGCGGCGCATCCCGACGCATGCTTCCACATCATCTCTAAAGACAAGGGCTTCGACCCCCTGATAAATCATCTAAAGGATCAGAAAATACTTTGCTCTCGCTGGGCATCTGTATTGGAGATTCCGTTACTTAAATCGACCGGTAAACTACCTCCAGCGCAGCGGGCCGCAGATTTCTACGAGAAGCGCATTGCACCAGGCAAGGCTCGACCTGCCACGGTTACGTCCCTGCAGAGTGCAATCCTTTCCCACTTTCACAAGGTCATCTCCGGGGAAGAGGTAGCTGAGGTGCTCGAGGCGCTTACGGCAGCCGGCCATGTTGTGGTCAATGGAAAGAAGATCGCGTATCCGGATCGCGGCTAACAAGCGCTTGCAGCGGTGTCGACATCGCGGAAAACTCGTTAACTCTGCGCCGCGTTGCGCGTATGATGCTGTCGCTCAGTTGTTCAAGTTCAAAACTCTAAAGAGAAGGAGACAATCTCATGAAGTTCAAACATTTCGTGTTGCTCAATAGTCTTGTCGTGTTTCTATTCGGCACGGCCTTTATGCTGCGGCCCCTGGACATCATGGCACTGTACGGGGTGGTCCAAAGCGGCTGGGGAGTAACGGGGCTGCTGGCAGTGACGCTCATCGGGTTCGGCTTGGTCCTGAGCAGCATAGCATTCGCGGTTCCGGAGGAGAGGAAACAGCCAGTGACTGTAGCTCTCTTGCTGGCTAATCTGCTCGCGTTCGTCATCAGCCTCGCTCAGGCGCAAGCGATCTGGAATACACGGATGGGATGGGTGACGGCGAGCGTCTACTTGGTGTTCGTAGTTGGCTACGCTTACCTCGTCGTGAAAGGGATGATGACCGCCCGCCAGGCAACGCGCCGCGCCTAACGCGTCGTTGGACGCGAGTGGCGGGAGCACGTTTCGCAACTTGCCTGGTGCGGCGAAGGGTTCTGTGATTCACGCATCAACTCAACCGTTAGACGGCGTGGGGAAGGTTGCTTTTAGCGTTAGTCAAGAAAGGATAATTTGAGTATGCCTAAAGTATTTCGTCACGACGCGATAACACTTCAAAGTGGAGTGAGCGAAGAGGACTTTGAAAAGTTCATGAAAAAAGAGCTGATTCCATACTTCAGCGAAGCGTATCGGGGGCCAACAAGAGCCTCGCGGGCCGACCTGAAAAGCCAATCTCTCCTCAAGGATGCTAAAGGTCGGCGAAAGTGGCTATGGGTAACGGCGTGGGACGGGGGCCCGGAATCCGTTCGAGGCTCGTCTTTTGAACATGCCCGGATGAATAGAATTGAAGCTACGGAGGCGATGCTCAAGAAGTTGGCATCTTTCGGTAAACGCAGTACGGAAAAAGTATTCAGTGAGCTACACAGCGCCAAGGTAGGCACCAATAAATAGCCTGCTGTCCCAACACCCCGACCCTGCCAAAAGGGCGATAGGAAATCAAGCCTGGTCTTGAGGGGCCGCTAACAACGGCACGCATTGCGGCTTACCCACAACTGGCGCTGTGGACTAGATCTTTCGTTGGCTTCGCCGACCGGGTTGACTCGGATTCGGGTCACGGTGCTCGAATGATGCGTTATGATTTGCCCGCGCTTTATACAAATCCCTGACACGACGGCGGGAGCACGTTTCCTAATATTCTTGTAAGCGAAAATTGCTGAGGCCACTTCTTGAAAGCGAAGACAAAGCTATCGACGTCAATGACCCTGGCCCAGTTTGAAAATGGCTATTGGTACGCAACTGAGCTTAAGAAATTCGCGGAAACAATCGGGATCCCACACGCGGGCAAGCTGCGCAAAGATGAGCTCGAGCAGGCAATCACATTCTTCATCCGGACCGGCAAGATCAAGGGTTCGAGCAGGAAGAGCTTTTCCGCGTCCGGCACCAGAGACGTCGAACGAGGACTCAGCCTCGATCTGCCGGTGGCGATCTACACGAACAACAAAGAGACCAAAGACTTTCTGGAGCGAGAAGCTCAGAAACTCGCCCCGGGATTGAAGCGGAAATCTGGCGCGCGCTATCGACTCAATCGTTGGCGGGAAGAGCAACTGATCAAGGGCGTCGGGCTCACCTATGAAGGTCTGGTCAAAGAATATGTTCGACTCAACCAGACCAGTGAACCATTCGCGCATATTCCACAAGACAGATACATCAATTTCATGAGTGACTTCCTGGCTGCAGAAAAAGGTGCAACGAGAGAGCAAGCGATTAGGGCCTGGAAGAAGCTCAAGACCCTGGATGTTCCCAAGAATTATCGTTCATGGGTAAAGTCTCGATCGTCGTCACCGAGGTGACCAGCGGGGAGGCTTCCGCACGCGTGATGATCTGTACACGATGCAGGAATGGAGGGAGGAACGGAAATGGGCTCAATCCTGAACGAAAGCGACCGAACGGCGATCTGCAATAGGATGCGCTCGCTGTCGGCTTCGTCGACCGCGCGTTGGGGGCGAATGAACGTCACGGAGATGCTGCAACACCTGCGACTCTCGGCGCGGATGACCGTGGGAGAACTCGAAGTAGCGTCCTCGAACAAGCGGGTGTTCCAGGTGTTTCCCCTCAAGCATTTGATCCTGTATGTGTTGCCATTCCCCAAAGGAGCGCCGACTGCACCCGAACTGCTTCCCGGCGCAGCAGCGGCTTTCGATGAAGAACACGCGGCGGTGCTGACATTGCTGGAGCGAATCGGAGCGGGCCCACGAGAGGGGGCAGGTCCTGCGCATCCGCTTTTTGGAAGGCTGTCGTGGCCCGAATGGGGCGCGGTCACGTATAAGCACGTCGATCATCATTTGAAGCAGTTCGGAGCATAGGGAGCAACCTGGTTTTAGTTTGAAGTGCGGCGACTTGTCGCCGCTTTGGAATCGTCTGAGGAGAAAGCGGCGACAAGTCGCCGCACTCCGAATCAACGGAGATCGCACTCGTGACGAAGCGTCGCAAAGTTATCGTGCACATCGGTACCAGCGCGGACGGCTATATCGCGCGCGCGGACGGCGATCTGGAATGGCTCACTTCCCGCCCGGCGCCCGAAGGCTTCTGTGGCATGAACGCCTTCATGAAGTCGATCGATACGAAGGTGCTCGGCCGGAAAACCTTTGAGGTGAGCCTGCGATTGGGGGCGAAGTTTGACTCAAAGGATCGGACCATCGTCTTCTCGCATCATCCGCCACCAGCGGACGCGCCGTCGGGCGTGGAGTTCGTGAACGAGGCCATCGGTCCGTACGTGGCCCGACTTCGAGAGCAACCAGGCAAGGACATTTGGTTGATGGGCGGTGGCGGGATCATCGCTTCGTTTCTCGATGCACAGGCGATCGACGAGTTCGTCATCAGCGTGGCCCCGGTATTCATCGGGGACGGCATTCCATTGATCGCGCGGCGTCAGCGTCACGTGCCTCTGGAGTTGGAATCCGTCGAACGATTTGAAGATGGTCTGGTGCAAATGCATTACCGCGTGCAGAAACAGTAGTCCCGATGAAACGGCGCCAGTAACTGAAGGCAACCATGCGGTCGCTCCTCAAGTTTTTCTCGCTTACATATATTCTGAGCTGGAGCCTTTGGATCGCGGCGGCAGCCATCTGGCGGGCCGCTCCCACGTTTTCCGGACTCGCCTCACTCGGCAGCTTCCTGTACCTCCTCGGGGTCTTCGCCCCAGCTCTCGCGGCCATAGCTCTCACCGCCCTGACGGACGGACGCGCGGGAACACTTGATTTGCTCAGCCGGACCATCAAGTGGTCAGCGAGCGCGCGATGGTATGTGTTTGCGATCGGCTACATAGCGGCGATTAAGATCGCGGCGGCCCTTCTGCTCCGCATTACGACTGGCACATGGCCGGCGTTTGGTCAGGAACCTCTGTACATCATGGCGATCGCGATCCCTTTCTCGACGCCGGTGCAGGCCGGTGAAGAAATCGGTTGGCGCGGATATGCGCTGCCACGTTTGTCAGTGCGCCTCGGACTTTCCGGCGCCAGCATAGCCCTGGGTGTAATTTGGGCGTGCTGGCATCTGCCTTTCTTCTTCATTTTGGGCAATGACAAGTCAGGCCAGTCATTCCCTCTTTACCTGCTGGGTGTGACCGCGCTTTCTGTGGCAATGGCGTGGCTCTACTGGCGAACAAATGGAAGCCTGCTGCTAACGATGCTGATGCACGCCGCTGTCAACAACACCAAAGACATCGTGCCATCGGCGGTGACGACCGCCACAAATGTCTTTTCCCTTAGTTCGTCGCGCGTAGCATGGCTCAGTGTCGCAGTCTTGTGGACTTGTGCCGCATACTTCCTGGTGCGAATGCGCGGGGTGAAACTGGGATGGGCCTTGAAGCAAACTGTCCCACCACGCCGCTATGACACGACTTGATCGGCGTCTTGAGCGAATCATGGTATGGTTGCGACCGAGTTTCTCGAAATTGGACATTAGTTTATCAGTCTTTGGAGGTGCCTCATGGGACTGCTCTCACGCTTATGGGTTGCGATGCGAACACAAACGAAAGCGGATTCCGGAACCGAGAGTTCGATCGTATTAATCATCAACCAGGGCGGTGTTGACAAGCTGCACCACACCTTCCCGGATACCTCTCAGGACGATCAGGACACGGGGCAGTCGAACGTGTACGAGATTGATCTGAAAGGCCGGGACATCCGCACCGAAAATTTCACTAATTCGTCAATCCGGATGGGTATCCGGGGTTCAGACTTCTGGCTTCCGGAACATGTCGTGGTTTGGGGCCAGGAAGCGAGCGGCGGGCAAATTGTTCCCCTCGCTGCCGAGTTCGTCATAGAAAAAGGGATCAGCACCGACGCGAGCGAAGGCAACTTGTCGTTCCCGATACGGCGGATCGGTCTTCCTACCCTGAGCCCGCTCGTGGCCACCATCGACACGAAAGCGCGGATTAAACAGATTCTTGTGGTACTGACTACTGCTGACGTCAGTGATGCCGGAACTCCCAATAACATCGACCTTAAGATTACTTTCGCCGGTGGAAAAGAATGGATTCAGGCTCTTGTTGGGGGAGGCTTAGATAGAGGCCAGGCGATTTTCTACCTGCCAACTACGGTGCAATTCCTTGACCCCGAGCCGAGAAGGAACAACCTGGAGTCCATCGTTTTACGCATCGATAACGATGATGCCTGGGTGCCAGCCAGCTTCTTTCTTTTTGGCTTTACGCGCCAATTTGCGGAGCCCTTCCCGGGTGTCTCCTTCGGACCGCGACCAGACTCTATTATGCCGCTGGTTCACATTCCCAAATGGAACCTCGGCGCGTTGAGCAAGGACCGTAAAGAGGGAAAAGACTCTGTCCCGCTTCCTTTGCTCCCGGCCCCGAACATATCGTCCAACCCTTAGTGAGTGAGCCCATTTCGCGCCGCGATTTTTTGAAGCGAAGGTTGGATGTAAGCGCTGCGCCCCGGTTGACTCGACCTGACATTCAACATAAATGTCTCTGACTTTCGACTTGTGCGCGAACGGACGGTTTCATAGGCTCCACCAAAACAATCAAGGAGAAACATGACCGCTTTTGAAAATGCCACAAAATTCTTTATCGCCTGTGAGGCTCCGGAAGGATGGGAAGGATGTAAACCTTATGTCGCTGAAGGCGCATCTTTTACCGCGCAGAGTGAGCCGTTGACAGGGATTAACACGATTGAGGCTTATTGTGACTGGATGGCGGCTATCGGAACGGTTACCGCCCCGGGAGCCACCTATGATCTGCACACTTCTTCCTATGACGAGGCGACTAAAACCGCAGTCTTCTTCGCCACCTATCACGCGCGACACACCGGAGAGGGCGGGCCTGTCCCTCCCACCAACAAAGAAACAAATACGCATTACGTCTACGTTCTGACGATGAATGACGACAATAAAGTCGCGCGCATGGTCAAAGTGTGGAATGCTCCCTGGGCCATGAAAGAACTCGGCTGGATGTAGTCGCGTATAACGCTGCCGCACCGTAACCAGTCTGGATTGGCTCGGAGACCAGCTGAATCGGGATTTCGCAAACTTGATTGTTGAGTCGAGGTTATTGCGAGACCAGCGGACAGAGTTAAGCCCAAGCCGTGGCTTTGGGCCTTGGACGAACCAACCAAAGTGATCGAGCCCCGAAGAGTCTGTCGGAAAATTCGTCTCTGTGGTTCTCTGTGCTCACCTCAGCAACCCGAAGGGTTGCAAAGAAAGTAGCCGGTGGTCGGAGTCCGCGGAGACCACCGGAATGCGATATTAATTGGGTCGCACCCCGGAGGGGTGCCAGATCCTTCGCTGTA
>Ga0070694_100001703_pt1 | contig 12946 bp, 9 predicted proteins | sample KBSK1251metaG_FD_65470 | JGI IMG/M metagenome (GOLD analysis project Ga0070694, IMG submission 65470) | Corn, switchgrass and miscanthus rhizosphere microbial communities from Kellogg Biological Station, Michigan, USA - KBS K1-25-1 metaG | ecosystem: Host-associated > Plants > Roots >... | reverse complement strand
AGTCTTTCTACCGAGAATCAAGAAAGACCAGTTGATCTGTGGCGTTCGGCGGACGGTAACGCGGCCGCTGTTTCCCGGCTATTTCTTCGCTCAGTTTTGTCCCCTGCTCTCGCTCGATACGGTGCGCTACGCCCGGGGCGTTCTTCGGGTGGTGGGGGCCAGATGTCACCCTATTGCTGTGACGGGCGAAGTCATTACGGCCATTCGCGATCGGATTCAGGAGGACGGATTCATTCGGGTGGACCCTAAGCCGCTTCGCTCAGGCGAAATCGTCGCCATCGAGCAAGGCCCCTTCGCCGGGTGGATGGGCAAAGTGGAGCGGGAGTGCGACGACGGGCAGCGCACGGTGCTATTGCTGGAAGCCATTCAGCAGGCCCACGTCGTAATTGAGAAATGGCGACTCAGTCGAGCCGAAGCTTGCTTCTGAGAACTGCTCCAAGTGTGGAGTTTCACGAACGGCATCACATATGGCTGATTTTCATGCCATCGCCGTGACGGCGCTCGCCTTGCGCGGGCTGCTGACGAACGCATGTCCGCGGGACAAGGACAGGGGTTTTCCCGGCGCGGAGTTTCGCGTATTTTCCGCGGCAGACTTTCAACCTCCCGTGCGGCTGACGGTCGGTGGTTCGATTTACCTGCATCGTGTGGCGTTCAATGTCTCGCGTCGCAATCTTCCTCCGCGCACAGCTCTGGATGGAACGCGATACCGGCCTCCGACGCCTGTCGACGCGCATTTTCTCATCACCGCCTGGGGAAGCAGTCCCGATGAACAGCAGAGCATGCTGGGCTGGATCATCCGGACCCTGCACGACACCCCGGTGCTGCCGGCGGGTTTGTTGAACCGTTTTGCGGCCCATTGGGGCGAAGTGTTTCACGGTAACGAAGCAGTCGAGATCGTCGGCGAAATCCTTTCTTTCCAGGACATGCTCAATATTTGGGAAATCTCCAAGCACAATCAGCAGCCCTCCGTTTCCTATGTGGCGCGAATGCTCTTTCTGGACTCCGAAATCGAGCTCACCGAAGGCGCGCCGGTCCAGACCCGCGGCTTCGACCACGCCGGCATCGCTCAATGAACAGTCTGCTCCCCCCCCATGTTGAACTGGAGCGCCAGGCGCTGACTTGTCCGCTTGGCATTCGATTCGTGGACGACGCTTTGAGGCGTCCCATCGGTGGACTGCGCGTTGAAGCCTATCCAGAGAACAAGCCGTGGCAACGCGTCAGCGCGGTCGAGACACGCTCCAATGTTTACGGCTTTCACGGGCTGCCCGGGCTGCGTGACTTCGAGAATCGGACCGACGACGAAGCGCGGTGGATCCTGGAGTCGCCACTGTCTCCAAGAACCTTCGTCGTGGAGGTTCAGGACCCGGAAGGGCGTTTTCTCCCGTCACGCTTTCTGGCCGAAGCGCCGGCCCGCGTGGAGACGTTGCGCGAGTCCGAAAGTCCGGCGGGACAGGCGGCATTGCGGACGGAGACGCTTTACTCAAGTCCTTCGCGCCTCACGCCGAGCGGATGTGCGGTGTTGCGGGCGCAACTATTCGAACTCGGCGGACGTGGCGGACGTGAACAAGCGGCCAGTTGGGCGTTGGGCGAGGTATCAACATCCGTAGGCTACCCGGCATTGACGGCGGTCGGTGCGGCCGACGAGCAAGGCCGGCTCACCATATTCTTTCTGTATCCAGAGCCCACAAGCGTCAGCACCGGTTCGCCGCCACAAGGAACGCCACAATTGCTTTCGGACCAACTGTGGCCGTTGAGCTTCCGCGCCTGGCATTCGTTTCGTTCCGAGACCGCCGGTTGGCTGAATCTGGATGATGTCCGCACGCTGCTTCAACAGCAACCTGTCATCGTCTCGGAGGACGACCTATCTCCGCCAACGCCGTTTAGCGGTGCGGATTTGTTTTTTGGCCGTGAATTGGTGGTGCCGGTGCGCCAGCCCGGCGACTCACGGCTGCGTCAGTTGTTCCTGAGCAAGGCGGTTTGATCACCGCCATAACCCCGACAATGAGGAGTCAGCTATGCCAGAATACCTAGCCCCGGGTGTCTATGTAGAAGAGACATCGTTTCGCAGCAAATCGATTGAAGGCGTCAGCACGACAACGACCGGTTTCATTGGACCGACACGTTTCGGACCCGTCGAAGTCGAGCCGGAGGTCATCACCAGCCTGAGCCAATACGAACAGACGTTCGGTGACCGCACCCAACTCTACTTTCGTGCCGCCGACGGCACGGACCTGGAGCCGATGCACAACTACATGTGGCACGCCGTCCGCGCCTTTTTCGAGGAAGGTGGCAAGCGATTGTACATCTCACGCGCGTTCCTGGCCGTGCCGGGAGATGACGGTTTTGCGTTCGATTGGATCTCGCCGGATGACAGCAATGGCGATCCGACGATTCGGTTCGTCCGCGTGCACGCGCGTCATCCCGGCTGGGGAGGACGAATGCGCGTGCGGCTCACATTGCGGTTGGGCCAAAACATTCTTACCAGCGAGACGACAAGCGATCCCAGCGCGGCTGCGGTGCCAATCGTAAAGGGACTGCTCGACGGGGACGTGGTTTGGATCAGTAACATTTCCTCGCCGCTAAGTTCGACCGGTACGCGGCCTGGCCGATTTTACCGCGCTCACAAGATCGAAGACCCGCTGACCAAGGAGGAGACGTGGGAATTTGTGGTGGCGGACGCAACGCCATCCTTCACGCCGAATTCGGGCTCGATTGCATTCGGCAGCGAAAAGACCTTGCTGAGCGACCTGAGACCGGACGCTGAACCGCTTGCATCGGACGAAATCCGGGTGCTGACGTTGGACGTAACGGCGATGCCCCTGGGGAGCGACATCCCCCCTACCACCTGGTCGGGACTGGCGCTCCACCCGGGCCACGAACGTGCCGGTGAACCGGACTCGGTGTTTGCGCGTTTTGCGGACAATGACGAACTGGACAGCCCAGCGTTGCGTCGGCGCATTCCCATTGTCTTCAAACGTGAATCAACGGCCCCCGACCAACTACCCGCCGTCCAGGACGGTCTGCAACTGCTCGACCTGATGTTCCGCACGAACAACAGTCTCGAAGCGTCGGTCATTGACCCGCGTTCAACCAACCTTTCGCGTTCGCTGGATCTTCTGCTGGACGGCGGCGATGATGGGCAGCGACCCGGAGCCGCCGAGTATGAGGGCGAAGCCGAAGAAGATTCGACGATTAAGACCGGTCTCAAAGGCTTCGAAGACATCGAGGACATTTCAATTGTAGCGGCGCCGGGCTCTACTTTTGGTTACGAGAATGGGTACCGCTCAAACGCCTCGACGATTCTGAACCTCCTCATCTCGCACGCCGAACGAATGCGCTATCGCATCGCCGTGCTGGACAGTGGCGATGGTCAGACCGTAGCCGATGTCCGGGCGATGCGGGGCCGGCTCGATTCGAAGTACGCCGCGTTTTACTACCCCTGGGTGCGCGTTCTCGATCCTGTCACCAGACAGGAGATTCACCTGCCGCCGAGCGGTTTCGTCGCGGGCATTTACGCGCGCAACGATGTTCAGCGCGCAGTCTACAAGGCGCCGGCCAACGAAGTGGTGAATCTCGCCATCGGCTTCGAGCAGTTCCTCAACAAGGGACAGCAGGAGGTTCTGAACCCCGAAGGGATTAATTGCTTCCGGTTCTTCGAAGGCCGCGGCATGCGGCTCTGGGGCGCGCGCACGATCAGTTCCGACCCGGAATGGAAGTACGTGAATCTGCGGCGCTATTTCGCCTACCTGGAACGTTCGATCGACAAAGGCACGCAGTGGGCCGTGTTCGAACCCAACGGCGAAGCGTTGTGGGCCAACGTCCGCCGGACGATCGAAGACTTTCTCCTCAACGAATGGCAGTCCGGTGCCTTGCTCGGCGACAAGCCGGAGAAGGCTTTCTTCGTGAAATGCGACCGTTCGACCATGACCCAGAACGATCTCGATAACGGCCGGCTCATTTGCCTGATCGGCATTGCCCCCTTGCGACCGGCCGAATTCGTCATCTTCCGCATTGGCCAATGGACCGCGGACCGCAAGAGCTGATTGCTTCTCCACTTCAACCTCCAAATCATATTGAGCTATGGCAGTCCTACGTGAACGTCCCTATGTGCAATTCAACTTCCTGGTTGACCTTGGCACAGGCAGCACCGATGGCCCGGAAGCCGGCTTCCAGGAATGCAGCAACATTGGCATGGAAGTCACCGTGGCCGAATATCGCAACGGCAACGAAAAGGAAAACAGCGTCCGCAAAATCACTGGTATGAATAAAGCCACCGACGTGACGCTCAAGCGAGGTGTGATTGGTTCGCTGAACCTCTACCAGTGGCTTAATGACATTCGGAACGGGAATCAAAGCGCCTACCGCACCGTCACCGTCCATCTTCAGAACGAAGATCATACGGCCATCGTTCAGACTTGGAAGCTGCTCCGCGCCCGCATCATCAAGCATGTCAGCGGCCCCATGAATGCCAAGGGCACCGATGTGGCCATGGAGGAGTTAACGCTCAGCTACGAGCGCCTTGAGATGGAGTGACGAGGGGTGGTGCGCGGTGCGCGATGAGCAGTGCATGACGACGCATTGCTCTGTCCCGCCACCTCGGAACGCGAAAAAATAAAACACGAATTCTCGTCGTGTCTGCCACGCTCTCTCAACGGCGCCTCGCCGGCTTTCGCTTCGATGCGCAGCCGCCCGTCCTCCCGGAAAAACTCCCGCGCATGGACATCGCGGTCTTTGTCGGTTTTGCCTCGGCCGGTCCACTCGATCGTCCGGTCGTGATTGAGGATGTGGTGCAGTTCCGGGACATTTTCGGTGACGACGTGTTGTTGGCCTGGGACGCGGTACGCAGTGAATCGGTCCAGTCGTATCTGGCGCCGGCGGTCCGCGCCTTCTTCCGCAACGGCGGCCGCCGCTGCTGGGTAATCCGGGTGGCGGGGCAACCAGCGGAGACGGACGAGTTTCCCATCCCCGGTCTGGCGCAAGTGGAGGGCGCGCAAGTAAGTCCCGTGTTTTTGCGGGGCCGTTCGGTAGGCAGCTGGTTCGATGCGTTCGGCTGCGCGACGGCGCTTTCCGTGGAAAGCGTGGAAGCGGTGTCGGCGCCGGCGGCAGGATTTGGCTCGTTGAACGTGCGGCTCTCCACTTCCGATGACCTCCCCGCAGGGGAACTGCTTCGATTGACCTGGACACACGCAGAGCTTGAAGGCGTGCAATACTATTTCGAGGTGACCGAGGTCAAACTGCTGGCCGAAAGCCCCCCTTCGTCGCACCGCCGTTTGTTCGCCGTCCAAGGGCAGTCCGTGGCATGGATTCAGGCTGTCTCTGCGGCGGAAATGCTGTCGGGAGACTGCGAAGTGATCTGGCACAGACTGCCCGCGCGGGAAAGTCGGGCTGCAGAGGATAAAATTGTTCCAGGCTCGTTTGAGCTGCCGAACTCGCCACCCGCAAGCGACGCGGGCTATCAGCTCAAGCTCAAAACACTGTCCGATTTCATGCCGCCAGTTGGCACGCTGCTTGAGATCTCGTTCGGTGGAGAAGGCTTGTGGTTTCTGGTGGAAGAAGCGCAGGTTCAGGATGATGGGACGGGGTCGCCCCCGAGCGGCTATGGGGAGTTGAGTGGGCGCGTCTTCCGGCGTCTCAACAGAGTTCCGTCCGCCGCACTCAATAATGTGCCCGTGGTGGAACAACTTTCATTCGAGGTGAAAGTGCGGCGGGGCAATCTGGCTGTCTTGCGCCTGGGCGAACTGGGTTTTGCGCCGGGGCATCCGCGTTATGTTGGAGCGCTGCCTTCAGATGCCATGCTGTTCGAGTGCGCGGAGCTGGCAGATTCGCTCCGTGAGGCTAAAGCGGAAAGGTACGAGGCATTGTGGCGCGATTCAGCCGAACCTCGTTTTCCACTGGCCGGCGACGGGGCCTTCGCTTCGCTTCGACTGCCCGGGGCGACTGGGGCCAAGTTCATACCCCTGGGCATGGCCGCATTGTTTGAACCGTTTTTGCCGCCTCAATATCGCGAACTTCCCGCGCTAAATCGAGACGGGCTCGACACGTTTCACGCCGGGCTCTTTCTGGATGCTAATTTGCTCGAGGCGGGAACGACTGCTTTGATGGGCGAGGCGGAATTCCTGCGTTACCAAAGTCCAACCCCGCGCCGCCTGCGCGGCCTTCACGCCGCGTTGGACGTCGAGGAAGCGACACTCATCGCCGTGCCGGACGCGGTGCACCGCGGGTGGACGCTGGTCGATCCGGAGAAGGGGCCGGAACCAGAACCCTCCGCGCCGCTGCCGCATCCCTGCTGGGGGCTCAGCGACGATTGCGTCGAGTCCGCCTCGCCGCCGGTCGCCCTCGAGCCGCGCTGGGACAAGTTTCTACAATGCGACTTGCGGGTGCTGGAAGTCCCTCGACTGAGAATCAGCGAGACACCGGACACTCTGGGCAGTTTCACGTTGGTCTGGGACAGCGGCGACTCGGACGTTTCATTTATTCTGGAGGAATCGGTCGAGCCGGATTTCAGCGACGCCGTCGTGATCTTTGAAGGAACCGAGCGAAGGCGTCGAATTTTTGGACGGAGCCTCGGCCAATACTATTATCGCATCCGCGCCGTCGCGGGGAGCGAGACGAGCAACTGGTCGAAGGGCGAAACCGTTTGGATCCAACCGTTGAGCCTTTGGCAACTCCTTGGGGAAGGTGAATTCAGCCCGAACGTTCTGCTGGACGTGCAGCGCGCTTTGTTGCGCCTTTGCGCCGCCCGGGGCGATTTAATGGCGGTGCTGGCGCTACCCGAGCACTTTCGCGAGGAGGACACGCTGGGCTACTTGGACCGCCTGCAGCATAACGCGGCGGACGAAGGTGGGGCGGAGACTCTACTCACGTTGCCGCTGGAGGCAGCGGAAGAACCCGTGTTTACTTATGGTGCGATGTATCATCCCTGGACCTTCTTGCACACAAACATTACGGGCTCGGCTCGCGCCACACAACTGCGCCGTATACCACCGGATGGTGCCGCCACGGGAGTCATCGCGCGCCGCTCCCTCGAACGCGGTGCGTGGATTGCGCCGGCAAATGAACTCTGGCGCGGCGCGGTCGGTCTGTGGCCGGTGTTGAACACCGAGCGCCGGCTTGAAATGCTCCTCGCCCAGATCAATCAGGTCCGGCAAGAGCCCACTGGCTTCATGACGCTCAGCGCCGATACCTTGAGCGAGGACGGGGACCTTCGCCCGATCAATGTCCGCCGGCTGTTGATTCTGCTACGGCGGATGGCGCTCAGGCTCGGCGCGACATACGTTTTCGAGCCGAACGGACCGGCTTTCCGCCGGCGCGTGCAACGCGGGTTTGAATCGCTCATGGACCAACTGTTCGTTCGCGGTGCGTTCGCGGGAGCGACGCGAGCCGAATCGTTCCAGGTCGTGACTGACGACAGCATCAATACCGCTCAAACAATGGAGCAAGGTCGCTTTCGTGTGGACCTGAGAGTGGCGCCGTCGCTGCCGATGTCATTTGTAACGGTGCGTCTCGTCCAGCAAGGCGAGCGCGGCTTTACTTCGGAGCTCATGTGATATGGCCAATACCGCGAACGAGACGATCATCTATCCATTTACGGCCTTTAACTTCGCCGTCGAGATCGAAGTGCCGGACATCAGCAATGAGATCTGCTGCGCGGCGTTTCAGGAGTGTGACGGGCTGGAAATGACGATGGACGTAAAGACCATTCGGGAAGGCGGTAACAATACGCAACAGGTGCGACTCACGGGTGCGGTGAATTACGGCACGCTCACTCTCAAGCGCGGTATGACCGCCAATTTCGACCTTTGGAATTGGTTCGGCAGACTTTATGAGCCGGACAAGGGGGGCGTGCGCGGCAAAGCCACGGTGGTGATGTTCGCCCCGGACGGCCAGACGCGTCGGGCCGAATTCGCGCTCTCCGGCTGCCTGCCGCTCAAGCTCAAAGCGCCGCCATTAAACGGCAAGGATGGCGCCGTCGCCATTGAAGAATTTCAAATCGCCTACGAAACACTGCAGCTCGTGCCGCAAGGTTAAACCAGACCATGCCCGAACCTTTGACACTGAAGAAAGCCGAGTTGATTGAACTCAAAGCGGACTTTTCCGGGGAACAGGACGGCGGCAAGCGCGTCACCGTTCAATTCAATCCGGACTCGTTGAAGTTGAGTTTTTCCAATCAGCTCGTGACGCCCGAAGGCGCGGGCAGCCAGCAGGGGACACCGGGACGACTACAAGTTGGCGCGGGCACCACCAAGCTGGCCTTGCAACTCTGGTTCGACGCGGCGCGTGTCATCGAAGGCGAGATGCCGGTCACGGATGTTCGCGATCTGACCAAGCAGGTCTCCTTTTTCATCACGCCCAAGCAGGAGGCAGGCAGCCAACCAAAATACATCCCGCCCGCGGTGCGTTTCCTTTGGGGCACATTCCACTTCGACGGCATCATGGATTCCATGGAGGAGACGCTCGATTACTGGTCACACGATGGCAAGCCGCTGCGCGCCAATATCAGTCTCTCCCTCTCACAACAGAAGATCGAAGCGTTCGAACTGGCGGCCCGGTCCAAGGGTAAAGAACAGCAGATTGCGCGACTCGTCGGGGAAAGCGCGGGTGGTGCGGCGGGTCGTCCAGCCGGCACGACGCCGATGACGCAGGCGCCCACAGGCGTAAGCCTGCAAGGTCTCGCCGATGCTGCCGGACAAAGCGACTGGCAATCCATTGCCGCCGCAAATGGAATTGAAAACCCACGGCTGCTGCAGCCGGGCCAATTGGTAAATCTGAATCCGGTGAGGTAGAAGAGTCGTCAACCCAGACTGTCATGCCGGTCGTAATCAATGATTTTGAAGTCGTGGCCGAGCCGCCGTCGCCATCCGAGAGCGGACAAGGAGCAACAAATAATGCTTCTGACCAGGGCAAGAAAACGTCGTTGGAAGAACTCTTGGAACGGCTTTGCGAACGAATGGAGCGAGTGCGCGCACATTGAATAGCGCCACCCAGCTTTCAGAACCGTGCCGGAGCGCAGTGTCCGCTTCCGACATCCCACAGTGAGGTTGTAGCCATGTCTGATAACACCCGTCCCGGAATCCATTCCGCGCGGCCCACGGTAAGTGTGGCCGATGAAGAGGATCCCGTCCTCGCGGAGGGGTTGCAGCGGCTGGAAATTGCCGAGACCATTCAAGGCCTGTACCGCTGCGAAGCGGCCTTCGCCAACTGGGGACCCAAAGATGGCAAAGTGGATTTCCTCTACTTCGACCGCGACAAGCTGGAGTTCGGCAAAGGCTTTAAAATCAAATTCGATGGTGAGACCTTGTTCGAGGGACGAATTATGGGGTTGGAAGCGGCCTTCCCGGAAGGAGGGGCGGCCGAAATTACCGTGCTGGCGGAAGACCGGTTCCAGGATTTACGCATGACTCGCCGCACGCGCACATTCAGCGATATCAGCGATGCCGATGTGATTCAGCAGCTCGCCAGCGAGCATGGATTGACCGCGGACGCGCAGGTCAACGGGCCGACGTACAAGGTCCTCGCGCAAGTAAACCAAAGCGACCTGGCTTTTCTGCGGGAACGAGCCCGCTCGATTGACGCCGAGTTGTGGATGGACGGCACGAAACTCAGTGCGGTGACGCGCGCGAATCGCCGGGGCAACGCAATCGAATTGACGCACGGCCATCAACTGCGTGGGTTTACCGCCCTGGCCGATCTGGCAACCCAACGCAGCACGGTCAGCGCGAACGGATGGGATGTCGCCGGCAAATCCGCTCTTCAGCATGACGCCGACGATTCGGTGATCAGCAGCGAACTCAACGGCGACGACAGCGGCGTGAGCATCCTGAAATCCGCGCTGGGTGAGAGGAAGGAGTCCGTGTCGCACGGCGTGCCGCTGGGTAGCGAGGAAGCTCAGGCCGTGGCCGAAAGCTATTTTAAAAGGTGCGCTCGAGAATTTGTGGTTGGCCGCGGCGTGGCTGAAACGCAGGCTAAACTGCGAGTGGGAGCCTTGCTCGATTTGAAAAACCTGGGAGCGCTCTTCAGCGGAAAGTATTACGTCATCGAATCTCGGCACCGCTTCGATTGTGAGCGGGGCCTGCGCACCGAATTTATCGCGGAGCGAGCGGGATTGGGCCGCGCTTGATTTTCTCAAGGAGTTCCGTAACAGCCACACTCCGGCAATGCTTCGTTCCAACGCCATCGATCTCATCGTGGACGCGCGTGTCCCCTCTGGTTTGGGAGGGCGATGGTATGGAGTTTTTCCAGCCACCGTGCTGGATAACAAGGATCCGGATGGGATGGGTCGCGTCATGGTAACGCTGCCGTGGTGCCCGGATACGGGTGGCGATCGGTATGAAGCCTGGGCGCGCCTGGCCACGTTCATGGGCGGCCACAACCGGGGTAGCTGGTTTATTCCTGATGTAAACGACGAAGTGCTTGTCAGCTTCGAGGCGGGCGATGTGCGGCGACCGTATGTCATCGGGGCTCTGTGGAACGGCCAGGACAGCCCGCCCGAAACAATGGACGGCGCGGGCAACAACTATAAGAAAGTCCTTCGCTCCCGCAATGGGGTTAAGATCACGCTCGACGATCAGGACGGCCAGGAACAGTTCATCGTTGAAACGCCCGGTGGGCAGAAGATCACACTTAAGGACGGTCCCGGCTCCGTTGAAATCGTGGATAGCAACGGCAACTCGATCAAGATGGAAACCAGCGGCATCACCATCAACGCTTCCGGCAAGGTGACGATCAACGCCGGTGCGCAAGTCGCGGTGTCGGCCGGCCTGGTCCAGGTGGATGCGGGGATGTCGAAGTTCAGCGGTGTGGTCCAATGCGACACGCTCATAGCCACCACCGTCGTGGGCACCACCTATACTCCGGGAGCGGGCAATATCTGGTAGGGCGCGATGAGAGCAATCCTTCGAGATCACCCGATTTCCTGGGCGCCGCCTTCGCCCTTCTGGCGCGACTCCTCGACCGCGGCCATGCAACAACCGACGATCCTCCGATTCACGACGGATGACTTCATGGAGGACCTCCAACGCCGGCTCGCGTCCGATCCGAGCAAAGTTCGCGGATTGCTCGCCGTGCCCGAAACATGGCGAGGCATCCAGACGCCAGCGCGAACGTCGAATCCAGCGGCGGGCCGAATTGGATTGCTCCGCCGCCTGGGCGTTGCCGCGAGGCGAAGCACCTCTACCATCACGGCGCGAGCCCAAGCCCATTCCAGCGCCGCGAAACTTCCGCTCAAACTTTACCAGCCCGCACATCAACGTTTTTATCTCGTTGGCTCAACGTTGGTCTGTCAGCAACCTGGCCTTCCAGATCGACTCATTGAAAAGGGCAACGAGGAGCGCGCATCCTTTGTGCTCCGCCGCTTTTTTCCGCCTGCGCCGACAAAACCGGACGACAACCTGCCGGAGTTCAATGAAGCCACGTGGACGGAGTGTGCCTTCGTGGCACAGAGCGATGGCACGCTCGCCTGGCAAGAGGTAGCTGCGGCGGGTTCGGCGGACACCTTGCGTCGCGTGGTGCTCTCTGAAGAAGAACGCCTGCCGCTGTTTCCCATGAACTTCGTGGAGGACAATCAACGCCCGCGGCGGATGTTGGCTGGATTAATCCCCGTGGGGCGCCGTGAGGCTTACCAAGCCGCGGCACGCAAGGCGGCTGATGGTTCGCCGGCCGGCGGGGGCTCGACGGACGGCACCGCGTTGCTGGTTTTGTTTCGCAAAATGGTCGCGGAACCGTGGAAGGCGCTGGTGGAGCAGGCGCGGGCCGTCTCGAAGTTCCAAACTATTCCCGACCCGACGGCATTTGACGAAGCTCCGGATAGCGACGAACTGAAACAAACGGTGCGAGAGGCCCGGGCCACGATACAACTTGGCTCCTGGCTGGTGCTGGCCGACTTGGCCTCGTTCCTGGAAACCTATTTACCCACGGTGCATGCCGCCGTCCGCGACAATACGTCTTCTCTATCCGGGAACAGTGGAGAAGTGCTGCGCGTGCTTCGCCAAACCGACGTCGGATCGCCATTAAAGGACAAGCTCAATCCGAGCGTGACTCCCGCCGTGGACGTCGTCGCATCCAATCTGGCAGACGCCCTGCAGCGGTTTATTGAAGATTCCGCGGTGCTGGAAAAGCTCGAAGCGGCCGAGAAAACTTTCACCTGGCCATCGGCCCCGACCACAAATCCTGTCACAGCCAATCCTGACTATCCGCAGTTTCTATTTCCGCTGGCGGATCCGGACCTCCTGTCTGAGGCCGCTGAGCCTGACTTCACGGGTGTGTCCACGCCGCCGTCGGGAGCGTTTGGGGATCCAACGGAGGCAGATTCGTCATCGGACACGTTTGATGTCCGGAAAGCGAAGATTGACAGCTTTGCGGCGCTCGCTGTGCGCGCGATTGAGGATGTCCCCGGCGCTCCTCAACCAGCAGTGCCCACCGCCGCTGAGCGGCCGGCGGACTCAAGGCCGGGCTGGTACGTCATCCGTTGTGTTTACGAGCGGCCGGCTTGCGGCGAATTGCATGAAGACGTCGTCAGCGGAGCAACCGAACGATTTCAATTGGCTGGCTTCTTTGATCCGGACGCGCCGGCACGACCGATCCGCATCGGCCTGCCGGTGGACACCACGCCCGCTGGACTGCGGAAGTTTGACAAGAACACCGCTTTTGTAATGTCGGACGTCCTGTGCGGCCAGATTGCCCGGCTCCGCGGTCTGACCTTCGGTGATTTGATCCGGTCGGTTCTGCCTTGGCCGCTGCACAAAGACCTTTCCGTTCCCGATGGTGGCCCTTGCAAGCAGGGAGCAAGCGGTCCGAACGTGGGTCTGATTTGTTCGCTTTCCATTCCCATCATCACGATTTGCGCGCTGCTCCTGCTGATGATCATGATTAGCCTGCTCGACATCATCTTTCGCTGGATTCCGTTCTTCATTGTCTGCTTCCCGTTACCGGGCCTGCGGGCGAAACCGAA
>Ga0070694_100001698_pt1 | contig 12963 bp, 9 predicted proteins | sample KBSK1251metaG_FD_65470 | JGI IMG/M metagenome (GOLD analysis project Ga0070694, IMG submission 65470) | Corn, switchgrass and miscanthus rhizosphere microbial communities from Kellogg Biological Station, Michigan, USA - KBS K1-25-1 metaG | ecosystem: Host-associated > Plants > Roots >... | reverse complement strand
CCCTTGGAGCGCTCGAGCTGGATCGTATCGGTGCGTCACGTTCGATTCTCGCGAGTGCGGAGCGGGGATCGCGCGCCGCCCGTCAGAGCATGTTGCGGACATTGGCCACAGACCTCAATCGTGATGCCGCGAAGGCGGGGGACGGCGCAAAGGTGCGCGCGCTCGCGGCGGTAGTACGGGGGATCCGATGAACGCCCGACTGCTTGCTGCGGCAAGCCTGCTCGGTGCGGGACTGCTCCTCGCCGCGTGCCGGAAGTCGCAAGGAGCGGCGTCCGTCACCATCGACAGTCCCGCTCAGGGAGACACGGTCCGAGGCTCGGCGGTACACGTCACGCTCACGGCGCGCGGCATCGAGCTGGCGCCCGCCGCCGACGAGCGGCCGGGTACCGCGCATCACCATCTCTTCCTGGATAGAGAGACCGGCCCGCTGGATCGGGCGATTCCCGCGGGCGTCACGGGCATCATTCACCTCGGTCGCGCCCAGACCGAGTTCCACTGGGACAGCGTGGCGCCGGGCCCGCACCGGATCATTGCGGTGTTGGCCGACTCGAAGCACGTACCGCTCGTACCGCTGGCCACTGATACGGTGGCTTTCGTCGTCCAGCCACGGTAGCGGCGCTAGTCTGCGAGGACCTCTGAGAGGAGGCAGGTAAAGCTGGGAAGGATATCCTCACCCTCGAGCTGTTCCCGCTCGCCGATGGTCGTTTCAGTGCCGTCCGCCCGGTAGATCCGGGCGATGCGCCGGTCGGGGTCGATCACCCAAACAAGCGTTGTGCCGGCCGACAGCCAGTCCGCCACCTTTGCGAGGATCTGGCCCGGGCGGTCATTGGGCGATAGCACTTCCACGATCAGGTCGGGCGGGAACGCCGCAAATCCGCGCGGCGAGGGGTGGGGCTGCCGTTCGCGCCGAATGAATGCGACATCGGGTCCGCGGACCGTGTCGGGATCGCTGGCCAGCTTGAATCCGGCATCGCCCGCGAGCACCCGGCCGAGGTCACGCGGATCGGCGTAATCGATGAGAACCTTGGCGAGTCGTGCGGTGATCGCACCGTGGAAATAGCCGGGCGGTTCGCTCACGACCAGCACCCCGCGCACGAGCTCCACGCGCTTGTCGGGAATGTGCACGTGCAGCAGGTCTTCAGCCGTCATGAGCGGCGGCGTCCCCATGTGGCCAACGTAAGCATGCTCGGCGGGCACAGGCAACCAATCTGTGCTGCGCCGTCAACGGGTGTTCAAATCAGTGACGCCCTGAAACAACCTTTTATAGAGTTTCGTCATCCAACCAGGAAACAACCGGACTGGTCATGTTTCTTGGATTGCCCTTCCTTGCCGCCGTCACGCTTGTTACACAGTCTGCCAACGCTCGCCCGGCCCAGCGCCAGGCGGACGCGCCGGCACAGCCTCCCAAGAGCGTTAGCGCCGCACGCGCGGCGCAGGGGCCCGTCATCGACGGGCGCGACGACGACGCCGTGTGGCGCGAGGCGAAGCCCATCACGGAATTCCAGGAATGGCGACCCAGCGAGGGCGGAGCGCCGAAGCTGCCGACCGAAGCGAAGATCGCCTATGACGCCGGCAACCTGTATGTCTTCGTGCGCTGCTTCGATCCCCACCCCGACAGCATCATCACGGTGCTCACGCGCCGCGACTACTTCACCCCGAGCGACATGGTCTGGCTGTTCCTCGACTCCTACCACGACCGGCGCAACGGCTTCGAGTTCGGGGTCAATCCGTCGGGCGTGAAGCTCGACGCGCAGATCTACAACGACGGTAATGAAGACTTCGCCTGGGACGCGGTCTGGGACGTCGCGACGCGCATTGACTCCCTTGGCTGGACCGCGGAGTTCCGAATTCCGCTGACGCAGCTGCCCTATGGCCGGCAACGGGTTAACACGTTCGGCTTCACCGTGGACCGTGACGTGTATCGCTATGCCCAACGCGTAAGCTGGCCCCTGTTTCGGCAGTCACAGGCGGGATTCGTCTCGCAGTTCGGCGAAATCACCGGCCTGGAGGGGCTCGAGGCGCCACGGCGGCTCGAAGCGGCCCCCTACCTCGTGACCAAGAACGTCTCCCAGGTCAGCGCCAATACTCTGGGACGGACGCAAGACGTGACAATCGGCGGTGATCTGAAGTATCTGGTCGCGTCGAACCTCAAGCTCGACGCCACGATCAATCCCGATTTCGGCCAGGTCGAGTCCGACCCGGGCGTGCTCAACCTCTCGGCCTTCGAGACGTTTTTCCAGGAGCGGCGCCCGTTCTTCGTGCAGGGCGCGGGGACCTTTCAGTTCGGTGTCAACTGCACCGCCGTGAACGACTGCAGCACGGGTGAAGGACTCGTGTACTCGCGGCGCATCGGACGCGCGCCGGAGCTGGCTGGCACCTATGCCGACACCACGTCGCCGGCGTTCACGACGATACTCGGCGCCGCGAAGCTCACCGGACGTCTCCCCGGTGGCCTGACGATCGGGGCGCTCGACGCGGTCACCCAGCACGTCACGGGCGCGGGTGGCGCGACGATCGAGCCCACCACGAATTATGGCGTGCTCCGCATGCGCCAGGACCTGCGCAAGGGCGAGTCCAGCATCGGGGCCATCATCACCACCGTGAATCGCAACAACGATTCCTGGAGCACTCCGTACCTGCACAGCAGCGCGTATGTGGGGGCGGTGGACTTCCGCCATCGCTTCCCCGGCGGGCGCTATGAGCTTTCGGGCTCGGTCGACTTCAGCCAGGTTGCGGGCAGCGCGCAGGCGATCGCGGCGACGCAACGCGACGCGACCCACTATTACCAGCGGCCCGACGCCATGCGATTCGACTCGACGCGCACGTCACTCTCCGGCGACGTCGAGGCGCTCCAGTTCGGTAAAGTCGGCGGCAATCACCTGCTGTTTCAGACGAATTTCGAGCGTCGCTCTCCCGGTTTCGAGATCAACGATCTCGGGTATTTGCAGCGCGCCGATCAGGTGGCGTGGAGCACCTGGGCCGGATACTTCGACCGCCACACCCGCAAGCTGTATCAGCGGTTCCAGTGGAATTTCAACTGGTGGCAGTACTGGACGACCGCGGGGCTGCCGGAGGAGCGCGCGTTCAATACCAACACGCACACCACGTTCCGGAACACGTGGTCGCTCCACTTCGGCGGCACCGTGGGACAGCTCGGGACGACGTACTGCTACTCCTGCGCGCGCGGCGGCCCAGCGGTCCGCCAGAACTCCTACTTTGCGCCCTGGCTCGGCATCAACGGCGATGACCGCAAGGCAATCGTCCCCTACCTCTGGTTCAACTGGTTCCGGGCCGACGGCGGCCGGTCGCGCAACTTCAGCTTCGGGCCGGAGATCGATTTCAAAGTTGCGTCGCGCGTTACCGCGGCCGTGTCGCCGAGTTACTCGCGCCGGACCAACGACATTCAGTCGCTGGGCTCGACGACCGACACGAGCGACGTCACGCATTACCTGTTCGGTCATCTCGAGCAGAAGCAGCTCGCGCTGACGATGCGCGTCACCTATCCGTTCACCCCGAACATGTCGCTCCAGGTGTACGCCCAGCCCTTCATTTCGAAGGGGACGTTCAGCAACGTGCGCGAGCTGTCGGCGACGCCGCGCGCGGCGGACTACACGAGCCGCTATCAGGCGTACAGCGATACCGCGTACACGAACAACATCGGTGGATTCAACTTCAAGCAGTTCCGCTCGAACGTGGTGTTCCGCTGGGAGTACCGGCCGGGATCGACCTTGTTCGTGGTGTGGAGTCAGGGCCGGCGGGGGTCCACAGGTCTCGAGGGCACCCGCACCTTCAGCGGCGACCTGAACGATCTGTTCAATCTGCCGCCCGACAACAGCTTCCTGGTGAAGCTGTCGTACTGGATTAACCGCTAGCTGCGATTCCAGCGCTTTTGTGCGTGGGCGCGTGACGGATGTCACGCGCCCACGGGCACCCACAAGTCGTTGTAATACTTGGTGCAAGCCCGTCATCTATTGTCGTCTGCGCCCTGAAAGTGAATGTTGCCTGCCGTGACTATCTGGGAAAAGGCCGTTCGAGCCCTGCGAACCCTGCGCCTCGACACCATGCGGGGCAAGTTTGTCGCGTTTGCGGTGCTGGCAACGCTGTTCACGACGCTCGTCATGACCGTGATGTTGTACGGCCGGAATCGCCGCTCGCTGGGCGACCGCGTCGGCCAAGAGCTCCGGGCTCTCAGCTCGGACATGGCACGCGAAGTGGACGTCTGGTTCGACCAGCGCGTCTACGATCTGCGCCTGCGCGCGAGCCCCTACGTCGTCTCGGACAACCTGGCGCGAGCCACCGGCCGCAACGCGGCCCAGTCACTCAACCGGCTTCGCGACTACCTCAATTCGGTGCGTCAAAACCTTCCGTCTCACGAAGGCCTCGCCATCGTCGGCCGAGACGGCCAGGTCCTCACGAGCAGCGGCAGTCGAACGGGCTTCCGTTTGACGCCCGACCGGCTGAACAATCTTCGGACCCGCGATGCCCTGGTCGGCGATCCCTTCTGGGACGCCAGCATCGGGAAAGCGGCGGTCGTCCTCGACGTGCCGATCCGTCAGGATGACGGGCTCTTCCTGGGCGCGTTGGGCGCCAAGATCACTCTGGACAGCCTCCGCGAGGTTTTGGACCAGCTGTCTCCCGACCACACGCGCGACCTGTACCTGATCACCGAACAGGGGCGCGTCGTGATCCGCGCCGAGGGCAACCCCGCGGACGCGATGAAGGCGACGCTACCGGACGCGACGACCAGAGAGCTCACCGAACGGGAAGGCCAGACCATCACCCAGGCACGCCCGCAGGGGCGTGAGGTCATGGCGGTGCTGCGGCGTATTCCCCAGCTGCACTGGGCGGCCGTGGCCGAAACACCAAGCGCCGAAACCGTGCGTGAGGCGGGAGTGCTGCGGTTTCGCACGGTACTGCTCCTCTCGCTGCTGATCCTGGCTGTTGGCGTGCTTGCGTTCGGCGTCGGGGTGTTCGTCACGCGCCCCCTCGAGCGTCTCACCGAAGCGGCAGCGCGCGTGGCCTCCGGTGATCTGTCGGTCGAGCTTCCTGCGAGCGGCAGCGGCGACGTCGGGTACCTCACCCGGGCGTTCAACACGCTCGTCTCGCGGCTGCGTGAAAAGGAAAGTCAGGGGGAACTCGAGAAGCTCTCGCTCACCGATTCCCTGACCGGCCTGTACAATCGCCGGCACCTGATGGGCACGCTGGCCAGCGAGGTGCAGCGGTCGCGCCGCCTGCGGCGGGCGTTCTCAGTGCTGCTCGCGGACGTCGATCGGTTCAAGCAGTACAACGACACCCACGGCCATCTCGCCGGCGACGCGGCGCTCGTGAAAATCGCGGAGGTGTTCCGCAGGACGACGCGACAGGTGGATTGCGTGGCGCGCTACGGCGGCGAGGAGTTCGTGGTGATGCTGCTCGAAGCGAACCTGGCAACGGCCACCATGGTCGCCGAACGTATTCGCGCCCGCGTGGCAGAACAGGATCTCGGCGAGGGGTCCCTCACGCTGAGCATCGGCGTCGCCGAGTATCCCGACGGCGGGGAAACGCCCGAGGAGCTGATCGCCACCGCCGACGGGGCAATGTATCGGGCGAAAAGCTCCGGCCGGAACCAGGTCGTGGTGGCCGCGACGAGCGAGCAGCCGGTGGAGCCGCAGGCCCAGCCCCAGCCCCAAGAAAAAAAGCGGCGCAAGCGCGAGGCGTAACTGTCGAACCTTCTCCTGGTAGACGATGACGATTTCGTACGCAGTGCGCTGAGTCGCGCGCTCAATCGCACGGGCGGATTCACGGTAATTCCTGCCGAGCACGGTAAACGCGCGCTCGAGCTGCTCGCCACCGAACACGTAGACGCCATCCTCACCGACCTCCAGATGCCCGTGATGGATGGTCTCACCTTGCTTGCCGAGCTCTTCGAAAGGGAAACCCGCATACCAGTCGCGGTCATGACCGGCCAGCAGATCCATGCGGATCTGCGGCACCGGCTCCAGACGTACGGCATCGCCGCGGTCTTCTCCAAACCGGTGGACGTGGTGCTGCTGGCGGATGAGCTCCAGCGCGTGCTCGATCCCCGGGCGGTCGGACGTATCTCAGGGATCACGCTGTTCGGCCTGCTGCAGCTCCTCGAAGTGGAACGCAAGAGCGGGCTCGTGCTGGTCGAGGCGTCGGAGCGGCAGGGCCGGCTGTACTTCGATGAAGGGACCTTCGTGCATGCGCACACCCGGGTGCTCGATGGCCTGGACGCCGCATACGAAATCCTGGGCTGGCCCGACCCCGCGGTCGAGATCTTTTACAAGCGGCGCGCGAGACAACGCACGGTGCGGGAACCGCTCCAGCACATCCTGATGGAGGCGGCCCGCCTGCTCGACGAATCGGCGCGCTCGGGGGGGGAGGAGCGGACTGCGCACCCCGTGCCGAAGCAGGACTTCGACGCGGAACGGATTCTGGCTGAGGTCCTCACGATCGAGGGCGCGATCGGCGCCGCGCTCGTGCAGGCGACCACCGGGACGATTCTCGGCCACGCCGCGGTAGGGCGCGGGCTCGACATGACGCAGGCGGCGAAGATCGCGCAGGACCTGGTGCAGGACGCGCTCCGGCTGCGCGACGGCATCGAGGACATCATGATCACGGTGGACACGCAGTATCACGTGATGCGACTCCTCGGCCCGGGCGAGGATATGTTCGTCCATCTCGTGCTCGACCGAGAGCGCGCCAGCCTCGGCATGGCGCGGCAGCAGCTGGCTAAGCTCGCGCGCGCTTCTGGTCATTGAGCCTGCCGGGAGCCAGCTACTCCGTTCTCATCGTTTCGGCCGGATCGATGAGCGTGGCGCGTCTCGCCGGCACGATCGACGCTGCCAACACGACCAGGAGTAAGGTTCCGAGAACGACGCCGATAGTCAGCGGATCGAACGGCCCTACCGCGTAGAGCAAATCCCGCAGGCGCGACGCGAGCAGCACCGCCAGTGGCACACCGACGAAGGCGCCGAGTGCCGCGATGCTGGCACCGTCCCGCAGCGCAAGCCAGAGGACGCGCCGTCGCGGCGCGCCGAGGGCGAGGCGAATGCCGAACTCTCGCCGCCGTGCTTCGATCGCGTAGGCGCTCACGCCATAGACGCCGACCGCCGACACGACCAGCGCGACGAACGCGAACACCACCAGCAGCTGCATCTGCAACCGGCGCTCGGCCACCGCCGGCGTGCTGCGCCGGAATTCCTCCAGCGTCCGCAGGCCGATGACGGGCATCGTGGGATCCACGCGGTGCACCACCTGACGAATACCGGCCGCCACGGCCTGCGGATCGGCCACGGTACGGATGACGACAGCCCCTCCCCCGGGCCAATGATCCTGCCGCTGGGACGTGTAGATCGAGGGCTGCGCTGCGTCCGCGCCTCCCATGCGGACGTCCCCCACGACGCCCACGACGGTGAACCATGGCTTGCCGGGGTCGGGCCTGACGCGGGCGCCGATCGGATCCGCAGCCGGCCACAACTCGTGCGCGAGTCCGGCGCTGATCACGGCCACCGGTGGGGCTCCATCCCGGTCCGCCGCCGTGAAGGCGCGGCCACGCACAATGGGGATGTCGAGCGCCGCGAAGTAGTCGTCCGACGCGGGCGTGTAACGCACGTCGGGCAGGCGTCCGTTTTCGCTGGGACGGCCCTCGATTGCGAGCCCGCTTACGGTGCTCTGCCCACTCGTCGGGATGTTCCCTCCGCCGACGGTGAGCACACCCGGCATTGCCCGGAGCTGCTCATAAATCGACGCCCAGAACGCGTCTTGTTCGGCGGGCGGGTGGGGCCGGGTGAATTGCAGCCGGAAGGTCAGCGCCTGTTCGGTGGCGTAACCGAGATCCAGAGACGACAGCCGCTGCAACGTGCGCAACAGGAGTCCGGCGCCGACGAGGAGCACGACGGACACCGCGAGCTGTCCCGCGACCAGACCGAGGCGCATCTGCCGGTTCGCGCCAGACGGCGACACGCGTCCGTCGTCGCGGCGGAGCGCCACGCCCAGCGCTTGCGTCGCACCAAGAGCCGGGACGAGCGCCGAGGCAAACGCGGTCGCGACCGCGGCCCCGACAGCGAACACCGCCACGAGCGGCTCGAGCGCGAACGCTGTGCCCGCGGGAAGCGCGGCGGTCGTAATGTGCCGCAGCACCCCTATGCCGAGCTGCGCGACGAGCAGTCCCAGTCCGGCACCCAGCGCCGCGAGCACGCCACCCTCAGCAAGAAATTGCCGGATCAGCCGGCCGCGTCCCGCGCCCAGGGCGACGCGCACCGCCAGCTCGTGGCGGCGGGCAATGGCGCGAGACAGCAGAATCCCGGCGACGTTCGCGCATGCGATGAGCAACACGAACCCGGCGGCTCCCATGAGGATGAGGAGTCGCGGCTTCGCGTCGCCGACGACGGCCGTCCGAATCGGCATGACGCGTGTGTCGATGTCGCTGAACGACTGCGGGAAATCGGCGCGCAGCGTGCCCATTGCCCGGTCCACGTCCGTCCGGGTGGCCTCGCGGGATACGCCAGGTTTCATGCGCCCGAAGAGGCGGAGGAACCGGACCTGCGAATTGTTCGTGTTGCGCAGCAGAGGTGCGAGATCGCGCGGCATCAACAACTCGGCCTGCTCGTACGTCGGGACGCGGAAGCCAGGGGGCATGACGCCGATCACTTCAAATGGCCCCTCAGACGACTCGATCGTGCGTCCGACGACGGCGGAGTCGCCGCCGAAGCGGCGGCGCCAGAGTCCGTCGAGCAGCACGACCACATGGCTGGCCAGACCTGCTTCCTCACGCGCGCCAAACGTGCGCCCGATTGCGGCTCTCGCCTGGAGCACATCGAAGCCGTCAGGAGTCAGCTCCACGGCAACCACCTGCTCGGGTTCGCCGCCGACGGTCAGGATGATGTTGCCTTGCGCCGCGCCGGCGATTCCCGAGAACGACGTCGTTCGCTCTCGCAACGCGACCAGCGCCGCCGAGCTGTGGCGCCCACCGCCCAGTCCCGGCCTGATGACGCCGTTGTCCGCCGCCGGCAGATAGACGAGGGTTTGTTCCCCGCCGTACGGAAGGCGGCGCAGCAGCATCGCGTGCACGATGCTGAACACCGCCGTTGTCGCGCCGATCCCCAGTGCGAAGGTCAGCAGCACGACGGCACTCAGGGTGGGCGTGCGGGCGAGCGTCCGCGCGGCGATTCGTAGATCCGATCCGAGCTCTTCGATCCAGAACCAGAAGCGGAGGCGGCGGTCCGCCGCGATATCCTGGCGTGCCGCGTAGCGCGTCGCGCCGTCCGCATCGCCGAACTCCTCCAGGGCGCGCCGCCGGGCAGCCTCGGGAGCCATACCGCGGGCGGCGAGGTCGGCGGTGCGTTCTTCGATCCAGCCGTCGAGCTCCGTGCGGTTGTCGGCGGCGATCTGCTCGTGACTGCGCGTAGGAATGATGGGCTCACGCATGGGCGTCCCGCACCGCGAGCACGCGAGCGACGGCCGCCGCATGGCGCTTCCACCCGTCGGCTTCAGCGACGAGCTGCGCGCGTCCTTTCGGCGTGAGGCCGTAGATGCGCACGCGCCGTTTCGTGTCGGACGTGCCCCAGCGCGACCGGATGAGCCCTTTGCGCTCGAGCCGGTGCAAGCCCTGGTACAGCGCGGCGCCTTCGACCGTGAGCTCGCCGCGGCTCGTGTCGGCGAGGAACTTGGCGATCGCGTAGCCGTGCATGGGTTTCCAGGCGAGCGTCTTGAGAATCAGCACGTCTACCGTGCCCTGGAGGCGTTCCGAGGGGGCCGTCATCCTCACCACTCACATGTTGATAGCTCACCACATGATATATGTGGCAGCCCGTGGTCGCAAGCCTCTAGTCGCCAAAGCACGGGAGGAGCGACCACAGCCCCCACGCCGTCGCGACCCCGCGCAGTGCAATCGTTCCGATCGCCCGCCCGAACTGTTCCGCGTAGAGATGACCGACGCTGGGACCGACGACCAATCCGCCGAGAAATAGTTTGGCCCCGGTGTCGTTGCCCAACGCGAGGCCCGTGATTACTGGCGCCCCGGTGGACACGATCGACAAGACGGCGGCAGTGCCCGGAGACTTGCGTGCGGGTGCGGCGGCTGGGACGCGCACCCGCGACGCGCGGCCGAACGACCACGAGAGCGATAACCCGTACGACCCCCGGCGGGGATCGAGCAGCGGAGTGATCGCAAGATGCTGCCGGTTGTAGCGCCGGGCGGACGCCGGGGCTGTCGCCATGTCATAGACAGCCGATCCCGTCACGACGACCGCCGCCACGAGGAAACTCGCGCCGCTACAGTCCTGTGCCCCGGCGCTCCCGGCCCCCAGGAGCAAGCAAGTGGCGAGCGCCAGCGCCTTCACGGCGCAGCTCGCGCAGCGAGGACGTAGGCCAGGTTCGCGGTGCCGTCCATGATCGGCTCGTTCGTCGAATAGTCGCCCACGTCATCATGATACACGATGAAACCGGTATTGAAAGGCGCGTACTCATCTGCTTCGACCAGCCGGATGCCACGAAGGTTCTGGAAGATCGACCGATACACGGGACCATCCACGAGGCCGCCAGTCAGCTGGAAGTGGAGCTCCTGCGCGACCACCGAATGTGGCGTTCGCGGAAAGTTGTCGCCGAGGCCGATGACCATCGACACGCCCCACGGGTTCGTGCCGAACAGCCAGTCGAGCGCCGCGGTCTCGTACTCGAGGAAGGTCGAGTCGCCGGTCATGCGGCGATACAACGTGGCCTGCGTCGCGAAGGAGGCGAGCAGATTATTCGAGCACCAGATGAACGGAATACCGACGCGAAAACCGTTGTGCGCTCGCCCCACCACCGCCTCGAGTCCGCGGCGGTAGTACTCGGCGACCACGCGTTTCGCGCTGTCCGAACCGGTTCGCCAGATCTCGTAGTGACCGTTGCTGTGCCAGGGAAACCACTGGTAGTGACGCGCCGTGTCTTGCCCCATCCAGGGCGTCACCGGCTCCTGCGCGGCGTATTGGAGCGCGGCGTCGAAGTACCCGGGCTCGCGCGTCAGCCCGTAGAGCTCGACGGCGCCGAGCTCCATGTCGTCAGACCAGTTGTCTTCCTCGTAGAAGTAAGGCGAGCGGGCAGGCGCAGTCTGACACACTCCGGGATGCCCGGCGCCGAGTGCGTACACCGCGCGCGCTTTCTCAGCGAGCCGGCGGGCGAACGCGCTGTCGCGCTCGCCATAGAGCCCCGCGCCGAGGGCGAACGCGGTGGCGTATTTTCCTGCCGTGGAGGCGAGCCCGGTCGAGCGGTTCTTGCTTTCGAATAGTCCCTGCGGCTTCCCGGTGCACGGGTAGACCGGCCGCTTCCCTCCCCGCCCCCACCCGTAATCGGCGGAATCGTTTACCGGCAGGTCCCAGAAGGTGTGATCGCGATCGTCCGCCAGCTGATTCAAGAGCAAATCGTCCTGGGGATACATCTTGAGCAGCCAGGCGAGCCCCCAGCGAGCCTCGTCGAGCACGTCGGGAATGCCGTTCGCGCCGGGCAGACCGTTCGCCTGATACCGGTCGGTAAACGCCGCTGGATGATCGCGGTAGGCGAGCAGCAACATCGTCGTGGCATGCGCCGTGGTCGTGCCGTACTGGAGATAGTCCGATGCGTCGGCCCATCCGCCGGCCACCGGGATGAACTCGCCGCTGCGCGTGGGATGGTCGACGAGTATGCCGTCGCTCCGCTGATGCACCGAATCCTTGAACACCGGGTTGTAGCCGGAGCGCTGCTCCCGCAGGTAGGCGAGGAGCGAGTCCGCCGCGCCCCGGTAGGCATTCTTCGCGATTCGCACCGGCGGGGACGTCGCGCCTGCCGCGACGATGTGGTAGATGCCGGGCCGCCGCAGCGACGAAAAGTCCAGCCGAAACGTCGCGGCGCACGGACCGAACGCCCCGGCCGGCTCGGCGCGCCGAGGTCCGACGACCGTCTGGTTGCCGGCGCCGACGATTCGAAAGCTCGGGGTCTCGCGGAGCGTGAGCGCGCAGATCACGGCGACTTTGGGTGCTTCCAATTCGTAGCCGATCTGGTTCACGCGGATCGCGACGGTACTGTCCGCGTGCGGCACGGGACCGGCGGGGGCCGGGGGCTTACAGGAGAGGCTCACGACGATCAGGACCAGTCCCGCGCGAGGCATTGGGCTTCAATCTATTCGGTGCTAGCATCCTGCGTGGCGTATCTGCTCGCGACACTCGCGGCCGTGTTTTACGGCGCGGCCGACTTCACCGGCGGGATGGTGACGAAGCGAGTCGCCACCGTGCCGGTCGTGCTGCTCTCGCAGGCGACCGGGTTGGTCATGGTCGCCATCATCCTGCCATTTCTGGGCACCGCCCCGCCCCGGGCTGCGGATCTGTGGTGGGGCGCCGGCGGGGGATTGGCGGGTGGAGTCGGAGTCGCCCTGCTCTATTATGGGCTCGCGAAGGGAACGATGTCGGTCGTCGCACCTACGACTGCGGTCCTCGCCGTCGCAATTCCTGTCCTTACCTCGATCGCGCTGGGCGAGCGACCTGGCTGGCTCGCGATCGCCGGAATCCTGTTGGGCGTTGGCGCGATCGCACTCGTGAGCCGCCCGACCGTGAACACGGAGGGGCCCCCGCGCCCCTCCGGTCTCGGGGTGGCGCTCGTCGCGGGAGTCGCGATCGGATTGTTTCTGCTGGCACTCGCGCAGACACGCCCGGCGAGCGGTCTGTGGCCACTGCTGACGGCTCGTCTGACATCCGTGGGGTTGTTTGCCGTCATCGCCGTGATCGTGCGCCGTTCCGTGCGCATGCCGGCGAAGCTCGCCGCCATCGCGGTCGGCGGCGGCGCGCTCGACATGCTGGCCAACACGTTGTACCTGCTGGCGGCGCAGATTGGCCCGCTGAGCCCGGTGGTGACGCTTTCCTCGCTGTATCCCGCCAGCACCGTCCTGTTGGCGCGTGCCGTGCTCGGCGAACGCCTCAACACCTGGCAGACCGCGGGCGTCGGCGCCGCGCT
>Ga0070694_100001697_pt1 | contig 12966 bp, 11 predicted proteins | sample KBSK1251metaG_FD_65470 | JGI IMG/M metagenome (GOLD analysis project Ga0070694, IMG submission 65470) | Corn, switchgrass and miscanthus rhizosphere microbial communities from Kellogg Biological Station, Michigan, USA - KBS K1-25-1 metaG | ecosystem: Host-associated > Plants > Roots >... | reverse complement strand
CTTCCTTGTGAAGATTGCTTGATTCTGTGTGCGTTGGTGACAACGCCATCGGCCCTAATCTCGTTGGCTGCCGGCTACACAGATTAGGCTAGATATTGCATGTTGCTTTAATGGCGGGAAGTTTATTATAGCCTGCGCGGCGAATCAATGGCTGCTGACCGCATTTTGAGTCAGAACGACAAGCAAGGCGTTGTTGCGGGGCGGGTTCTAAATCGGTTTTCAATGGCGTATCTGGGAGCGGCAAACCTGAATGTTTGGCGCCGTGCCGCGCGACAGATTACGGGCTTTTCTATTGGTCGCCGAGGAACGCGAGCGCGGTCTCGGCGAAACGCTGGGTTGTCTCGCCGCTGCCGGTATACTCGCTGAAGATCGGGCCATGCCCGCCGTGAGGAATGACCCACAGAGATGAGCGAGGAATCGCCGCGTACATCTCCAAGGCCAGGCGGACGGGATAGAGCGGATCCCGATCACCATGCACGATCAAAGTGCGGGCCGTAATCGTGGAGAGGTAAGGCGGCGTGAAGTTCATGTCATCGTAGCTGTCCTTGAGTGCATGCATTTGCCTCCACAGCGCCCGGATTTGCTCATCACCATGCTGGTGCCACTGCCGCATTTGTTGCCACTCGGCGTCGGTGCGATTTTCAGGCGTCATTTCGCGCATGATCGAGCGGGCTTGCTCTGGGAAGTAGGGCGTGGCGCTCACCAATACCATGGCTTCGATTCGATTTGGCTGCTGCGTCGCCAGGTGAAGCAAAGTTTTGGCCCCCAGGCTCAGGCCAATCGCTTTGCACCGTTCGATCCCCAAACGGTCGAGCAAGGCAAAGACGTCGAGGGCCAATTGCCGGAAGGTGAATTTCATCGAAGGATTGGTGGTTCTTCCGTGACCGCGCAAGTCAGGGATCACGAGTTGGTATCCCTGTGGCGGGTCTGTGAAGATCAGATTCCAATTAGCGCCTATGCCGCCTCCGCCATGCAGCAGAACGAGCGGTTCGCCTTCGCCGCGCAGTTCATAGTACATCTCAATTTCGTTGATTGACTCAAACCGTCCAAGAGGCGATGGTATTTCCATTTGATTTCCTGATTGAAGAGGCAGCTGATCTCAAGACGGAACTTGTCAGAAGTCGGATTGAATGTTTCTGTGGTGAAGCGTTTGGGTGTCTATCTCTGCGTTGCGCTAGTGGTCATTGCGTTCTGTTGCCTTCGAGATCATTGACACGCCGCTTGAGCGATAAGAATCAGCCTGCACCGAGACAAGATGACCTGTGACCACATCGAACTTATCGCTGAGGCGATCAAACTTTTCTTCGAGTCTTTCCAGCCGCGCCTCTATCGCCTGCCAGATCGGGCGCGTATCGTATTGCTTGGCTTTGAGCGCGGTCAAACGCTCGTTGAGCGCGGTCAAACTCTCCGTGACTTCAGTGCGAAACGCGCTCAGTTGCCCGGTCAGTTGCTCAAGTCGGCTGATAATAATGTCGCGGGTCGAATCGTCGCTCATGATACTTTCCTCTGGCGCGCCTAGATTGACCATTGGAGGGCGCGGGTTTAGAAGGAGTCAATTGCAAGGACAATCTACCACAACCAACGACGCGGCGAAACGGGCAAATCTGCTCAGCGAGGCTGTAAGCAGCCCGGACTTAGCGGATCGTGAAGTTTTTCCGGTTGCTGTCAATGTTGTGGTCAAACAGGCGAGATGTGAAACGTAATGGCTTGGCTAATCAGATGAATACTTGATTTACTTGGCAGTAAATTCCAGCGCGGTGAAACTGACCACCGATTGCTCGTCAATATTCCACTGATCGTATCTGAGTACGTTGCCGCGCGCGCCTTTGATGGTTTGAAGAAAGGTGTAGAGCGGGGAGAAGCCGCACCACTTGAGGCGATCACGGTCGGGCTTGACCAACTCGAAGAAGCCCGCGGCATCACCTTCGCATACGCGGCGCAACCGCTCGGCGTCGTGTTCGCGGACTTCGATCATCTGTCCGTGCTCGGCGCGCGCCACGAACGGATCACCATAGCGGCGGCCGATGTGCGCGAGGTCAATGCCGAGCACCCAGAAGAGCCGCGAGCGATGCAGTTCCGCCATCTCGCCCAAAGTCTGAAAGAAGCGCTCAACTTTGGGATCAGTTTCCGGCGGACGTCCGAAAAGCAACCCATCGGCGAAAGGCCCGCATAAAATCGGCACGATCTTGAAGTCGGAGCCGAGCTTCTGTTGCAGGAAGAGGCATTGAAATTCGAGCGAGTGCTCGATGGCGTGGCAATAATCTTCGAGCACCACCGACTCGCCAGCGCGCGCTATGATCCAATCCACCAATTCGGTGTTGACCTCGAGCGTGCCGAGCGGCGTGACGAAGGGTTTGCGCGTGAGGCCAAACTTCTCTGGCTCGCCATAATGAGAAGTGCCGAGCAGCACAATGGTCTTCTCCGCCACATGGCGCGGCACGCGGTTATAGGCTGCCGCGTAACATGGCCAGCCGCCTTCCGGGCTGACGTGCGGCGCGGCGATACCGATCAAGGAATCGGAAGCCTGACCGTTATTCGTTTCAATCACCGGATTGGCGCTCTGACCGTGCCGCAAATATTCATCGAGCCGCAAGCGCAGACCATCTGCTTGTTCGGGATAAGCTGTGCCAGCGTGAGCCGGTAAACGCTGGGGCGCGGCGGCAAACTCCGCGTGACGCTGCACGCGCAGCCGCTCGAACTCTTCCGTTTCCAGAAAGCCGTGCGAGTTCAGCGCGTCAAACATCGCCTCGATAATCTCGCCGGGGATGAATTGCCCGGTCTGACTGGAAAGATAAGCTTGCAGTTCGATCTTGGTGCGTTCGCCATCGAAGTAAAGCAAACCCCTAGCGAGCAGCGGCGGAATGATGATGATCTCTTCGGTATAGCGGAATGGATCGCGCAGCAGCAAGCCAGGCCGGTCCGGCACGGGCGAAGGAAAGATGTCGAGGCCTGCACGGAGCCGAGGTAAAAGCTTGATCATGGCGCCATCTTAGCCTAGCGTATAACCTTTGCCAATGAGCTTCAAGGCAGCAGAAGGCAAGGGCGCAAAGGGGAGTGACCAGCAAGTTCAAGAGCGCTCTGAGCTAGAGCGCTCTGAGCAGATGGTGGCGCTTACAGCGCGATCAATTTTTGCGCTGCTTCCTTCGGCTCACCCCAGCTTGCTTCTCCGCCGCGGCCAATCAACTCTCGATCCGCTTGCTTCCAACCACGCTGCCAGCAAACAAACAGTGCCGCGTCCCGATTACTTCCATAAGGGAAATATGGATTGCTGCTCAATGGTTCGTCTTCCAGGCGCGCCTTGCGGCCAGCTTTAGTTGCCATCTCCCAATTGTGGATGCGATCATCATAAGCCATCAGTTTTATCCTCCCTTTGCAATTATTACTTTTGATCATTACTTTCAATCAACACCGAAACTAAGCAAAATGCTGGCCAGTTCATTTGAGCCAAAGGCATGAGATCAGAGCAGGGGAAGGGCTATGTATTAACGCTGCACTGAATTACTGCATCAAATGTCTGGCAGGACTTCAACGAGATTCGCCGCCTCAGACGCAGCACCGGCGAGCTATACTTAATACACTTGTTATTTCTCCATACAGGGCTAAGCGCATTCATTTCGTCCGTTCTCTTGTCCGTCCATGGATCGGGGCATCGAGCTTCTCTCAGCTCGACCCAGTTAGAACGGCGTCAGATCAGAGTTTAGAAGCTTGCGTGAGGTTTCGAGCATACGGAGCCAGGTCATTCGGCATGCAGCTTGCAATGGGAGAGACCGACCTGATGGGGTCAAGCTCAGACTTGTAATGAGCAAAGATAAGAGGCGGATCGAGTCGGCGATGGTTTGGGGGAGGTCATCGCCAGCCCGACACCGCCTCTTTTTCTTTTGACTGAACTGAGCGACCTCAATTCATTCAGCACCAAGACAAGAAAGGGAAAGTTACCATGAGCAATCGTGGTCAGTTTAGCGCCGTTCTTCTGATGGTTGGAATATTGGCATTACTCAGCGCCGCTTGTGCAACTCAGTCCAATGATGAGACCAGTCGCGCTACGTCGAGCGCTTCTCCCGCTGTGACAACGAGTCCGACCCCTGTGACCTTGAGTTCGTCGGACAAGCAATTTGTGATGGAGGCAGCGCAAGGCGGCTCAGCCGAAGTGCAGCTCGGCAACTTGGCCGTGCAAAAAGCTGCGAGCAGTGACGTCAAACAGTTCGGCCAGCGGATGGTGGACGATCATTCGCGCGTGGGCGATGAGTTGAAGCAATTCGCCTCCAGGAAAAACGTCTCGCTCTCATCAGAGATCGGGGCGCAGCATCAGGAAGTGATTGATCGGCTTTCAAAACTGTCGGGCAAGGAGTTTGATCGCGCTTACATGGCTGAAATGCTGAAAGATCATGAGAAAGATGTCGCCGCATTTGATCGCATCTCGCAGCAAGGCAATGACCCGGATCTCAGAGCATGGACGACGAAGAGTCTGCCTACGCTGCGCGAGCATTTGCAGATGGCGCAGGACATCGCCCGCAAAGTCGGAGCCGCGCCCAAATCTTAAAGCCCCACCATCAACCGTCAAAGATCAAGGCGCTGCTGGGCGGCAGCGCCTTGATCCATTATCGAGTTACTGACTGCAACTAGAGCGCATCGGACTTGCCCCACTCTCGCCTTATACCAGTGTAGGCAAGCCTGACCCGGGAGCAGACCTGCGCAGGCATCCTTGCCTGCATGATTTCGTGACCTGCTTCTTTCAATGCCGAGCATCTCTTCTGTCAGACGTGCGGGCAAAGATGCGCGTGCTCCCAGGCCGCAAAAGTCATCACACTACTGGAAAATGTCGTGAAGTTGAGTAGAATAGGCGCATTCATTGCAATCTCACTTTAGACGCAACCAGTAAATCTCCCCCCAAAGTTGAGTTGGAAAAGTCGCGTCAGTGCTGGGTGCGGCTGATGGTCGAGCGAGCCGGAGAAGCATCTATGTCAGGTCTACAACGTGCCTATGACAGGAGACGGGATGGTTGATGACTTAATTCCGGCTGATGTCCAGCAATTCATTCTCAAGAGCATTGATTCCATCGCCCAGTTGGAAGCGCTCCTCCTCTTGCGCAGTCAATCCCAAGAGGCCTGGAGCATCTCCGCCGTCGCCCAACGGCTTTACATCACCGAACAGGAAACATCCATTTTACTGGCCCGCCTCCACGCCGAAGGTTTGATTGTTGCGCAGGAGGGCGAGCCGCTTAAATATCAGTATCAACCGAGCTCCGTTGAACTGGGTGAAATGGTCAAACGCGTGGCCGAGATCTATGCCAAACATCTTGTGCCCGTGACCAACCTCATTCACTCTAAGCCGAGAACCAGAATTCAGGAGTTTGCGGACGCTTTCAAATTGCGAAAGGACGAATGATATGGCGGGTGTGATTTACGGATTATGCGCGTTGACGGCGCTGCTCTGCGCCTGGTTGCTGCTGCAAGCCTATCGCCGCAGCCGGTACAAGCTGCTGCTCTGGAGCGGTCTCTGCTTTGCCGGGCTGACGCTCAATAATATCTTGTTGATCGTGGACAAGCTGGTGGTGACTTATGATCTGGCAATCTGGCGGTCAGCCACGGCGCTGGTCGCGCTCATGGTACTGCTTTATGGTTTGATCTGGGATGCGAAGTGAGGTGTTGTGATGAACACGATGCTCTTAGGTGCTAACGCAATGGCCGCGCTGGTCGCCAGCCTTTTCTTCCTGCGCTTTTGGCGAGACACGCGCGACCGTTTCTTTCTCTTCTTCGCTATCGCCTTCTTTCTGGATGTGATCAATCGCGTGGCGCTCGCTTTGGCCACGATCCCGAAAGAGACGGAACCGTTCTTCTACCTGGCGCGGCTCTTATCGTTCATTATCATTCTCGCCGCGATTGTGGATAAGAATCGGAAATAGGTCATGAGTCATTGGTCATTTGTCTTTCGCAAATGACCAATGACCATTGAATCAGACCGTCTCACCCAAGACCTGCGCTTGCGCCTGCGCCAGTCTCCCAGTCAAGCTCGCAATCGTCACGATCAATTCACTCGGCTCAATCGGTTTTGGCAGATGCATCTGAAAGCCCGCGGCCAGTGAGCGGATGCGGTCTTCGGCACCGGCATAAGCCGTCAGCGCGATGGCCGGAGTGCGTTTGTGCCAAGCACCCTCCCGCTCCCGAATTTGGCGAATGAGGCTAAAGCCGTCTCCATCGGGCATGCTCAGATCGGAGATCAAAATGTCAGGGCGCCAGGCTAAAAAGACACTCAACCCTTCAGCCACGCCATCTGCCGTTTGCACTTCGGCCCCAGCCTGACTGAGAATCGCGCCCACCAATTCGCGCGCATCGGCCTGATCATCAACGACCAGCGCCCTGATGCCGCTCAAGCGCGGAATCGAGTCAGCCAACTCGACCTCTTCATTGGCCCTGGCGACTGGCTCCGGAGAATGTAATTGCAGGCTCGCTGCCGTGAGCGGCAGTTTGATCGTAAAAGTCGAGCCTTGGCCATCTCCCAGACTCGCCGCATGTACCGTTCCGCCATGCAGTTCGACTAAATGGCGGACGATGGCGAGGCCCAAACCCAGGCCGCCGTGTTTTCTCGTGCTGCTGCTGTCGGCCTGACGAAAACGGTCGAAGACGTAAGGCAAAAAGTCCGGGGTGATGCCCATACCGGTATCGCTCACCGCGATTTCGATCTGGTTATTGATGTGCTTGAGCTCGACCTCGACGCTGCCGCCCGCAGGCGTGAACTTGACCGCATTGGAGACCAGATTCCAGATCACTTGCTGCAAGCGATTGCCATCGCCGAGAAGCGTGGAGGTGCGCGAATCGAGCGCGGCCCGGAGCTGCACGCCTTTGGCTTCAGCCGCCGGGCGCACCGATTCAATCGCGGATTCAACGATCGGCACCAGTTCGATCATCTGGATGTCGAGGCGCAATTTGCCGGTGATGATGCGCGAGACATCGAGCAGATCATCAATCAATCTCTTCTGCGAGCGCGCGCTGCGTTCGATCACTTCCAGCCCGCGCGCGACGCCTTCGGCATCGAGCTGTGAACCGCGTACGAGCGTCACCCAGCCGAGCATGGCATTAAGCGGCGTGCGCAGCTCGTGCGAGACGGTGGCGAGAAATTCATCTTTCAAACGGTTCGCGGCTTCGGCTTCGGCGCGCGCGTTCTGCTCGCGAATGAGTAGGTGGGCGCGCTCTACTTCGATCTGTTTGCGCTCGGCGATCTCTTGTTCGAGCGCAAATGCGTGGCGCTGCGTTTCGGCATAGAGGAGAGCGTTTTCGTAAAAGACGACGGCTTGCGTGAGCGTGACAGCCATGCGCTCGTCGGCCTCGCTAAACTCTTCCGCGCCGAGTTTGTTGGCGAAAGAGAGCCAGCCGCAAACTTGACCTTGCGCGAGAATGGGGGCGCTCAGAAATGAAGTCGTCGGCGAGGAATGCGCGAGCAGACGCAAGGGATGCGCGCCCACTTCTCTGCGTGAAAGACGCAGGGAGCGATGATCTTTGAATTGTGCCTGGAGGTAATCGCTGCTGGCTTGCGGAAAGCCTTCCTCGATCGTCGCCCCGTGGTCAAAACTATTGGTCAGAAAATACCGCAGCGTCTGCCCGTCCTCTTCGAGCATGCCGACCGCTGCATAAGATGCGCCGATGATGTCGCGCGCGCCGTGGCAATACTTTTGCAGCAGTTGCGCCGGATCGCGTTCAGCGGCCAACTGCTGACCGAGGTCAATCAGTTTGGAGAGGCGTTGAAGGTTGGCATTCTCCAGTTCGATATTCTTCTCGCGCAGCAGATCGGCCTGTTGCTTGACCTGTTCGGTCTTTCTGAACAGCTCGACGAAGACCGCGACCTTCGATCTGAGAATCTCCGCGTCAATCGGCTTGATGATGTAATCCACCGCGCCGAGCGAATAACCGCGCGTGAGATGTGCCGGCCCGGCGTCGTTGTAAGCCGTCAAGAAGATGATCGGGACGTTTTGCGAACGCTCGCGCCCCCGGATCAATTCCGCCGTCTCGAAGCCGTCAATATTCGGCATGCGCACATCGAGCAGAATTACTGCGGCGTCATTATCGAGCAAATACCGCAAGGCCTCTTCGCCGGAAGACGCACGCACCAGATTCCGATCCGGCGCCTGTAGGATTGATTCGAGCGAAAGCAGATTGTTTGGATTGTCATCCACGATCAGGATGTTGATTTTTTGTGACTGGTCTTCCATTTTTACCTCACGATCAGCGAACAAAGATCACTTAAGAGGAGTGAGATTTGAGGGAGAGAGAGAACCCGATCAACCGGGGAAACTGGAAGCGCGTCTGGCGGCAGCGCCGGAAATTCGATAGTCGCAGTTTCCTGCCCTACCGTCAACCCGCCAAGCGCTTTGATGCGGGCCAAGCCGCGCACGCTGTCATCATTCGCGCTGCTCAAAATTATGCCGATGACTTGCTCCCGATAAGCTTCGGCTGCCGACTCGAATAAAACATCAATCGCAGGGCGCGCGTGATGCAGGGGCGCTTCGAGCGAAAGCGCAAACCAGCCTTTCTCGACCAATAAATGATAATCGCGCGGAGCCAGATAGACCTGCCCCGGCATAATCAGATCCTTGTCTTCCGGCTCTCTTACCGGCAACCGGCTCGACTTCTGCAAAAATTGGAGCAGCCCATCGTCAGCACTTCTTGCTCGATGTTGGGCAATAACGATGGCGGCAGGGAAGTCCCTGGGCAAGCCCGCAAGCAGCACGGGCCAGGCTTCCAAGTTGCCGAATGATGCGCCAATGACGATCAAGTTCGCGGACATCACAAAACCAATTGATAATTGATAATTGACAATTGACAATTGACAATTGATAGTTTTGATAGTTCCGCCAACTATCAATTATCAATTGTCAATTATCAATTATCACATGACCTTTCGATAAAGCCGATGCTGTCCATCTACGGCCTCATAAAATGCTTCGCGCGGCGAGAGCCGGAGCGATTCCCGGCTTCCCAGACCGACGATGCCGAACATATTGAGGCTTTCATAAATCAACTCATGCACGCGCTCTTGCAATCGCTGATTGAAATAGATCATGACGTTGCGGCAGAGCACGACCTGAAATTCATTGAAAGAACTGTCCGTCACCAGGTTGTGCTCGGAGAAGATCACATTCCGCCTCAGCGCGGAACTGAAAACGGCTTTGCCCTCGTGCGCCGCATAGTAATCGGAAAGGAGCCGCTTGCCGCCCGCGTGCAGATAGTTGCCCGTGTATTCGCGCACCGCCGCGAGGGGAAAGGCGCCTTCCTTGGCTCGCCTGACTACTTCATGACTGAGGTCTGTGGCATAGATGCGGCAGCGCGAATAGAGACCTTCTTCTTCGAGCAGAATAGCCATCGAATAGACCTCTTCTCCCGTCGTGCATCCGGCATGCCAGATGCGCACGAAAGGATAAGTCCGCAGTTGCGGGATGACCTTTGCCCGAAAGGCGAGATAGAATTTCGGATCGTGGAACATGGCCACGCTGTTGCTCGCGAGCTGCAGCAGCAACCGCTCCAGACATTCAGTATCGTGCAGCGCTTTTTCTTGCAGGCCGGAGATGGTGGCGACTTGTTCATACTGCATGCACTGGCGGAGGCGGCGGCGGAGTGAGGCCCGCGCATAATCGCGCAGGTCTACGCCGTAGCGCTGGTACAGCCCTTCGAGCAGTAACTCGATCTCGATCTCTTCGAGCCTGATGTCGTCGTCTCGCTCGTTCATACTCTGAAAGTAGGGAGTAGGGACTAGGGAATAGGGAGTAGTGAAGCGAGAACTAGGGAGTGACAATAGAGAGAGTCGTTCTACCGCCTACTCCCTATTCCCTACTCCCTACTCCCTACTTTTTCCCTATACGCTCGCCGTCCTCTGCCGATAGAGCCACACGCGCAGCATCGAAACAAGCTGATCCATATCGAGCGGCTTGGAGATGTAATCCGACGCCCCGGCTTCGATACATTTATCGCGGTCGGCCTTCATGGCTTTGGCCGTCAGCGCAATGATCGGAAGCTGCTTGAATTCATCCTGCTGGCGGATGGCCTGCATCGTCTCATAGCCGTCCATCTCCGGCATCATGATGTCCATCAAGACCAAGTCAGTGTCAGGATTCTGCTGCAAGAGTTCGATGGCTTCGCGCCCGTTTTCGGCGCGCAGCACATCCATCTGGTAGCTTTCGAGAGCGCTGGTGAGCGCAAAGATGTTGCGCACATCATCGTCCACGATGAGCACCTTCTTGCCGGTCAAAACCGGATCGCGGCGCAGCAGTTGTTCGAGCATCCGCCGCTTCGGCTCCGGCAAATTCGATTCGACGCGATGCAAGAACAAAGAGGTTTCGGCCAGTAATCGTTCTGGCGAATTGGCCTCTTTGACCACGATCGCATCGGCCACCAAGCGAAGCTGCGTCTCTTCCTTCTCGGTCAGATCCTTGCCAGTGTAGACAATGATCGGCAGATCGGGTTGGTCGAGTTCTTTCTGAATCCGGTCAATCAACTCAAAGCCGCTCATATCCGGCAATTTCAGATCCAGCACCAGGCAATCGAACTGATGGTTTTGCATCTCGGCGAGCGCTTCTTCGCCGGTCGCCACTGCCGTCGTTTGCACATCGCCATCCCCGATCAACTCGACGATGCTCATCCGCTGCGCATCGTCATCTTCGACCACGAGCAGTTGCCGGACTTTGCGCTGGGCGAAGGCCGCGATCTTGTCGAACTCCTCGATCAGCAATTCGCGCGAGACCGGCTTTTGCAGATAGGTGAGCGCGCCGAGTTTGCGCGGCTGATATTCGCGGTCGTCAGCCGTGATGATATGCACTGGGATGTGACTCGTCTTCGGATCGTGCTTCAAGCGGTCGAGCACCGTCCAGCCGTCGCGATCCGGCAGGCGAATGTCGAGCGTGATCGCATCCGGTTTGTACTTGCGCGCGAGCGTCAAGGCTGCATCGCCCTGTGCGGCGACCACGCCTCTGAATCCCTTCTCGTGCGCCAGGTCGAGCAGGATTTGCGCAAAGAGCGCATCGTCTTCCACGATCAAGACCACGCGGTCGCCGGGCTTGATCTCGTTGCGATCATCGGCGACCTCGCTCACCTCGCTGTACTCGATGGAATTGAACACAGAAGCTTCGCCGCCAGCCGCGTGCTGGCTGAAGTCGGCCAACCTCGCCCGCACATTCTCCTGAGTGATCAGGGATGGTGTGACATCCTGGGCGCTAGCTTGGTGCGTGCGCGGTAGATAGAGCGTAAAGGTACTGCCTTCGCCGGGCGCGCTCTGGACGCGAATTTCGCCGCCGAGCAGGCGCGCGATTTCGCGGCTGATCGAGAGGCCCAAACCAGTTCCGCCGTACTTGCGGCTGGTGGTGCCGTCGGCTTGCTGGAAGGACTCGAAGATGATCCGCTGTTTGTCAACCGGAATGCCGATCCCGGTATCGGTGACTGAGAAGGCAATCACCGTGTCAGCCTGATTGAGCGCCTCGGTCGCATAATTGCCGCGCCGCTCCGCCGCTCTGACTTGGAGTAAGACTTTGCCTTTTTCAGTGAACTTGAAGGCATTCGAGAGCAGGTTCTTCAAGATCTGCTGCAAGCGTTTTTGATCGGTGAAGATCGAGGCGGGGAGATTGGCGGTGTGCTCGATATTGAACTCCAGGCCTTTATCCACCGCCACCTGATGGAAGCTGCGGTTGAGTTGCTCGGTGACTTCAGTGAACTGCACGTCGCCGATCTCAATCGCCATCATCCCGGCTTCGATCTTCGACAGATCCAGAATGTCATTGATCAGCGAGAGCAGATCGCCGCCCGATGAGTTGATCGTTTCGGCGAACTGCACTTGCTTCGGGGTGAGGTTGTCATCGGCGTTCTCGGCCAATTGGCGCGAGAGAATGAGCATGCTATTGAGCGGCGTGCGCAGCTCGTGCGACATGTTGGCGAGGAATTCGGATTTGTACTTGGAAGTGAGCGCCAACTGCTCGGCCTTCTCTTCCATGGCCCACCGCGCCTCCTCGACTTCGCGATTCTTGGCTTCGACTTCGGCCTTCTGCTGCGAGAGGAGCGTGGCTTTTTCCTGCAGCTCATCGTTGGTCTGCCTCAACTCTTCCTGCTGGCTGCGCAACCGCTCCTCGGATTCACGCAGCGTCCAGGCCTGTTGTTCGAGCCGCTCGTTGGTCTTCTTCAGCTCGTCCTGCTGGCTCTGAAGTTCCGAAGCCAGCGACTGCGACTGAATGAGCAAGCGTTCGGTTCTCGTATTGGCCTCGATGGTGTTGAGCACGATACCGATACTTTCCGTGAGCGAGTCGAGGAAGGTGACGTGGATTTCGCTGAAGCGATTGAACGACGCCAGCTCGATCACTGCCTTGACCTCTTCTTCAAAGAGCACAGGCAAGACGATGATGTTGAGCGGCGGCGCTTCGCCCAGACCGGAGGTGACGTGGATGTAGTCGTTCGGCACATTGGAGAGCAAGATGCGTTTCTTCTCGAGCACGCACTGCCCGACCAGCCCTTCGCCCGGCCTGAACTCGTTGGCCAGGTTCTTGCGGTGCGAGTAAGCATAACCGCCGAGCAGCTTCATTGTGGGTTGGCCTTCTTCTGAAGGCTGGTTGACGTAGAAGACACCTTGCTGCGCGTCAACGAGCGGCGCCAACTCCGAGAGAATCATGTTCGCGACCATGGTCATATCGCGCTGGCCTTGGAGCATGCCGGTAAAGCGCGCGAGGTTGGTCTTGAGCCAGTCCTGTTCGGTGTTCTTCTGCGTTGTATCCTTGAGGTTGCGGATCATCTCATTGATGTTGTCTTTGAGCGCCGCCACTTCGCCTTGCGCTTCGACCGTGATCGAGCGCGTCAGGTCGCCTTGCGTCACGGCCGTCGAAACCTCGGCAATCGCGCGCACCTGAGTCGTGAGGTTGGCTGCAAGCTGATTGACGTTGTCGGTCAGGTCGCGCCACGTGCCGTACGCGCCGGGCACTTGCGCCTGACCGCCGAGCTTGCC
>Ga0070694_100001693_pt1 | contig 12969 bp, 6 predicted proteins | sample KBSK1251metaG_FD_65470 | JGI IMG/M metagenome (GOLD analysis project Ga0070694, IMG submission 65470) | Corn, switchgrass and miscanthus rhizosphere microbial communities from Kellogg Biological Station, Michigan, USA - KBS K1-25-1 metaG | ecosystem: Host-associated > Plants > Roots >... | reverse complement strand
AAGTGGAACTTTGAAAAGTTTAAAGAGTCGAAAGACGAGCTGGGAACGCAAATGAAGTCGGTCGGCGAAGTAATGGCGATTGGACGCACTTTCAAGGAAGCGTTGTTCAAAGGCTTGCGTTCACTTGAAGCTGTTAACCCGCTTCGACTCGAAGACGTCTCGCCGGAGGAATTGGAACGCAAGCTGGCGCGTCCAAACTCGAACCGCTTTTCTTACGTGAGCTACGCGATCAGTCAGGGAATGCCTTTATCAGAGATTTACCGTCTCTCGCGTATCGATCCATGGTTTCTCGATCAACTCTTGCAGGTGATGGACACTCAACGTGAAGTCGAAGGTCAACGACTCGAAGAAATCTCAGCGTTCACACTTGCGTCCTTTAAAGAGATGGGCCTCTCCGATCGTCGCCTCGCTTATTTGACTGGACGCACCGAAGACGAAGCACGCGCGTATCGCAAGAACGAAGGGATCGCTCCAGTCTATAAACGCGTTGACACTTGTGGCGCTGAGTTCGAATCCTTCACGCCCTACCTTTATTCAACTTACGAATCAGAATGCGAAGCTGCGCCCACTGACGCGCGCAAGATCATGATCCTCGGCTCGGGACCGAATCGCATCGGGCAGGGAATTGAGTTCGATTACTGTTGTTGCCATGCCGCATTCGCGCTGCGCGAAGCCGGTTACGAAACGATCATGGTCAACTGTAATCCGGAAACTGTTTCGACTGACTACGACACGTCTGATCGTCTCTACTTCGAACCGCTAACGTTCGAAGACGTGATGAATATCGTCGATGTTGAAAAACCGCATGGCGTAATCGTGCAGTTTGGTGGTCAAACACCGCTCAATCTCGCGATGCCCCTACATAAAGCCGGCGTGCCGATTGTCGGTACGTCGCCTGATTCGATCGATCTCGCAGAGGATCGCAAACGATTCGGCAGTCTGTTGGTCCAACTCGGAATTCCGCAGCCTGACAACGGCATGGCCGCAACCGCCGCAGAGGCAAGAGCGGTCGCGAGTCGCATTGGTTATCCGGTGTTGGTGCGACCGAGTTATGTGCTGGGGGGACGCGCGATGGCGATCGTCTATGACGAAGAAAGTTTGGACCATTACGTACGCGCAGCCGTGGGAATCACTCCCGACCGTCCGGTACTAATCGACAAGTTCCTCGAACAGGCCGCGGAGTTCGACGTCGACGCATTAGCGGACGAGAGTGCGTGTGTAATCGCCGGTATCCAGGAGCACATTGAAGAGGCCGGAATACATTCGGGCGATTCGTCGTGCGTGTTGCCCGCCGTGCGCATCGATCCGGAGCACATCGAGACGATGCGACTTTACACGCGCAAGATGGCGCGCGCTCTTTCGGTTCAGGGCTTGATGAACGTGCAGTTTGCGATCAAGGACCATCGTGTTTACGTTCTCGAAGTAAATCCGCGCGCCTCGCGAACTGTTCCGTTTGTCGCGAAGGCTACGGGCGTACCGATCGCGCGCATCGCAGCGCTCGTGATGACCGGATCGAAACTCAAAAATTTCAATCTGCCTGATGAGTTGACTGTGTCGCGATTCTTCGTCAAGTCGCCGGTGTTCCCGTTCGGAAAGTTTCCGGAAGTCGATCCGGTTCTCGGGCCGGAAATGCATTCGACCGGAGAAGTGATGGGTATCGGCGATACGTTTGGCGAAGCGTATGGGAAAGCGATGATTGGGACCGGGCTCGCACTTCCCGAAAGCGGCATGGCTTTCATCAGCGTCAACAATGCTGACAAAGGTCAGGCGGTATTGCTGGCGCGACGCTTGGTTCGTCTCGGTTTCAAGCTCATGGCGACGCTCGGCACGGCGATACGACTGCGCGAAGTCGGTCTCGAAGTCGAAGAAGTTTTTAAAGTGAATGAAGGACGACCCAACATCGTGGACCACATCAAGCGTCGTGACGTGGCCCTGATCATAAACACTCCGTTGGGTGGCACTTCACATCGCGACGAACAGGACATCCGCCAGGCGGCGCTTCAGTACAACGTTCCCTGTGTGACAACAATGACCGGCGCGCGCGCAATTGTCGAAGCAATCGGCGCTCGCAACGGCAACAAACCCAAGGTGCAGTCGCTTCAGGAGTTGCACGCACTCCGCGGCCTCGCCGCCGCGTAATCAATCCTCAAAGAGAGGAGTCGTACTTGAAGGAGGTCAGTACCACCCTGTGGTGATACTGAACTCCTCCAGGCGCACCGTTAACCTTTCACCCCTCCCTTAAATCGCCCGAGTCAGTTGAGGAGTAACTCTCATGGATCTCGTAAACATCAAGCCGCGATACATCAATAAACTGGACCAGATAACCGGGTTGAGTGAAGCAGATAAATTAGAACTCAAGCCGGTGGCAGAAAAATTTGCCTTCCGCACTAATGATTACTATCAATCACTAATCGACTGGAACGACCCGCACGATCCGATCCGACGAATCGTGATGCCCGACATTCAGGAACTGGATGAGTTCGGAGAACTGGATGCTTCCAACGAATTGTCTTACACGGTGGTCAAAGGTCTCGAGCATAAGTACCAGGATACTGCCTTATTGCTCGTGAACAACGTTTGCGGCGCCTACTGTCGATTCTGCTTTCGTAAGCGACTCTTCACCGACGGCAACGATGAAGTCGTTAACGACGTCACCGAAGCAGTTGCATATATCAAGGAACACCCGTCGATAAACAACGTGCTGCTGTCGGGTGGCGATCCTTTGATCATGTCGACAGGAAAACTGACTCGCATCATTCAACAACTGCGAGACATCGACCACGTGCGAATCATTCGCATCGGCACGAAGATGACGGCTTTCGATCCATATCGAATCCTGAACGATCCGTCACTGCTCGAGATGTTGCACAAATATAGTTTGCCGGATCGAAAAATATTCGTGATGGCCCACTTTAATCATCCGCGCGAGTTGACGGAGCCGGCTTTGAAAGGCTTGCAGTTGTTACAGAAAGCCGGCGCAATCACAGTAAATCAAACGCCGCTGATCCGCGGAGTTAATGACAAAGCGGAAGTTGTTGCCGAACTCTTTGGCAGATTGTCGTACAACGGCGTGGTGCCCTATTACCTCTTCCTTTGCCGTCCGACACTCGGCAACGAACCTTACATAGTGCCGGTCGAAAGAGGTTTGGAGATATTCGAAGAAGCGCGGCGTCGTCTTGCTGGTTTAGCCAAGCAGGCACGGCTCTGCATGTCTCACCGGACCGGAAAGATCGAAGTCGTCGGCAAGATGGATAACAAGATTGTCTTCCGCTATCACCGGGCGCCGAACCCGCTCGACTGCGGACGGATAATGATGTTTGAGAGCGATCCCACGGCTGGCTGGTTGGAAGATTACATGAGACCGGAACCCGTCGTGAGCATGAAAGCGAGTAGTCAAACACAAGCCGTATCGGGCTGAAGGATCAGAACAGTGAAAGGAAAAGCAATGAACGACTTCACATTGAACAAGAAGTCACCGCTCGAGTGTCTGATCCTTGGACATTACGATTTGGGATTTGATTTCCACGAGAACCTGCAACGCTCTAAAGGACTCTCGTCAGGTGAGTATCGCAACCTCAGGATGGACTTCATCACTCTTGATGGAAAGAAGCTGCCGTTCCTGGACGTGCTCAATCAACAAACTGGTCAGCGTATGCATTGGACCGAGATGACGCAGGTAGCGCCGGTTTATCTCGCCAGCTTTCTGCGACATCTCGATATCAATGCTGAGTTCTCCAGTTTCTTTCATTCTAGGCGCGACGAGCTGAATGAGTTGATGAGTCGAAAACCAAAGGTGGTTGCAGTAACGACTACGCTCTATCTGACGCCGCTCATTGCCAAAGAGGTAGTTAGATTCATAAGAGACAAAAGTCCGGAGTCGTTGATCGTCGTCGGTGGTCCACTGATCGACAACCTTTCCTATTACCTGGAAGAAGCAGATTTCCGAGTGATACTGGAAGACATTGGCGGTGACGTTTACGTTCAACAAAAGCAGGGCGAACAGACGCTCGCGAACTTGTTGCTGCGACTCCGCGAGAGTAACGATCTCAGCAAGGTAAGAAACTTATACATCAAGCGAAAGGATCAGTTTGTTTTCACCGGCGCCGAGGCTGAGTTTTCACTGTCGCCGATCAACTGGAGTAACTATTTATATAAAGACCTGGGCGCGACACTTCAGACGCGCACGGCGTTGAGTTGTCCGTTCAGGTGCACGTTCTGTGATTATCCCGTAAGAGCAGGGAAGTGGGTGCCGCAGGAAATTGGCGCGGTGGAAGAGGAGCTGCGCCAGATTCAGGAACGATCCGACGTGCGGAACCTCGTCTTCATCGACGACACCTTTAACGTGCCGGCGGATCGATTCAAAGAGATACTGCGGATGATGATCCGGAATAGGTTTACGTTTCGTTGGTACTCGTACTTACGCTGCAACATCATGGACGAAGAGCTCTGCGACCTGATGGCGAGGAGCAATTGCGGCGGCGTTTTCCTCGGCATCGAATCGGGCGATCCCGACGTGCTCAAGATCATGAAAAAGGTTGCTACTCCCGAGCAGTACGTGCGCGGGATGAAGTTTCTGAAAGCCAGCGACATCATGACGTTCGCGTCGCTGATAGTTGGGTTCCCGGGAGAAACCGAGAAGACCGTCAACAATACGATCGAGTTGCTGCAAGAAGCGGAACCAACGTTCTTCCGGGGAGAGATTTGGTACAACAACCCGCGCGCTCCAATCTACGCGAAGAGCAAGGACCTGCATGGCATCTCAGGCATGGGATACAAGTGGCAGCACAACACGATGGATTGGGAGCAGGGTTGCGAGATGGTGCTGAAGCTGTTTGGCACGGTGACAAATTCAACATGGCTGCCGATGTACGACTTCGACTTTTGGATCCTGCCTTACCTTGAAGGAAAAGGGATTGGTTTGGACCAGATCAAAAAGTTTGTGAACGCCTGTGATGACCTGCTCTCGATGGAGATTCAGGTTCCGCGAGGCGAGCCAGTCACGGACAGGATCAAGGCGGAAAATAATCTCCGGCAAATCTGCCGCGAAATAGAGACGAGGAGTTTCGCCGCCGCTGCTTGTTGATAGTCCGCTCTAATTCACATTCCATGGATCATTGTTGGACACCGTCAGTACCGTAACGCGATAGCGTCGGGTCGTGCGCGTTTCCTGAGACGATCGTATGCGCGAGACTGACCCAACGCTACCGCGTTATGGTACTGACTGCATCCAAGTCTGACTTTAAAGCTACACAGAGGAGAGTAAAACGATGTCTTCGCAACATACAGAAGATGATGACAAGACTATCTACAAAGTAGTGGTCAACCATGAAGAGCAATATTCCATCTGGCCTGAATACCGGGAGAATCCGCTTGGATGGAATGATGCCGGGAAGACCGGCACCAAGGCTGAGTGCCTCGCCTACATAAAAGAAGTATGGACCGACATGAGGCCACTCAGCTTGAGAAAGAAAATGGAAGAGATGGCGCAGAATCCGCCGCCTCCCCCCGCGACGGAACCTGTTCAGGAAGGTGAGAGTCTCGTTGATCGGTTATGCACTGGTGAGCACCCGGTGGTTGTGAGTCTTCGTCCAGAGCCGTCGGTTAAAGGCTTCAAGGATGCGTTGGATAGTGGCTACGTGCGCATCAAGTTCACAGACACGAAAGGCAACACCGAACTCGGCGTCAGAGTTGACAAAGAGGCTTGCGATTTAGCCGAAGCGAATTTTGACGAGGGCACCGGGCAAGTTCGTGTGGTTGGTGGTCTGACGCTCGACTACACCAAGGTGCGCTGCATCGCGAGTATTGATTTAAAGACACTGGAAGGTGTCGGGCACTTGGAGAAAGTCGAAGCAGCGGCGGGTTGATTCGCACTTGGAGGAGGTCGGTACCACCCCGCGGTAGCGGGTGGGTCAGTGATCGGTTTGCAAATCAATAGCAATATTGCGTGTCGTTCAGCGACTCACTGTACTGACTGTATCCAGGAATGACTTCGGCGTTTGAGGCAAAGCTTAGGTAGTGGAGTGTAGTTATGGTGTCGGCCAACGCGTCTAGTAAAACGATTACCCGGAAAACGGCGTACCTGATCCGGGATGAGCCGGTGCGCGCGATATTGCTGGCGCTGTTTCTCGTCTTGTCCGCGACTTTCAGTATTCGCGAACACGACCCGCCTGCCGTGCTCTCCGCTGCCGTCTCACCGCAATTATTCTCAGCCGATCGGGCAGTGCGACATTTAGCTGTGATTGCGGAAAAGCCGCATCCAATCGGCTCGGCCGAACACTCTATAGTCCGGGATTACCTTGTCCGGGAGTTGTCCAACGCGGGACTCGAGCCTCAGATTCAGCAAGCCACCATCGCGACAGAGAAAGGACCACCAATCGAAGTCGCAGCGGTGGAAAACGTTCTCGCGCGACTCAAGGGCACGAGTACGGGCAAAGCAGTGTTGCTCGTGGCCCACTACGATTCAGTACCCGACAGCTTTGGCGCAAGTGACGACGGTTCATCCCTGGCCGCTTTGCTTGAAACACTGCGCGCGCTCAAGGCTGGCCCGGCGTTAAAGAACGACGTCATCTTTCTTTTTACGGACGCTGAAGAGAGCGGACTACTCGGCGCGCGTGCTTTTGTCAACGAACATCCATGGGCCAAGGACCTCGGAGTGGTGCTCAACTTCGAAGCACGCGGCAATAGTGGTCCAGTATTAATGTTTGAAACCAGTGACGAAAACGGCTGGCTTATCAGGCAGTTTGCGCAGGCGTCGCCGTTTCCAGTGGCGCATTCGCTGTCTTACGAGATCTACAAACTGCTGCCGAACCAGACTGATTTCAACGTCTTCAGAAAAGCAGGACTGGCAGGCTTCAACTTCGCCCAGATCGACGGGCTGAGTCATTACCATACTTCGTTCGACAACCGGCAAGCAGTTGACGAAGGCAGTCTCCAGCATCACGGATCGTATGCGTTAGCACTCACGCGCTATTTCGGCAACCTGGATCTCTCGCATACAAAAGAGAGAAATGCCGTCTACTTCGATCTGTTTGGCGACGTGCTGGTCCATTACTCGAGTCTCTGGGTAATACCTCTGACGCTCTTTATCTCCGCGTTGTTTGTCGCAGTCGTTGTTCTCGGTGTTCGACGGCGAAAGTTGAATATTCGCGGAATCGCTTTGGGGTTTCTGTCGCTGTTCGCGAGTCTCGTGATCGCGTCGCTGATGTCGTGGCTGCTCTGGAAAGTTGTTTGGCTGATTCGCGGTGGGCCACCGCTCGAAGCTATTCAAAGTAGATTGCTGCTGATGAGTTTTGTGGCGCTGGCTCTCGCGACAACTACCGCAGTTTACGTTCTGGTGCGCAACCGGGTCGATGTCGTCAACCTCGGAGTGGGAGCGCTACTCTGGTGGCTGATCCTGATGATTGTCACCAGCATCTTTCTTCCGGGTGGAAGTTTTCTTTTTCACTGGCCGCTGCTGTTCGGGCTGATTGGTTTGGGATGGATGATACTGGCGCCGCAGAGCAAGAGCTCGCTCAATATATTGATCCTTGGACTCTGCGCAGTGCCTGGCATTGTGCTGCTGGTTCCCACGATTTACCAGATGTTCGTCGGCCTGACACTGAACTGGGTTCCGTTAGTAATCGCATTGACCGTACTGCTCTTCGGGCTCCTGATGCCGCATCTTCGCGTCATCCTCGCGCCGTTTAAATGGGTGTTGCCGGGAGTGGCCGTTGTTGCCGCTATCGTTTTACTCGTGGCGGGCGGGCTGAGTAATTACGGTAATTCAGACAGGCAATCGAGCAGTATTTACTACGCTCTGAACACCGATACTGGAAAGGCAGTCTGGGCCACCGATCCTACTCGTCGTGACGAGCGCACTTCAGCACTGTTTACAGGAGATCAGGAGAAGGGAACGCTCAGTGACTTTGCTTACGCTAGAAAGTCGCGCGAGTACGCGCTCAGTTCCGCTCCAGCGGCGGCTTTGCCTGCGCCGCAAATGTCGGTGCTTGAAGACAAATCGGCAGATGGAGTTCGTGCGATCCGCATGCGGATCTCGTCACCGCGGCAAGCGGGCATCTTTTTTGTGTACCTTGATTCCCAGGCCGATGTTTTGAAGACGCTGGTCAACAACAAAGTGATCGATGAAGCGTCAGATCCAAAGAAGCAATGGGGATTACGGATCGATGGTTTTCCACAACAGGGGATTGAGTTGCAGTTGGTCGTCCGAGCGTCTGAACCTTTAAAGCTCCGACTGGTGGATCAGTCGTACGGGCTGCCGGGCACGGTTTCTCAGTCAAACTCCGACTTCACCTTTCTCGCAAAATCTTTTTCTCTCTAGGAAGAGGTTTCACGCAAAGGCGCAAAGTTTACGCAAAACGCAAAGGTTTTCTTGGGCCTTTGCGCGTCCTTTCTTTGCGACTTTGCGTGAAATCGCTTGGGTTGCGTTATGTTGATCCATAAACTCGCACTCACATTTATCGTGCTCTTCTCAGTCGCCTCATTGGCTCACGCGCAGACGAACGCAGGGCAAATAAAAGGTCTGATTAAGGACCATAATGGCGCGATCATTCCGAATTGTGCCGTTTCAGTTACGAATACGTCGACCAACATCAAATACGATCTCGTCACCGATGGCGCAGGTCAATTTCGATTTCCATCGTTGCCGGTGGGCCAGTACACGGTGCACGCCTCCGCTACGGGATTTCAGCAGTTGATCAAATCAGGGATCGATCTGCACCTGGGCCAGGTCATCGATCTGAATTTAGAACTCGCGATCGGTGAGTTGACTGTTGTTGCGGACGTGACCACGACCGATGGCTTACTAGCGACCGCCACGGGCGAAGTTAGTGAGGTTATCGACAAGAAACGAGTCGCCGAGCTGCCGCTGAACGGCAGACAGTTTTTGCAACTCGCGTTGCTGAGCGAAGGTGTTGTCAAACCGCCGGGCGGAACTCGCGGCAGTGCACTGCAACAAGCAGGCGAGCTGGTGAACGTCGCCGGCCAGCGCAGTGGACACAACATCTATCTTATCGACGGCGTTAAAGTCACCGATGAGTACTTCAACAACCTCGTCATCAATCCTTCGGTTGATTCGATTCAGGAATTCAAGATTCAAAAGACACTTTACGCCGCGGAGTTTGGCGGCAAGGCGTCTGCGCTCGTCAACGTAGCCACCAAGTCAGGCACGAAGAGTTTTCACGGAAACGCGTTTGAGTTCTTGCGCAATGCAAGACTCGATAGCAAAAACTTCTTTGACGATCCAACAAACCCGATTCCGCCGTTCAAGCAAAATCAATTTGGCGCAACCTTCGGTGGTCCATTGATTCCACAACAGGAGCCGAAGACATTCTTCTTCCTGAGCTATGAAGGACAGCGAATTCGCCAGTCGCTCACGAAAACGTTTTCAGTTCCAACGGCCGCGATGCGGAAAGGCGATCTCTCCGCGTTCAATCAGATTTTCGATCCGCTCACGACTGACGTGTCAGGTAATCGCACGCCATTGCCTGGTAATCAAATCAATCCGGACCGGCTGGATCCAGTCGCAGTAGCACTGCTTGCAAAAATTCCTTTGCCGAACCTGCCCGGTATCTCGCGAAACCTGCTTTCAACCGAGGTTGAAAGCACGAATGTTGATGGCTACTCAATACGCATAGATCATCAGGCATCCGCGAAAGACACGTTCTTCGGTCGCGTATCAGGCTTTCACGCGCGTGCGTTTCAACCATTCGGCAGCGGCAAGCTCAACGAAGCCATCTTGCCTGGCTTTGGTCGTGACCTGACGACCAAGGCAATCAACCTGGGTATCAGTTACACGCATTTCTTTTCTCCGGAATTTTTGAATGAAACTCGTTTTGGGTACCTGCATGTGACGGGCGGACAAGCGAGTGAGAATCAGGGAGTAGACTTCGCCGGGCCGGCGGGATTACAGGGCGTTACCAGCAACCCGGCTGACGCCGGCTATCCACAAGTTTCGCTCGGAGGTCTGTTCAGCAACATCGGCGATCCAACTTCGTTTGTAAGTCGTCGTGACACGAGTTTTGAATTCTACGACAACGTCTTTCTGAATCGCGGCGCACACAAGTTGAAGTTTGGCGTCTACTTCTATCACCTCAGTTTCAATCCGGTGAATCCCGATACAGCGCGCGGCGCATTCACGTTTACGGGGCAATTCAGTGGACCACGCGCTGGTCAAACAGGAAACCCGCTCGCCGATTTTTTATTGGGCTATCCGGGCAGTGGCCAGGTGGGCCTCGGTCGCAGCGAAGAGAATGGCCGATCGAATTGGTTGCACGCTTACGTCCAGGACGACTGGAATCCGACATCGAACCTGACCTTCAACGTGGGACTGCGCGTCGAGATCAACCAGCCGATGCGCGATACACAGAATAGGCTGTCGTCCATTGATCCAATAGGCGGACGTTTTGTGATCGCAAGTGATGACCAGGGAAACATCTCGCCGGCAGCGACTGAACTGCTGCCTTTCATTCCGTTGCCCTTTGTCACCTCGTCAGCAGCAGGCTGGGATCGCTCACTACTGCACAACAATCCTGTGCGCTTCGCGCCGCGTTTCAGCTTCTCATGGAAATTACCCGGGAAACGCGAAACGGTGCTGCGTGGTGGTTACGGCATCTTCATGAACCAGTGGGCTTATTCGGTGCAGCAAGCGCTCGCGCGCAACCTTCCGTTCTTCTTACTGAAGAACATCAACTTCGCGTCGGACACTCCGACACCGTCATTCACGACGCAAAACATTTTGACATCAACAGCTATCGGCACAATCGGCGGCAACGGTGTCGATCATGATTACAGCATCGAGTACTCCGCCACAGTTGGCCTTAGCTTGCAACACCAGATCACGCCGACGACGGTGATCGAGTTCTCTTACACTGGCTCGAACGTTCAGGGTGCTGACAGCTCGACTGTGCGAAACGTTCCGCTGCCTGGCGCCGGACCAATTGCACCGCGCCGTCCTATTCCGCAGCTAGCATCTTTCACGAGCCTGCGTTGGGATGGTTATTCGATCTATCACGCCGGTACTGTCAGAATCGAGAAGCGCTTGTCGCGCGGCTTTTCGTTCAACGCAAACTACACGTTCTCAAAAGCCATCGATGACTCATCAGATCCGGGCGCGACTACCAACGAAACGAACCTGCCACAGGACGTGCGCGATCTTCGCGCAGAGCGTGGCCTCTCGAGTTTTCATCATGCGCACAGGTTCGTCGCGAGTGGCATTTACGAGCTTCCATTTGGCAAGGGCAAACAGTTTCTAAATCGACCTGGCGTTGCATCGGCCATCCTCGGCGGATGGAGATTAACTGCGATCGCGACGATGGAAAGCGGCGCGCCATTCACAGTCAACGATCAGACCGATCGCGCGAACATTGGCCAGGGCCCGGCGCAAAGACCAGTCTGCCTGCGCGATCCTAATCTGCCCTCGAGTGAACAAACTGTCGATCGGTTTTTCGACACTTCGGCATTTGTACCGGCCGCATTTGGTTCCTTCGGCAATTGCGGGCGCAACATAGTTATTGGACCAGGAACGAAAGAGTTTGATCTCGCCGCTGCAAGAACTTTCAGATTCAATGAAGCGAAGAGACTTGAGTTTCGTATCGAGACGTTCAATCTCTTCAACACCACCAACTTCGATCTTCCCAATCGATTCGCTTTCACACCTAACTTTGGAAAGATTTTCAGTGCAGGTCCAGCAAGACAAATTCAGCTTGGCCTTAAGTTCACGTTCTAACGAAACCGTAGCTTAGGCCCACAACTCCGAGATCAGACTTGGAAGACGTCAGTACCGTAACGCGGTAGCGTCGGGTCGTTCGTTATTTACCCGACGCTACCGCGTTACGGTACTGACCTTCTCCAACAGTGATTCTCGAATTGAATTGAACTTCATCTACGGGAGGAAGTCTCCATGCTGCTGAGTGATGAGCAAGTGAGAACCTACGAGCAGGAAGGTTTTCTTTTTGTGTCGAACTGCTATACCTCCTGTGAGGTTAACGTGTTAAAGGCGGAGTTGATGAAGGTCTTCGCTGAAGACACGCCGAAACGCGTGCTGGAAAAAGAGCGCGGCATCGTGCGCTCGGTCTATGGCTCCCACACGACGAACGAGATGTTCAACCGACTGTCGCGTCACCCGCGCATCGTCGAGCCGGTCCAGCAACTCCTCGATAGTGAAGTCTACGTCTACCAGTTCAAGATCAACGCCAAGGCTGCGTTTGGTGGCGATGTGTGGGAGTGGCACCAGGACTACATTTTCTGGCAGAAGGAAGATGGCATGCGTTCGGAGCGCGTGGCGAGTGTTGCGATCTTCCTCGACGACGTCAACGAATTCAATGGGCCGATGTTTCTCATTCCGGGTTCGCATGCAGAGGGTGTGATTGATAAGTCGGCACAACCGGTGACAGAGGTTTTGCGTTATCAGGCCTATGAGAACAGTCCCGCGTGGATCTCAAACCTGACGGCGGACCTGAAATACTCTCTCGATCGTGAAACGATCGCGCATCTTGTCGACAAGTACGGATTGCTTGCGCCAAAAGGTCCGGCAGGCTCAGCGCTCTTCTTCCACAGCAACATCGTGCACGCATCATCGAACAACATCTCACCATACGACCGCACGGTTGTCATCGTGACATTCAACAGTGTGGAGAACGTTCCCATTTGGCGCGAGAAGCCTCGACCTGATTTTCTCGTGAGTCGCGACGTGGCGCCGATCGTACCAGTGCGTGACGATGCACTGCTTCAAGTTAAGACTGCCGGGTTGTGACAATCATCAGCGCCCGCGTTTATTATCTACCGGCGGCCATTCGGTCGCCGGTTTTTTTATCGTTGGTCTTTTAACGCCGAAGGCGTTCGTAATTTAAGCCCAGCGGTTGGAGCGCAGCGACAACCCTGGGACCTAAAATAATAAAAACCGAATTAACCCTGAAAGCATGCGACGAGTGCGTTGCCCACGTCATCTCTAAAAGGAACTGGACGCTGCGTGGC